>FWWL01003570.1_pt1 | contig 28103 bp, 28 predicted proteins | sample 2228331 | NCBI WGS metagenome assembly FWWL01 (sample SAMEA103939775, study PRJEB20133) | metagenome
ACCATGGCGCGCACAACGTCGATGTCGATGTGCGCGGTACGGTCGTAGCGCTGGCACAGCGCCTCCGCGACGCTGGTCTTGCCAGCGCCCGGCGGGCCACTGATGATGACGACCTGGCTCATACGAGGTCCACTTCCAGGCTGATGTCCAGCGCGCGCGCCGAGTGCGTGAGCGCGCCGACGCTGATCACGTCGACGCCCGCCTCGGCGATAGCGCGCACGTTCTCCAGCGTGACGCCGCCGGAGGCCTCGATGACGGTGTGCGGATGACGTTGCGCGGCGACCCGGGCCATGGTGTCGATGTCCATGTTGTCCAGCAGCACGATGTCCGCCCCGGCCCGGATGGCTTCGATGGCGTCCTCCTCAGTCGTAGCCTCGATCTCGAGGCGCATCGTGTGCGGGATGGAGAGCCGGACGCGGCGCACGATCTCCGTCACGCTGAGCCCTCGCGCCTTCGCGGCGACGAGGTGGTTGTCTTTGATGAGCACGGCGTCCGCGAGGTTGTAGCGATGGTTGTGACCGCCGGCGACGCGCACGGCGTAGCGCTCGAGCGGACGCAGGCCCGGCGTGGTCTTCCGCGTGTCGGCGATGCGAACCGGTAGGCCGGCTACGCGGTCGACGTACTGCCGGGTCAACGTCGCGATGCCTGACAGGCGCTGGAGGAAGTTCAGGGCCACGCGTTCGCCGCTCAGCATGGGCGCGAGCGGGCCCTCGACGACAGCGATCCGGTCGCCTGCGCGAACGTCGGCTCCCTCGTCGACCAGCCGTCGGACCGTGAGTGCCGCATCCATGCGCGCGAAGACGGCTTCGACGACCGGCAGGCCGGCCACCACGCCGTCGCCCTTGCACAGGAAGACGCCGCGTCCTCCCTGGTCGGGAGGGATGAGCGCTGCGGTCGTCACGTCACGCCACGCCGCGTCTTCCTCGAGCGCGCGGTCGATGACCTCACGGAGCAGCCGAGGATCCAGCAGGCGGACGGGGTCAAACATGTCGCCTCCGGAAGATGAGATGGCGCTTCCATTCGTCTCGCGGTTCCGGGAAATCGGTCCGGAAGTGGGCGCCTCGGCTTTCTTCGCGCATGAGCGCGGCCTCCGCGATCAAGCGAGCTACCGTGATCATGTTCGCGAGCTCGTGGCTCGGCCGGTCCATGGGCGTCGGCAACACGGCTTCCCATGACGCGAGTTGCTGGGCGGCCTCCAGGAGCCCCGGTCCGTCGCGGCGGATTCCTACGCGCTCCCACATCAGCGTCTGCAGCTCGAGGCGGGTGGGCGGGCGCCCCGCGGGCCGGTCGCGGTCCGGCAGGTCGAGCGCGTCGGTAGCCGGCGCCGGGGGCTCGCGCTCCGAGGAGAGGGACCGTTCGATGGCGCGCTTCGAGAAGACGACGGTTTCGAGAAGGGAGTTGCTGGCGAGGCGGTTGGCCCCGTGAACGCCCGTGCAGGCGACCTCGCCGCAGGCGTACAGGTTCGGCACCGTCGTCTCTCCCCACGTGTTGGTGCGCACGCCACCCATCATGTAGTGCGCAGCGGGCGAGACCGGGATCGGCTCCTTCGTGATGTCGAGGCCGTGGTCCAGGCAGTAGCGGTAGATCTGCGGAAAGCGTGAGCTGACGCGCTCGGCCGGCAGGAAGGAGATATCCAGATACACGTGGTCAGCGCCCGTTTTCAGCATCTCGGTGAGGATGGCGCGCGCGACCACGTCGCGAGGCGCGAGCTCTGCGTTCGGGTGGTACTCGGGCATGAACCGGCGGCCATTGGCGTCGATGAGCCGTCCGCCCTCACCGCGGACGGCCTCGGAGATGAGGAAGATGGGGACGCCTGGGAGCCGGAGCGCCGTCGGGTGGAACTGGATGAACTCCATGTCCATGATGTCGGCGCCGGCGCGATAGGCGAGGGCCACGCCGTCACCCGTGGCGACGTCGGGGTTCGTGGTCACCTTGTACACCTGCCCGCAGCCGCCCGTCGCCAGGATCACGTGCCGTCCGAGGAACTCCTCCGGCACGTTGGTGCGAGTGTCCAGGATGCGAACTCCCCGGGCGACGCCCCCGTCGAGCAGGATGTCTTCGACCTGACAGTACTCCTTGATCGTGACGTGCGACACCCGCGCGAGCGTGCTGAGCGAAAGCTCGATGTGCGCGCCGGTGGCGTCGCCCCCCGCGTGCAGGATGCGATTCCGGCTGTGCGCAGCCTCCTTGCCGAGGGCCACCTCACCGTCGACCGAATCGAACGGCACGCCAAAGCGGACGAGGTCGCGAATGCGATCGGGCGCTGACTCGACGAGGATGCGGGCGGCTTCGATGTCGACCAGCCCGGCGCCGGCGCGAACGGTGTCTTCGAGATGCAGCTCCGGGCTATCGTCCGGGCCGACGGCCGCCGCGATGCCGCCCTGTGCGTAGCGGGTGTTGCACTCGTCGATGGAGCCCTTGGTCAGGATGAGGACGGATCCGTGCTCCTGGGCCAGCAGTGCCGCGTAGAGGCCTGCGATGCCCGAGCCGACGACGATGTAGTCGAACTGCGGCGGCATGTCGCTCGCAGTATACGAGAGCGCTGGCGAGGGGCGAGGTGCCGTCCGGTCGAGTCCGCCCGGGTCAGGCGGCCCAGCGTTCGCCGAAGAGAAGGTCGCCCGATGTCCGCTGGCGTTCCAGTGCGGCGATGAACCGCTCGACGAGTTCCGGGTCGAACTGCGTGCCCGCGCAGCGGCGGAGCTCGGAGATGGCGTATGCGTGGTCGGCGGGGCCACGGTAGGGCCGCTCGCTGGTCATCGCGTCGTACGCGTCGGCAATCGTGACGATGCGCGCGGCGAGCGGAATGGCGTCTCCTTGGAGCCCGTCCGGGTATCCAGTGCCGTCGTATCGCTCGTGGTGGTGGTACACCACCGGGAAGATGTGACGCAAGAAGCTGACCCGCTTGCAGAGCTGCCCGCCGATGTACGGATGCAGCCGCATCTGGGCCCATTCTTCGGGAGTCAGCGGGCCGGCCTTCTTGAGCACGGCGTCGGGAACGCCGACCTTGCCCGAGTCGTGCAGCGCGGCGCCGAAGCGCACCGTCTCGAGATCGGTGCCCGTGAGCCCGACCTCGCGGGCCAGCAGCTCGGCGTATGCCACCAGGCGCTTGCAGTGGCCGCCGGTGTAGGGATCGCGGCTCTCGATGGACTCGGCCAGCGCGAGCACGGTCTCGAACGTCATGTTGCGTAGCGCCTCCTGTTGGCGGACGTGCTCGATGGCCACCGAGAGCTGGCCGGCGAAGCGCTTGAGGCGCTCGATCTCGGACTTGCGGAACGTGCGAGGCTCCTCGAACGCCGTGGCGATGGCGCCCACCACGCCGTCCGACGTGATCAGCGGCACGGCGAGGGTGGAACGGAACCCGGGGTCTTCGGTGAGGAAGCGGAGGCGCTCGTACCGCGGGTCGTGCAGGATGTCCTGCGAAAAGGCGGGCTCGCCCTGAACGATCGCCCATCCAGCGGCGGATTCTCCTGGCTTGAGCTGCGCGAAGACCTCCGCGATGCGCTCGAAACGTGCGTCATCGCGCGGGCACGCCTCCACCAGTCGGGCAGCGCCCTGGTCGTCGACGAGGAGGACGGCGCAGAACGAGGCCCCCGTGAGACGTCCCATGGCCTCCGTGGTCAACCGGAAGATCTCGCGCTCGGTCGCCCCGTCCAGAATGGCGCGGTCGATGCTGTGGAGGAGTTCGATCTGGCGGGCCACGTTCTCGTGGCGGGCCGCTTGTCTGCGGGCCTCGCTGGCGTGGCGTTCGGCCTCTTCGCGCGCGGCCAGGGCGTCCCGCGTCGTTGCTGCCAGCCACTCCGTTGTCTGCCGCAGGATGCGGCTCTGCTTCTGGAGCCGTTGATTGACGATGCCGATGGTGAGGCCGACAGCGCTGAAGTATCCCATGCGTGGCGCCCAGTCCCAGATGGGCTGTCGGACCAGCGGCTCCGCCTCGGCCGGCGATGCGGGACCCGCCAGCAACCCCGCAACCAGGCCGGTGGTGAGACCGCCGGCCGGGCCGAACCAGAACGCGGCGGGGACGATGGCGACGTACATGAGCTGGGGATTGAACCGGTCGACGCCGCCGCCGATCTGGATGGCGAGATACGACAGGGCGAGCGCCTGGATGACGGCACACGCGCGCACGACGCGGCTACGGGTGAGCTCGCGTTTGATGGCGCTCAGGCGACTCGAAAGGTCGCTCATGCCCTCTCCCCAAGAGGTGGCTATACGATCTTCGGCGGTCCGCGGCCGATCCTGAACCGCTGGGTGCCGTGCTAGAATGCGCGCCGTGACCGGCGGTGCGCCTGGCCTCAATATGCGCCTCGTCGCCGAGGGTGAGGTTGTTCCGGGGCTCTTCCTGGGGCGCCGGGAGTATGCCATCACTCCCGAATTGATTCAGACGTACATCGCGGGCACCGGCGACGACCATCCGTGGTACACGGGACCATCGCCATTCGGCGGGCCGGTCGCGCCGGCGCTCCTGCGCCATTCAGAGGTCTACTCCTATCCGGGGTGGTACCTGCGGAGCGTCTACGGCAACCTCCACGCCAAGCAGGAGTTCGAGCTCTTCCATCCCATCCTCGTCGGCGAGCGCGTGGTCAGCTCGGCCCAGATCGTGGACCGCTACGTGAAGCGCAACCGGGACTACGTGGTCAACGAAGCGACGCTGTACGGGCTCGACGGGCGCATCCTCATGCGAGGACGGACGCACCAGAGCTTTCTCCGTGAAGCCAGCGTCGGCGGCGTCGTGGTGGACAAGGAACGGGAGCGCAGCGCCGAGCGCCGGTTCGACATCGACGTCGAGGGCGCTTTGGAGGACATCCCGCCGGTCACGAAGGTCATCACGGACGAGATGTGCGTGGCCTTTTCGGGGCCGGAACGAAATTACCATAACGATCGTGAAGCCGCCCGTGCGCTCGGCTTCCCCGACATCGTGGTGCAGGGGATGATGACCATCTGCTTCCTTTCCGAGATGATGACCCGGCGATTCGGCGAAGGGTGGTTCCGCGGCGGGAAGCTCCAGGTGAATCTCGTGAACGTCGTGTGGGGCGGTGACACCATCACCGCCCGCGGACTCGTGAGAGAGATCGAGCCGGTCGGCTCGCGTCAGCGCGCCCGGTGCGAGGTGTGGGCCGAGAAGCCTGACGGGACGAAGGTCGTCATCGGCACTGCGAGCGCGCTCCTCTCCTGAGTCGCTCTCGCGCGTGACGCCGCTGCGTGGTGTAATGGCGGCTGATTCACGTTCGAAAGCGAGAGCGACGAGCCATGTACAGAATCGCAGTCATCCCCGGCGACGGTACGGGCCCTGAGGTGGTACGCGAAGGGCTCAAGGTCCTCGAAGCCGCCGCATCGAGGACCGGTGTACAGTGCGAATTCACGCACTACGACCTGGGGGGCGAGCGGTACCTTCGCACGGGCGAAGTACTGCCCGACTCCGTGCTCGACGAACTGCGCGGATACGACGCCATCTATTTGGGCGCCATCGGGCATCCCGATGTGGCGCCGGGGATCCTCGAAAAGGGCCTGCTGCTTCGACTGCGTTTCGAACTGGACCAGTACATCAATTTGCGGCCGGTCAAGCTGTACCCCGGCGTCGATTGTCCGCTGAAGGACAAGGGCCCCGAAGACATCGACTTCGTGGTCGTGCGCGAGAACACCGAGGGCCTGTACAGCGGCGCCGGGGGCATCCAATACAAAGGCACGCCGCACGAGGTTTCGACGCAGATCCACGTCACGACCCGCTTCGGCGCCGAGCGCTGCATTCGCTACGCCTTCGAACTCGCCCGCAAGCGCAACAAGATGAAGAAGCTCACGCTCTGCGCCAAGACCAACGTGCTCACGTACGTCCACGACACGTGGTGGCGGGCGTTCAACGAGGTCGGCGAGGCGGACTACCCGGATATCCAGCGTGACTATGCGCACGTGGACGCCACGACGATGTGGATGGTCAAGAATCCCGAGTGGTTCGACGTGATCGTGGTCGAGAACATGTTCGGTGACATCATCACGGACCTGGGCGCGATGATTCAGGGCGGCTTGGGCGTCGCGGCTGGCGGGAACATCAATCCCAACGGCGTTTCCATGTTCGAACCTATCGGGGGATCGGCGCCCAAGTACACAGGTCAGAACGTCGTCTGTCCCATCGCCGCCATCGCCGCTGCGCAAATGATGATGGACTTCCTGGGCGAGACGGAGACGGCGCACCGCATCGAGCGGGCGATCATGGATGCGCTCGCTTCCGGACGCATCCGGTCGCTCGCCGCGGGCAAGATGGGTATGAGCACGTCCGAGGTGGGCGACTTCATCGCGGAGCTTGCCGCGAGGTGACGTTCACAGGACCCGATACACGCGGTAGCGCACGCCGCCGGTCCGAACGGCGCCGACGCCGACGCACACCGCCGTGTTGAGCCAGGCGTACCGTTCGGCGCCCGTTTCGAAGCGCGGGGCGGTTCGGAAATAGTAGGCCGAGGGGTCCACCTCCTCGCCCGCGCGGAGCCGATCCCACACGTCTGGCGGCGCCGCCAGCACGCCCCGGTACGACACGTAGATCAGCGCCCCGTCGTCGGTCTTGAAGGTGCCCCGCACATCGAGCTCCCCGGCGCCGTTGTTCAGCATCAGGAACCAGTCGCCGCCGGAGACTACGGTGCCCTTCACCATCGGCCCCTCGAACGAACCGCCCTCGACCATGTAGATGACGCGCGTGCCGTAGGGGCCCGGTCCGATGACCTCCGGCGGACGCAGCCGGATCGCGGCCTCGAAGAGGAACTCGGTTCGAAGAGCCAGGTCGTCCATCATCCGTGTGCTCCCGCAGGGCGCGAACGACTGCGATGGTACGTCCGGGCCGGCCGAGCGGCAAGCGTGTGACGCCTAGCGCTTGGCGTTGGCACGCGCAACGCCGTTTCCTGCGCCCATGCCGCGTGGTTGGTGCCCCTTCGCCCGCCATCTGCCGCGGACGACGTTCGGCTATCCGCGAGGGACCGCCGGGCAGAACCGACCGCGGGCGTTCGTCTGCCACGTCATGGAGGGCTACAAGCGTACCATGGACGAGGGCGACTGGATGGAACGCGCCGTGGTGAGCGTGACCGCGGCGGTGGGCCGCGACGGCTCCCTGTCCCAGTACATGAGCATCTTCAACGCCCACTGGGGTAACGGGATCGCGAACCGACCGGACCTCGGATGCGCCTTCGTGAGGGACATGCGCGCCCGTACGGCGACGGTCGCTCCTGTGGGGAGCGGCGAGGCGTGGCTCGACGCGCGCGGCGTGAACGTGTTCAACGCCCACTCGATCGCGTTGGAGCACGAGGGGTTCTCCGGGGAGCCATTCCCCGAGCGGATGGTCACCGCCGCCGTGCAGTTTCTGCGGTGGTGCAACGACGAACTACGGCGCGAGGGCTACCTACCGGTGCCCATCGATGACGATCACGTGATTGGCCACGCGGTCATCGACAGCGTGGACCGAGCGGGCTGTCCGGGTTCGGGGTGGCCCAAACGTCGCTACTTGGAGCTGCTCGCGTCTGTCGAGGAGGACGCCATGATCCGCCACGTCCGACCCAATCAGAACTGGCCCCGGCCTCCGGGCAGCGCGGTCGCGCCCGGCACGTACACCATTCGCGGGGCGCTCGACTTCGCGCTTCCGGACGGCGTACGCTGGCTCCAGCTCGAGGTGCGGGCTGAGGGTCCGGGGCGGGTGACGGTGTTGGACGGCGGCGCGCCGTTCACCGGATCAGGGTTGCTCGCGGGATACGCCGGGACTGTCCGCGACAGCGTCGCGCAGGTTCGGGTCCGAACGGCTGATGACGGGACGTTCCGGCTGCTCGTGGAGGACGCGGCCGTGCGTCGTTTGTGGTTGACGTGCGTCGGCTACTTCGCGTGAGGGCCGCAGCGCAGAAATCGCCACCCCGTGCCGACCCTCGAAGTGAGGAGATCACGGGTTCTTGGACGCTGTCGTCGCGACCCATGGGCTGACCAAGTTCTACGGTGGCCGCACCATCGCGCTGTCGGACGTCTCGCTCCGCGTACCCAGGCGCGCGGTCTACGGCTTGCTCGGTCCGAACGGCGCGGGCAAGACGACGCTCTTGCGACTGCTCGTGGGCCTGCAGCTCCCGACGGCGGGGCGTGTCGACGTCTTCGGCGAGCCGATGACCCCCGACGCCGCGCATCTTCGCGCGCGCATCGGCTTCTTGCCGACGAGTCCTCGCTTCCCGCCGCACATGACGTCGGTCGAGTACCTCGACTTCGTCGGGCGGCTGTTCGGTCTCAGCCCCGATGAGCGTCGCCGACGGTTGGCGAACCTCATCCGTGCTGTCGGATTGCTCGACGCCACGGATCGGCCCATCCGCGCGTATTCGACGGGCATGGTCACGCGGCTGGGCGTCGCCGCCTCGCTCATGAACGACCCAGAGCTGTTGATCTGGGACGAGCCCGCATCGGGCCTCGACCCGGAAGGGCGACACTCGATTCTCGAGCTGATCCGTCAGTTGGGACGCGAGCGAACGGTGCTGGTTTCGTCGCACATCCTCGCGGACATCGACCGCGTTTGCGACAGCGTGGGCGTGTTGCGCCACGGGAAGCTCGTGTTCCAGGGTACGGTCCGTGAGATGAAGCGCTTCACGCGGCGTCAGGGCGTGTATCTCGAGGCCGAGAGTGACGTCGAGACGCTGTTGAGCGTGCTGGCCGCGAATCTGACCCTTCCTGTCGAGCGCAAGGGGCCGGGCGTGCTGGTGCGCTTCCCGCAAGAAGGGGATTATGCGGAGGGCGTGGCCCGGGTCGTCCAGGCGGTCCGGGACGCGGGCTTGGAGCTGGTAACCATCCGTTCCGCGGGAGACGAGATCGAGGACGCGTATCTCGAGTTGCTGGAAGAGGAATCGTCGCGTGGGTTCTCGAACGCATTCGATGCTTGAGTCGTCGATCCGGGTGCAGCCGGGGCCGTTTCTCGCGCTCGTCGCGAACGACATCGCGGGGCAGTTCCGGTCGTGGCTCGTCCGCGGCTGGCTCGCCGGCTCCGCGCTCGTCGCGCTCATCGTCGTCGTCACCGCGAGTGGCCAGGCCACGGAGGCATCGCGGGTCGTCTCCGGGGGACTCAGCCTGTACTTGGTGGCACTGAGCGTCGTCGTCATTTTGGCGACGGCGAGCGCTGTGTCCGGCGACGCGGGCATCCTCGCCGACGCCGTGCTGTGCCGGGCGGTGACGAGGGACGACTACCTCCTCGCCAAGTTCGCCGCTCGGCTCATGGTCGTCGCGATGGTCTACCTCGGCGTCACCGCGCCGTTCGCCGCGCTGACCGCGCGGTACGCGACCAACGATCTCTCGGCCGCGGGAACCGTACTGGGTCTGCTCATGGTGCTGTTTCTGTTGCTGTTCCTCGCGACGCTGGGTGTCGCGCTCAGCGCCGCGCTCAACCACACGGTGCTCGCCGTGGCGACCCTCGCCGTCTGCTGGTACTTCGCGGGAGCGGCATTCTCGTTTCTGGAGGTCGGCTTCCTCTCGCCCGAGCGCATCGTGAACGACCTAGAGGGGATGGTGGCGGGGCGTTACGACGTCGGGAGAGAGGTTGCGCGTCTCGGGACGCTGTACGCGCTCTCAGCGTTCGCCATCGTCGCGTCCGTCGCCGGGTTCCGCCGGCGGGACATCCTCTGACGCGATCAGTGGGCGACGGCGCAACCGGCGCAAGAGCCGGCGGAACAGGCGGCGCAGCCGCCCGTGCCGGCGACCGCCTGCGCGCTCCCGTTCTCACCGCGCGTCATCGCGGCGAAGAGCGAGAGGACGCGGCCGGCGCCTTCGTGGCCTTGGGGGCACGTCGCGGGGTCGTCCGAGCGGGCCATCGGTCGAAGCTGCTCGAACTTCTGGTCGCAGCGTGGACAGTAGTATTCGTACAGCGGCATATCCAGGGACAAGCTACGTCCGGCGAGGGCGCCCCGTCAAGGTCGAAATGGCCCCGCCTGGCGGCAGGTCATCGGGCACCTTCTAGCTGGCCCCGACGGGCTTCGTAGTCCAGCGACGGCGTACAATGCGCTTCGCCGGGTGATGACCCCGCATGGAGACGGCCGGCCCCGGAGACCCGACGCGAACGGTCCTTCGAGGCGGCCGGGAGGACGTGGCGCCACAGTTGTTCGATGCGCTGGTCGACCAGTACGACGCCTGGTTCACACGAGAGCCGGGCCGCTCGCTGTTCCCGTCGGAGCTCGCGGCCGTCGAACGCGTGGCCCGGGAGGCGCCCCGGCCCTGGGTAGAAGTGGGCGTGGGCACGGGCGCGTTCGCCGCGCCACTCGGCGTCGACCTCGGCATCGACCCCTCGCGGCCGATGCTGGAACGCGCGCGCTCGCGCGGCGTGCCTGTCGTTCAGGGCATCGCCGAGGGCCTGCCCCTGCGTGACGGCAGCGTGGGGACCGCTTTCCTCATCGTGACCATCTGCTTCCTGCGCGACCCGACGCTCGCGCTCCGGCATATCCGGTACGCCCTCGCGCCCGGTGGGGCCGTCGTCATCGGCGAAATCACACGGGACAGTCCCTGGGGCCAGGAGTACCTGCGGCTCAAGGAGCAGGGACATCGGTTCTACAGCGCCGCCCGGTTCTACACGGTGCGGGAGACCGTTGCCATGCTCCGCGCGTCCCGATTTCGCGTCGAGGCGTTCGCATCGACGCTGCTCCAGCCGCCCGGGGGCGCGCGCCGGCCGGAGCCCGTGCACGATGGCGTCGTCACCGGCGCGTCGTTCGTGGCGATCCGAGCCGTCAGGCTGTGAACCTGCTCACTCGAGGTAGTCCCGGAGCTTCTTGCTGCGCGAGGGGTGACGCAGCTTCCGGAGGGCCTTGGCCTCGATCTGCCGGATGCGCTCGCGGGTGACCTGGAACTCACGCCCGACTTCCTCGAGGGTGCGGCTCCGCCCGTCCTCCAAGCCGAACCGCAGTTCGAGAACCCGGCGTTCTCGGTGCGAGAGGCTGCTCAGCACGTCCATCACCTGCTCCTTGAGGAGCTGGTGGGACGCCGCGTCGGCAGGAGCGAGCGTCGACGAATCCTCGATGAAGTCGGCCAGATGGCTGTCTTCTTCCTCGCCGATGGGCGTTTCCAGCGAGACCGGCTCCTGCGAGACCTTGATGATCTCGCGCACCTTCTCTGCCGGTAGCTCCATCCCGAGGCCGATCTCCTCGCTCGTCGGCTCGCGGCCGTACTCCTGAATTAGGCGTCGGCTCACGCGGACGAGCTTGTTGATGGTCTCGACCATGTGCACCGGAATTCTGATCGTGCGCGCCTGATCAGCGATGGCCCGAGTGATGGCTTGTCGGATCCACCACGTGGCGTACGTGCTGAACTTGTATCCCTTGCGGTAGTCGAACTTTTCGACGGCGCGGATCAGGCCGATGTTGCCTTCCTGGATCAGGTCGAGGAGCGACATGCCCCGGCCGATGTACTTCTTGGCGACAGCGACCACGAGGCGCAGGTTCGCTTCCGTGAGGTGCTTCTCGGCGCGGTACCCGTCTTCCTTGATCCGCGACAGGTACGTGCGCAGCTCCTCCTCCAGTGGCGTCAGCCGCGCGGCGAGATCGAACTGCGGCGGGGTGACGGCATCCTCGCCGCCCAGGAGCTCGACGATGCGCCGGACATGGTCCGGCTGCATGATGTGCGTGACGGTCGACACGTGAACCAGCACCTTCTCGGCGGGTTCCTGTTCCCAGCCGAGGGCCTGGGCGAGATGGTCCGCGAGAGCCTGGTCGAGATCGCCATCCACGGTGTCGCGGAACTTCTGGTCTTCGATGAGGTTGGCGAGGGGCGAGGGCGGAACGTCGAGGTAGGCGCAGATGCGGAGGAGCGGTTCGCGCGCGGTGTGGAGGCTTCGGAAGAGGCCGAGATAGGTCTCGACCGCCGTGGGCGGCCGACCGAACTCTTCGAGGAATTCGCGCTCGACCGCCTCGACGAACTTTGCTTCCTCCATCTGGCGCGCCAGGCGCTTCTCGTCGGCCGCGGAGAGCAGCGTCACCCGTCCGATTTCACGGAGATACATTCGGACGGGATCGTCGATCCCCTCCTGGTCGTCGAACTCGGCGATGGCGTCGCGCTCGTCGAGGGTGGCGCGGCCGCCGTTGGCACGCGGGAACGCGGCGTACCGTTCAGCGAGCGCGACTTCCGAGTCTTCGATGCTGGCGAAGAGCGCCGTGTCGTCAGCGGGCGACTCGGCTTCCGGGATGACTCCGTCCAACTCGTGAGGGTTACCGTTCATTCCTCAAACCTCTTCAGGACTGAACGTTCCGCTTCCACTCCAGGACGCGCCGATGAAGCAGCAAGCCCGCCTCGGTGTCCTGGCGGACGACGTCGGCGGGCGCTGGCTCTTCGGTGTCCGTGGGACCGCTGCTAGCGGCGGTCGTGGACTCGACGAGGCGGGACGGGGAATTCCGCTCTTCGAGGTCGGCCACGGCGAGGGCGGTTTCGCGTTTCCAGGCGCGCAGTCGCTCCTGCTCGAGATGCCAGACACAGCTTTCCAGGGCGTCAAGCTGGCGGCGCTCATCGAGCGGTGGAACCCGTCTGGCCAGGATGGTCTCCAAACGCTCCCTCAGCTCGCTCTGGAGCCGCTCGGCGAGGACGCCGGCGTCGGGCTCCTGGGTCCAGGCCAGAAACAGGGCGCGGTGTTCGGCGAGGTGAAAGAACTCCGGCGAGATCCGGAGCCCGCGCTCCCTGACGGCAGGATAGCGGAAAAGCAGCGCCAGACAAAATGCTTCCCTGGCAGCCTCGGCGTCGAGGGCCGGCGACGGTCGCGCGGACGGACTCTCCCCTCCTGCGGACGGTCGCGTCATCTTGCGCAAGGTTCTCCGAAGCTCGTCACGGTCGGGCGCCGACAAGCCGGCGTCCAGAAGCAGTCGGTCGAGATACTGCGCCTGGAGCAGTGGGTCGGGGATCGCGGCGACCGTCGGGAGAAACGCCTCGAGCACCTTGAAGCGCTCGACGGGTGGGCAGGCGCGCGCCCGCGCGACGGTGACCGCGTAGAGGTGATCGAGGACCGGTCTGGCTCCCTCCACGAGCCGTGACCACTGTCCAGGGTCGGAGCGGATCACATCGTCGGGGTCGCGTCCTTCGGGGAGCGCCGCCACGCGAATGTCAGCGGCCAGGCGCTGCTGATGGCGGATGAGCCCCTGCCAGGTCGGCACGGGGATCGTCTCGCGCTCGACGGCGCCGGCGATGACCTCGACGCCGCGCAGGGTCGCTTCGCTGCCGGCGGTGTCTGCGTCGAGCGCGACGACGAGGTTCCGCGTAAAGCGCTTCAACAGGCTCACTTGCCGCTCGGTGAGCGCCGTTCCCATGGTGGCCACGACGTTCGAGAAGCCATGCTGATGGGCAGCGATGGCATCCATGTACCCTTCGACGATGACGGCGGTGCCCGTCGCCCGGATAGCCTCCCGCGCGAGATCGAGGGCGTAGAGCAGTCCACCCTTGTCGAACAGCGGTGTCTGGGGCGTGTTCAGATACTTCGGTCCGGGTCGCGACGGGTCTTCGAGCTCCGGCAGCGTCCGACCGCCGAATCCCACGACGTGGCCGCGTTCGTTGCGAATCGGGAACATCAGTCGCGCGCGGAACCGGTCGTACGGACCGTGGTCGCCCGGAGAGGCGAGCCCTGCTTCCAGGATCTCCTGGTCGCTGAAGCCTCGGCCGCGCAGGTACGCGGTGAGCGCTTCGAACGCGGCCGGCGCGAAACCGAGCTGGAAGCGTTCGATGGTGGGCGCATCCAGGCCGCGCGTCTGGAGGTAGCGGCGGGCAGGTTCGGCCTCCGCCGCTTCCCGCAGCGCATGGTGGAAGAAGAGCGCCGCGGCCTCGTTGGCCTGGACGAGCCGGTCGCGCCGGTCCTCCTCCTCGGATCGGCGGCGCGTGTCGCTCAGCGCGATGCCGGCGCGCCGAGCGAGCGTTTCGAGCGCTTCCCGGAAGTCGACCCCGTCGCGTTTCATGACGAACGTGATCACGTCTCCACCCGTCCCGCACGCGCCGAAGCAGTGCCAGCTTTGGCGCTCGGGGCTCACGATGAACGACGGGGTCTTCTCTGTGTGGAACGGGCACAACGCCTTGAAGTTGCGGCCCGCCCGTTGGAGCCTGACGGTCTCCCCGATGAGGTCGACGATGTCGATGCGCTGCTTGATCTCGTCAATGGCGCTCATCGCCACCTCACTGTAGAGAACGCTGGGCCGGGCGCAGGGTTACGACGTCCTCTCTGGACCCCTGCGTTTCCAGCCACGAGCGCAGGCGCTCGATCTCGGATGCGTGCTCGTCTTCGTGGACGGGCACACGCTCGAGAAGCGCGCCGACCGTCGTGCGCTCACCTTCAGGATCGACGGTGGCTGCGCCGAGCTGTCGCGCCTCGAGCCGTTCGAGCAAAAGGGCGGTTCTGCGCCGGGCCGCTTGGAGCCCGTGGACGAGCTGGGGCAAGGGCGTCGTGCGGCCGGGTTGCTCCGCGGACACGTAGCGCGAGCCGGATTGCGATGTGCCAGCGCTCACGGCCTCGTGCAGGCGCTGCTCCCAGGTCATGAGGTGCGCGAGGAGTTCGCTCACCGACGGGCCGCCGTCGGGCGGGCGCGTGCGAGCTTGCTCCTCGGTGAGGCCGGTGATGGCCGCGAAGAGCCGTGAACGGGAGGCCTCCATGCGCGCCAGTAGGTCGCCCACGGCCATGGCGCCGCATTCTAACGCGTGGGGCGGGCGCGCCGCACTGTCGATGCCAGTGGCGGCTACCGCGCAGGCAGCGTGACGGTCGCTGAGTTGTTGTTCAGGTCGGCCTCGGGCTGGTCGGTGGCGATGACGACGACGACGACCTGCGGTTCGTCGCCGAGACTGAACGGCACCGGGACGTCGATCCGCGCGCCCGGCCCGAGGGCGACGATCCCGGCCGACGCCGACGACAGCAGCGTTTGCCCGGTCTGGTCGTAGATGTCGACCGTTACGCTTCCCCGGTACTCTCCGACGCCCTGGTTGATGGCGGTCACGACGACCTGGTCGCTGATGACGCTCACGGGGATGCCGACGACCACGTCGGGAGGCTCTCCTTCGAACACCGGCGTCGTCGTGGTTCCGGCCTCGGGCGTTGTCGTTTCGACGGGCTCGGTGGCCTCAGGCGTGACCGTCTCGGTCTCGCTGAACGCTGGCGTCGGCACCTCGGGCAGTTCCAGCGCCTCGGGCGTCGCCACGGGCACCGATGCGAGGTCGCCCTGAACCTCGACCGCGCTCGCCTGGATCCACCCCCGCTGCAGGGACCCGGGAGGGAACACGATCTGCAGCCACGTCCCGTCCTGGTTTCGGCCGGTCACACGGACCGGAGCGCCGCTCCGGAGGGTTCCCAGGAAGGGATAGCGCTCCCCTGGCCCTGCCCGGACGTCCACGACGTCGAGAATGCGAGCGAGGACCCCCTCCGTCGGGGTGCCGTCGGTCGGCGTTCCCACTGCGGTCGGTGTACGTCGCGACGTCGATGCCGATGCGCCGTCTCCGCCGCTATCGCCCGGGGTGAGCAGGACAACGGCGATGGCCGCGACCAGAAGGACGGCGACGAGCCCCAATCCGCCGAGCACCAGCGGATTGCGCAAGAACGGCGTATCTTCCTCAGGAGGCGGGAACGGAGGTCGTGATTCCATGCGTACGGGCTCGGATCGCGATGGGGCCCGCCTCTTCGGGCGGGCAGGCGGATTGTAGCATGCCGCTCGCTAGCGGGATATCAGAGCTCGTCCGGATATCCCAGCTCCCTTGCCACCCGTAGCGCGTAGAGGTCGGTCATGCCGGAGATATAGTCGGCGGCGCGGCGTGCGGGCGAGTCCTCCGGGCGCTGGTAATCGGACACGATCGCTTCAGGGTGACGGGAGAAGTACTCGAACAGGAAGTGGACGACTCGGCGGGCCCTGGCAGCCTCGGCCAACCGTTCTTCCGACCAGTAGACGCGCTCGAACATGAAGTCACGCAGTTCGTTGGTCGCGGCTGCCACCGCGTCGCTCATGCGGATGAGTGGCCGTTCGTCGCGGCTTCCGTGACCAGTCGCGGCCCAGGAGGCGTCGACGATATCGCAAACGAGCGTGTTGATGCGCTGGGAGTGGCGCTCGCCGAGGACCTCGCGGGCCGACCTGGGCAGGTCAGCTTCGCTGAGCAGGCCGGCCCGGATGGCGTCCTGGATGTCGTGGTTGAGGTAGGCGACGGCGTCGGCGAGCTTCACGATCTGTCCCTCGAGCGTCTCGGCTATGCCCCAGGCTTCGGCTTGAATGTCGCCGCGGCCCTTGGAGTGTTTGAGGATGCCATCGCGGACCTGTCGGGTGAGGTTGAGTCCGCGGCCACCGCGTTCGAGCAGTTCGACCACGCGGACGCTCTGTTCGTTGTGCCGGAAGCCCTCGGGGAGCAACTCTGCGAGCGCATCTTCTCCCGCGTGGCCGAAGGGCGTATGGCCGATATCGTGGGCCAGCGCGATCGCTTCGGTCAGGTCCTCGTTCAGGTTCAGCGCGCGCGCGATCGTCCGGGCGACCTGGGCCACCTCGAGGGTGTGCGTGAGGCGCGTGACGAAGTGATCGCCGGCGGGAGCGACGAAGACGTGGGTCTTGTGCTTGAGCCGGCGGAACGCCTTCGAGTGGATGATCCGGTCGCGGTCGCGCTGGAACTCCGTCCGCACGTCCGGGGGCGGCTCTGGAACGTCACGGACGGCGTCCCGGCTGCGCGCGGCGAACGGCGACAGAGTCTCTTCCCGCGCGATGAGGAAATCCCGAACGGTCTCGTGGGGGCGCATGTGGGAGCCATTCTAGGAGCGGCTTTTGGAGGTGGGCAAGGCGTGGGGTGTTCACCGCGCGGCCTGATCGGCCGATGCTCTTGTAGGTGGAGGTCGAGTGACCATGCCGAAGCCGTTGGTGTATTTCGCCGGGCCCCTCGTGGGCCGTGCGCTCGCCCGCGAGCAGGTCGACGCTATCGATGCGGGTTCTCGTGCCGGTCTTCTCGCGCTCGTGCGTGACAGCCGCTCGGACCTGTTGCTGGTGGAGTGTCCGCCCGCCGACGAGACCTTGATCCGCGCGATCGCCGCGCATCCCGCGGCGCCCCACGTCATCGCGCTGGCGGATGCCCGTCAGGCCGCCTCGCTCCTCACCGCAGGGGCGCTCGTGGTGCTGCCAATGCCCGTCGAGCCGGCGGCCATCGCTGCCCAGGTCCGCGCGGTGCGACGGGCGCTGCCCGTGGTCGAGGAGCCCATGCTCGTGGGTGACGTGCGCATCGAGCCGGCGCTGCGCGAGGTGTTCGTCAACGGTCGCGCCGTGCACCTCCCACCCACCGAGTATCGCATCGTCGAGTACCTGGCGCGGAACGCCGGCCGCACCGTTCCCGCTACCGAGCTCGCCCTCGTCGCCACCGGCGCGACCTTGACGGAGACGGAGGCGATGCAGATCCTCAAGGTTCACGTCTACCGCTTGCGCAAGCACTTGCAGGAGGCGGGATCCGTCGGCTCGATCGTCCGCAATGTGCGCAGTTTCGGCTACGTGGTGGACGCGCCTGTGCAAGTGATCTCCATCTCCGAGCGGCGGACCGCCTAGAGGCTGACGCAGCGGGGGCCGTCACCATCCCTTCACGGGCCATTCACCCGGGGTCTACCCCCTTTCGTGAGTCCCGTCCGTAGCTTCAGGTGGAGACGCTGCGAAGCGCTCCACACAACCGTATAGCGCTCCGATAAAGGCAAACCCGTCGAAAGGCGGGGACGCAAAGCCTCGGGTCTACGTCCGCCCTCGCGGGGGATATGACGGCCGGGTTGCCGGACCAGAACGATCGGGGCCCTTCCAGCTCACCGCTCCGGCTGGGGGCGGTGAGTTCCTTTTGCAGGGCCTCACGGGCTGAGATTCAGCGGCAGGGCTGGCCTTTCCAGCCCCTGAAGGAGCCTCGATGTCGGGTCTTCGGTCCCTCCGGCGCGCCGCGCTGGAGAGGTTGACGCTCGGCGGACTGTTCGTTCTCGCCTATCTCGTGGCGGCGACAGTGGTGGCAGGGCTCTTCGGTCCTGGCGCCCCGTGGTCCGGAGAGCGCATCACCGTCGCCGCGCTGCTCACGCTGGGCGTGGTCCTGGAACGGGCGCGCGCATCCCGGAGCATCCCTTCGCGGCCACCCACGCCTGTCGCCGTATCCATGGCCGCGGGCGCCATCGGCGGGCTGCACGGCGCCCTGGTGGTAGCGCCGTTCGTGGCCCTGAGCGGGGTGCGCGTTCCTGGGTCCCGGGCGTCGTCCCGCGAGGTCGCGGCGCACGTCTGCGGCGCGCTCGCGTTCGGTGGCGTCTTCACGCTCGCGGACACGCTGTCCATCGCGACCGCGTGGCCTGCGACGCTCGCGCCCGGCGTGTTCGGCGCCACGCTCGCCGCTGGCTCGTTCGCCGCGGCGGACCGGTGGCTCGGCCGAGATGTTGACGACCGTGAGTCCGAATCCTGGGAGGCGCGAGCGCTCGGTGTGGGTGTCTGGCAGCTTCTGGGCGTTCTGGCAACGGGCGTCGCGGCGGTGAATGACGCGCTCGGCCCCGGTGGCGTCGCGCTGTTCGCGCTGCCGGCGGCGTTCGCGCAGGCGCGATTCGCACAGGCGACGAACGAAGCGCGGCGAGCGGCGCGCGCGCTGAACGCCATGCGCCGCCAGATCGACCTCACCCGGGCGCGCGCGACGCAGGACCTGCGCGCCCTCGAGCGGCTGGCCGCGGCCGTGGACGAACGCTGCTACGGCGACCCCGAGCGCTCTCGGCGCGTGGCCGAGCTCGCCGTCGCGCTCCTTCGGGAGATGCCCCTCGACGGCGCCGTCATCTCCGAGGACGAGCTGTATCGCGCCGCGCTGCTCCGCGACATCGGGTTGCTGCGCGTCAAGGAAGAGGTGCTCCGCTCTCCCGGCAGCCTCGCCCCCGACGAACGTCGCGCTATCATGGCTCACCCTGAGGATGGCTTCTGGTTCCTCGCCGACCACGGGATTTCGGACAACGTTCGGCAGATCGTGGCCGCGCACCACGAGCGGTACGATGGCGGTGGCTATCCGCGACGATTGCGCTCCCTCGGTATCCCGTTAGGGGCTCGCATCCTCGCCGTCGCCGATGCACTGGTCGCTATGCTGTCCGCTCGCACGTACCGGGACGCGCTCCCTTTGCAGATGGCCCTGCAGGAGCTGCGGCTCGGTCGCGGGACGCAGTTCGACCCCGACGTCGTCGATGCGTGTCTGGCGTTGGTCGCCGCGGGCGGACTGCCTTGGCTCACGAAGCGCGGCTCGGCGGAGGCCCGGCGGATCGCCTGACGGCTCACAGCCGCTCTTCGCACTCCACCCGCTCGATGTACGGCTTGACCTCCAGCTTCGACCGAAGGTCGTCGCAGAAGCCTTCGAGCGAGGAGCGGATCACGGTGCGGGCTACTGGCGGGAAGCTCTCCTGTAGGAGCACGTCGATGTCGGCGTCGTACGAGCGCAGGATCGCGTCGGTCTCCTGCAGGCTGGCGTCGCTGTACTGGTCGTTGAACGCCACGACGACATCGTAGGCGGGCGCGTTCTCACCACACGCGACCGTGAGCGCGGCCATGAGGCCGAAGACGGTGACGAGAATGAGTCGCATCCGGCGCAGAATCGCCGACAGCCGGCGCTCGCGCAAGGGCGCAACCTGGGGTCACTCGCGCTCGCGAGGCCCCGTTCGCGAACCGAGGGCCCCGAGGAGTGGCGATCCGGCCCCCACGAGAAAGCCGAAGTCGTACCAGGTTCCGCCCCGCGCCTCGTTATAGAAGGGGAAGCGCTCCCAACCTCCGAAGGCGTGGACGATGAGCACCACCCATGCGGTGAGGCCGTTCCAGAACCCCCAAAACAGATCCTGCCACCACAACTGTGGGCCCCTCTCGAAAGGGTTGCGGCCGCGTTGCTACTTCTCGAGGCGGTCGAGACGGCCCATGACCTGCCAGTCGATGGTGACATGGTGAACGAGCATCGCCGCGACCAGGCCGACCGCGAGGACGATGCCGCCGACGATGGCCAGCGCGCCGCTGTCGTTCGCCGCGCCGATGCCCAACAGCACGGCGCCCGCCGCTCCAATGAGCGATGCCAGCGCGGGCCGCTCATGCCCGTCCTCTCGATGCGCACGGGTCAAAAGTCGTCCGAGCCTTCTCATGGCGGCCTCCCTTCGCAAGCGTCGAACAGCCGGCGGCAATGGTATCACACCCATGCGCCGCGGGTCCTACACGGCGCGCTCGAACTCGACGCGCGTCGCTCGGTCCACCGGCACGGGCTGCCACATACCGGGCCGGTACCGCAGATGGCCATATCCGCCCGCGAGGTGAAGCGGCTTGACCATGCCGGGCTCCACGTCCATGGGACCGCGCCAGCCGGGGAACTGGGCAGGATCCCAGCCGTTGTACATGACGACCTGTCCCGGCCGGACAGCGGGCGACACCTTCGCTTGGACCAGGAACGCGCCCAGATCGTTGAACACGCGCACCATGTCGCCATCGCGCACGCCGCGTCTCGCGGCGTCCTCGGCGCTCACGAAGATGAACGGAGCACCGCGATGGGTGTTCAGCATGAGCCGGTTGGTCACGTTCGACGAGTGGATGCTCCAGCGCATGTGCCCGCTGGTCATCTGGAGCGGGTATGCTCCGCCCATTGCCGGTGTCTCCTTGTGGACCGGCAGCGCTTCGCCCGCCTCGAGGAACCACGGATGGTCGATGTAGAACTGCGCCCGCCGCGTGAGCGTGGGGTACGGGACCTTCTTCTCGACGTGATTCCGGTTGGGAACGTGCGTCTCGTTCGGGTGGATCTCCGAGGCCTGACTGATCGCGAGGGGTGACATGCCCCAGTCTCGGACGCGCACGAATCCCTTGCGGCGGAGCGTGGCGAGCGTCGTGCGGCGCGGGATGTTCCCGGCGATGGCCGAATCACGCACCCACTCGTCCACGAGGCGTTCCGTCGAGGCGTACGTGCCCCCGTGGGTGTACTGCTCGCGAAGCCCCGCGTAGGACCGTACCGTGCCGTCGCGGTCGGTGAACGTCGACAGCCCGCGCTCGGCGGCCCGGCGGGAGATCCGCTCCGCCAGCAGTTGGAAGATCTCCCATTCCGGCTTGGCCTCGCCCGCCGGAGCCGACGCTCGATCGGCGATGAGCACCTGCATGACGTGCGGCGTGGCGTAATGCACGTTGAGCTTCTCGCCGTGATTCGCCGCCGGCAGAAGCACGTCCGACTGGAGCGCCGTGGTGGTCATGTGCCAGTCGACGGTCACGGCCAGACGGAGCCCCTTCCATAGCCGCCGGAGGAGCATGTTCTGCCCTCCGCGGGTGCGCCGCAGCACGTTCCCTCCGACCTCGATGAAGACGCGCGGAGGCACGGCTGCGTCACCGATCCCTGCCCACCAACCTTCAGCCTCGGCCATGCGAAGGTACGCGTCGAACGACCGGGGTAGGGTCGGGTCACCCCAGGATCGCCGGTTCCAGATGCGTCCGTAGCCCGCGTGTCGACGCAGGAGCTGGAAGGCGGGAACGATCTTGCGGTGCATCGGGGCCATGCCGAGGAGCTCGAGCGTGGCGAGCTCGTCGGTCAGCGTTGGGTCGTGGCGCTTCATCATGTCGAGCGCGAGGCGGCGCTGCCGGAGCACCTCGCGCGTCGCGTCGGGTCCCGGCGCTGATTTCATGCCCGAAAGGAACGGCCCATCGAACGGGCCGGCGCTCCAGCTACGGGCGCCGGTCCCCTTCTTCCCCCAGTTGCCTGTCAGCGCCAGGAACAGGAGCATCGCCCGTTCCATGAGGTCGCAGTGGTAGTACTTGCACGAATTGAAGCCGAGGAGGATAGCCGTCTTGCGCCGGGCGCAGTCCCGCGCCAGCTCGTGAATCAGGCTGGGATGCGTGCCGCATTGCGACGAAGCCGCCTCGGGAGTGTACGCGTCGAGGTGCTCCCGCAACCGTGCGAACACGGGGCGCACCGTGACTCGCGACCCGTCACGCAGCGTCACCGAAGCTTCCCCTTCGAGCGCGGGCGTCGCGTCTCGCCATGCCAGCGTCCCGCGCGGGGCCGGAACGAGCGATCCCGTGGCCGTATCGAGGGCGTAGAACTGGTCGTCTCGGCCCTCTTCTCGCAAGTCGCGCTCCCGCAGGAACCGACCGTTGTCATCTCGCACCAGCAGCGGCAGATCGGTCTGCTCACGCACGAACGTCTCGTCCATGAGCCCTTCGTCGAGGACGACCCGACACATCGCCAGCGCGAGCGCAGCGTCGGCGCCGGGCCGGACCGGCACGTAGACATCCGCGTGGACGGCCGAGGGGCTCACGTCGGGTGCGATCGTGTAGACCTTCGCGCCGCGGTACCGCGCCTCCGCGATGTAGTGATAGAAGGGGATACGCGTGTAGACCGGGTTCATGTGCCAGATGAGGATGCGGTCGGCGTGGAACCAGTCGTCGACGGAGCTCACGTTGAACTTCCCGTAGGTCATGTACATGCCTACGTTGAAGTCGTTGATGACGCCCTCGAGGTCGATCGCGACGCCCCCGAGCAACCCCACGAATCGGGCAATGGCGACGACGCCAACCATTCCGCCCTGGGCCGGTGACGTCTCGTAGACGATCGATTCCGGCCCCTCGGCCTCGATGGCGTCGATGATGCCGTCGGCCACGAGGTCGAGCGCCTCGTCCCAGGTGATGCGCTCCCACTTCCCCGAGCCGCGAGGTCCGACGCGCCGCATGGGATACAGAATGCGCTCGGGCGCCTGGTGCGTGAGGGCCCAGCCGGCGCCCTTCTGGCATCCCATCGGGTTCATGTCCGGCACACCCGGCTCGACGATGTCGTACGTGCCCGCCTGCTCCTCTCGCCAGAGGGCGCCGTCGCGCGTGTAGGCGCGGAAGGGGCAATTCCCCGGGTAGCAGTCGACGCAGTGGCTGCTCCACACGGCGCGGTCCCAGCGGGTCTGCGCGCGGTAGCGGTCGAGCGTGGCGGCTCCTCGCGAAGCGGGAGGGCGGGAAGCGGCGCGTGTTCGAGGCATGTCGCTCCTCCTGCTCGAGGTGGAGCGACGGTAGGTCGCCCGCCAGCATGCCTTCAAGGGCTGAACGTCACATCATGCCGGTGGCCCTCTTTCGACGCGTGCTATGATTGGTGCTACTCTCGTCCCCGCCGCCACGTCTCTCAGGAGGACCGCGATGAAGCGCCTGCTCTTCCTCCTCGTGCTGACGGCGCTCGCTGTGGGAGCGCCTCAGCTCTCGGCCGGCAGGGACAAGCCCTACGTGACCCCGGAGCTGTTCCCCATCAAGTGGGCGCCCGCTCCCCAACAATTCGATGTGGAGCGCCCCGGGAATACGGGCGGATCGTTCAGTAAGGAACGAATCCAGAACTTCCGGTGCGAAGTTTCTGGGGATCCCGAAAATGTCGTCGACCTGAGCTGCAACGTGCCGACTCTCGGGCAAGACTTCGCCCCGGACAACGAGATCGCCGTCGCCGTCGACCCCGAGAACCCCGACCACATTGTCGTGGGCTCCAACGACTACTTCTACCGGTTCAACAACGCGACGGGCGCACGTCAGGCCATCGTCCCCACGGGGTTCTTCACCTCCTTCGACGGGGGCGAAACGTGGATCGACGGACAGATTCCGATGCGGACGGGCAACGGCGCGGGGGATCCTTCCCCGGCGTTCGATGCGAAGCACGACGTGGTATTGATGGCTCAGCTCGAGAACGTGGGCGGGCACGGCGGTTGCTGCGTGAGCCAGGGGGACGTCGCCGTAAGCTGGTCGGCCGACGGCGGTGTCACGTGGAGCGAGCCCGTCACCGTCATGCGGGGGACCGGTACAGGGATCGGGGCGGCGAACCTGGCGGTGTTCTGGGACAAGGAGTGGCTGACAGTCGACAACTATCCGGGTTCGCCGTACTACGGGCGCGCCTACCTCACGGCGACGCGGTTCGTGAACACGCTATTTGGGGGCTACGCTGAGTCCGCTATCTACCTGAGCTACTCGGATGATGGCGGGAAAACCTGGTCACGGCCCCAAGAAATCTCGGGCGCCAACCCGCAGGTGTGTACGTTTCAGTCGACGGGTCCTCAGGGCGAGTGCGACGAGGATCAGTTCTCGATTCCCGACGTGGCGCCAGACGGGACCTTGTACGTTCACTTCATCAATGGACAGAACGAGAGCGAGTGGGAGGTGCCGTTCGATTTCGACTCGCAGATCATGGTCGTGACGTCCACCGACGGCGGCTCGACGTTCAGCTCGCCGGTCCCCGTCGTGCAGCTCGAGGACGGACTGAGCGACATGCCGTTCTCCGTCATCGGACGACAGACGGTCTGGGGACATCAGATCCGATGGAACCCGGTCGGAACCATTTCTGTGAACCCAACGGACCCTGACGACGTCGTCATCGTGTTCGCCGACCGCGGTTCTGCGAACCCCAATGCCACCGTCTCCGGCGCATGTGTTGCTGACCGCCCGCCGAAGACGATCGAGAATCGCCGAAGATGATCACGTTTTCGGCATGATCATCTTCGGGCCGAGACGATCCCAACCAAAGCCGCGCTTCAGCACGCAGCTGGTCGAGGCGGCCACCTTAGACGTCTGAAAGTTCGGCGTCTTCGGCGTCGGTGTCGTGAATCTTCAGCGCGAACGTGAAAGGCTCGCCGCCCGGGGACGCGACCTCTCGCCGCTGGGGCATGTCCAGCCCCAGGAGCCGGGCCCTGCGCTCCATGATGCGCAGGATGGCGTCGACGGCCTTGACGTCGCCCTGAACGGCCCGCGGCCAGAGGGCGACCTGGAGCCGATCGAGCCGCTCCATCTCCAGGTTCCGCAGCGCCTCCGCCGGCTCCCGGAGGGTGCGCTGGAGCGCCGAGGCGATGGCCTTGTAAGCGCCCGCGCGCTGCCGGTAGCCCAGGGTCCGTGCGATGTCCTCGAGGGTACGACCGGAGCGCCGCAGCTCCAGTGCCCGACGCTGACGCTCGAGGGCACGGAGCCGGCGGGGGGATGTAACGCTGGTGACTCCTCGCGGCATCCTGCCCTTAATATACCGTGTTGCCTGCCGTTGGGTTGCCGGCTTTGTTGCTGCCTCTCAACGTCACTGCCACCTCGGCGTGGCGATGCGGTCCCGAGCTGCTCGGTTCATAGCGCCCATGTGGTCGCGCCGCCAGCCACCTCGGCGTGGCGATGCGGTCCCGAGCTGCTCGGTTCATAGCGCCCATGTGGTCGCGCCGCCAGCCACCTCGGCGTCCTACTGCTCCCTCCTCATCGGCCGCGCAGTCTATTCTGTGCTGCCGGGAGCACCAGGAACAGCACAGCCATCAAAAGCGACGCCAGCACGCTTAGGACGACAACCGGCGCCCACGGCAGGGCCAAGCTGGAAAGGCAATAAGCCCGAAGGTCAACCCGCTGACCGCTCCAACGGCGGCAAGAGCTGCTGGTGGCACTCGCCTTCCGTTGTAGATGAGCTGCCCAATGATATACCCCGGCAGGCCCACGCAGGCGCTGGCCACCAGCGCTCGCAGATAGAGTTCACCGAAGTTCACTTCTCAGCTCCCAGCGGCCTGGCACTACTCAGTTCGGCTGCCTCCGCGTGGCGCCAGGGTGAGAGCGCTTGCTGCGTAATAAGCACCCCACCCACCGCGACCGTGGCTCCAGCGAATAGGGAGAGACCACAGAACGCCGCACCGGCTACGCCCGCCGTCGCAGCGCCCACTACGGGCGCTACCACCGCGCAGCCGCCAGCGGCGATCATGCCACCAAACAGGGTCACCGCGACACCGACGGTTGCCATCTCGAAGCGCTCGTAGCACTCGAAGGCGTTTGGGTAGCAGTAGGTTGCCACGTTCTTCACGGTGGAGGCTGCCGACGTTAGCGCTTCCGCCGCTGCCCGGGCCAGCGCCGGGAATCGCCTGGAATGGTGCAACAAGTTCAGCCAGCGTGTCGAGCCCAAGACCGACGAAGTCACGAGGCGAAGGCGTCGGTCACGCTTCGGCTCTCGTCGGTAGGGCCACGTTCTCAGATCAAGACCGGAACCTGCGGCCTACGTGCCAAGCTGCCCCAAGAATGCTACCGACGATGACCAATCCAACAAGCAGGACCAACCACTCTAGTGCGCTTAGACCACGAATAAGGCCCATTACCACGCCGACTACAAGAGCGAAAACGACAGATTCGGCGATGTCTTTGATCACTCCCGACCGTCCACTCATGGGCTCACGTCACCATCGATAGCCGCGCGCTTCCATCTCTCTCCTCCCCATTTTCCACACAAGAACGATCGTCACAGCCTGGCCCAACCCTAGAACAAAGCCGATAAGCGACCACTGGATAACGGGGAGCCCAGCGAGGAAAGCCACGACCGTTACCACGACGGCGGTCTGAACAAGAAGCCAGAGTGCCATGTACCTGAGACGGATTCTTCGCAAATCCATTCCTAGAATCCGCTGCCGACGCAGGACACGAATGAATACAAGGCCGCTACCCGGCCTGCTCTGGCTGCGACCCCCTGTAGTGCCGGCGAGTAGGTAGCGAAGCCCAAAGGGGAAGTCAGCTCCGCGATCGTGTCCAGCCCCAGACCCATGAGGTCACCTTCCTTGGCTGACACTACTAAGCTCGCGCCGAATAGACCCGCCGCAACCGGCACACCCCACGGGCCAAGCGCCAACGCAGCCGCTCCTCCGAGATCAAGAGCAAACCCCAAACAGCCTGGAGTAGTGAACCTGGAGGCGATGTCCACGATGCGGTCGGCGTTGGCGATGGCCACGCCCGCGCACCCGACGAATCCGAGCAGCGGATTGCACAGCGCCGCCGCACCGTAGGGCGTGCGAGCGAAGTCCCGTGCGCCAGTGATCATGTCCCCGAGCGCACCACCCACATCACCAGCGCGGTCGCGGACAAAGCGGCCGACGCGGGTGTTGTGAACGAAGAGGCCTGACGGATCCGTGAACTTGACCGGATTATTGAACGCGTATGTGTACAGATTCTGGCCCTGCGGGTCATAGGCGAGCCCCGGCCACGGATCCCGCGTCCAGAAGCGCCCGATGCTCGGGTCGTAGTACCGGGCGCGGAGGTACTGCAGCCCCGTGGGGTCCGTCTGCTCGCCTGTGAAGGTGAACTCGTTCGCGCTCATCCCGTGTTTAGTTCGGCCTACAAGTTATGGACGGACCTCGCGAGCCGCCCAATTTCGCGACGCCACTTGCCAGCGGCAAGGGTCTGAAACGTGAAGCTTCGGCCGTCCGCTAACTCAACGGTGAAGACGGGACAGCCAGGGAATCCTCCCCACAAGCCACGTAACCAACTCCTAGGTCTAACCGAGACGACGGTGGCAAGCGGGATCTCGGTCCACTTCCTTTCGAACGGCCAGCCAGGCATTGGACGCAAGATGAGTGGGATGTAGAGCAGCCGAGTGGTTGTCAAGACGATCCTGCCATGGCTAGGAAGGGCGCCTAGCAGAGAGCCCACGCCGCCGAGCACTCTCGTCTCACCTTCGTTGAGCGGCAGGTCCTGTGCTCCGTAAAGCCACCACAGGCAACCTTCCAGTCTCTTGCGCCAAGCGGGCATGGGTTCCGGCCGCGTCATTCCTTACCAACGCACGCGAGAAGTTCCGATGTGGCGAGGTAAGCGCCAAACTCGACCAGATCGCCTAGCGGAAGACCGAAGTCCAGCCTGAAATTCACCAGATTAGTGGCCGTCGCAACTACCTGACGCGCTGCGCCACATTCGCTCTTCGCGATCTGCGCCTGCGTTGCAATCGCCGCAAGAGCTCCGACGGAGGCCTCGGCAACGCCGCAGAGGCTATAGCCTAGCGCGGCGCCCGAGACGCCGGCAACGAGCCCGCCCCCAAGAAAGCAGGCTTCTGCAAGGGGAACAAGGTCGGCGATCTGCAGGGCCTTGGTATTGCTGTATGGCGGTCCGAGCGCATCCGCTAGGTGAGAACGCACCGTTTCCGCGAGGAAGTCCACGACCCGATCGGGGATGCAGTGATGCGGGTGCCAGGGGCGGCAATGCAGGCCGAGCGGGTCGACCAGATTAATCGGGTCGTTCAGCACGTACACGTATGGATTCCACGATTGAGATTCGCTCGGTGCCCCTCCTAACGGATCTCGCGTCCAGAAGCGCCCGATGCTCGGGTCGTAGTACCGGGCGCGGAGGTACTGCAGCCCCGTGGGGTCCGTCTGCTCGCCCGTGAAGGTGAACTCGTTCGCGGTCGTCCCCGTGCGGCTGCGCAGC
>FWWL01003571.1_pt1 | contig 28099 bp, 26 predicted proteins | sample 2228331 | NCBI WGS metagenome assembly FWWL01 (sample SAMEA103939775, study PRJEB20133) | metagenome
ATATCATGCTACCGCGGGGTGGCCGGGTGGGGGAGCGGGCCGGTGCCGCCTAGAAACTTAGAGACTCGCGCCAGCCGGGTGGTCGGGCAATTGCGACTGGTCGGCGCCATCGGCGGGGCCGCCGATCAGCACGAAGCGGCGGTCGCAATAGCCGCAATCGACATAGCCATGCTCGTCGATCTGCAGAAACACGCGCGGATGGCCGAGCGCGGCGGGGATACCGGCATGCGCGCCGTCACAGGCGACGCGGGCGGTGGTGACGCGGGTGATTTCGGGCGGCGCGATCATGGGATGCGGTTAGCAAAGCGCGCGGGGTCGGGCAATCACGCTGTGCAGTGATGTTCACATCGTCCCGGTAGCGCGCTCAAACTCGTCCGCACAGCGTTCGGCGAGCTTGGCTGCCCCTTCTACACCGCCGGCCTGCATCGACTCTGCGACTGCCTCCATCGCCGGACCGAGCATCGCCGCTCCGCTGCGCCCGACGATCTTGCCGAGGAAAAAGCTCATCGTCATGTCGAGTCCCTGCTTGTCGGACGCAGATGCGCTTTCGCCCAGCATCGTCATCGCGAACACGCATTTGGCGTCCGCCTGGTCGGCGGGTGTCGGGGTGGCCTGAACCATGGCAAGCGCGAGTGCGTGGGTGATGAGCATCGGTGTTCCTCCCCTGATGGCTGCGCAGCCTGTGCCGTGCGTCCGGTCTTGGCAACGTCTTTCGCTTGCCATTCGCCGCGCATCGTCCCACTTCCGCGGGATGAGCGACGCGGCGATCGAGATCGACGGCCTTTCCAAGGTCTATCAGGGCGGCAAGCAGGCCCTCGACAATGTAACCTTCTCCGTGCCGCGCGGGCAGATTTTCGGGCTGTTGGGGCCGAACGGCGCGGGCAAGTCGACGCTGATCAACATCCTGGCGGGCCTGGTCAACAAGACCGGCGGCACGGCGCACATCTGGGGCTTCGACATCGATGCCAGCCCGCGCAACGCCAAGCGCGCGATCGGGATCGTCAATCAGGAGATCATGTTCGACCCGTTCTTCACCCCGGTCGAGACGCTCGAGATCCAGGCCGGACTGTACGGCGTGCCGAAAGCGAAGCGGCGGTCGATGGAGCTGCTGCGCGCGGTGCATCTGGAGGACAAGGCGCGCGCCTATTCGCGCACCTTGTCGGGCGGCATGAAGCGGCGGTTGATGGTGGCGAAGGCGATGGTGCATTCGCCGCCGGTGCTGGTGCTCGACGAGCCGACTGCGGGCGTCGACATCGAACTGCGTCAGCAGCTCTGGGCGTATGTCCGCACGCTTAATGAGCAGGGCGTCACGGTGGTGCTGACGACGCACTATCTGGAGGAAGCCGAACAGCTGTGCGATCGCATCGCGATCATCAACCACGGCAAGCTGATCGCCAACGAACCGACCCGCGAGCTGGTCGGCAAGACTCAGGAAAAGGCGGTCGAGGTGGTGGTCGATCGCGATATCGTCACTCTGCCCGCCAATGGCTGTTTCCAGAAGATCGAGGCGAAGGGCGAGCGGACGTTGGTCATTACCTATCGCAAGGATCGCGCGAATGCCGGCGAGGTGCTGGGCGCGGTGCAGGCGGCGGGGTTCGGGATCGTTGACGTCAGCACGCGCGAGGCGGACCTGGAGGACGTGTTCCTGAGCCTGACGCGGGCGGCGAACGCGGCCTGACGCGCGGAAGTTTACACTAGCTTTACACTGTCGGCGTCGATTTGCGCGGGGCGGTTGGCCGCGCATGGCGGCGGTCGGGTGGGGGTGGGCGTCCGGGTTTCTCATCGGACCATCCAGATATGCCGGATGGGGGTCTGTAGGAAAGCGGATTCTGGCTTGTGCCGCGCAAAGCTGGACGCTCTACGTCCGTTTGCCCTGAGCTTGTCGAAGGGCCCGGGTCGCGCGTTCGTGAGCGCAAGCACGGTGCTTCGACAAGCTCAGCACAAACGGAGGGTGAATCCGATTAGCGCGATGTTCTACCGCCGGTAGCGGGCGAAGAAGCGCCACATGGCGTCATTGTCGGCGGTCCAGACATGGCCGCCGCCGCGCAGGATGTGCGCGGCGACCTCGGCCTGCGCCCGGCAGCGCGTGTGGAGCCGCTCGTAGAGATTGGCGGCGAGGTCGCGGCGCAGCGGGCCAGCGGTGCAGCCGTTGAGCGTGGCCCAGCGCGTCTCGGCGGCCTCCATCGTGTACTGCCAATAGCCAGCACCACCGCCCTGCACCGGGTTGGTGCCGTCGGCATCGCCGGCAAAGGCGATCACCGGCATCGGGTGTTTGGGCGTGCAGGTAGCGGGGTCGGGGCGGGTCTTGTCGCTCGCCAGCGGGTTGCCCGCGCGCAGGCCCACCACCGGGGCGATCGCGGCGAAGCGGTCGGACGCGACACAGCCGAGCCATGACGTCATGCGCCCGCCGCCCGAGAGGCCGGTGGCATAGACGCGCTTGCGGTCGGCGCACCCGCTGGCCGCGAGCCAGTCGATTGCGGTCTTGAGGAAGGCGACGTCATCGGCATCGCCCGGCCCGGGTACCTTGCCGGTGACGGTGGGGACGCCGGGGATGTTCCAGACAAAGCCGCGCTCGACCGGGATGCCGGCATCGGGCGCGGCGACGAGGAAGCCGTGGCGGTCGCTGCTCCCCTCCAGCTTCGATTGTGCGAGGATCGCGGCGCCATCGCCGCCGCTGCCGTGCAGGGCGAAGACGAGCGGGAGGCGGCCCGCGGTCGCGCTCGCCGGGACGTGGAGCAGCATTGTGCGCCCGGTATGGCCGACCGTCACCCGTGCCGTGGTGCCGGGGGCGACCGGGCAGGCCGGGGCTGCGAGAGCGGGCGCGGTCGCGGCGAACAGGGCGGCGGCGGCGAGGATCAGGCGCAAACTACATCTCCAACGACGGGCAATTCAGCCCATAACCAAGCTGGTCACCCCGGCCTTGTGCCGGGGTCCACGGTGCCAAGCATCCGGGGCTGGACCCTCTTGTCCCACGCTTGCCGCGCAGTGGACCCCGGCACAAGGCCGGGGTGACAATATGTGGTTGGGGTGCGGCGAAGTTTGGCGCGGTTTGAATTCGCCGCGCTTTGTCGCATAGCGGCTCACCCGCCATCGGTGCGCGAAGGAACGAGATTGGCCCACGACCCCCATCAGTGCGACGTGCTTGTCATCGGTTCGGGTGCCGCCGGGCTGACCGCCGCGCTCAACCTGGCCGAACGGTTCAAGGTGACGGTGCTGGCCAAGGGCGGGCTGGACGAGGGATCGACCGCCTGGGCGCAGGGCGGGATTGCCGCCGTGCTGGAGCCGGGCGACACGTTCGAAGCGCATATCGAGGACACGATGGTCGCCGGCGCGGGCCTGAACGACCGCGCGACGGTGGAGATGGTGGTCGAGAACGCGCCCGCCGCGATCCAGCGGCTGGTCGAGCTGGGCGTTCCGTTCAACATGGACGGCAATGCCCTGCATCTGACGCGCGAGGGCGGGCATAGCGCCCGTCGGATCGTTCATGTCGATGACGCCACTGGCTGGGCGGTGCAGGTCGCGCTGATCCGCGCGGCGCAGGCGCATCCCAACATCACCCTGGTTCCCGACATGGTCGCGATCGACCTGGCCACCAGTCGCCATGAGCTGCGCTATTCTGGCGCGGGCAAGGTGTGGGGCGTCTATGCCGTCAACCGCGCGACCGGGCGGGTCGAGCTGTTCACCGCCAATGCGACGGTGCTGGCGACCGGCGGGGCGGGGCGGACCTATTTGTTCTCGACCGCGCCCAAGGGGGCGACGGGGGACGGGATTGCGATGGCGTGGCGCGCGGGATGCCGCATCTCGAACATGGAGATGATGCAGTTCCACCCGACCTGCCTCTATCACCTTGACGTCAAGAATTTCCTGATCACCGAAGCGGTGCGCGGCGAAGGCGGGCGGTTGATCAACCCGCAGACCGGCAAGCGCTTCATGGCGGATTACGATCCCGAGCGGATGGAGCTGGCCCCGCGCGACGTGGTGGCGCGCGCGATCGATGCGGAGATCAAGCGCGATGGCCTCGACTATGTCCATCTCGACATCAGCCATATGCCCGCAGAGTTCGTGAAGGAGCATTTCCCGAACATCTACGACAAGCTGATTGGCCTGGGCATCGACATGACCACGGGACCGATCCCGGTGGTGCCGGCGCAGCATTATACCTGCGGCGGGATCGTCATCGATCTGGACGGGCGCACCGATTTGCCCGGACTCTATGCCGCGGGTGAGTGCAGTGAGAGCGGGTTGCATGGCGCGAACCGGCTGGCCAGCAACTCGCTGCTCGAATGTTTCGTGTTTGGCGAGGCCGCGGCGCGGCATATCGCGGCGAACTGGGACGACTTGCCAGCGCCGCCGCCGATCCGGCCATGGGACGAAAGCCGCGTTACCGATTCTGACGAAGAGGTGGTGATCAAGCAGAACTGGACCGAGATCCGCCGGTTCATGTGGAATTATGTCGGCATCGTGCGCACCACCAAAAGGCTGGAGCGCGCGGCGCACCGCATCAAGCTGCTGAACGAGGAAGTCGCCGACTATTACGGCCATTTCCGCGTGACGCCCGACCTGATCGAGCTGCGCAACCTTTTGCAATCGGCCGAGCTGATCGTGCGATCGGCGCTGCACCGGCGCGAAAGCCGGGGGCTGCATTACACGCTGGATTTCCCGGAAACGGACAAGAATGCGCAGGACACCGTATTGGTCCCGTGATTTTTTGGCTGAATCTTCACGCTTTGCCGTCATAATCCGCGCATTCGTCGCAGATGCCACCATAGGCTCTTGGCCAGGGTGTCGCGACGCCGCATGATCGCTTTGGGCAAGGGGCGGACCATCGTGTTGGGGATGCAGGAGTTTACAATTCTTCAGCGGGCAATGACATTGGCGGGGCTTGCGCCCGTATTGCTGATCGGCGCGGGCGTGCATCGCGACGATTTGCCCAAGGATCTGACGCCCGCCAGCTACCGCGTGAGCATGCCGATCCCGGATGCGCCCAAGCCGCTGCCCGTCTTTCCTGCCCCCGCCGCACTGACCGCGACGGTCGACGCGCTCGCGCGCGATTTCGGTGGGGTGGTCGGTATTTCGGTGCGCAGCCTTGAATGGGGCTGGCAGGTCGATGCCAATGGCGACCGCCGCATGCCGCAGCAGAGCGTAAGCAAATTATGGGTCGCGATGACCGTGCTCGACGCGCGCGACAAGGGCAAGCTGACGCTCGACGATCCGGTCGAGCTGACGCGCGAGCATCTGACACTGTTCCACCAGCCGATCGCGTCGCTGGTGGTGCGCGACGGTGTGTATCGCACCACGGTGCGCGAATTGCTGCTGCGCGCGATGCAACAGAGCGACAATACCGCCAATGACCGGTTGCTGACCCTGGTCGGCGGGCCGCAGGCGGTGCGCGCGTTCATCGCGGATCGCGGGCTCGGTGAGATTCGCTTCGGCCCGGGCGAGCGGTTGCTGCAGGCAGGCACGGCCGGCCTGCGCTGGGACCAGCGTTATTCGATGGCGGGCGAGTTCCAGCGGGCCCGCGCGGCACTGCCCCCGACCGTGCGGCGCGCGGCGTTCGATTCCTATGTTGCCGACCCGGTCGATGGCGCGGCGCCGTCGGCGATCGCGCTGGCGCTGGCGCGGCTCAAGGCCGGCGAGCTGCTGTCGGCATCCTCGACCAATTTCCTGACCAACGTGATGTCGGGCACGCGCACGGGCAAGGCGCGGTTGCGCGCTGCGGTGCCGGCGGGCTGGACGCTGGCGCACAAGACCGGGACCGGGCAGGATCTGGGCGGGCGCACGGCGGGCTTCAACGATATCGGCATTCTGACCGCGCCCGATGGCAAGGCCTATTCGGTTGCGGTGATGATCGGTGACACCCCGCGCCCGGTGCGCGAGCGCCAGCAGCTGATGCAGGCGGTGGTGGCGAGCGTGGTTGCGAACCACCGCTAACGCTGAGGGTTAGCACTCGCCCGAGCGGTTTCGCGCTGCTAAGCCGTCGCGATGCCCCATCTCTATCTCGTCGACGGCTCGAGCTTTATCTTCCGCGCCTATCATGTGCTGCCCAAGCTGACCAACAAACATGGTGAGCCGGCGGGGGCGGTCTATGGCTATGTGTCGATGCTATGGAAGCTGGCGAGCGAGCTGCACAAGGCCGAGGGGCCGACGCATCTGGCGGTGATCCTCGACAAGAGCGAGCACACCTTCCGCAACGAACTTTATGACCAGTATAAGGCGCATCGACCGCCGGCGCCCGAGGATCTGCGCCCGCAATTCCCGATGATCCGCGACGCGACCCGCGCCTTCAGCCTGCCGTGCATAGAGGAGCTGGGCTGGGAGGCGGACGATTTGATCGCGAGCTATTCCAAGGCGGCGCTGGCGCAGGGGTGGCAGGTGACGATCGTCAGTTCCGACAAGGATCTGATGCAGCTGCTGACCGAACCGGGCATCGACATGCTCGATACGATGAAGGACCGGCGCATGGGGCCGGAGGCGGTGGTCGAGAAGTTCGGGGTGGGGCCTGACAAGCTTGGCGAGGTGCTGGCGCTGATGGGCGACAGCGTCGACAATGTGCCGGGCGTGCCGGGGGTAGGGCCGAAGACCGCGGCTAAGCTGATCCTGGAGCATGGCGATGTCGAGGCGGTGCTGGCCGCCGCGCCCGACATGAAGAAGGGCAAGCTGCGCGATAATCTGATCGAGCATGCCGATATGGCGCGGTTGTCGCGCAAATTGGTCGCGCTGGCCGAGGATGTGCCGCTGCCCGAACCGCTGGATTCCTTTGTGCTCGATGGAATCCCGGACGCGCCGCTGCGCGCGTTTCTGGAGCATCACGGGTTCAAGACGCTGCTCGCGCGGTTGGGCAGCGAGGCGAGCTCGGTCGCCGATGCGCCGGTCGAGACGCATGAAGTGCCGGGGCTGGAACCCGATCCGCCGTGCGATCACGACGGCTATGAGACGGTGGTGGATGAGGCGGCGCTGGACCGCTGGATCACCGTCGCGCGGCATCAGGGCTGGGTCGCGATCGATACCGAGACGACCGGGACCGACGCGACGCGGGCCGAGCTGGTCGGGGTGAGCCTGGCGCTGCACCCCAATCTTGCCTGCTACATTCCGATTGGACATGGCGGGACCGACATGTTCGCGGAGAAGCCGGTGCAGCTCGACCGGGCGACGGTGCTGGCGAAGCTCAAGCCGCTGCTGGAGGATCCGGCGGTGCTCAAGATCGGGCATAATCTGAAGTACGACCTGATCATCCTGTCGCGGCTGGGGATCCAGGTCGCGCCGTTCGACGATACGATCGTGATGAGCTTTGACCTGGATGCCGGGTTGCACGGGCATGGGATGGACGAGCTGGCGGCGACGCATCTCGCGCACAGCTGCATCGCGTATAAGGACGTGACGGGCAGCGGCAAGAAGCAGATCGGGTTCGCTGAAGTCGATCTGAAAGCCGCGACGCGCTATGCCGCCGAGGATGCCGATGTGACGCTGCGGCTGTGGCGGCGGTTGAAGCCCCGGCTGGCCTATGAGGGCGCGACGCGGGTGTACGAGATGGTGGACCGGCCGCTGGTGCGGGTGATCGCGGACATGGAGCTGGCAGGCATCAAGGTCGATGCCGGGGTGCTCGCGCGGCTGTCGGACGACTTTTCCAAGCAGATCGCCCGGCTGGAGGAGGAAATCCACGCGATTGCCGGGTTCAAGTTCACCATCGGCAGTCCCAAGCAGCTGGGCGACGTGCTGTTCGACAAGATGGGGATCAAGGGCGGGCGCAAGGGCAAGTCGGGCGTCTATTCGACCGACGTCAACGAGCTGGAGCGGATCGCGGCGGACAAGGATTCGCCGGGGCGCGAGATGGTGCTGAAGGTGCTCGACTGGCGGCAGCTGTCGAAGCTCAAATCCACCTATACCGACGCGTTGCAGGCGCAGATCAACCCGGCGACCGGCCGCGTGCATACCAGCTACTCGCTGACCGGCGCGCAGACCGGGCGGCTGTCATCGACCGACCCGAATTTGCAGAATATCCCGATCCGCACCGAAGTGGGGCGGCAGATCCGCGACGCGTTCGTCGCCGAGCCGGGCAATGTCATCCTGTCCGCCGACTATTCGCAGATCGAATTGCGGTTGGCGGCGCATATCGCCGATGTCCCCGCGCTGCGCGAGGCGTTCGAACAGGGCGAGGACATTCACAACCGCACCGCGATGGAGCTGTTCGGCGAGGTCAATCGCGACACGCGCGGGCGGGCGAAGACGATCAACTTCGCGATCCTCTATGGCATCAGCCGCTGGGGCCTTGCCGGTCGGCTCGACGTGACGCCGGACGAGGCGCAGGGGATGATCGACCGCTATTTCCAGAGCTTCCCCGGGATCAGCCGCTACATCGCCGACACGCTCAATGAGGCGAAGGCGCGCGGCTACACGACGACCTTGTTCGGGCGGAAGACGCACTTCACGCGGATCAACGCGCCCAACCAGAATGAGCGCGCGGGCAGCGAGCGTGCGGCGATCAACGCGCCGATTCAGGGGACCAGCGCCGACATCATCAAGCGCGCAATGGCGCGGATGGGGCCGGCGCTGCTGGAGGCAGGGCTGCCCAATGTCCGCATGCTGCTGCAGGTGCATGACGAGCTGGTGTTCGAACTGCCCGAAGGCGATGTCGACGCGGCGTCGGCGGTGATCCGCCGGGTGATGGAGACCGCAGCCGAGCCGGCGATCACGCTGACCGTGCCGCTGGGCGTGGAAATCGGCACGGGTCCGAGTTGGGGCGCAGCGCATTGACCGCAGCGGGGGCCAGCCTTGCGCCGCTGATCGACCTGTACATCCCGCTGCTGCTGGGCGCGGGCGTGCTGATCCTGATGGTCGCATGGGTCCCGCTGCTGCTGGAAAAGGCGCCGCTGTCGCTGCCGATCCTGTGCGTCGGAGTCGGCGCGCTGGTGTTTTCGTTCGATCGCTTCGCGCCGTTCGCGCTGCATCCGATCGAGAGCCCGTTTCTGGTCGAGAAGGCGGCTGAGCTGATCGTCATCGTCTCGCTGATGGGGGCGGGGTTGAAGATCGATCGTGCGCTCAACTGGACGAATTGGCGGTTATGCGTGCGCCTGCTCGCGATCGCGATGCCGCTGACCATCCTTGCGCTGACCTTTGCCGGCCAGGCTTTGCTCGGGGTCGGGGTGGCGACGGCGCTGCTGCTCGCCGCGTCGCTTGCCCCGACCGATCCGGTGCTCGCGTCAGACGTGCAGATCGAGGAGCCGGGATCGGAAAGCGACGATGAGGCGCGGTTCGCGCTGACGTCGGAGGCCGGGCTGAACGACGCGCTGGCCTTTCCGTTCGTGCATCTTGCCATCGCTGTCGCGGCAGGTGGGTGGGCCGTCTCCAACCTGGCGTCCTGGGCGCTGGATGCGGTGGTCATTCGCCTTGCCGTTGGACTGGCGCTGGGCTGGGCCGGGGGCTGGGCGCTGGGCAAGATCATCTATCGCCTGCCCGCCGACACCAAGTTATCGCGCACCGGCGATGGCTTTGTCGCGCTCGGCGCGACGCTGACAATTTATGCGGTGACCGAGCTGGCGCATGGCTATGGCTTTCTGGCGGTGTTCGTCGCCGGGCTGATGCTGCGGCGCGCGGCCAAGGGCAGCGAGTTCAATGCGCGGATGCATGATTTTGCCGACGAGACCGAACGGTTGCTGATGATGGCGCTGCTGGTCATGTTCGGCGGGATGCTGAGCGCAGGGGGATTGTTCGCGATGATCGGCTGGGCAGAGCTTGGCTTTGCGCTGGTCGCGATCTTCATCGTGCGGCCGCTGGCCGGCTGGATCGCGCTGGCCGGCTGCCGGCTTGCACCGTTCGAACGGCCAGTGATCGCCTTTTTCGGCATTCGCGGGCTGGGGTCGGTCTTTTACTTCGCGTACGGGATCAACCATGGCCAGTTTGAGGAGCCGGTGCGCCTGTGGGGCGCGCTGGGTGTGGTGATCCTGATTTCGATTCTGCTGCACGGGACGACCGCGACCCCGGCAATGCGGCTGCTTGAGCGCGGTCGGGCGCGCGTCGCGTGAAGCCGAATGACGATATGAACGCGCTCGCCAAGGGCGGGCGGACCAATATCTTCGGCTTTTTCCTGCGCTTGCTCGCGCGGTTGCCGTTCCTGTTCATTGCGGGACGCCTGTATGGCGCGGAGACGGTGGGGCGGTTCGCGCTGGCCGTGGTGGTGGTCGAGCTGGCGGCGTTGCTCGCGACGCTCGGCCTCAAGCGTGGGCTGGCGCAGGCGCTGGCGTCGACCGACCGGCCGCATGCGCATGTCGTGTGGGACGGGATGGTGGTGGCGTTCGTTGTCTCGATGCTGGCGAGCGCGGTGCTGTTTATCTACCCGGACCTGATGTTCCCCAATAGCGGGACGACGGGGCTCGACCGCTATCTGGCGGTGATCGTGTTCGCGATCGCCTGGTCCGATGTCAGCCTCGCTGCGCTGGCCTATCGCCATAATGTGAAGGCGACGGTGACCGCGCGTGCGATCGTCGAGCCTTGGACGATCAGCATTGCAGCCTGGGTGCTGTACTATGTGTCGGCGCGCGATGGCCTCATCATCGCCTATGTGCTGTCGATGGCGGCGGCTTTGGTGGCGAGCCTAGTCCCCTTCATCCGCAGCTATGGCCTGCCGCATGGCTGGTCGCCGCGCGTCACGCCGCTGCTGCAGCTGGCCCGGCGCAACATGCCGCTGGCCGGGGCGGATGCGCTGGAATGGGGGTCGCGCAACATCGACCGCTTCATCCTGGGCCTGTTGTTCCCGCCGGCGATCGTCGGCATTTATTATATGGCGCAGCAGGTTTCCTCGATCCCGCAAAAGCTCAAGACCAGTTTCGACCCGGTGCTGGGGCCAGTGATTGCGCGCAATCTGGCAGCGGGCAACCGCATCGCCATCGCCAATCAGGTCAAGCAGGTCGGATTCTGGATCATCACGCTGCAGGCGGCGCTGCTGCTGATGGGCGGGATCCCGGCTGAAGGCGTGATGGGCGTGGTCGGGCCGCAATTCGTAGTCGGTGCCATTGCCCTGTGCTTCCTGCTCGCCGCAGAGGTGGCGGCGACGCCCGGTGCAGTGGCAGAAGCGGGGCTGGTCTATATGGCGCGGCACCGCAATCTGATGGTGTCGATGCTCTTGCTGGGGTTCCAGGCGGCGCTGAGCTTTGCGCTGGTGTTCCAGATGCGCGCCATGGGGCTCGACGTGCATGTTCAGGCGGTCGGCCCGGCAGTTGCCCTGGTGCTGACGCTGGCGCTGGGGTCGACGATCAAATGCTGGATGCTGGCGCGGATGACCGGTGCGGCCGTGTTCAGCCTGCGTCCCGGCTTTGTCGCGGCGATCGTGGTGGCGGGCGCGGTTGGCTGGGCATTCACCCGGCTGCCGCCCGAGCTCGAATGGCTGGAGCTGTCGGTCGGGGTCCCGGCGATCTTCATCGCCTATTTCGCGGTGATCGGAAAATGGGCGTTTGGTCCGGAGGATCGCGCGCTGTTCAAGAAGATGCCGAAGAGCGAACCGACCCTGCCGGATGAGAAGGTGTGACGCGGCACCGGCGTGCTCCGCCAGCCGGGCACCCTAGGCCAGAGTATGCTATGGGTGGCCGGATGCGGGTAGCCCCGCAAAGTGTTACTTTGCGGGGCCCCCTTGGGGGAGCGGGCCGGTGCCGCATCCGCGTCAGCGGATCAGATCAATGCCGGAAGTGACGCATTCCGGTGAAGACCATCGCGAGCCCTGCTTCGTCGGCGGCCGCGATCACTTCGTCGTCGCGGATCGATCCGCCGGGCTGGATCACGGCGGTGGCGCCGGCCTCGACCGCCGCGAGCAGGCCGTCGGCGAAGGGGAAGAAGGCGTCGGAGGCGACCGCGCTGCCGATGGTGCGGGGTTCGGCCCAGCCAGCCTTGTCAGCGGCGTCCTTCGCCTTCCACGCGGCGATGCGTGCGGATTCGAGGCGGTTCATCTGGCCAGCGCCGATGCCGGCGGTGCTGCCACCCTTGGCATAGACGATTGCGTTCGACTTGACGTGCTTGGCGACGGTCCAGGCGAACAGGCAGTCGGTGAGTTCCTGTTCCGTGGGTGCGCGCTGGGTGACGACCTTGAGCGCGTCCCGCGTCACCTGGCCATTGTCGCGCGACTGGACGAGCGCGCCGCCGGCGATGGTCTTGAGCATCAGGCCGGGACGCACCGGATTGGGCAGGTCGCCGCAGATCAGCAGGCGCAGGTTCTTCTTGGCGGCGAAGATCGCCTTGGCCTCGTCGCTTGCACCCGGGGCGACGACGACTTCGGTGAAGATGTCGGTGATCGCCTTTGCCGTGTCCGCGTCGAGCGGGCGGTTGAGTGCGATGATGCCGCCGAAGGCCGAGACCGAATCGCAGGCGAGCGCGGCCTTGTAGGCATCGACCAGCGTATCGGCGGTGGCGACGCCGCAGGGATTGGCGTGCTTGACGATGACGACGGTGGGCGGGCCATCGCGGAATTCGCTGACCAGTTCGAGCGCGGCGTCGGCGTCGTTGTAATTATTGTAGCTCAGCTCCTTGCCCTGCAGCTGCTCGGCCTGGGCGATGCCCGGCGTGGCGGGGCCGGCGGGGAGGTAGAGCGCGGCGGACTGGTGCGGGTTCTCGCCATAGCGCAGCTCTTCGCCGCGCTTGAATACCATCGGGAGGGTTTCCGGGAAGCGCTCGCCCTGATCGGCGAAGGCGAACCAGCTGGCGATGGTCGAGTCATATTGCGCGGTCAGGGCATAAGCCTTGGCAGCGAAGCGCTTGCGGTCTTCCAGTGTGGTTTCGCCAGCTGCGACCACCGCATAGTCGGCAGGATCGGTGACGATCGCGACAAAGGCGTGGTTCTTGGCGGCGGAGCGGACCATCGACGGCCCGCCGATATCGATATTCTCGATGATCTCGTCGCGGCTCGCGCCCTTCGCGACGGTCTGGGCGAAGGGGTAGAGGTTGACCACGACCAGGTCGATCATGCCGATCGCATGGTCGCTGGCCGAGGCCATGTGCCCTTCATCGTCGCGCACCGCGAGCAGGCCGCCATGGACCACCGGGTGCAGCGTCTTGACGCGGCCGTCCATCATCTCCGGGAAGCCAGTGAGGTCGGAGATGTCCCGCACCTCCAGCCCAGCGTCGCGCAGCACTTTTGACGTGCCCCCGGTCGAGACGAGTTCGACCCCCTTGGCGGCAAGCGCCTGACCGAGTTCGACGATCCCGGTCTTGTCGGAAACCGAGAGGAGGGCGCGCTTGATGGTGATGCTGGTCATGGCCGGGCGCTCTAAAAGCGTGCGCGGCATCCCGCAATGGCGCGATTGCCGTTAACTGCCTTTACGCGCGCGGTGGAACAGCCACGAGACACTGGAGCCGCCGGTCAGCGCCTCGCCGGTCAGCACAAGCTGTTGCGTTTCACGTGGAATGCCCTTGGCATCGATCCACACGCTTTCCTCAATCGCCAGCGCCGCGCCGCGTGCGCGGAACTGCCAGACCGAGCCGGCGCGGGTGCGCAGCAGCGCGCCCGAGCCATCGGCGGTCGGAGTCGCTTCGACCGCAGGGTGCAAGTGGAAGCGGACGGTGAACGGCACCGCGCCGCCCTTGCCCCCGCGCTTGGCGGCGGGAAGCAGGCTGTCTTCGCCGCGCACGTCGCGGCCGTCAGTGCCGAGCGCGATGGTGCGACGGTGGATTACGCCGTGGCGGCGGGCATAGCCGTCATGGCTCGCCTCGATCCGGCTGGCGGTATCGCTCTCGTTGCGGCTCAGCTCCATCTCGACCACGCCGCGGCCGAGCGTGCCGTCGGGGTGGATCGCGGTGGAGTTGCTGTCGCGCACGACCAGCGTGGAATGGGCGGCGGTGGTGCGCAGCCCTTCGGTCAAGGCGGTGGGCAGGCGCAGGTCGGCGCCGCGCGCGCCGCCACAGCTGACCACGACCCGCTCGGCCCCGTCGGAGAATTCGAACGCGAGGGTCGAGGCACAGCCACCCGCCATCACCCGCGCGATCGGGGGCGGGGCGGCGTCCATGATCAGCACTGTCCCCTGCTGGGCGAGGCGCTGATAGCCCCATTCATGCGCCTGGCGCAGCGGGCGGACGCGCGCGCCGGTGGCCGCGACGGTCTGTTCGATCACGTCGCCGGGGATCGGGATGCCACCCTGCCAGCTCGCCAGCCCGCCATCGCCATGGCTGACGCCCAGCAGCGCTGAGACCATGCGGTCGATCGCGCCCGTGACGAAGCCGGGGGCATCGAGCCGGCGCGCGGCATAGGTTTCGCGCAGCAGCGTGAGCAGCTGGATCGCGTCGAGCAGAGCGGCAGGCGAGCGGCCGGTGATGCCGCCGTCGCGGCTGACCGCTCCGGCAATGGCGCGCGATAGTCCGGATTCACCGAAGGAGCGGCGCGGGTCGCCGCCGGGGATCATCAGCCCGGCGGTGAGCACGCCGCACCAGGCGGCGATGCGTGGTGCGCCAGTCGGGGCGCGATCGGCCGCGCGGTCGAGGTGCCGCGCCCCACGGGCGAGCGCGTGGAGCACCTGCGAGCGATAGACGAGGTCGGTGCTCGACAGGATCAGCGGCGCGTGGGCGGTCCAGAATTGCAGGCGACGGCCCCACAGGTCGGCGCGCCACGCCGGATCGGCGACCTTGCCGGCATGCGCCGCCAGCCAGCCGCGCATCAACCCTTCGGCGATCGGCGCGGCCTGTTGCCGGGTGGCGACGGTGGACAGGTCGCGCAGCCAGGCGAAACTGTGCACATGCTCGCCAAAGGCCGCCGACCAGTTGGGGCGCACGAAATCAAGCGTGGCGACGTCATGGCTTTCGCCGCGAAACATCAATTTGCCATCGAGCAGCGCATTGCCGCGCGCCGGATTGCCCATAAACGGATCGTCGGTCACCGCGATCAGCTTGAGCGGGTGCCGCCCCTTGAGGCGCAGTGAATGGATCGGGGTGCGCCAGCTCAAGCGGAACAGCTTTTCGGAAATGCGGTCGGCGAGTGACAGGCCACGATCGCCCCCGACCCGGATGAGCCGCTTGCCCCGCTCGATCCCGTCATCGGCCGCCCCGTCGGCGGGCTCATCCCCGCCAATGCTCACCCCGCCCGCAATGCTGCGATATTGTCGGCATAGGCCGATGGGCCGCCCTTAAACGCGGCGGTGCCCGCGACGAGCGCGTCCGCGCCCGCAGCGATTACACGCGCGGCGTTGCTGCGATCGACGCCGCCATCGACCTCAAGGTCGATCGCGCGGCCGCTGGTGTCGATGCGGGCGCGCAGGGCGGAAATCTTGGCGAGCTGGCTCTCGATGAACTTCTGCCCGCCGAAACCCGGGTTGACGCTCATCACCAGGATCAGGTCGACCAGGTCCATGACATGATCGACCACATCGACCGGGGTGGCCGGGTTGAGCACGACCCCCGCGCGCTTGCCGAGCGCCTTGATCGTCTGGAGCGTGCGGTGGAGATGCGGGCCGCTTTCGGGATGAACCGAGAGGCAATCCGCGCCTGCCTCGGCAAAAGCCTCCAGCATCGGATCGACTGGGGCGATCATCAGATGGACGTCGAATGGCTTGGCGCTGTGCGGGCGCAATGCCTTGATCACCGCTGGGCCGATCGTGATGTTTGGGACGAAATGGCCGTCCATCACATCGATATGGATCCAGTCGGCCCCCGCCGCGTCGATCGCGCGCACTTCCTCGCCCAATTTAGCGAAATCGGCGGACAGGATGGACGGAGCGATGCGGACCGGGTTCATGGCCTTTCCTTTATCACCTCAGAATCAGGCGGCAACGCGCATGAGCCGCACCATGAAAAATCCGTCCATCCCGCCATGCTCCGCGAGCATGCCGGGCAGGGTGCGCAGCCAGCCGCGTGGGTGGGCGGTGACGCCTTCGGGCAGTTCGTCGGGGAGGACCGGGTCGATCGCGAAGTCGGGGTGGTCGGCCAAGAAACGCTCGATCTGCTGCTCGCCCTCCTCTGGCTCGAGCGAGCAGGTGGCGTAGACCATCAGCCCGCCGGGGCGGACCCAGCGTGCGGCGCGGGGGAGAAGCTGTGCCTGAAGCTCGGCCATCTCCGCGATCAGGCGCGGGCGGACGCGGTGGAGCACATCGGGGTGGCGGCGGAAGATGCCGGTCGCGCTGCACGGGGCGTCGAGCAGCACCGCGTCGGCCTCGAACCCCGGTTCCCAGTTGAGCAGGTCGGCGGTGACGACCGTTGCGGACAGGCCGGTACGCTCCAAATTTTCGTGAAGTCGCGCCAGACGACTTTCCGAAGAATCCACGGCGGTGACGTCCCATCCTGCGGCGGCAAGTTGCAGCGTCTTGCCCCCCGGCGCGGCGCACAGGTCGAGCGCGCGGCCCGATCCGCCGCCGATCAGGCGGGCGGGGAGCGAGGCGGCGATATCCTGGACCCACCAGTCGCCCTCGGCAAAGCCGTCATGCTCGACAATGCTGGTGCCCGCAGCGACGCGGACATGGCCGGGGAGCAGGCTTTCACCCTCGGCGGAGGCTTCGCCGCGCAATGTCAGGTCGAGCGGGGGCGGGGCGGCGATGGCGGCACAGGCGGCGTCGGCGACGCGCTCGCCCCAATTGCCGACGATGCGCGCATAGACATCGCCCGGCAGCGCGGGCGGGTCGGTCAGCACGGCATTCTGACGCATCAGCGTGCCGAACACGCCATGGACCAACTTGCGTGGGCCGCCATCGACCAGCGGCAGCGCGGTCGAGATCGCGGCGTGCGGCGGGGTGCCGAGCCGCAGCGTCTGCACCAGCGCGATGCGCAGCACGAAGCGCGCCTTGGCGTCATCGGGCAGGCGGTTGCGCGTCGCGCTGTCGATCAGGTCGTCCAGATCGACGAGCCGACGCAGTGCCTCGGCCGCGATGGCGTGGGCGAGGCCGCGATCGGAGGGGGCGAGCCCCTGGGTCGAGGCATCGAGCGCCTGTTCGATCGCAAGGCCACGGCGCAGCACGGCATCAAGCAGGCGCAGCGCCGCCCGGCGGGCGGGGGTGCCGGGCGGATCGGCGGGACGGGGCGGCGGGCGATGACCAGTAGGGCGGGGCATCACCGCCCCCTACGCCGAATCGCGCGCGGGTTCACCCCCAAAGCAGCATGCCAAGGGGAATGCAGATCGCTGCGAACAGCGTAATCCAGATTGCGATCCCGACCCATAGCGCAAACCAATCGCTCCGGCGCGGAGCGGCCCGGGAACTACGCGGCACAACGCGCAGCGACGACGGTATGCGTACCTTTCCCAGTGTCGTCAGCGCGATCGCGCGGCGGCCGACGCCATGAAAAAAGCGTGCTGTGCCTCCTGCAAATATCCCTTCGATCACGACATCGACGACAAAGCCGCCCGCCTGGTGCAATACCGCGCCAGCGACCTCACCGACTGCTTCGGCGACCTCGTCGATCATCCGCGCCGGTTCGGGTCGAGCGCGCTTCCGCGACGCGGGGCCGCGCGGACACCCAGTGCAGAGGGGCGCTCGGCTGGCGAAGGGGCAGCGAAGACGTCGCGCGGGGCGTTCTGGCCCATGGTGACCGCGATTTCCTCCAGCGCGGCGATGCGGTTGCCGGTGTCGGGGTGGGTCGAAAACAGGCTGTCGCCGCTGCGCGCCAAGCCGGGGACGATGTACAGCTGTGATGCCGCCGGATTGCGCTGCGCCACCGGGTTCGGCACCGCCGCCGCGCCATGGGCGAGCTTGGCGAGCGCCGAGGCGAGGGCGCGGGGGTTGCCCGAAATCTCGGCGCCGCCCTTGTCCGCGCCATATTCGCGGGTGCGGCTGATCGCCATCTGCACGATCATCGCGGCGAAGGGGGCGACGATAACCGCGAGGATGGTGGCGAGAAACGCGCCGCGATTGTCGTCGCCGCCGCGGAAGAACAGGCCGAAATTGGCGAGCATCGAGATCGCACCGGCGATCGTAGCGACCATCGTCATGATCAGCGTGTCGCGGTTGCGGACATGCGCCAGCTCATGCGCCATCACGCCGGCAATCTCATCGCGGTTGAGCATGTTGAGCAGCCCGGTGGTCGCCGCGACCGCTGCATTCTCAGGGTTGCGGCCGGTGGCGAAGGCGTTCGGGTGGGGCGAATCGATGATGTACACCTTGGGCATCGGCAGCTGTGCGCGCTGGGCCAGGCCGGCGACAAGGTTGTAGAATTCGGGCGCGGAGCCTGCGTCGACCTGGCGCGCGCCGTGCATGCTCAGCACAATCTTGTCGGCGTTCCAATAGGTGAAGAGGTTCATCCCCACCGCGACCAGCAGCGCGATGATCATGCCGCCGCGCCCGCCAATGGTGAAGCCGAGTGCCATGAACAGGGCGGTCAGCGCCGCCAGCAACATCGTCGTCTTGAAGCCGTTCACTTGGATTCGATCCTTTCACTCCCCAATGTGGGAAATGTCACCCGTCGCTTCAATCGAGGAACCATCATGGGCAAGCGCCCCGATCATGTGAAGCCGCCCGCCTATCTGTCGAAGAGCCCGCCCTTGCCCAAGCCGGAGGCGGGGAAGAAGGCGGAGGCCGACCCGCTCGGCAACGATCCCACGCGATATGGCGACTGGGAGCTGAAGGGCATCGCGATCGATTTCTGAAACGCGGGCGGAACGAAAACGCCGCGCGGCGCGTCCTGCGGCGATGACTGCGCCCTCCCGCACCCTGATCTTCCGCATCGCCATCTGCATCGCCGTGGTGCTCGCGTTGCTGCTCCTGCTCCTGGCGATGCTGCCCTGGGGTGCGTTCAAGGGCCGGGCAGAGCGCGCGCTGTCGTCGCAGATCGGCGCACCGGTGACGATCGGGGCGATTGAGCGACGGTCGTTCTTCTCGTTCACCCCTCTGCTCGACATTCGCGATCTGCGCATCGCCCAGCCGGACTGGGCCGGGACGGGCGAGATGGTGCAGGTCGAGCGGGTGACGGTGCGCCTGCCGGTGCTGCCGATCCTGATCGGTCGCTTTGCCCCCGAACCGGTCGAGGCCGCCAATGGACGCCTCACGCTCATCCGCGCCAAGGACGGGCGCAAGAATTGGGAACGCGAGTCGGAACGGAGCAGCGGCGGCGGCGGCGGGCTTGAGCGGCTGGCGGTCAGCAACCTGACCCTCGATTATCGCGATGCGAAGAAGGATCGTCGCCTGGCGGTGCGCATCGATTCGGACCCGCGCGGCTTTCGCGCATCTGGGACCGGCGCGCTGGCGGATGAGCCGGTGAGCATCGAGATACGCGGTGCGCCGATCGCCGGGCGGGTGCGCTGGCCGTTCCGCGCGCGGCTGGCTGGACCGCGCACGCGGATCGCGGTGCAGGGCGCGATGGCGGCACCGTTCGACACGCGCGACATGGCGTTCGATATTGCCGCACAGGGTGCCGACCTGCTCGATGTCGACCGGGTGATCGAGGCGGGCCTGTTTGGGACCCAGCCGGTGAAGCTGGTCGGGCGCGTGTCGCGCAAGGGCGATCAGTGGCAGGTCGAGCGGCTGGCCGGGACGATCGGGCAATCGCGCCTGTCGAGCGCGACTGCCAGCATCGACAAGAGTACGCCCGGACGCACGCGGATTGATGGCGATGTCGCGCTGGCGACGTTGCGGTTCGATGATCTGGCGAATGATCGCGGTCTTGCGGTCGCTGCCGCGCGGCGCGCGCGGATCGGTGATCGGCTGATCCCGTCGACGCAGATCGACCTCAAGAGCGTGAGCGACGTCGACGGCGCGCTGCGCGTGCGGGTGGGGCGGATCGTCGGGACGCCCGGCTTTCGCGCGGCGCGCGCGACGCTGGCGCTGGACGATGCGCGGCTGACGGTCGATCCGTTCGTGATGGAGATGACCCCCGGCCGGCTGGCGGGGCGCATCGTCATCGACCAGCGTGACGGCAAGTCGGAGCCGACGCTCAATCTGGACCTGACCCTGCGCGGCAGCCGGATCGCGGCGCTGGCGGGCGATGGCGTGCTCGACGCGCCGTTGCAGGGTCGCGTGCGGCTGAGCGGGCCGGGGGATACGATCCGCAGCGCGGTCGGGCGGTCGACTGGCAGCATCGCGCTTGTAGGCGGGACTGGGCGGATCCCTGCCAATATCGCGTCGTATCTGGGTCTGGATGTCGGACGCGGGGCGCTGGTCGATGGGGACAAGGTGGCGACGCTGCGCTGTATGATCCTGCGGCTTGAGGTGAAGAATGGCACCGGGCGGATGGCGCCGTTCCTGATCGACACGTCGCGCAGCCAGTCGCGCTTCAATGGCAGCGTCGATCTGTCGAACGAGCGGCTGTCGCTCGCCATGACCGGGTCGCCGAAGAAGGAGAGCCTGTTGCGGCTGACCAAGCCGGTGCCGGTCAGCGGGACGATCAAGGCACCGTCTATGCGCCTGCCCGATGGCGCGAAGCCCAATGTCGGCGGGGTGCTGAAGCTGCTGGGCGACGCGATTGCGGGGGATCGTCCGCCGTTGGCGCAGGATGCCAATTGCAGTGCGTTGGCAGCGACCGCATTACGCTAGAGTGCGTCGCGGATCTTCAGCACTGTGTTCCAGTTGCGTGCGGTGGTGACGGGGTCGCGGGTTGCCTTCCCCAGCGGTGCATGCAGGATCGATCGCCCCTGCCCCTCCGGGAAATCGATGTAGAGTTCGCGGTCGATCGCCTGTGCGCGCTCGGGGCCGCCATAGTCGGTCATCAGCGCGTCGATGGCAGCGGCATCGACCGGCTTGCGATGGAAGGTGACGACGAGGAAGCTGGGCCGATCGGTCGCGGCGTCGGAAAACGGGTTGGCGGCGATGACAGCATCCATCGCTTCGGGCGTGCGCACGAAGATTTCGGACTTGAGGCCGGTCGCGTCGGCCAGCGCGGCGTGGATCTGCGCTTCGAGTTGCTCGGCGCGCGCATCGGGTGCGGTGAAGACGACGTTGCCCGAGGCGAGCAGGGTCTTGACGTCAGTGAAGCCCAGCCCCTCGATCACCGCCTTGAGTTCCGCCGATTTGAGCTGACGTTTGCCGAGGTTGATCCCGCGCAACAGCGCTGCCCATCTCATGCGGTTTCGCCACGCGGCGGGCGGGCGAGCAGCGCGTCGACCACGGTGCGGACCGGCGTTCCCTCCAGCAGCGCGCAGACCGCTTCGGTCACCGGCATCTCGACCCCGGCGGCGCGCGCGGCTTCGCGCAGCACCGGCGCGGTGGCGGCGCCTTCCGCCACGGTGCGGCGGTCGGCGAGCAGTTCGGCGGCGGTCTTGCCCTGACCCAGCCCGACGCCGAGCGAAAAGTTGCGCGAATTGGTCGAGGAGCAGGTCAGGACGAGGTCGCCCAGGCCCGACAGCCCCGCCAGCGTCTCCGGCCGGCCGCCGCGCGCGACACCGAAGCGGGTCATCTCGGCAAAGCCGCGCGCGATCAGCGCGGCGCGGGCGTTGAGGCCGAGGCCCGCGCCCTCAACCACGCCGCATGCGATGGCGAGGACGTTCTTGACCGCGCCGCCGATCTCCGCACCGGTGACGTCATCGGAGCCGTAAATCCGGAAATTCGGCTGAGCCAGTCGGTCAACCAGCGGCAGGTACATGTCGATATCAGGGCATGCGAGCGTCACTGCGGTCGGCAAACCTTTGGCCACCTCATGCGCAAAAGTGGGTCCAGATAGAACCGCAATCGGCGCTCCCGGATGAAGCTCTGACGCGATCTCCGCGACGAGCTTTTGCGTGCCTGCCTCGATCCCCTTGGCACAGAGCACCATCGTTCGATTGCCGACAGACAGTTGTGACAGGACCGAGCGGAGAAACTGCGCGGGCACGACGATGAGCAGCGTTTCGCAGTCACTCAGTGCGGCCAGGTCGCTTGTCGCGCAGATTGACGGGGCAAGCGGCACGCCAGGCAGGAACAGCGCATTCTCGTGGCGCCCATTGACTGACGCCACGACGTCATCCTCGCGCGCCCACAGCGTGACTGGCTGGCCGTTACGCGCAGCGACTTGAGCGAGCGCCGTGCCCCATGCGCCGCCACCGAGTACCCCGATCTTCATGCCTTCACTCCTGCGCCGCGCACCTTCTCCGCATCCGGGTCGAGCGGCCAGCGCGGGCGCGCGGGCATGTCGAGCGGATCGGTCAGGCCAAGCGCAAACCGCTCGGCTCCGGCCCAGGCGATCATGGCGGCATTGTCGGTGCAGAGCCAGAGCGGCGGCGCGACGAAGCGCAGGCCATGTTCGGCGGCGAGCAGGGTGAGCGCCCCACGCACGGCGGTGTTGGCGGCGACTCCGCCTGCGACGACGAGCGCGGTGGCCTCAGGTGCCTTGGTCAGCGCAATCCGGGTGCGATCGACCAGACAGTCGACCACCGCTTGCTGGAACGAGGCGGCGAGATCTTCGGGTGCGAACTTGCCGACCTTGCGCGCGACGTCGCTCTTGAGCCCGGCAAAGGAGAAATGCGGCTCGCCCGATCCGACCAGCGGGCGGGGTAGCGGCACCGCGCGCGGGTCGCCGCGCTTCGCCGCTTCTTCAACCGCCGGGCCACCGGGAAAGCCGAGGCCGAGCAACTTCGCGGTCTTGTCGAACGCCTCGCCCGCCGCATCGTCGATCGTGGTGGCGAGGCGGCGATAGGCGCCGACTCCTTCGACCAGCAGCAGCTGGCAATGCCCGCCGGAAACGAGCAGCAGCAGATAGGGGAAGGCGAGATCGGGATCGGTCAGCCGCGGGGAGAGGGCATGGCCCTCGAGATGATTGACCGCGATTAGCGGCTTGCCCGCCGCGTGCGCCAGCGCCTTGCCGGTGACGAGGCCGACCATCACCCCGCCAATCAGGCCCGGTCCGGCGGTGGCGGCGACCGCATCGACATCGGCGAGGGTCACGCCCGCATCCTCGAACGCGGCGGCGATTAGCGGCTCCAGCGCCTCGACGTGGGCACGCGCGGCGATTTCGGGGACGACGCCGCCGAACGGGCGATGCGCCTCGTCCTGTCGCGCCAGGCGATGGGAGAGGATGCGGCGGCCGCCTGTCACCAGCGCGGCGGCGGTTTCGTCACAACTTGATTCGAGGCCGAGGATCAGCATCGCGCCGATCTAGGGAGTCATCCGCCGCTTGTCGAAGCCTGCGCGAGCGTGGCGGCAACCTTCGCCTCCGATTCCGCGTGCAGCGCCCAGAAATTGCGGACGGGTTCGCCGGCGAGCAGACCCTGCAACACCGCCAGATGCGAATGCCATCCGCCGCCGAAATTGGCCATCGGGGCAGGGCCGGTGATGCCTTTATGGGTTAGGACAAGGCGAGTCTTGTCCTCTCCTTCCGCGAACAGTTCGAATCGCGCGGTGCCTTCCTTGCCTTCGTCCCAGCTGATCGCGAAGACATGCGGCGGATCATATTCGACCACGCGCTCGCGCCCCATCGCGCCTTTCCATTTGGCGTAGCGCTCGGGGTAGGGGACGGTATCGGCGGACAGGTTGTCATGGTCGAACACCAGCTCCACCGGCGCGTCGGCGCGGGCATCTGTGCCGCCGGCGAACCATTTCCGACGCAGATCGGCCTCGACCAGATAGCGCCACACCGTCGCGGGCGGCGCGTCGAGGATGCGTTCGATGCGCAGCGTGTCGGGGGCGAGGATTTCCAGTGCGGGCATGATGGGCCTCCGTCAGGCGAGGTTGAGTTGCCACGACACGCCGAAATGGTCGTTGATCCAGGCGAAGTTGCGGCTCCAGCCATAGTTGCCGGGCGGCATCAGCACGCCGCCGCTTTCCGACAGCGTCGCGAACAGCCGGTCGAAGGTCGCCGCGTCGTCGCAGTCGAGGAAGAAGGACCAGGAGGGCGTAAAGTCGAACCCGTGGGTGATGAAGCTGTCATGGACCATGACCGGCTGTCCGGCGATGACCGCATGGGCGCGGATAATCGTGCCCTCGGGGCCGGGACCGTCCGGACCGAAGCGCTCGACTGCATCGATGCGGCTGTCGGGCACATGCTCGAGATAAAAATCGAGCGCAGGTTGCGCCTTGCCGTGCTGGAACATCAGGAATGGGGTGGCCTTGGTCATTCGCTATCTCCCTTTGAGTCGCGCAGCAGCGCCTCCAGCCCGTCGAGGCGCGTGTTCCAGAAGGCGGCCCATTGCTGGAGCCACTGGTTCGCTTCGGCGAGCGGGGCGGGGCTGAGGGTGCAGCGGTGGGTGCGCCCATCGCGGCGGCGGGTGACTAGGCCGGCGCGTTCGAGCACCTGAACGTGCTTCGATGCTCCGGCGAGCGTCATCGCATAGGGCTGGGCCAGCTCGCCGATGCTCTTCTCGCCTTGAGCGAGGTTGGCGAGCATCCCGCGCCGTGTGGGATCGGCGAGCGCGTGGAAGGTCATGTCGAGTCGTTCAACCATCTGGTTGAATTACCCGGCGCTCCAGTGATTGTCAACCGATCGGTTTAGCTTTGCGCGAGCGCGCGATCCGACACGAATGGATTGGTCTGGCGCTCCTGCCCGAAGCTGCTCGGCTGGCCATGGCCGGGGACGAAGACGGTATCGTCGCCGAGCGGCCACAGCTTGGTCGTGATCGCGTCGAGCAAATCCTGATGATTGCCCATCGGGAAATCGGTGCGGCCGATCGATCCCTGAAAGATCACGTCGCCGACGATGGCGAGCTTCGACGGGGCGTGGTGGAACACGACATGGCCGGGGGTGTGGCCGGGGCAGTGATAGACGTCGAGCGTCAGCTCCCCGACCGTCGCCGTGTCGCCATCGACCAGCCAGCGATCGGGCTCGAACGGCTTGCCGTCGATGCCGTAATTGCGGCCATCATCGTCGAGTCGGCTGATCCAGAAGCGGTCGGCCTCATGCGGCCCCTCGATCGGCACGCCGAGTTCGGCGGCGAGCTTCCCTGCCTGACCGCAATGGTCGATATGGCCATGGGTGATCAGCAATTTTTCGATGGTGACGCCATGCTGCTGCGCCGCCGCTTTCAGACGGTCGAGGTCGCCGCCGGGGTCGGTGAACGCGCCACGCATGGTGCGGGTGCACCACAACAGGGTCGAATTCTGCTGAAGCGGGGTGACGGGCACGATGGCGGCGCGCAGCGGGGGCGTGGACATGTCCGGCAGATAGGCCGTGCGGTCTCCAGCGGCAACAGAGGCTTGCGGGCGGGCGTTTCGCGCTTCATGGCCGGTGCAATGCTTGTCCAGACACCGTTTGTGCTGCTCGACGATGCCCGGCCGGGGGGTAGCGACGCGCGGCTTTACACCGCGCCGGTGCGGGTGGTGGCTGCGCACCGGTCGGACGAGGTGGCACCTGCGCTGGCCGCGCTCGACGCGGCGCGGGCTGAGGGGCTGCATGCGGCGGGCTATATCGGCTATGAGGCCGGGCACGCGCTGGAGCCGCGACTGACCGGGCTCAGTCGGGCCGATGCAGATTCGCCGCTTTTGTGGTTCGGCCTGTTCGAGACGGTCGAGCAGCTTGCCCCTGACGCAATTGCGGCACGGCTGCCCGATCCGGCCGGGGCGTGGGTTGGTCGGCCGGCGCCGCAGATCGGCCGCAGCGACTATGACGCCGCCTTTGCGCGCGTGCGGGAGTGGATCGAGGCGGGGGACATCTATCAGGCGAATTTGACCTTTCGCGCGGCGGTGCGCGTCGCGGGCGATCCGCTGGCGGTTTATGCCGCGATTCGCTCGCGCGCGGCGGCGGGCTATGGCGGGATCGTGTGGACTGGAACCGACTGGCTGCTGTCCTTTTCGCCCGAGCTGTTCTTTGCGCTGCGCCACGGCGAACTGATCGCACGGCCGATGAAGGGGACGACCCCGCGCGGCGCGACCCCGGAAGCGGACGAAGCCGCGCGTATCGAACTGGCGCGGGATGAGAAGCAGCGCGCCGAAAATCTGATGATCGTCGACTTGATGCGCAACGATTTGACCCGCATCGCCGCGCCGGGCAGCGTGTCGGTGCCCGAGCTGTTCAAGGTCGAAACCTATCCGACGCTGCACACCATGGTCTCGACCATCGCCGCGAAGCTTGCGCCGGACATCGGGCCGGGTGAGGCACTGGCCGCGATCTTCCCGTGCGGATCGGTGACCGGCGCGCCGAAGATCCGGGCGATGGAGGTGATCGCTGCGGTCGAGCCCGATGCGCGCGGCGCCTATACCGGATCGATCGGGCGGATCGACCCCGATGGCGATGCCGCGTTCAACGTGGCGATCCGCACCCTGCACCTGAAGGAGGGTGCGGAAACGGCGAGCATCGGCCTGGGGTCGGGCGTGGTTGCGGATTCGCGGGCGGGTGAGGAATGGGATGAGTGCCTGGCCAAGGGCGCGTTTTTGACGCGGGGGCAGCGGCGGTTCGACCTGATCGAGACGATGGCATTCGATCCCGTGGGCGGGATCGCGCTGCTCGAACGCCATCTGGCGCGGATGCGGGCGAGTGCCGAGGCGTTCGGCATCCCGTTCGACCGGCATGGCGTGCGCAACGAGTTGCAGGCCGCGACCTTCCGCCTGCGTCATCCGGCCAAGGTGCGGCTGCTGCTGTCGCCGGAGGGGCGGATCGCGATCGGGACCGCGCCGATGCCCGAGATGCCGTCCGGCCCGGTCACGGTCGCGCTGACCCGCCGCAAAGTTGCGCCGCGCGACTTTCGCCTTGGTCACAAGACGACCGATCGCCGGCCCTGGCCGCGCGTCGCCGGGGCGTGGGAGACGGTCTATATCGATGCTGACGGCTATCTGACCGAGGGCAGCTTCACCTCGATCTTCGTGCCGCGCGACGGCATGTTGCTGACGCCGCCGCTGGCGCGCGGTATCTTGCCCGGCGTGTTGCGCGGCGAGCTGATCGCTAGCGGGCGCGCAATCGAGGCGGAGTTGCGGCCCGAGGATTTGCGGCAAGGATTCCAGCTCGGCAATGCCGTGCGCGGGCTGGTTTCCGCTGTTACGGTTGCGGAAGAGGAACCAGCCGACCTATAGGGCGCGCGATTTCCTTCCCAGAGAGGCGTTCCCCCATGCAGACCTCCGCCGCGCTCAACCGCATCCAGCCCTCCGCGACGCTCGCGATGACGAGCCGCGTGTTCGAGCTGAAGCGCGCCGGGGTGGACGTGATCGGCCTGGGCGCGGGCGAGCCCGATTTCGACACGCCCGATTTCGTGAAAGAGGCGGCGATCGAGGCGATCCGGCGCGGTGCGACCAAGTATACCAATGTCGACGGCACGCCCGAGCTGAAGGCCGCAATCGTCAAGAAGTACGCGCGCGACAACGGTCTGACCTACGCCGAGAACCAGATCAGCGTGAATTCGGGCGGCAAGCACACGCTGTTCAACGCCTTCTGCGCGACGATCGACGCGGGGGACGAGGTGGTGATCCCGGCGCCCTATTGGGTCAGCTATCCCGATGTCGTCGAGTTCGCGGGCGGCAAGCCGGTGTTCGTCGCGGCGGGGGCGGACCAGGCGTACAAGATCAAGCCCGAACAGCTCGAGGCGGCGATCACCGCCAAGACCAAGTGGGTGGTACTCAACTCGCCGTCCAACCCGACCGGCGCGGCCTATAGCGCGGCCGAGCTCAAGGCGCTGGGCGAGGTGCTCGAACGGCACCCGCATGTCCTGATCTACGCCGACGATATGTACGAGCATATCCTGTACGACGGCTTCGAATTTGCGACGATCGCGCAGGTATGTCCGTCGCTCTACGATCGCACCCTGACCGCCAACGGCGTGTCGAAGGCCTATGCGATGACCGGCTGGCGCATCGGTTACGCGGGCGGCCCGCAATGGCTGATCAAGGCGATGGGCAAGCTGCAGTCGCAATCGACCAGCAATCCGTGCAGCGTGTCGCAGGCGGCGTCGGTGGCGGCGCTTAACGGCGACCAGTCGTTCCTGACCGAGCGCAACGCCGCGTTTCAGAAGCGTCGCGACCTGGTCGTTTCGATGCTCAACCAGATCAACGGCATGACCTGTCCGCGGCCGGAAGGCGCCTTCTACGTCTATCCCGAATTCAGCGCGCTGATCGGCAAGACCACGCCCAAGGGGCTGAAGATCGACAGCGACGAGACGATGGTCGGCTATCTCCTCGACGACGCGCGCGTTGCGGCAGTGCATGGCGCGGCGTTCGGCCTCTCTCCAGCGCTGCGTATCAGCTATGCGACGAGCGAGGCGCTGCTCACCGAGGCGTGCGGGCGCATTCAGGAAGCGTGCGCCGCGCTGCGCTGAGTCGGTTCAGCTTCGCTGAAGCGGCCCCGGCCCGCTCCCCCACCCGGCCACCCACAAGGTATCTTCAATGGG
>FWWL01003572.1_pt1 | contig 28091 bp, 24 predicted proteins | sample 2228331 | NCBI WGS metagenome assembly FWWL01 (sample SAMEA103939775, study PRJEB20133) | metagenome
AATAGATATCCACTTCGAAGAGTTTTTACTATTGGATATTTTGCTTTAGTAAAACCAGAACATTATAAATTATCTACCGGTATTGATACAAGCGAAGTAAAATGGGTTAAATTAACAGAGCTTCCTGAATTACCATTTGATCATAATCAAATAGTGAGAGTAGCTCTTGAAAAATTAAGAACAAGAATTAGATACCGTCCAATTGGTTTTGAATTATTACCTGAGAAATTTACATTACCTCAATTACAAACTTTATATGAGGTAATATTGGGTAAAAAGCTGGACAAAAGAAATTTCAGGAAAAAATTAATGAATATGAATCTTCTTAAAAAATTAAAAACAACAAGTACTAATGGAAAGCGAAGACCTGCCTTTCTTTATAAATTCGATAAAAAGAATTATGAAAGGTTAAAAGAAAAAGGTTTTATTTTTGAATTATAATTTCTTCACCATAAATTTTTTGAAAAGCTTTGATGCTTTATCTATATTTGTTTTAAATTTTTTAAGATAATTCGTGGCAAAATCTTCTTTGAAGAATATAACAAAATTATCAGCAATGAGCGCGAGCTCGAAGCACTATACTTTGCTCTTTACTATGCTAACAGCAACCAGCTAAACTCATACAAATCTGATTTAGAAACACTCGAAAAGGTTGCTCAACCACCAATAGAAAGAGAAAAAATTCCAGAAATCATTGGTGTACAAGAGCGTTACATATCCCTTATGAAAAAAGAGCTTGTTGATCTAAAATCAAATGCAAAGGTAACAGTTTCCTCTTACTATAGCACTGCCGCATTTGGTTTTCTCAACCCACTACTCAATTCCCTTTTAACACAGAATATGTTCACTCCACAACAATATATATTTACTCTCCTGACGCTCGTTTCTTCAATGGTAATATTTTCAGTTGTATCAACTGCAGTATTGACTGCTGTTCTTCTCTGGTATGGTGTAATAAGGCGTTACTCAAAGAACAAGCTCATATGGAAGACAGGCTACTTCGTAATAGTTGGCATAGTAATAGCGATAATAAGTTCAGGTACTGTACTAAGCTCTTTCTTTGCACAGGGCATGCTTGAGGAATCTAACATCTTGATTTTCTCAAAGGCAGTCGAACAGGAAAAAGGAGTGCTCATAGTGGCTAACTATTCATCTGACTCTGTTCTAGCGTGTGCGCAAAAGCTTGGCCAGAACGTAAAAGCGAACCAAGTATACCTCTATGATCTCATCATGGGAAACTGCTACTACGATGGTCAACAGATGAGTGATGCCTCTCAATGTATCGATGCACTAAAAGATTTCAATTATGCAGTGATATTGATGAGCGAAACAGCTGGAGAACCTAACTATCTGTTCACCACAGTGCCGAGGCCGTTTGCGCGTTTCGACTACACAGCAGATTACTATGCACAATGTCCCATAGCAGAGGCCTTCAGACATATCTCTAATTAAAAAAGTTCCCACAAATAATAGGTTAGTGCTATGAAGCAAAAAGATTATACTTCGCATCTGCTCTTGTTGGGCCTCCTCATTACTTTCGGAGTGCTTGCCTATCTGGTAATAACAGAATCGCAGCAGGCGAAGGAAGTCAAACCAGAAGAATCATTTAAAACACTCTACAATGCATCAAACATAACTATCGTAATGCATCTCAACTACAAAGAGACAAATGAACCAGTTGGTGAAGAAATGCGCCAGAAAGTGTTTTCTTGCGCCATCTCTTTGTCGATGAGTTTGGGCTATTCAAACAAGTACATAGAACCTTTCTCTATAGAAAATGGAAGGTGCTACAGCCAGGTACCTTACTTAGTCAACGCAACACAAAGAGAGTGTGATGACTACATAAATAAGATACCCTCTAACTACCGCATCTACATCTATCCCACACTTAACCAGGCGCAAGCTAAGTTCTATCGAGACAAGCTCGAACTGTCTCTATCTTCAGATTCTGATGAGATGTGTTCTATCTACATAAAAGAGCAGTAATCTCAAAGTTATTTATATCTCAAAAATGCTCCAAGCCCGCCGAAGCTCTTTAAGAACTGAATGCCTTCGTTTGTTTCTGCAGAAATTACTTTAACATCGATATCTTTCTCTCTTGCCTTTTCAACCACTGACTCAAAAATGCCTTTTTTATCTATTATCTCTGCCGGAGAGCCACATTTGTTGCATTTCATTTCTTCTTTTTCCAATTCCTCTCTATCACTCATCCTAAAGAATTCGTTTCTGCAACTGGTGCACCTAAGTGTAAACACGTTCCCGTTGAGTCCTTTAGAAATTATGATTAACTCTGCTTTTTTGGTTTCTAGTGCTTCCAATACCTCTTTTAGTCCATAGGTTACCAATCCATCTTTTACGAGTTCCTTCATGAACCGTTCAAAAACTTTCTTCTGTTCTACGATCTCTACTTTTTCTAAGATATCCTTGCTTTTTTCGAGAAGCTCATGGATACCTTGTTCATCAGTATAACCGGTATCTACTACGCCGAGTATCTTGTGCTGGTAATTAAAAGGGGCCATTTTCACGAAGTCTTCCTTTGCCGGTCCAGGGCCACCGATCAATATGCCTTTTATATCGGTTCCCAAAAAAGCAGAGTTCATGGCTTCGCCTATTCTCTGGTAGTACTTTTCAATGCTTTCTTCTATGAGTCGTGCATATCTGTTTGCAGACTGGCCACCTTTTCTTATCTTCGAATGGGCAGTGGAGTTCAATCTTTTTACTACTCTGATTTCAGTGCCTTTCAGCATCGCAAGAGTGGCTTCTTTTCCATCCATCACTACCAGACCATAACTGTCTTGTGTGTCAAGCATATTCTTGAGTGGATCTAGGTAGAACTTCGAATCGCATCTATAGAGGTTTATGTTGAGTGGAAAAGGCGGCTCTAGAGAAAATAACTCTATATCTACTTTGCTCGGGTTGTCTGATACATTACCGCAAAAGATGGCCAAGCCGTTTTTAGGAGGCTCGTTGAAAATCTTTAGGTACTGTATTATCTTGTCAAGCGCGTCCTGTACGTTTTTTCGCGTAGATTTTGACTTTATGTTGGATGCCTGGCCGTATTCGTTTTTGAGTTTGTTAGAAGTGTCTGAAATCTGCGAGCCAGACGGTATGTATATGCTTATAAGCTCTGTACCACTTCCACTGAAAGATTCGAGCTTTTCTATGAATTTCTGAAGCTCAAACCTTTTTTCCTCCAGATCTGGTTTCGTCATCTTTTACACGTTTTTCCTCTGCTTCAAACAGTCAAGCATCTTTTCAAAGTCTTCTATTACAATTTGCTTGTCGTAGTAGCAACCCTTTAGCCATTCAACACTTCCATCTTCGATATTATAAAAGGCAGATACCAAAACAGCGCCTTTTTCTACTCCTTCTCTTATTTCCTTTACCCTTAATAATTCTTCAAGGCTCTGAACAGAGTTCTTCTTTGCGGTAGTGTTTCCATCATATCCAGACTCCTGGGCAATCTTTTTCAGCCTTTGCAATATACTGTCTACGTCGCTGTTTGTCATTGTGTTGTTCTTTGCGTGCTCGCATGCAGCATTGGCAGCACCACAAGATGAGTGACAAAGATTCACGACTACCTTGGTTTTAAGGTGCTCCAAAGCATATATTATCGAACCAATCGCTTCAGGAGTTATCACGTTTCCTGCAAGTGCTACTCTGAATATATCTCCTATTCCTTGATCAAATATCATTACAGAAACCACTCTTGAATCACTACACTCTATGACTACTGCTAGTGGATCCTGCCCTTTTTTTACGCTTTCTCTCTCTGCTTTGAGATCTCTCTGTAGAGGTTCATTTTTCACATATCTTTCGTTTCCTCTGATGAGCTCCTGAAGGACTTTGTAGGGGTCCCTTCTATCTTCCTGCGGAAGCTTATACTTAGGAAAAACAATTTTGTGCTGGCCCATATTTTATCACTTTTTTCTTTAATTCTTTATTAATCAAGATTTTATTAACGATATGTTTAATAACCTCGCTTTTAAACGCGTTGGGCTGTTTTCTCACTGACTCTTATGCTCTCGGATTCAGTTTCGCTTTCTTTAAAATGCTCAAGAGCATTCCCATAAAGAGTAAGAAGTGCTTTCATCTCGTAATCTTTCCAATCCTGGTTGTTCAATAATCTCTTCTTAATAGCCCAAAAAGTTTGTTTTAGACTTCTATTTTTGTTCATGGTCCTGAGCATTTGCGATATTTCTCTTCCTGCTCTTTGTTGGATCAGTGGAAAGAAGCAATCATCCCTTAGCAAGACGCTCAGTTTGCAAACTCCAATAATCCTTTTTACTATTTCATTCCTCAGTTCTTTTTCGCCAAGCATTCTGATGATTGCCTTTCTTGTCAAACCTCTGATGTATTTATCCTTGCACCCTAAACACATCATCATATATGCATCTCCTTGTTTTCCAGAAAATGCAAGCTCCAATAATTCTTCTCCAATCTTGCCCAGCTTACTTGAAGTCCCGCAGAGTACGCCTTGCGCTTCAAAGATAATGCTCTTGGCTACGGAATCGGTATTTTTGTAAGACCCTATAGTGCCTTCCAGTAGATAATACAGACTAATCAATCTTTTTTCTCCTTCTGGTTGCTCATTTAACATTAATGCTATCCCAAGTGCTTTCATCCTCTCTAAGACTATGTTTGCTCTTCGCAGAGGACATTCGCGTGTGAGTGCTTCAACAACTCCGTAAGCTGCATCAGCTTCTTTGTATCTCTTCAAGCGTTCGTAGGCTATGCATGAATCTGCAAATTTCTCAAGTGCAACGTCTCTATCTTCTATTAGGTGTAGCCATAAGTTTCCTGACCTGACTGAGTAGTCAGAATACCAACTCAGATCTGTGCTCTGCTTTGCGATAGCGTCAGCTTCAACCAATATCTCTCTGAGCAAGTGTTTATCGCAGTGCTGGGAGGTCTCACAAAGTGTAACTAATCCATGCGCTTTAAACTCAGACGTTTCTTCACAGATTAAAAGCATGTCCGCAAGCAGGGCTATCTCTTTTTCTTTTTTCTTTTCTTTTTTTAAGTTCTCTAAAAGCCTCTCGAAGTGTTTCCTACATTTATTACTTTGTTCCTTTCGCATCAAAACCTTCACATTTTCTTGAAATTTAAACCTGTGTTTTTAACAAAAGGATGCTTACAATAAAAAATTAGAGTGACTAAAGCTTTTCAACGCGTCTCAAGTGAAGCCGTGTTAATGCATATAGCTCTCGAGTCAAATTAACTCAGACACTCGACGAAATCAGTGTAGCTGAAGTTGCCTTTTATGCCGTTCGGCTTAAAGTAGCATCTGCCGCAGTTGAACCCTTTCTCCCTAAGGCATTCAAGTACATCTTTGAGGCTCTTGAGCTTCAGTTTGTGTGCCTTGCAGAACATGTGCATATCGTAAAAGAATAGTCCCAAATCATCGTTTTTCATCATTTCTATCTGCTTCAGTATTCCTGGGTCTTGACATTTCTTGAGCATACTGCTCAAAATCCCTTCATCCTGTATGTTGCCAAGCCAGAGAGGTCCTATTACTACAGTTTTTCTTCCGCAGTTTGCACAAAATGCCTTCTCTCCTATTTCATATCTGCCGAACCACAGGCAATCCCTGCAGAACTGCATGTATCCAATTCGTTCGAGCGTTTTGGTCGAGTGTAGATTTCCTCGCGATACTCTAACAATGACCTTTATGTAGTGCCTCTTTGCAAGGCTGAGCATGCACTCAAGTCCTTTGTTCTGTTCTAGTGCTTTTCTGGCTATGGTGGCAATTAGCAAACGCACCCCAGTTTCGTGGCAGAAGTAGTTGTTGAGGGAAGAAGCAGAGTAGTACTTTCTGCACGCTCTCTGGTTTGCACCGCACAAAACCTGAGTGTCTGTGGCTGTGATAGAGACATAGCCTCTCTTTCCTACCAGATAAACCCCTGCGTCTATGAAAGGAAGTGCAGAGCCGAAAGGATCTATTTCTACAAAATCATATCTATCTGCGGTGGTCCTAGCGTAGCTTATGAAGTTATTAGTTATTATCCTTCCGCGTAAGCCGTTTCTTGTTAGATTACTTTCGACTACTTCTCTTGCTTCGCTCACTAGGTCCAAGAAAGTCAGCTCTACCTTCTTATCAGATTCAAGTGCATACCTTATGCCCCTTATCCCGCTTGCGCAGAACGCATCGATCAACTTAATTTCTTTTTCTACAAGAGATGCAAACCCCAGAGTGAATATATCCCTGCAAAACACCATGTTCAAATTGTAGAAGAGATTACCTGTTTCTATCTCTGCTTTTCCTTCTCTGACAAAGATTCTCTCACCCCTAGTATTATCCTACACTTTACTTCCTTAGGAGAATAGGATTTGACTTCTTTGATTTCCAATAGCTCAAAGTCCTTTTCTCGATATCTTTCTTTCAACTTGCTAACCAGTTCATCTATCTTTTCGTTTCTTTTTTCTTTCTGGACAAACAAGTAAAGTATTATAACTCCCTCTTTTTGAAGTGTTTTCAATGCTTCGTCTATGAACAATTCTGCGTCTCTGGGAAGCGGCATCACCACGCATTCAACTGAAGGTATTTCCTTGTACTTATCTCTTACATCCCCCTCTATCACAAATGCGTTCTTAACCCTGTTCAGCACTATGTTTTTCCTAAAGAGCTCACAGGCAGTTTTGTTAAGCTCTATTCCATAAACCTCGCAATGCGGACAGTTTTTTGCAATCTGTATCACAAAAGGTCCTACTCCAGCAAAAAACACTGAGATTCTTTTGAAGTTCTTTTTCTTTATGTAATCTACAACTACCTTTCTTTCATTGGCGTCGCGCGGAGAGAAGTAAGTCCTTTTCACATCCACTTGAAAAACGCAGCAGTTTTCTTTATGCGAAGTGAGGCTTTTGTCTTCGCCGTATATACATCTAAGTTCGTAGAGTCTGAAGTCCGTATTTCTGCCTGAGCACTTAGCATAAACAGTTCTTATTCTTGGATATATCTCTAAGATTCCCTTTGCGATCTCCTCTTCTTTCACTCCTTCAGGGATCTCAACAATCGCAATCTCGCCTATTACATCAAAGGCCCTTACGTATCCCTTGTAGTTTTTCTCAAGTAGAAAATCTCTTAGGCTTCTCTTTCTCACTCTCTTCTTGGGCGTGCACTCAACAATATCGTATTCATCGGTGTTCCACAACTGCTTTCTAACCGGTATGTAAACGTAGTGCTCGTCTTTAGACACCACATACTCATGATCAACTGCTTCGATTTCTTTCAAGTGTTCAAAAACTTTTTCCGCGAACCTCCTTTCAATCCTGACGCACTTTACCATATGACATTCTCGTTGAAATAAGGGCTCATTCTACTAAAATTGCAGGTTTTAGGGGACTACTATGCTCTGACTTCTTCAGCCTATTGGCAATTGCTTCACTTTCGCTAATCACTTCTACTTTGCAGTTGTAGATGTTTTCCAACACACTACTGAATTCTCTCAGGAAGCTCAGCTCTGTGTTCTGCGAAGGTATCTCTACAGGGTAGCCGTCTATTTTCTGTACCAATTTTTGTATCAGGCTAAATAGCTTGTCTTTCTTGTCTGGCATTTCCTTTAGAGCTCTTTCCATTGATTTCTTGGGATTTTTTTCTTCCTTGACGATTTTGATCAAATTTCTCTTCCAGTCGTCTGCTACGATCAGTGTTATCTTGCTTGGCCTCTGCTTTCCAGATAATTTTACGGTTTGTTCTACGTCGTTCAAGAGCACCTGTCCAGTGTTTTCAAGCACTTCTGCATCGCTTTTCTCAAATCCTTTATCAGTTTCAGGGAAGCCCTTACTCTCTAAGGTCTTCACCACAGAGGTCTTCACTCCATAGAGCAAGGAGTACCACTCGCAAGCAATGCAGGGCATAAAGGGATAGATGAGTTGTACAAATGTTTCCATGATTTTTCTAACAGAAACAGAGGCGAACTTTCTCTTTTCATTTGAATTCCTTTTTTCGTACCACTTTAGGTGGTTGTACAAATCGTAGAAAATTAGCTGACATAGCTTTCTTATTTCCAGTTGTTGGTAATACTCTTCTGCCTTTTTCTTCATCTTTTCATTTAACTCGAGAAGCCAGTTATCTGAATTGTTTTTGTTCTCTCTGAGCTCTGTTGCATGCTCTATTCTTACCTCTTGAATAACAGCGTCGAAAAAAGCGAGCCGTTGTTTTATTCCCTGAATAGATGCTTCGTTGAAGTCTGTATCTGAATCAAGATCTGCTCCATATACAATCGCAAACCTTACTACATCAGAAGAATACTGCTTAATTGCCTTTCTGAGAGGAAGTATATTCCCCATGCTCTTGCTCATCTTTTTTCCGTCCATTAGCACAAATCCGTTAGTCACTATCTTTCTTGGCCAGTGCTTTTTCTGGAAAACAGCTACATGATTCAGTATGAAAAAAGTCAGGTGATTTCTTACTAGGTCAGAACCGCTGTGTCTCGAATCTAGAGGATACCAATACTCAAACTCACTTTTAAGTTCTTTGTGTAGTTCGTCTTTTTCATTTCCTTTACCTAGAAAGATATAGTCGAAAAAGGACTCGTCCAGTTGTTCTGGAGGATATCTTTTTATCTTATGGGCAATAGTGTAGAATGCCATATAAATGGTTGAATCAGAGAGTGCTTCTATCATCTTATTTCGGTCGAAAGGAAACCTGGTACCGAGTCCGTTTTCACGCGTGCATGCTTTTTTGTCTAGCCACTCAAGAGTGGCTTCGTAGACCTTTCGCATCTGCTCAGGCAGTATGCTCATATCTTTAAGACATTCTTTCGCAAGTTCTTTCCACTCCTTGTTTCCATAATCTATGAACCATTGATCTCTGACTATCTTTACTCCTCCAAGTGTTCCGCACCTGCAGTAGACAGGGTGGTTTGCTATAATGTAAACATCAAAGCCCAAAGCATTGAGGTTTCCATGCTTCTTCTTCCTGAGCTCTTCCTTTACCCTCTCTCTGGCCTCGCTTACTAATAGCCCTGGATAGCCAACGAGCATCTTTCCTTTCTCAAGCTCTAGCTTGTATACTTCTTTTGTGGCCGTGTCTGCCAGAGGATCGTTCTGGTCTTTGACTCCCAACCTCTCAACTACCTCTTTTGCGGGTATCTTCATTCCAGGAATATCTATTATTACTTTGGGTAGAATATTCTTTGGAAAGCCAAGGTCCCTGAGAGCAAGATAGTCATAAGGCGCGTGTGCAGGCACGCTCATGACCAACCCCGTGCCAAAGCTCGGGTCTACAAAGCTCGCAGGTAGCATCACTACTTCTTCTCCTGTAATTGGATTTATTGCAACTGACTCTAACAGCTCTCTGCTACTTATCTTTCCTAATACCTTGAGCTCTTGTTGCATGCTCAGATTGCCTAAGCTGGCCTCAGCGATTACCTGCTTTGAATTACCGTTTTCAACTATAACGTAATCAGCTCCTTCTCGCACCCAGATGTTGGTTACTCCAAAAAGCGTCTCGGGTCTGTAAGTAGCTACCACTATCCCGAAATCCCTCCCCTTTATTGGAAAAACAATTGCGTATACCTGCTCAAGTTCAGGGTCTTTATCTCCTTTGGTATCATGCGCACCTAATGCGTTGTTGCAAGACCTGCACCAAGCCACGGGATGAGTACCTCTTACCAAATATCCTTTGTCGTAGAGCTTTTTGAACTGCCACTCAATGAACCTGTTGAAGTGGCTGTCAAAAGAATAAAACTTCCTTCTCCAGTCTATTGAATAACACATCTCCTTCATCCCTTCTTCGATCTCCTTGGAGAAGTACATCACTAAGCTTTCAGGATCTTCGAGATTTGTCAGAGCATCATAAGGTATTTCATATATCCTAGTAAAAACATCGATTATCTCTCTATCTCGCTCTTTCAGGCGTTTAGCCATTGCGATTATCGGTGTACCTGTAACGTGGAACCCCATGGGAAAAAGAACGTTCTTTCCGAGCAACCTCTGGTATCTACAGTAGATGTCTGTTGTTGTGTATGTCCTTCCATGGCCTATGTGCTGTGGTGAATTCGGATATGGAAACGCAGGAGCCAAAAAAAACTTTTCCCTATCTTTATCCACGTCAGCTACTGCATTTTCCAACAACTCAGAATTCCATTTTTTAGTGATTTCGTTGTACTCCATAAACACACTATATAAATAATAACTTATTTTAACTATTTTACAGATGAAAGAGATGAATAAACCTACGAAAATAGGATTGATGGCATTAATGTGCTTTGTTTTCATATCTCAATGCATTTTTGGATACTGGCCACTTCCAAATAACATAGTTCCTGTCTTTCCTGAATCATTCCAGATAATCTGGGGCATCGGCCTCATCATCTCAGTGTCAATAATCTCTATCTCCTACATGTTTGGGAGCTCTTTTCAAATACCAGCTGCAACTGCATACGCCAAAGAAGAGCTCTACTATTTCTTCATCTCAATAACTGTGTTCCTAACGCTCGCTTCGACCTATGCAATTATTAACTCTGCGTTAAATGCGCTCACACCATACGACAACTACATTATTGCATCCAAGGTATACCTAAAAGAATTCCAAAGCAAAATAATCGGCATGTACGTACACTTCCAGATATTAGAGTTTCTCATAGGTCTCTTCTCTTCACTTAACTTTTCTGCTTCTGGCCTTGCCAACTACTTTATTACAGACATCGTATCGTGCATAACTGGTATTGGCGGAGAAGCAATTCAGTCTGTTACTACAAGGATAGCCAACTTTCTGCAGATAGCATCTATTTCTCACATAGATCTCTCAGTTTCTGCTGCTCCGGCTGCAGGCCTAGGAATAGTAGCAACGCTTCACACGCTATACGTTGACCTCATCGGCTATACCCTAATAATCCTCATCGTGATGGAGGTAGTCCTTGATTTTGTCAACCAAACAGCATGGAGCATATTTATTCCTCTTGGTTTGTCCATGCTTTGCTTCCCCATCTTCAGGAGAGTAGGAATAACCATAATATCTCTAGCTTTCATAATGTATTTCGTATATCCGCTAACCCTTCTGACCGGATATGAGATCTACAAAAGGGTAAACTACTTCGAAGAGTCTACTAAGTATCATCCAGCATTTCCAATTTATATCTCTTCAGGGATTATGCACTCCACAGATGAAGCTCCTGAGGCAATTGAAGTAGGTGATGAAACTGAAGAGATTGGGAATCTATTCAGACGCGATGAAAAACAATTCCCTGCCATGACGCCCAGTAGCAGTGTGGATGCGCAGCGCAGCTTTTACGAAAGAATCGGTCAAGGAATCAGCGCCAGCTTAGGCTTCATAGGTGATTTTTTAAGAGCGGGGTTCGGCGCAATCAAAGGAGTTGCATATATCTTCTGGAGTCTCTTCGTGATAGTCATGAAGATATTCACTTTTTCGACAAATTCCTATGACATCTACAACATAACAGCTCTAGAGATATTTAATTCGCTTTCTATCGAGAGCCTATACATACTCATTGCGTTTGTTCAGCCCTTAATAAGCATGATAGTAGTCATTTCTCTTTACAGAGACATCACATCTGCACTCGGTGGAGAAACAGACCTTTTCGGCTTGACAGAGAGGTTGTAACATGCTGTTTTCTGTTTCGCATCTGACTACTCCAAACATGTTTACTGGCGCAATAGCCTTGAACGGCCTTGCCATACTCGTCATGATATTCGTAGTTGCCATTGCATACGGAGTTGGCACAGTTGCAAGAAAGCAGGAATACGTAGCATTTGCACAAGTTGAACTTTTTCAGATATTCGTTACCATATTACTTCTCATCTTCCTCCTAGGGGGCATAGTTTTCTTCGAAACGCTCTTGAACACATGGGCTTGTTCTCTTCTTCCGCAGCCGGACTGTTCAATGGAAAACATAGCGATAAGGTATCTTGACAGACTCCTCTTTGACCAGAGAAATGGGGCTGTAGCCAAAGCATTTGAGCTTAAGCTTCTTAACTTTTATTCAGAAGTACTGCTCTCTGGAGGTCAGAGAGTTAGCTACACAGGTTGGGGAATCAAAAAAGGAATAGAAGTCCTGAGAGCGGTCGGAACAGTTGGTACAATGATGACCAATAGTTTATATACTCCTTTCCTCTTCTTCATCCCAAGCCTCTACCTGCAGAGGTACTTGATCAACCTCATACCTGTGTTCTCCTTAGAGGTTTTGCTCCCCGTAGGACTCTTCCTGCGCACGCTTCCTCCTACCAGGTCTGGAGGTACTTTTCTAATAGCTCTTGCCACAGGTCTCAAAACGATATTTGTTTTCAGCTATACCATTCATGCCATCACAGTATCTTCAGTGGTATCTCCTTTCTATTCATCGCTTGAAAATGTCGATCCTTCTTATTTGTCGCAGGACCATGACATAGACACAAGAATGTCTTACATGTTAAATGACAGCTCTGCTCTGGCGAATAATCCCGTAGTGAAGGATACACTTAATCCGGACAAGAACCAGCTATACAAAACTGCACTTAGATTGAAAGATCGTCTAACATCAGGCATCGATAATGTGGACTTTACTGTGGAAAACCTGTTAGGAGTTTATGCAGCATATAACTTTTTCGTATTTATAACGAGAACTAACTTACCACCAACCACAGGCACGAGCAATCGGATAGGCAGACTAGCTGTCATTTTCTCGATGATGCTTAGGGGTTTAAGCGGATTGGTAGTAAGCATGTGGATAGGTTTTGGAATATACCAGTTCCTCAAGGTAATCCTCTTCATAACAGTTCCTGAATATGTCTCTCTGTTATCGTGGTATGTTCTCCAAGGAATCTTCCTGCCTGCGCTCTCATTTGTTCTTACCAATGGGTTTGTGCAGACGTTCCATAGGTTTCTTTCTAACATAACCGCAGGGTGATCTCTTGTTTCCACCAGGTTTTTTTGGAGCAACTATAAACATAGTTGAAGTTTCTGTTTTCTTCATACTAGCTCTGCTGATAAACCTCTTCATTTCTGTGCTCGCCATAATGTTCGGTAGACTCTTCGGCAAAGACGATTTAGTTTCTTTTGGAAAAACCGAATCTTTACAAACGTTCTTTTCGCTTTTTACGGTAGCAATTATAGTTCTCTTTTTGATTAATTCAAGCTATCTGCTTGAGATCTTAATAAACAACTCCGAGATAGCACGCGCTTTGCCGGGAATATGCAGCTCGCCTGTGTATCGCTCGTATGTTTACGAAATAAGTCCAGTTAGATACGTCTATTCCGAAAGAGTGGTTGATAACAGACCCACTGAAGGCATGCTTTCACATGCTACAAACTACATAATCATTGGAATACCCTACTTAATTACATCGATTCTAAACTACGTTTTCCACACGCCACGCATAGATCTCACTGAGGAACTTAAGCCAGATGGAAAATACCTGAAAAGCAAACCAGAAATAGGGATTCGGGATCCTGTGTCAAAACAGCCAGCACCTTATCCATGCCATTTTGCCACTGCAAACCTCTACCTCGATACTTTGGTTTGGAACGAGTTTACATTCTTCTCAGAGCTCATGATGCTATACGATATATACGCAGTTTTTGGCTCTCTCAGCTACAGCCTCGAGGCACGAAACGCAGCAACTCCTTACATAGGTATAAATCCGCTTGCTTTTTTGGAGTACGTCGCAGAAGCCGTAAAATACTTTGCAGAAACAATCGGTAGGCTGATAAACATCTCTAGGTTACTTCAGAACATTATATTACTTACCCACATAGCGCTGTTCCCACTCTGCCTTGCGATAGGTTTTATACTCCGTGCAGTGTTCTTTACGAGAAAACTTGGAGGACTTTTGATAGCCATTGCGCTCGGCCTCTATTTTGCTCTTCCAATCTACTTTGATTTCATGATGCTGATGCTGATCTATGCAATCCCTACATCAGTGACACACTCTTCTCTTGCATTCGAGTTTGTGACGTTCAAAGGCGTCAGCGTAGCTGGTAAGGTGTTTTCCTCAGGAATTGTGATGAAATGGTTAAACCCTGTTACAGTAATCTTTGCTCCTTCTCTTTCACTTTTGATATTCACTAAGATCTGTTCTTATCTAAACCTAGACTTTCTTAATAATAGGATTCCTTTCCTTGGCACTTTACTGAGTAATATATTAACCAGGATACCTATTGCTGGCATAATAACAGGCGGTTTAAAAGTTTTTTTAGTTGCAGTGATTTCCCTAATAATGGTGTTGTCTGTTTTCATGAACACCTTCATACTTGCCATAGCCTACCTTGGCTACGCAAACGCTGAACCTCCATTCTTCGTACCTGGTGGTTTTGCAGAAACAACAGCCCTGTATCTTATTTACGGAGGCATACTGCCATTTATAGGGATCATAGGAACAATAGTATTTGTGAAAAACCTATCGCCTCTGTTAGGAGGAGACACTGACATAGCTGGACTGGCGAGATTCATATGAAAAAATCTATTAACCTATTATTGACATTGATTCTGCTTTCGGTTCACTATGCCCAAGCAGGTCAGTGTATACCATCTGGAAATCTAATCTTGTTAGGCGGAGGGGTAGTAGCCATACTTTTAATCCTAATAATTATCTACTTTCTCTCGTTGTTTGGCATACTCCGTGGCTTCTTTGATTACAAATACCTAACATCGATAATAACTGAAAAAGCAGGAGAAGTGGGTATTAGCATCATAATACTCATATTGTTCATTGCGCTCTACAACCCGGGCGGAGGTTCTAACTTTCCTGGTCTTGCAAACAGTTTGTTTCCATCTGCTTTCTCAAAGGCATACATACAGGCAAACTACGGTAGGCTTGCAGAGGTATCGTATTCTCCTTCCTATCCAGGAGTGCTTCCGAATCTCCCATATCTCTACACAGAAACTCCGCTATACATCCAAAGTGCAAAGTACTACGTTTCTTTCATGAGAGGAATTTCACTCATGGTAGTGCTCTTTATTACCTTCTTTTCGGGAATGGTCCATCTGATGTCGAGCATACATTTCTACTTCAAGTTGAAGCTCATTGGTTTTTCCGTTCAGCTCGGTACTGCTCTTGCTCCTGTGGTCCATCTAGTGAGCACGTTGAATACCGGAGCAAATCTTGCACTCGGCCACTGGTTACTCCAAGGATTCATCCTACAATACATCGAGTGCTTTACTTTAGATCTAATACTTCCTATTGGGATCATAATGAGAGTTTTTTCGCCCATGCGTGGTTTTGGTGACGTGCTCATTTCAATCAGCATTGGACTCTTGATAATATATCCGCTGATGCTCAACCTGAATGCAGTTCATGCAATTACGGTATACGGTACGCGACTGCCTTCAGGAGAATATGCGCTTTCCAAAGAGCAGGTAGTGGAATCTGTTTTTGGAGACGCAGCGCTCAGAATGCTAACATACTACATGGCCTACCAGCTTCCTATCTTGGGACTCAATCAGCTTCAGCAAAGAGTCATACCATTTCTTGATAACCCGGAAGCACAAAACATTCTCAGGAGATTCGGTACGGCTACGATTTATTCTGTATTTACTGTGATATTTCTCTACATCAACTGGCTCTTTTTCCTCATAATACTTAGAATACTCATCTCAATGGCATACGAAATCATATTCTTCGTGCTTGTGATGAGCATTATCTGGCCAGCCATAAACATCTTTGTAACCCTGCTATGCACAAAGGCAATCGCGAAGTTCCTCGGTACAGAGTTCAATATCTCTGCAATAGCGAGGTTGTTGTGAATGGTGTTCATAAACGATTCACCGTTTTATGCTCCCTATGTATGTAGTGATCCTCTCATCTATGCCAATTTCCTTGCTGCTAACTGGTTGCCTCTATGCTTCACGGCAATTGTTCTTTCCATCATAGTAGTTGGATTTGTCTACATGCTGGGAAGGATAATAGGTCTGCCAAACATAGAAAACTATGTCAAGATGGAATTCTTCGAGATTGCCTTCACTTTTTTGATACTCTTATTTGCCGGGCTTTTTTCTATAGGCCTCTGCTCCTTTCCGGTAGAAACGCTTCTTTCGCAGGCGGCAATAAATGCTCTCTATGACAATTCACCACCTGCTAGGGTAACACTCCTTCAGACAGTAGATCAGTATCTTCTCTATGTAAGAAGAATACACTCCCAATTCATGATGCTCTTCAGCTTTAGCCAGCTCATAGGCGGTATGACTGATGTTAACTGGGCATCTGCACCAGGAGGAGTGGGCATATCTCTCACCCCTCTAGCAGGGCTCTCTCAACAGGTCAATACACTAAGCAATCTCTCAAACGTGGTCATAACCATGTATCTCCTCCACTTAGTGCTCATGAAGGTAATCCACTATTCCTACTATGCATTCTTCAACTTTATACTCCCACTCGGACTGTTCTTTAGGTGCTTTCAACCGACTCGAAAGTACGGTGGTGCCCTCATTGCACTTTCTTTCGGCTTCAACTTTATCTATCCTGTGCTACTTTTGGTAAATGCTCAAATGGTCTTTAACTTTAACATGTACGAAGGTATACTCATAGAGCTAGGTAGGTTAGGGCTAGTCATTTCTGTTCATCTACTCATAATCGGTTTTGCTGGTGTGATACTCGCTGCGCTATTCAGCTTTTTCCTCATAGGTACGACCAACCTCTTCGGAGGGGATGGAATAATCTCTGTTTTCTCTAACATTGCAGAAGGAGTGTTCCTCGGTCAGTACGACGTCAGCTTTGATTGGGATAACCTCATCAGTTCCAAGACAGCAGCTAACGCTATTTTGTTTCTTCTCGGGATCCCAATGTTGCAGTCAATAATTAAGGTCTTGGTCTCGCTCATGATAATAGATGTGGTCTTTCAAACTATTAATTTCGTAATAGTAGTAGTAGCAGTACGCAATCTAACAAAGCTGTTCGGTGAAGAGATAGATATAAGCTTGCTCACGAGGATGGTATGATATGATATACCAGGTGACAGGGTTCAACATTCCAGGAGGTATGGTTTCAATTGCTTCGTTTACTCTGCTGTTTCTCTTTCTTGGCTTCATGCTTTTGACCATATTCTACTTTTTTGCCATTGCTTTTGGTCTAGAAAAACTCAAGTCAAAAATTAAAGGCGAGTTTCTAGAGGTTTTGGTCTCGGTACTCTTTCTGATATTCTTCATGGGAATATTCACTATTTTAGACCAGGCAGCTTCCCAGGTTTCTTCTTATGTGGCCCAAATAAATTACGGAATAACCGATCCACAAAACCAAAAGCTTTATTTTTACATCGATATAGCAGAGCGTCTCAGAGCACCATTGGTTATGGATTTCGGAGGTCCAGATGGACAAGTATTAACCCAGCTCTTTAACAGATGGTCAATTCCAGCAGTCCTAACCCCTGCTAGAGGAATTATGTACCTCTTAGGAGTACTTACATACTCTGGAAGGGCATCTGTGATCGCAAATCCTGAGTATATAAAGTTGCTTAGGCAGGCCCATAAAAACCAGGAATACTTAGTAATGGAAATCGACCCGCGGAATTACGTCATGTTTGCAGAGGGTCTCATGAGGAAATCGATATTCTGCACGTATAACATATGGTCAGCAGGAAGGCGCATACTAGTGCCTCTCACAATACTCAGGAGCTTTTCTACAGAAGCAGGAGGTTTCGACCCTTCGACTGCTGCAGCTCTCCAAATACCAATAGACATCATAAAAAAGTTGAACAACCCAACACTTACAATTGCAACTTTTCAATATGTCTTTATCCACCTCATAAGGATATTCACTGCCTATTTTCCTTTATTCGTTGGTATAGGCATAATCCTAAGGGCTTTCAAACCCCTCAGATCTATTGGAGGTTTTGTACTCGCTTTTGCCATTGTAATGAGAGTCTTCTTTCCTCTTGGCATAGTAGTCTTTATGGGCAACACTGAGAGCTATGCCTACAACTGCTATGTTTTGGAGACCCCGGTCATAAAAATAGCTAATCCGCTTGACCCAAGCTTTTTCCATATAGTGAAGAACTACTGGAGCACCGAAAAAGAGTCAATGACTACAAGCATAAAGCGTATGTACGAGTTCGTCATAAGGCTATGGAACGAAACCTTGACAGGTATGTTTGCACTTCTAGTAGGGGCATTTACGCTCATAAGAGCTTTATCAGGAATATTTGGAGCTGATGTTGCAGAGATAGGTAGAGGTTTGGTTAAGTTCGTTTAGCTATTTTCCGAGCTCTTCAAGGGCAGCAGAGATATTCTCTATACTTTTTCCTAATATGTCCTTTACCTTGATCCTGCCAGTGACAAGCACAGGTCCAGAAATGTTTGTGGCAAGGGTTATGTTGGCCTTATTGCTTAGCATGTAAGGCTGAACCACTATTACGTCCTTTACGTATATCTCATCATTTACATCAATCTGGACAGTTCCTCCTGTCATCCTTCCTATCAACTGCTTCTTTATCGGTATTCTTAGCTCAATCGGTATTCCAAAGCTTTGAGTTATAGCTTGGTTCAAGGGAACACTCTGCTTAACGTAGCCCCTGTGGGTACCTTCAAAATCAAAGAACAGATCGCCTTCCTCCAAACTGCGTAGCTTTTCTGAAACCTCTCTAACTCGTGACTTAAACTTGTTGACGTAATCGTAGCTAGAATATGCGAGGTAGATACCAAAAATGCCGATCACAAGAGAAACTATTATCAAGGTCTTCCAGATAAGAGAAAGTCCTTCCTCTTCACGCTTCTCCTGAAAACCACTGTAGTCTCTTAACTCTGTTTCCTTCTTAGGTTGCACATAACTACTTGGCCTGAACTCCATCACCGACTCCCTATTTGATTGTTGCTTCTGCTCAGGAGAATCTTTTTTGGGCTCAACAGTACCTTTCTTTCGCATCCAGCTCGGCAGGTTTGAGACGTCATCACTCATGAGTTTCCACCAGATATACGTTATAGTTATAATTCTTTAAAGCTCAGGATTATAAAAATTGCTAACTCAACTGTCTTTCGCATCGGTTTAAATTTGGTTTTGAATCTCATATTTTCCAAAATATTTCCAAGAGGTAGTTCAAATGGAAACTGAGCCGCCAGAAAAAATAATTCAGGTATACGATCCAAAAACTGGCATGAGGGGCGTAACTGTTATACACTCCACAGCAAGAGGCGTGGGAAAGGGAGGCATACGCTTTGCTCAAGACGTCACAGTTGAAGAAGTAGTCAAACTAGCAAGAACGATGACTCTAAAAAACGCAATAATGGATCTTCCTCTTGGCGGAGCAAAGAGCGGAATAATTGCAGACCCAAAGCCACAAAAAAAAGAACAGATCGTGAGAGCATTTGCCAGAAAAATCAAAAACGTATTTGGAACAGAATACGTAGGTGCCCCAGACATGAATATGGGTATGCAGGAAATGGCTTGGATAGTCGATGAGACAGACAATCTAAATGCAGTCACAGGCAAACCAGAGGAGATGGGCGGAATACCTCATGAGTGGGGTACCACTGGCTACGGGGTTGCAGTAGCTACACAGGTGCTTCTGGAGCATCTAGACCTCACTGAGAAAGAGCTCTATTGTGCCATAGAAGGTTTCGGAAACGTAGGTATATATTCCATGAAGTATCTGACAGAGGCAAACATAAAAGTGGTGGCAGTTTCTGATTCCAAAGGAATGATCTACGACCCAGACGGCTTGGACCTTGAGACGCTGCTCCAGACAAAGAAAGAGAACGGTACAGTAGTTTCTCACAAAGAAGGAAAAGCAATGGACAACAAACACATATATTCGCTACCAGTAGACATACTCATACCAGGTGCAAGAGTAAACGTAATAGACGATACCAATTACCATCAAATAAAGGCAAAGGTAATCGTGGAAGCAGCCAATCATCCGATGTCTTACGAAATAGAAAGAAAGCTCTCAGATAATGGAAAAATAATCATACCAGACATAGTTGCGAATGCAGGCGGGGTAATAACCTCATATATGGAGATGCTCCACCAGCATGACAGAGAATCTGTTTTTCGCGAGGTCAAGAACAGGATAACAAAAAACCTCAAGCTCGTACTCGACGACTCAATCTGGAATACCAAAAATCTCAGAGAAAGAGCAAATCAGCTTGCCATGCAAAGACTTCAGACTACGATGAAGCTCAGAGGCTGGATGTAAAATGGCTACTATCAACTTTTGTAAGAGCTACCTAGAAAAACTAACGCAAAAAGACTCAGAAGAACTGTCTCATTTTCTCACAGTTATGGGCTTTCCAGTAGAGATTCTCGAAGAAGACAAGATTGCAATAGACATAACCCCTAACAGACCAGACCTACTATTCGGCTACTCAATAAAGAGACTGATCGAGAACTACTCAAATGAAAACCCCGTGGTATATAGAGCAACTCCATCCGGAGAGAAGATATACGTGAAAGATAACGTATCTTCAATCAGGCCTTACATAGCCGGCATGATAGTAAAAAACCTTAAGATAGATGAAGAAGTCCTAGAAGACCTAATACAGTTTCAAGAAAAGCTTCACATTACGCTTGGGAGAAAGAGAAAGAAAATAGCAATTGGTCTGCATGATCTAGCAAGAGTGAAACTGCCGATAACCTATTCTGCCCACAGCTTGGAAGAAGTTTTTTTCGTTCCGCTTGATTCTCAGAAAGAGATGACTCCTAGAGAAATACTCAATCATCACCCAAAAGGAATAGAGTACTCTCATCTCGTGTCTAAAGCATGTGCTCTGGTTTCTGATGCTCTTGGAGTAATAGCATTTCCGCCAATAATAAACTGCGAGCGCACGCGCTTAACCGATAAAACAGATTCTCTATTCGTAGATATTACAGGAACGAATCACTACTACGTAATGCGGACTGCAGACCTTCTCGCATGCGCATTCATAGACATGGGCGCAAGGGTTTTCTCTTTAGAAGTGCATTACCCGGAAAGAGTCGATACATCTCCAGAGCTGTGGGACAAACAATTTAGCATTCCATCTGTCGAAGATGTTGCCAACTCCTTGGGTATCTCAGTTTCTGAGAGCTTTATAACAAGGGCGCTTCTCAAGATGGGCCACAGGATAGAAGACAAAAAGTTGCTGGTCCCTCCCTACAGGATAGACGTTTCAAAAGAAATAGACATACATGAAGACATTGCAATAGTATATGGATACAACAACATACCAAAGAACTATCCTGAGTTGCATACTATAGGAGAACTGTTGCCACAGAACCAAAAGTTACACGAAACGATGCTCTCTCTAGGGTTCTCAGAAGTACTTACATGGATACTCGGCAACGAAAAAAAATACTCAGATTTCTTCTCTGGAAACTACGTAAAGACAGTCAATGCACTCACAGAAGAGTTTAACCTTGTTAGACCTATCTTGGTTCCAAACATACTTGAGGTCTTCAGGAACAACAAAACATTTGAGTTACCCCAAAAGCTTTACGAGATAGGCCCGTGCGCATGCAAAAACAGCAGAGGAATCACGATAACAGAAAACATCTGCTTTGGGATAATGGCAAACGAGATCACAATAAACGAACTCATCGGTTATCTCAATGGAGTATACCATTCGCTTAAGAAGGACTACACGATAATCCAAGAGGACCTCAAAGGTTTTATTCCAGGAAGGTGTGCTAGGATATTTTCAGAGAAACACACTGGATTAATCGGCGAAGTCCATCCTGAAGTTCTCGAAAAGTTTTCTATACCATATCCCGTCGCAATAGCGGAAATAACACTTTCGAGGGTGGAAAAATGAGAAGAAAAGAAGAAATAAAACAGGAGATCATGGAGAAGCTTCTCGAGCTGCTCGAAAAAAACTCGCGTGAGAAGAATAAATCGCTAGCAAAGAAGCTTAACATCTCTGAAAAAACAGTCAAAAGATATGTAAACTACCTAGTAAAAAGCGGGAAAATAAAATCTTTCACAATAATAAGGAGTTCATCATATCTTGAGGCATATGTAAACATAAACGTTATCAAGGGCACGAGCACATCGCAAGTGTGTAAACAGCTCTCTTCCATGAACTACTGCAGAGACATATCAGAAGTTAGCGGAGAATACGATATACTCTGCCGAGTAACAGGTACATCGATAGAAGACCTCAATTCCAAGATAGACGAAATCCGGAACATAAAAGGCATAGAAAGAACAAGAAGTTTCATAGTGCTAAGAAAATGGAATTAAAACATAATTATGTTCTATTTTATTCCCTTTTTTTACTCCACTAACCATCTTTTTTTTAAACATATTTCATTTTCTTTTTTCTTAACCCATTGATCAGCAGGTGAGTTTATGAGATTTTCAGGAGTGTATACTGCAATAATAACGCCTTTTATTTCTACAGATGTTAAAAGTGATATTGACTGGTACAGTTACGAAAAACTGCTAGAACTTCAAAAATCTTCCGGAGTTTCCGGAATAGTTCCTTGCGGAACAACTGGCGAAAGCCCAACACTCGATCACGCAGAGCACAACGAAGTAATTGAAAGAACGATAAACTTTCTTGGCGGAGAAATGGTCATTGCAGGTACTGGAAGTAATTCAACGCATGAAGCAGTTGAGATGAGCAGACACGCAATGGATTGCGGAGCTGCAGCAACTCTTCAAGTGTGTCCTTACTACAACAAACCAAACCAAGAAGGTCTATTCAGGCACTTTTCAAAAATTGCAGAGAAGGTAGAAATTCCACATATACTTTACAACATCCCAGGAAGAACTGGGAGAGAGATACTCCCAGAAACAATGGCAAGGCTGAAAACAGAGTGCTCCAACATCATCGGTGTGAAAGAAGCATCTGGAAATCCTGAAGTATGGAGAAAGATAGTAGAGCTCTGTGGAACCGATTTTATCATTCTCTCAGGAGACGACAACAAAACGTTTACCTTAATGAAGGATTACGCGGCAAAAGGAGTCATCTCAGTTGCTTCAAACATAATTCCTAATAGAATGAAGCGATTCGTTGACTTAGGCCTAGAAGGTGATTTTTCTACAATGGAAAGAGAGCACAACTCTCTGGAAAACTTATTTGAAACTCTTTTCATAGACACAAATCCCATTCCAGTAAAGCACTTTGCTTTTGAGCTCAGGCTCATAAAAAATCTTGGCTTTAGGTTACCACTCTACGAGACATCTAAGCAAAACATCGAAAAAATTCGCAGATGCATAATGCGCTACTCGCTTTAATTTTTATAAAATATAAAAACTATTAATGTTGTATGTACATAGGAATACATTATTTGTTAGAGTTATATGGATGCGATAAAAAAATTTTGCAAAGCAAACAGAAAATAGAATACATTCTAGTTAAAGCTGCCAGAGCCGGAAATGCAACAGTGCTCTCCAAATCATTTTACAAGTTCGGGCGTTATGGAGGAGTTACTGGAGTAATCTGCATCGCAGAATCCCACATTACCATCCATACGTGGCCAGAGTATCACTATGCAGCGGTAGATATATTCACCTGCGGCGATAAGATGAATACTCTGCTTATTAAGTCTTTGATATGCTCAGCACTTAATCCCAAAAAGGTCAAAGACAAGTGCGTGAAGCGCGGTTGCACAAAAGAAATTTACTGCGGAGGCAAGTCAAAGAGATGTTAAACGCCAAAAACTTAATCATAGATTGGCACAGCCATCACAGAGGACTATTGATAGAAATTCAACAAGTTCTTGTTGATAAAAAGACACAGTATCAGCGCGTTCAGATAGTAACTACAAAGGACCTGGGCAAATGCCTCTTCTTAGATGGCGATCTACAGTCTACTACCTTTGATGAGCGCATTTATCACGAGTGTCTCGTTCATCCAGCTCTTTTTTCCTTAGCTGAAATCAAGCATGTTTTGATAATTGGTGGTGCAGAAGGAGCGTCATTGAGAGAGGTCTTGAAGCACCCAATAGAAAAAGTTACATTGGTAGATATAGACCAAGAGCTCGTTGATATCTGCAAAATACATCTCCAAGAGATGCACCGTAATTCATTTTCAGATCCAAGAGTTTCTTTGGTATTCAAAAACGGCTTAGAGTTTTTGCAGGCCACTGAAAAAAAATACGATGCAATAATCTTAGACCTTACATCACCCTCTGATCCCAATTCCAGAGAGCTCTACACTACGTCATTCTACAGGCTCATTGAGAGTAAGCTCTCAAAAGAAGGTGTTGTCGTTACACAGGCAACTTCTCCTGTTTTCACTCCAGAAGTGTTCTCAGTTATCTTTAATACCATCAAAACTGTTTTTTCACATGCATATCCCTACGTAGTACCTATATACTCATTTGGCTCGTCATGGGGATTGGTAATGGCATCAAAAAAAGAGATCCGTTCACTCACTTACAAAGACCTTGATGATATCTATTTTTTAGACCAAAACGCTTTGGAGGCACTATTCAAACTCCCTGCGTACCTCACAAAAAAACTAAAAGAAGAGAAAAAGGTAGCTCATTCCGGAAAAGAATATGAATTGCTTTTAAAAAGAAAGTAAATCAGATACCGTAGCCAATTGTTCGTGGCATGTCGTTTGGATTAGCAATGATAACTCTCTCGCCTTTTCTGTAAGCTAATTTTTTTTCGCACTCAAAAACTACATTTCCTTTTTTTCCTGAACCCAGAGATCCTTTGGCTTTTGCCAACACAAACTGCAACCCATAAGAAAGGTAGTATATGCTGTTTTCCTTTATCCCGTGCCTACTAAACTTTGAGACCTCGACATCCAGTTCAACGGTCTTATTGAAAATAAATGCTTCCTTTTCTTTTACAAGTATGGAACCTTTCTGCAAATCATTGTAATATATTCCTTTGAGCACAGCACCAAGACGTGTGTTCTTGCAGTAGTCAACGTTTTTATCGTTTATCTGTATCGATTTTATCTCAGCTTCCTTCTCTTCAGGTAAAAGAAACATCTTATCATGAATGTTTATTGTACCGCTTTTTACCTTTCCTAGAATTACTAAGCCAGTGCTCTTTACCATGAAGTAATTATCTACAAGTATCTCTGCGGGAGCTTCTTGATAATCTAATTCCTTTTCAAGGATCTTTTTCCGCAGGTCTATATCTTCATCTACTCTATCATATCCTGATACGATTAGTCCATTAGTGGTTTTCCTAAAGTTGTCTATGTCATCAGCAATCACAAATCCTTTCTTGCCTGAGCACTCAATGGCTACGCACATTTCGCCAAAGTACTTGTCTATTTCGTTTACTCTGAGCAGTACTACATCTGCAAAGTTTAGAGAAAATATTAAACCCTGTATCTTTTCAGGATAGTTTTTTGGTTCGTAGCAGACCAGGATTTTTTCTTCTTCCTTGTAATCATATATCGTAAACTCTCTTTCTTGGCTCTTCTTCCCTAATTTTTTTGCCACCTCCTTCGCTGCGTCCAGAACTGCAACGCTGATGCTTCTCATAGCAAATGTTTTTTGTGCTAAGGAATAAATTACAATCCCTTGAGTACCTCTCTCATATGCTCTCTTATTGCTTGTGCCGCAAGCTCAGGAGGCATTATGTTTATGTTGACAAAGGTACCCATTTCAAAACCAGCTTGAATGGCAATACGCGGAAGTAGCTTTATGTGGAAATGAAAATCTTTTGAACTACGAGATGCCATCATATAAACAATGTTATAAGGTGCATAGCCCATTACATCATCGTAGTAAGTAGTAATCCCTTTCATCGCCTTTATTATTCCGTTCAGCTGTTTGTTTGTAATGTCCAACAGATCTGGTGTGTGTTTCTTTGGTATTATCCAGGTTTCGAATGGTTGTTTTGATGCATAAGGACAGAAGGCAAGTATTTCTGAATCTTCGTATATAGTTCGTTCCTTCTCTCGCGCAGGCATCTCGCAAACTGCACATTCTCCCTCGTTCATGAAAGGTTCTCTGACCTTAATGTTGTAAGGCTTAAAAGGTATTGCCAGTATCTGCGAATGAGTGTGCTCTACAGAAGCACCTGCTTCTCTTCCTTCGTTCTTGAATATTGATACGTAATCAATCTTCTTGTCTTTTAGAAGCTCTTCCTTTCTCATCACAAACATCTCGAACATGAACTCAAGGTTCTTGATCCTCACCTTTGAAAATGTTTCTTCGTGGTGGGGTGTCTCAACAACTACCTCGTGATATCCATAGGCATTTGTGAAGGCAGTCGATACAGCATAGAATTTGTTAGGAAAGCATCTAACTTCCCAGTCTTTCCCACGCGGAAGACGCTCTATCTCAGGAGGCGTCATGGTCTCGTTTCCCGGACAAAAGAAGCATGCTTTTGGGTCTGTAGTTCTCCTAAAAGAAGAGACCTTGAACTCGTGAGGACGTTTTCCTCTATTTGCAGCAATTATAACTTTTCTCCCTAAGAAATCTGTCCTTATTTCATTTTCCATATGTTGTTCCATGCTATGACCCACACACCTATTGTCTAAAATATTCCTCTCAATTAATTTAAATTGTATCTATGCAGTGTAGGTCCTTTATCCTATCACTCAGAAATGCTTTAAGCTCGTTTGCTGCCAGCGCGTTGGGAGTTGGATTGATGTAAATCCCTGTAAGTAGCTCAAAACCACCTGGTGTGGTCAGCCTAGGTACTAGCTCCACAAAGAAGTGAAACTGCTCGAGCGACTTAGGTGCATCATAATATAGCACGTTGTAAGATGGAAAGCCGAGCTTCTCATCGTAGAACTTAGTTATCGTTTTAATGACCCTGAAAAGAGAATAAATCTCTTGATTTGTAAGGTCCAGGATTCCTCTTCGGTGTTCTAAAGTAGTGACTACTGTGCTAAAAGGCATCTGCGAATTTCTCAGCACAAATGCCCGGACGTACTCATCAGTATATATGTTATATTCGTTCTTGCCACTTCTGCATACCTTGCAGCAACCTTTTGAGAGTTCCTTCAGTTTTTCTGGTACCTCAGGAAAAGTGATTATCTGGTGGTGAGCGTGCTCAAGAGAGGCACCTGCTTGTCTCCCTTCGTTTTTGAATATCGATATGTGGTTTACGTAATTGTCTTTCAACAAAGGTTCCATCACTGCTTTTATTACGTTGAATATCATTATCATCTTGCTTATAGGCAACTCAGAATAGAGCTTAGAGTGATCAGGGGTATCTATTACTACTAAGCTATGACCATAAGCAAAATTCCTTTTGCTTAGCATCTCTCTTGAAGGTTGCATTGCTCCAAACATGTTCCTTACTACCCTTACCTCCCAATCAGAGGGCTTGTCTTCAATATAAGGATATCTCCATATCTCTGGTTTTGGCGTCTTGTCCTCATTTCCTCTGCAGAAAGGACATGTCTCAACATATGGTTGAAAATGCTGTTTTTTCAGGTTATTTCCTGAGTAATCTTCGGGTCTCTTTGCCCTGTTGGCAGCTTCTACAACAATGTTCTTGTTCATACCTTTTCTGGGGAAAACGATGGTGTTCATACTTTCGATAACATTTTTGTATTTAAAAAATCTTTATATGAACGCTTCTGCATCGTTCCTAAGCTTTTCTAAATCGTTTTCAAACCTCCTTGCCATCTCCTCAAAGTTCAGGCCAACTCTGTACAGCTCGAACTTTCTCTTTCGCACTCTAAACAATATTGGTATGTTTACCGCTTCGCCTGCAATAATTGCTTCGCCTACGTGGAGGGTAGAAAGCGTCTGGAGCAGTGATGAATCAATAGCCTCACAGCTTTCTCCTATGTGCTTCTGGTCAAAAGGATTAGTAATCCTAAGTATTATGTTGGTGTTGCACTGAGAAAGCGCAGTGGTGCTGAGTTTTACTGGTCTCTGTGTTATGAGGACAAGCGAAAAACCGAACTTTCTTCCTTCTCTTGCAATTGTTTCTAGTATGCCCTTTGGAATAGAATTGCTTCTGTGGGCTTTTTCTTTCGCAAAGTTGTGCGCCTCTTCTACTATCATAATAAGAGGGCATATCTTGTTTTTTTTTCTGAGAGAGAAGAGCCTGTGGCACAGGTAATGTACATACACTTGCTTCTTGTGAAAACTGTCTGTTTTTGAGAGATCAAATATTAATAGTTTGCCTGGAAGTATGAGATCCTTTATGTTTGGTTTCTCTGATGATGATATTAACCTGAGCTTTTTGAACTCCCTTACCCAGTTCAGCACGTTCTTTATCTCTTTCTTCTTGTCAGTATCTATCGATGCTAGATATTCTTCAAGTTCCTTTAATCCAAATGATATACCCTTTTCTTTGCGCTCTTTTT
>FWWL01003077.1_pt1 | contig 28084 bp, 27 predicted proteins | sample 2228331 | NCBI WGS metagenome assembly FWWL01 (sample SAMEA103939775, study PRJEB20133) | metagenome
CGGCGATTGTATGCCCTTGAGCAATACCGAGGCACCCCACCTTTTACCCAACCTTTCCAAGTGTGGCAAAAGCCCACCATCGTGCTCATCAACGAGTTCTCCGCTTCCGATGCCGAGATTTTCCCCAAAGCCTTCCGCGACTTGGGCTTGGGCAAACTGGTGGGTGTGCCCACTTACGGTGGCGTCATCGGCACTTTCAATGTCACCCTCATTGACGGCAGCACTTTCTTCCGCGTGCCCGTTACTGGTTGGCGCACTTTGGACGGCGTCAACTTGGAAAACTACGGCGTCAAACCCGACATCCTCGTTGAGCACACCCCCGACGACAACGCCAACGGACGCGACCGCCAACTGGAAACCGCTGTCAAAGAGTTGCTGAAAGCCATCAGCACTGGCGGTTAGGAACTACCAGCAGCGGGAAGGGAAGACCATGCGCTACACCGACTACGACTTCAAGTTCGCGAAGACCATATTGCAGCAGCATTTCCCGCACCTGATGCGAGAGATAGAGGCTGCCGTCGCGGAGTTGAACACCCCGTTAGGGCGTGGGGTCCGACCGACGCCAGCAAAAGTGCTTGAAGATTTGCTCGTTTCAAAAGGGTGGCAACGCCAGCAACCTGTAACGCCCAACCATCCCCACCTCCGCTTTGACTTGATGAAGGACAAAGTGGCTGTGGAAATCCAGTTGTCTGACCCCGCTGACTGCTACAACGACTTCCTGAAGTTCCTGCTGGCGTATAACTTGGAAGTGATTGAGGTCGCAGTGGAAATCGTCTACGACGATTCTGTAAAGGGGCAAAACCTTCCGCACTTGGGCAAGGTGAGGCGGGATTTGGAGGTATATCGGCGAGTAATCCCCTGCCCCATTTGGGTCATCGGACTGAGGCAGTGATTTGAATCAGCAGGCAATACTCACCTGCTACTTTTGGGAGGAAATCGCTTGGGGGCGTTAGAAAAACTTGGTGCCGCGGGCGGGATTTGAACCCGCACGGGTCTGTGAAACCCACTGGCCCCTCAAGCCAGCGCGTCTGCCAAGTTCCGCCACCGCGGCACGGTGCCGTAGCAATATATAGCACCGCTCAGCAGGTTTGTAAATGCCCCAACCCTGATGGTGTTGCGACCGCGCTTTGCCGGTAGTGGCAGCACTGTTCGGCAGGTTACCCAAAAGCGCGGCGGGCGTGACGGAGCAGGAACAGGAAGAAAGGCACGCCGATAAACGCGGTGAAAATGCCGACGGGCAGTTCGGCAGGGCGGACAAGCCACCGAGCGAAAGTGTCGCAACACAGCAATAGCCACGCACCAAATAAAGCAGCGCCGGGCACCAAAGTTCGGTGATGGGGACCGAGCAGTAACCGCACAAGGTGCGGTGCGACAAGTCCCACAAAGCCAATGATGCCCGCCACAGACACCGCTGCTCCGCAACTGAGGGTCGCACCAATGAGCAACCACCGCTTGACCTTTTCCACTTCCACGCCCGAGTAATGGGCCCACTCCTCGCTGAACAGCAGCGCATTGAGCGCACGGGCGTGGTAAAGTGGCACCAGCAACCCTAAAACCGCATAAGGCAGCATCACTGTCACTTCGCGCCAAGTTGCCATTTGAAAGCCGCCCATCAGCCAAAAGTAAACGGCGCTGACCAACAACCGATGCGCGTTCAGGTAAAGGAGCAGCGAAAGCAGGCTGGACAGCAGGGCGTTAACCGCGACACCCGCTAAAAGCAATGTGTCCACTCGCACCACTCCGTTGACCCGACCGAGGAGGTAGACAAGCCACGCGGTGCCCAATGCGCAAAGGAAAGCGGCGAAGGGGATGAGGAAAGACGGCACGCCGAACAAGAGTGCGGCAGCAGCGCCCACCGCACCACCAGCCGAGACGCCCAAAATGAACGGGTCAGCGAGGGGGTTACGAAACAGACCTTGCAAACAAGCGCCCGAACTGGCTAAGGAAGCGCCCACCAACAAAGACAGCAAAATGCGCGGCACTCGCAGTGCCCAAATCTGCTCGGTTGTCAGCGGAGCAGCACCGACGAAAGCGGCACAAATGGCTGTCAAGAGCAACACCGAAGAGCCAACCCCGAGCACCAACCATCGCTTTCGCTGCCACGAAAGGAGGCGCCTTGTCGTCACCATCCCTGTGCTCACCCTTCCTCGTGGCAGCGCACCGATTGAACAAGCCGCTCCCATAGGGGTTCGTGCTCAGGGGCAATGGCGGCTGTCGCCAAATAGAGCCGATTGCTGTGGTTGCATTCCCATAAGGCGCCGCGAAACTGCGGGAAAGGGTTGCCGGTGCGCAACCGTCGCAGGAAAATTCGCAGGGGGTTGCTACTCCCCTTGTCCTTGCCCACCATCACCATCCCCTCATGCCCGTGCAACTGCTCAAGGCGGTAATGGACGACGAAGCGCTGCAAAACTTCCTTGCCCAATGCTTCAACGGCGAACTCCTCCATCGTTTTGCCTTTGAGCAGCACGGAAGCGGGACCGTAGCGGGCAATAGCAAACTCATATTCGCCTTGCCGAAAGAGCAAGCGGATTTTGCCAGGCACCAGTTCGCTTTTGGAAAGGTTCCAACCGACGGGCGCTTCAAAGCGCAGCCCGTAAAGGGACCAAGTTTCCCAGTCGCTTTCAGCGTGGTCGGAGAGGGACAAAAAGACTTGCCGCGCCCACTCTTTCACCGGTTCGTGCTCGTAGCCGACCACTTGCGCCACGAGAGCGCGGCGGCACTCTTCGCAAAACCACATCATCCCGTAGCCGACAGTGCCCGCTTCCCAAGAGAAGTCGCGCACATTCCGCTTCACTTGTCTTCGGCTGACGAGGTGCACATTCCGCTTGATGGAGACAGGCTTGCCCTGTTTGGAGAGCATCTGCTCCAAACTCTTCAGGTAGTGTTCTACTTGCTCGTCCAAGACGACGCGTCCTGCCGAGACCAAAGTCCATTGGATTTCGCAGCGGAGCACTCCATCTTCTTCAAAGCGCAGGTAACCGTCAAAGCGATTACCCTTGACATGGACTAAGTCCCAGTTTTCGGGCACGGTGAGGGTCAAACCCATCCATCCGACAAATTGCCCTTTCGCTGTGGGCTTCATATCGGCTCACCTTCAGTAAGGTTTGGGAAAGGGTAAGCCCGAACCCTAAAATGCCTCTTCTTCCGCCTGCTTGGTAGCATCCCACCAGAAAAGGTAAGTTTGGTAGCGCTCAGGAGCGATTTCACCCCGTTCCACCGCTGCTTTCACGCCGCAGTCGGGTTCGTTAGTGTGCGTGCAATTGCTGAACTCGCAAGAGAAGGCAGTGAACTCTCGGTAGAGCACGGGCAAGGTTTCCAACGCAACCCACTGAGGCAAATCCACCTTTTGAAAGCCGGGCGTGTCGGCGACCCATCCCCCCTGAGGGTTTGGCAACAAGCGCACCTCCGTTGTCACATGTCGTCCCCGACCCGTTTTCTCACTCACTTCTTCCGTTCGCAACTGAGCGCCGGGGATAAGGGCATTGAGAAGAGACGATTTCCCCACACCCGATGGTCCCGCAAAGACCACTAAGTTGCCTTGGGCGACTTGACGCAATTGGTCTAACCCCTCCCCCGTGACAGCACTGGTGCGCAAGACGGGATAACCAATGCGCTCGTAGAGGGCAATCCACTTCTCCACCCTCGGCAATTCCCGCTTGCGGATCAAGTCCATCTTGTTGAACACGATGGTCGTGGACACCTCAAAAAACTCTGCTTGCGCCAGCAAACCGTCCAAGATTAGGTTGCTGAAATCGGGTTCCCGCCAACTGACCACCAGCAAGAGTTTGTCCACATTGGCGACGGGCGGTTGTGGGAGCAAATTGGTCCGCTCGGCAACGGCTTCTATGGCAACTTCGTTGGGCGAAACGAGTCGCGCTTCCACCCAGTCGCCAGCGTAAATGCGTTCGCCTTCCTTGCGCAATTTACCGCGCGGGATTCCCAACACCACTCGCTGTTGGTCTGGCAGCCAAACTTCTATCTTCCCGCCGGCGCGAGCGATGACAAAGCCTTTCATTTCCTCACCCCGCAAACTGTGTCAAAGTTTTGATGGGCTGAAGCGCAAAGAATTTTACAGCGAGCGAGGGAACCCTGACAGGCGCAGCAAAGCCTCAAAGGAGGGGGAGAAAGGATGACGGAAGTGCGGATTGAACGCGACGCTTTGGGTGAGGTGCAAGTGCCTGCATGGGCGCTATGGGGCGCTCAGACGCAACGCGCCATTGAGAACTTCCCTATCAGTGGCATCCGCTTCCCCCGCGTTTTCCTTCGTGCCCTCGGCTTGGTCAAATTGTGCGCTGCCAAAGTGAACAAGGAATTGGGTTTGCTGGATGAGCAACGCGCCAACGCTATCATGGAAGCAGCCAGAGAAGTGGTGGACGGAAAGTTGGACGAGCATTTCCCCCTTGACATCTTCCAAACGGGATCAGGCACTTCCACCAACATGAACGCCAATGAGGTCATTGCCAACCGTGCCTGCGAATTGCTGGGTGGAAAGCGCGGCGACAAATCTCTGGTGCATCCCAACGACCATGTCAACTTGGGGCAATCGTCTAACGATGTGATTCCTTCGTGCATCCACATCGCTGCTGCGTTAGCCATTCACGAACAGTTGCTCCCTGCATTGAATCGGTTGCACGCAGCGCTGGTGGAGAAGGCGAAAGAGTTTGACGACATTGTCAAGACGGGGCGAACGCACCTGATGGATGCCATGCCCGTCCGCTTGGGGCAAGAGTTTTCAGGTTACGCGGCGCAAATTGAGTGGTGCAAGGAGCGCATTGAAGCAACTTTGCCCCGCCTTCACGAACTGGCGTTGGGTGGGACAGCCGTTGGCACGGGCATCAACACCCATCCCGAGTTTGGTCAGCGCATTGCGGATGCTTTGGCGCAAGAGACAGGCATCCCCTTCCGCGAAACCCGCAATCACTTCGCTGCCCAAGCCGCAATGGAGACCGCTGTGGAGGTTAGCGGCGCGCTTAAAACCTTAGCGGTTGCTCTTTACAAAATCGCCAACGACTTGCGGTGGATGAACTCGGGACCGCAAGCAGGCTTGGCGGAAATTCGCTTGCCTGCCCTGCAACCCGGTTCCTCCATCATGCCTGGCAAAATCAACCCCGTCATCCCCGAAGCGGTGATGATGGTAGCAATGCAAGTGTTCGGCGCCGATGTGACGGTGACCGCTGCAGCGGCTTCCGGCAACTTTGAACTCAATGTGGCGCTGCCCGTCATCGCCCACAACCTGCTCCTGTCCATCACCATCTTGGCGAACGCGTGCGATGTGTTCGTGAGCAAGTGCATTGCGGGCATCGTGGCGAACCGCGAGCACATGGAGCGCCTCGCTGCTCAAAACGCCATCTTAGCGACCGCTTTGACACCCCACATCGGCTACGACAAGGCAGCGGAAGTGGTGAAGAAAGCGATGGCAGAAAATAAAACCATCCGCGAAGTCGTGCTGGAGATGGGGTTGATGCCTGCCGATGAACTGGACAAGGTATTGGACATCCGCAAGATGACGGAAGGCGGCTTCGTCGCCGGCGTTAGCGCAGGCGGGTAGTTAGAAGCAACCATCCGTTCACCGAACGCGTTTTTATGGTTCGCCAAGAGGCGAACTTTCCAAAATTTCGTCATTTGCCTTGCCCTTCATTACTTGCTCAGTTCTTTACGGAGCGCCTGCTGAACCCACTGTCGCACAAGGCGTTGTGCATCTACACCTTTTTGCTGGGCAACTTGGTGAACCTTTTGGGCTTGGGTAGGGGTTAGGTGAAAGGTGCAGGCTTTCCGCTGCTTCCAACGAGCCACAATCTGGGCTCTTAAGGTGGGCGAAAGTGTCAGCGGTTCGGTCACTTCTTCCAAAGCGTAATCGGTCGTGTCATGGGTCTCCCAGAACGCCGCTTCCTCTTCGGCTGTTCGGAACATCGGAACAGGCAACAGCCTTTTTCTTCTTTTCGGCATCTCACTTTGCCCTCCTTCGGTAAAGGCTTCGCTCTTTCTCAGTCATATCACGAGCAGTGATGACACGAATTGTGTTCTCCTCTTTGCGCTCAAAAACGACGATGAGATAGCGACCATCCATAGTTTGACCGTAGGCAATGTAGGGTCCTGATCTTGAGCGGCGCAGGTAAATTTTGCCAACGAAAATCTCTTCTGCTTCCTCTGGTTCAACGCCGTGCCGAGCGATATGACAGCGATTCTTGGCATCCCACTCAAACTGGCATATAAGACCCTTGTGCAACTCCTTTCCCCTCGCTTTCACCTAACGCACCGAAAAAAACGCTTTCAAGTCCTCCAACTCGCCCACCATGAAAGCACGCAGCCCTTTTTCTGTTTGTCTAAGTTCGCTCACCTTTTGCTACACAAACCGAACCTTTTACTCTCCCTTACTGCCTGACAGTAAGCAAGGTGGGCTGGATGTAAACGCCCCTGCGTCCCTTCAGTTAAGGAGGTCAACACGAACGCTTCACTTGAGCCCGCAACCCTAACTTGCCGCACTTTGAAGGGCGCGTTGGAAGGCGGAGGCTTTTCCGCTAATTACAGGGCACGGCGCGTAATAGACAACATGGGAGGCAACACTGCCCAGCAGCAAGCGCCCCAAAGCGCCACGCCCGTGTGTGGGAAGGATGATGAGGTCCACGCTGTTTTCACGAGCAAACTCGGTGATGCCGGCGCCAGGGTGGTGGTAGCGGCGAACTTTCGGCTCCACAATGGGCATCCCTTCCACTGCCAAAGCCTGCTCCGACCACTTCTTCAGTTCCTCCGCCACTTCCCGTTTCAGTGTTTCCCATGCTTCGGGGCTCCCTTCATAGGGCGCGACGACATGCAAAAGGGTGACTTTCGCGCGAGTTCGGCGGGCTAATTGCACAGCATAGTCAAGGGCGGGTAGTGCTGCTTCGGAAAGGTCTGAAGGAACGAGGATGTGTTGCACTTGCGGCGCTCGGCGCTCCCGCACGCACAAAACGGGCACGGGTGCAAGGGAAAACAGTTGCTCAGCAGTGGAGCCTAAAAGTTTCTCGCGGAAACTGGTGTGCCCATGCGCCCCCAACGCGATGAGGTCAGCGCCCACTTTCTGCGCTTGCTCCGCAATAGTCGGTGCTGCTTGCCCGGGATGGACAGCAGTGTTGACGGAAAGACCTTCTTGGCGCAAACGCTCCGCAACGGTTTCCAAGGCTTGGCGGTGCTCTGTTGCCAGTTGCTCGTTGAACTTTTCCTCCGCTTCCGCGATGTGCAGGAGGGTGAGTTGCCCATTCATTTGTTTGGCGAGAGCCACTGCCCACTCCAAAGCGGCTTCGGCAGTGGCGGAGAAATCCGTTGCCCAAAGGATGTGCTTCATCATGCTCGTCACCCCCGAAGAGCGGACGCGCTGGCGCAGTTCGCGCCCGTTGAAAATCTGCCACAGAACAGGTTTAGCCGGTGTGCGAACTGCTAACTCAATCTGCTGCCTTCGTTGGCTGTTGATTTCCCGTTACGGCACCCACACAATATTCCAGTCGCGCAAGAGTTCTTCGTGCTCCAACTTCGGCTCAATAGTTCCTTCCACGAGTTGGTAGCGGACAGCCGGCACAATGCCCCGTTCCCAATCCGCCAAGGGTAGCAGCGGCACCCAGCACGGGTAAGGCGCAGTGCGGCGCAACCGCACTTCGTTACGCCCTTTGTCTATCTGCAGCCCGCACAGAGCGAACAGGTAGCCAATGCTGGTGATGCCACGCGGGTAGAAGCACAGGTTGTTGGTCAAGTAGGTGTCAATGAACCCTTTCGCTAAACCGCTCGTGTTCATGAAAGTTTGCAGCGCAAGGTAACGGGAGGCGTTGTCAGGGAGCGACACACCCAAGTAAGCAGCGACGAAATCCCGCCACAAGTTTTGCGAAACCCAAACATTGCTTCGGTCGGCGCTGGTGTGGGTGCAGCCGTATTCCGTCAGCGTTTGCCAATAAGCGTTCACGATGTCCGTTCGTAACCGCTCCCAGTTCAGTTCGGGAGCGTTGGCGCTCAGCAAAAGATAGAGCAGCCCGTTGGCGGTGTAGATGGAGTAAGCGTCCCAACCCACCAATTCACCGCTGAGGGGTTTACCTGTCCACGCATCCACTAAACCTTCGGCGGAGCGTTCCAAGCACACAGCGTAGTGATCGCCCAACCAAGCCTGTTCGTCCAAAGTTTGTCGGATGCGGGAGATGATGCGCTGGCATTGTTGTGCCCATTCGTCTTCCTCCAACGCTTCCGCCATCTGAGAGGCAGCGTGGCAGGCGCACAAGGTCTTGACAGCCAAATAGGTTTGCTCGCGAGCGAATTGGACGGCAGGCGATGCGTCGTCAATGGTGTTGGCAACGCCCAAGTTAGGGAAGCCATTGCCCGTCGTGTCGCTCCGCTCAAAGTAGGCGGTGAGCCGCTTCGCTAATCCGCTATGGCGCTTGATGAGTTCGTCATCGCCCGTCCATCGCCACAGGCAGTGCAATAGGAGCAGGAAGTTGGCGTTTTCCTCCACGGGCATGGGGTGGTGATAGGCTTGCTTGCCCACCTCCAACTCGCCGCCCATGTCGTGGGCGAGGAAACTGCCCACCTCGTCTTGCAACTCAAAAAGCGACCACTCGTCCAAAAGCATCTCCAACAACTCGGGCCAAAAGGCAAGGTAAACGAGGGCGTCGTTGTATTCCACATCCACCGTGCTGTGGAAGTAGCAGGAACCTTCCCAGACGCTGAACCATTCATTGCCGTCATCCCGAACAACCCACCACGAGTTGAGCAGGAAGTTTTGGAAGGAGAAGCGGATAAGGTCGGCTTGGGCTTTTGTCAAGCCAGCATTGGCGATGAGGTCTTCCATTAGTTGTCCCTTGCGCCACAGGTCCGCAAAGTGGCGCTGACCGAAGGCTGCCACCGCATCAGCGTCCGTGAACAGCCACCGATACTTGAAGGACGCGGGCTGTCCGAACACGGTTAGCACTGGTTCGTCCACGAAAGCGCACCACAAAAGGTCAAATTGGCATCGGCGGGAATCGGAGAGGTCAAAGCGGAAAGCAACCCCATCGTCCAATAATTCGGCATTGGGGGAGAGGGGGACAATGCGTTCGTCGCACCACCACAACTCCGCGTCCTGCCCCAAATCTTCTGGTCGCTCTCGCTCACCCCGCCACACAACTTTTGGCACCGAATAGTTGACCTTCAGCCGATCGTGGGCAGAAGTAAGGTGCAAGTTGGGTCGGTGAAGACGGAGGAAGAGACGCCCCTGTGTTGTCGCTCTTTGAGCAGGTTGCCAAAAGATGCGTTCCTGCGGCGAGAGGGTGAAGCGGAACAAGAACAGCGGCGCCAACGAAGTCCACTCATCGCGGGGGTAAAAGGGAGCCATCACTTCTACCTGCAATCGCAAGCCCAACTCCCACGAGCGGGCGTCAAAAACCACGCCGCACATCGTGAGCGACTGCTCCATGACTTCAAAGGTAGGGAAGCGTTGCGTAAAGGGGAGCGCGCGAACCCTTCCATCCTCGGTCTCCACACCAATCGCCAAATCGGTGGGAAAATCCAACCATCGCCCCAGAGCGGAATGAAGGGCATGACGAGCGTCAGGGTCAAAGACAAGCGAAAACCGCGAACCCAGCCGACCAACCACCGTCACCATCTGCTGCATTCTCCTATCGCCCCCGTATCACCGCGTAGGATGGCGGGAAAGGCTCTTGAAAGTCCAGCGCTGCAAGTCACTGACTTAGGCAGCGTTAACCCCTTGACACAGGGGTGGCATCTTAAAAATATGCGCCGCAGCCAGCGCTCACGCTACAGGCGTTAATCGGACTCCACAAGCCTAACCCGACAATGCGCCTCGCTGGCTCTTGCATTCCGCTGCGACCCTGCCCAACCTTATAGCAGCCGCTTTAGGGCAAAACTCAGGAGGCGATGACCATGCCGACGAAAGAAGAAGTGTTGGAAGCGTTGAAGGAGTGCTACGACCCTGAAATTGGCATCAACATTGTGGACTTGGGGCTAATCTACGGGGTAGAGATAGACGAAACGGCTGGACGGGTGAAAGTGACTTTCACCTTGACCACGCCTTTCTGTCCTTTAGGTCCCGAGTTGGTGGAATGCATCCGCAACCGCATTGGATCGCTGGAAGGGGTCAAAGAAGTGGAGACAGAGTTGACCTTTGACCCGCCTTGGTCGCCCCAGATGGCGACGGAGGAGGGGAAGACCCTCTTGCGCCTCATGGGCGTGCCCATCTGACCCCTTGACAAAATTGAGCAACGGAGGGACGAGGGATGCTGAACGGGAAACGCGGGATTGTGTTTGGGGTTGCCAACGAATACAGTTTGGCGTGGGCGATTGCCCAAGCCGCTCACCAGCACGGCGCCCAACTCGCCATCACTTACCAAAACGAGCGCTTTGAGGACACCGTCCGCAAACTGGCAGCCACCTTGACGGACCCGTTGGTGTTGCAGTGCGATGTGTCCGAGGATGAGCAAATCGTTCGCGTTTACGAAACCGTCGCGCAGGAGTGGGGCAAGTTGGATTTCGTCGTCCACAGCATCGCTTATGCGCCCCGAGCCGCTTTGGAAGGGAAACTGCTGGACACCAACCGCCACGATTTCTTGCTGGCGCACGACATCAGCGTTTACTCGTTCATCGCTGTCACGCGGGGCGCCGTTCCTTTAATGAGCGACGGTGGGAGCGTCTTGACGCTCACTTACTTGGGCAGCGAGCGGGCAGTGCCCGGCTACAATGTCATGGGCGTGTGCAAAGCGGCGTTGGAAGCCTGCGTCCGTTACTTAGCAGCAGAGTTGGGCGAGCGAAACATTCGCGTTAACGCCCTTTCGCCCGGTCCCATCAAAACGCTGGCAGCACGCGGCATCCCCGGCTTCTCCCGCATGCTGGACATCGTCAAAGAGCGCGCACCGATGAAACGGAGCACGGTTGCTGAAGAAGTGGGGAAAGCCGCTGTGTTCCTTCTCAGCGACCTTGCCAGCGCCATCACGGGCGAAGTCGTTTATGTGGACTGCGGCTACCACATCATGGGGCTGTAATGCTGTTCAGCGAATGGGGAGCGTGCCGACCGCTTGGCTTTCCAAATCCACGATTCGGATGGCGTGATTGTTGGTGTCGGCAACGAACAGTTTGTTTGCTGCAACGCTGAGTCCGCTGGGTTCGTCAAACTGCGCTTCCTGACACAAGCCATCTTTGTGCCCTGCCTTCCCCGTGCCTGCAAAAGTCTGGCACCAGCCTGTTTGGAGGTTTATGCGCTTGACTTTGTGGTTGTAAGTGTCCGCCACATAAACGAAACCGTCATGGTAGCCCACGGCTAAGGGGTGTTGCAATCGCGCGGCTGTGCTGGGACCGTCCCGATCGCCGAAGTCAAACAAGCCTTTGCCCACAAGGGTGCGGACAAGACCTGTCCGCAAGTCCACAGCGCGCACCGCACTGCTCTCGCTGTCGGCGAAAAACAGCGTCGCGCCCGTGATGCTGAGCCCGCTGGGTTGAGCCAACCACGCTTGATCGGCTGGACCGTCACGAAGACCTTCGTAACCCGTGCCAACGAACGGGGCGACAATGCCCTTGCGCAAGTCCATCTTCCACAACTGGTGGCTACCTGCCATCGCGATGTAAAGGGTGTCGCCATCCACCGCCACATCCCAAGGGGAGCGCAAATCCACCTCGCGGGCGCGCCCGCCTTTCGCCCCCCAACGCCCCAGTTTCCCCGTGCCCGCAATGGTGGTCACTTTGCCTTCAACGAGGTCCACTTGACGGATGCGGTGGTTGCCCGTGTCGGCGACAAACAGCAAGTTCCCTCGTAGCGCCAAGCCGTGCGGGTCACGGAACTGGGCAACGGCGAAATCGCCATCGCGCCATCCCTCTTCACCGCTCCCGATAATTTGCTGGATGCGCCCATTCCAATCAGTCACCACGATGCGATGGTTGCCCGTGTCGGCAATGAACAGCCGCTGGTGGGCAGGATCTGCCAACACTTTGCCGGGAAACCGCAGCAGGGTTTGGGGTGGTGCTTCTCGGCGAAACTGCACAGGCGTGCGGTCCAAAATCCCTCGTGCTTCCGCCTCTGCGATTAACTTGCGCAGCAAGGTTGCCACCTGCTCGGCGGAGATTTCACCTTCGTGCACCCAAACGATGCGCCCTGTCGGATCAATGAGCACCAGTGTTGGCCATGCCCGCACCCCGTAAAGTTGCCAGATGCCGAAGTCTTTGTCGTTGAACACGGGATGCGTCACGCGGTAACGGGCAATGGCTTTGCGCAAGGCACCGTCGTTGCGTTCGTGGGGAAACTTGGCAGAATGCACGCCGATGACAACCAGTTCGTTGGGGAACATTTCCTCCAACCACCGCAACTGCGGCAGCGTGTGCAAGCAGTTGATTCAGCAGAAGGTCCAAAAATCCAGCAGCACAAACTTGCCCCGCAAGGCTTTCAGGCTCAACGGTCGGTCTGTATTGAGCCACGCCCCTCCTGGCGGAAAATCGGGGGCGTGAACGATGCCCCATCCTTGCACGGTTGATTGCCCTCCTTGTGATCGCTGCTGCCACACCGCACCGAAACCAAGAAGCAAGACAGTTGCGCCCGCCAACACCACGAAGAGGCGCCACACGGTCATCACCTGCTTTGAACGGATAGCGAAATTTTGCCGCTCCCCTAACCGTTGAGGCTTGCGGACATCAGCACCTGAAAATTTGTCCTACCACCCCATTGCCGTCAACCACGCGTGGGCGATAAGCAAGTGCCCGACAGCGTTGGGATGAACGGGTTCGGGGCAAAACATGTCGGCAGGGCGGTAACGCAATTGCTCCTGAAACAACTCGTGCAACGGGACGAACACTGCCCCGAACTCTTCTGCCAACTGCCGCACGATGCGGCGATAGTCGCTCAACACTTTCAACACTTGCGTTCGCCACGAGTTCGTTGCGGTATCCGTGCTAATGTAGAACGGCTCCATCAGCACAAGTTGGGCGTTTGTGTGCGTCTTGGTAAGAGTCAGGCACTCGCGGTAAAGGAGTTCGTAGCGCTCAGGTGGCACTGCTGTCGGCTCATTGCGCAAAGTTCGGTGGACATCGTTGATGCCGATGAGCACCGAGACCCAATGGGGGTTAAGCACCAGCACATCGTCGTGCCACCGTTCCCGCAAGTCGGCGACCGTGTTGCCGCTGATGCCCTTGTTGACAATGGTGATGGCGAGGGACGGATAGCGGATAGCGATTAAATCGGCAACGAACTTTACATAGCCGTTACCTAACGGGGGCGCGCTCTCGCGCCGTCCACAATCGGTGATGCTGTCACCAATGAACACAACCCGCTGTCCATCTCGTAAACGAAACGCCATGCAACTTCACTCCCATCTCGCTTGGTTTTCTGCCCTCTCAAGTTTGCGGCATGGGAGAGGTGTCGTTCAAAACGCAACACAGTTGGTGAGAAACTCTGCTGAGCAAGAGGGGATAGTCTAAACCGCGCAAGAAATGATAGCCAAACAGGGTTTAAAGAAATGGCAGCAATGCGTTGGCTAACCCTGTTAGCGTTTGTTACCCACCTTCACTGAACAAGTCCGAACAAGGAGGGAAAAGACCATGCGTTGGTGGCTGATAGTTATTCCCTTGACCGTTTTGGTCAGCGCAGCAGCAGGGCAGGCGGGAACTGGTTGTCCCCTCTGACCACCCGCTGGTTATGCCGTCCAAGGCGAGCCTGCTGGTCCAGCAGGTGAATTGGCAGGGCGTTTCAGCGCGCACCTCAATAAGGGACAGTGGCTGCTCAGTGGCGCTGTCAATGATGGCATGTCAACGAAGGCGGAACTGTTCATTTGGCACAAGCCGAAAGGCAACCTTCAGTTGGGCATTGGTTTGCTGTCGCAACCAAAGACAGCGCGGTGGATGGTCAACTACGAACTGCGGCAGCAGAAGGGGACCGTCCCATCGCTGACGGTTGGCGTCGGGTTGCAAGAAGTCGGAGTCGGCAACCCCGGCGTTTTTGCCACCGCCAACTGGGCGCTGACGCCCTTCATCAAAACCCCGTCCAGTTTGTATCTTGGCGTCGGTCGGCGCATCACGGCGCGGGGAAAGTCGTTGGACGAAGGCTGGGTGCCACTGTTTGGCGCATCGGCACAGGTGGCGAAAGGCATTTCGGCAACAGTGCAAATGGATGGACGCAAATGGCACGGCATTGTGAGCGTCAAAGTTGGCGATGTGCGACTTGGTTTGTTCGCCCTCAAGTTCAAGGCGCTGGGGCTCATCGCTGGCTGGCAGGAAGGGCGCTGAGGAGCGCTTTTTAGGTGGTGGGTGGGAAGATGTCCCGCCGATACTGGGCGCCATCAAAGTGAATCTTGCCAACAGCGCGATAGACCTTTTCAGCGGCTTCGGCGAAGTCCTTGCCCACCGCCGTCACACCTAACACGCGACCGCCCGCAGTCACTAATTGCCCATCTTTAAGCGCGGTGCCCGCGTGGAAGACGATGACACCTTCTTCGCGTTCCGCTTCCTCTACGCCTGTGATGACTTTGCCCTTTTCGTAGGGGCCAGGGTAACCAGCGGATGCCATCACAACGCAGATGCAAGCGCCGTCGCGCCATTGAACAGGCGCTTCGTGCAATCGTTCGTCAATGACCGCCTCGCAGATGTCTACCAAGTCGCTGTCCAACAGGGGCAGCACCGCTTGCGTTTCGGGGTCGCCAAAGCGGCAGTTGAACTCCAAAACCTTCGGACCGTCCTTAGTGAGCATCAAGCCGCCGTAGAGGACGCCTTTGTAAGGGCGCCCTTCGGCTGCCAGAGCAGCGATGGTCGGCTTCATGATGGTTTCCACGATTTGGTCAAACAACGCCGCATCAATGTAGGGCACAGGGCAGTAAACCCCCATGCCACCCGTGTTCGGACCGCGATCGCCGTCTAACAGGCGCTTGTGGTCTTTGGACGGGAGCATGGGCTTGACCGTTCGTCCGTCGGTAAAGACCATGATGGAGGCTTCGCGCCCCTCCAGAAACTCTTCCACGACCACTTGATTGCCGGCGTCGCCGAATTCCCGTTCCACCATGATGCGGTCAACCGCCTGCAGGGCTTCGTCCAAAGTGGCGCAAACGATACTGCCCTTCCCTGCCGCTAACCCGTCGGCTTTGACCACGATGGGCGCTCCTTTTTGGCGAATGTAGGCTTTCGCCTCATTCGGGTCATCAAAGGTGGCGAAACGAGGCGAGGGGATGTTCCACTTCGCCAGCAAGTGGCGGCAAAAGACCTTGCTGCCCTCAATGGTCGCGGCTGCTTTCGTCGGACCGAAGATGCGCAACCCGCGCTGGTTGAACTCATCCACAATGCCCGCGCACAGCGGCGCTTCGGGTCCAACCACCGTCAGGTCAATGCGTTCCCGTTCGGCGTAATCCGCTAAAGCAACGATGTCTTCGGCGCTGATGGGAACGCACTTGGCGAGACGAGCAATCCCAGCGTTACCGGGCGCACAATGCAGTTCTGTCACTTTTGGACTTTGTGCCAACTTCCACACAAGCGCGTGTTCGCGCCCACCGCCACCGACGACCAACACTTTCATCCGCACTCACCCTTTCTCAAACGAGTTGCGCGGGAAACTGCCTCTGATGGTAAAGGCTTACAGCGATAACCTCGCATGCGATAAAATTATGCCGTGCACTATCGGGAGGTGCAAAGACGATGGCAAGGCAATTGTTGGCAGATTGGCTTGAGATATTGCGACAAGAAGAATGGTTTAAACCCGAAGTGGGGGAGTGGCTTGAGGTATTGGCGCAAAGGGTTGGGGCGGAGCGTGTTCAACAGGCTTACCTTAAGGGGTTGCTGGGGCGCAAAGGGAAAGCGCTGGAAGAACTTCTGTTTGAGATTTGGTGTCTGGCACAACTGGCAAAGGTTGCGGACAAGATGGAGTTACTACTTCAGGAGGATAAGGCTAACCCAGAGGCGAGGGTCTGGCTGGGTGGGCACGAGTGCTTGGTGGAGGTCAAATGCTTGGGCAATCCAGAAGAAGGATTTTCCGTCCGAGCCCTTGATCATGTCCGCTTGCGGAGAAGCGCCATGTCGGAGGTGCCGAAGAAATTCGCCAGATCGCCCAAGACGGTCAACCTTGTGTTCGTCACTTTCTTCGCAAGCCCTGAGTTGGGAATCACCTTTGTTCCCGCTCTCTATGGTAAGCGCTTCTACCAAAAGCAGTTTGACCCTTCCGATTTTCGCCTGCCGTCGGAAAGCGATTTGGGAAAGGACGGGCTATTTGCTAAAGACGACTGGCGCTGCGTTAGCGGCGTTGTTGCGCTCTCTATGGGCGTTTGGTCATTTCCGAGCGGTAAGCCTCTGAACATCCTTTTCCCTAACCCCAGAGCCTTCGTAGCAATTCCGCCCGAAGTGTCCATAAGGTTGGCTGCAGCGTTCAATCTGATCAGCATCGCTGAAACGGCAGAACAGTGGTTAAAAGCGTATCTTGCCCTTCCTATCGGCTCACTGGCGAATCAAGCCGTGAATCCCAACGAACCAGCGACAGCGGAAACGGAGGTTGCCAGTTGTGCCGAAAGCGCTGCGAGTGTGGATTGACACGCGCATTTGGGGTTTAGGGTTGAAAGCCCCCTTCTATTCTGAGCAAGACCCCATAAAGCCTCTCGCTCTCCAAGCGAAAGCGTTTTTGGCGCAGCAGTTTGAGCAAAATTTCATCTGCCTCTCTGCTCAAGTGGCTGCCGAACTCTTCCATGTCCTCACAGCAAGGGGGCGTCGGCTTCCCAAGGGGGTTGCGCTGAACCTCCTTATCAGCCTCTTGAACCACAAGCGGGTGATTTTCCGCTGTCACACGAAAGACATGTTGGTGCGAGCAGCCGCAATGAGTGTTGGAACCTGTGTTCACCTTTGGGATTTCCTCGCTGTTCTCCCGTTTGAGGATTGCTTGGACAGAATTTTCACGATGGACCCACATTTCCAGTCGTGCAAAGAACTTCAACTGGCACCTGTTGAAAATCCCTTCGGGGTGTGGGCGCCTGAAGGAAAGGCGGAGCCATAACCTAAAAACGAAAGGCGAGTTGCTGACGATATACCCTCTTCTCAATCGGCTCCTCTCGTTCGCTGCGTGCTCTCCTGCAGATGAAGAGTGCACCAATGCCTTCCCATGCGCTAACCTTTATGGCAGCGAAGTGGCGCAAAGGAGGCACTGAAAATGCTGGAGTTGCTCGCGCGTTCGGAGTTAACGGACATCGCTGAGAAAGTGTTCGCAAGCGAGCGATTGAGCATAGAAGACGGGCTGCGGCTTTACCGAACCCACGACTTGCTGGCGTTGGGCTTCCTTGCGGATTATGTTCGGCGTCAGCGGCACGGCAACAAAGCCTACTATGTCGTCAATGTGCATCTCAACTACAGCAATGTTTGCTTTGCAGCGTGTCCCTTCTGCGCGTTCGGCAAGTTTCCCAAAGACCCTGAAGCGTTCGTGTTCAGCGTGGACGAGTATGTGGAGCGGCTGTCGCAGTTGATTTGGGATCGGGTCACAGAAGTGCACATTGTTGGCGGGCTGCACCCGAAGTTGCCCTTTGACTACTATGTGGAGTTGGTGCGCCAGGTGAAGGAAGCGTTCCCACACCTGCACATCAAAGCCTTCACGGCAGTGGAAATCCAGTTCTTCAGTCAAATCTCAGGGCTGAGCGTGCAGGAAGTGTTGGAGCGGTTGATAGAAGCGGGGTTGGACTCACTTCCCGGCGGTGGGGCGGAAGTTCTGTCGGACCGCTTGCACAAAATCCTGTTCCCTCGCAAAGCCTCGCCACAAGAGTGGCTCAATGTGCATCGGATAGCCCATCGGCTGGGTCTAAGAAGCAACGCCACGCTCCTTTACGGGCACATTGAAACACCTGAGGAAAAGGTGCAGCACTTTGAGTTGCTGCGACAGTTGCAGGACGAGACGGGCGGGTTCATGTGTTTCATCCCGCTGGCGTATCATCCCGCCAACACCAAATTGGGCGGCAAGCCGACGACAGGGGTGCAAGACTTGCGGGAGATCGCTGTGGCTCGGCTGATGCTGGACAACTTCCCCCACATCAAAGCCTACTGGATCTCGCTGGATACCAAACTGGCGCAGGTGGCGCTGAACTTCGGCGCTGACGATTTGGATGGGACGGTGGTCAACGAGAAAATCTTCCACATGGCGGGTGCCGAGAGCCCGATGGCAGTGACGGAAACGGAACTGCGTCGCCTCGTCACGGAAGCCGGTTATCGCCCCGTGCGCCGAAATTCTCTCTACGAGCCCCTTGAGGAAGCCGACACCCCTACAGAAGAGATGGAGTTGCTGCCGATAGTATGACGGGGTGATTCAACGATGTCCCTGCTGCGTCGGCTGGAACGACTAAACGAAGCAAATGGCGAGCAGTTGGAGAAAACTGTCCCGACATCGCAAGCGGACGAGAGGGGCGAATTACTGCCATCTCCTCCCTCCGAAGACCGCCTTTTGCACTTGCGGAACCAGTTGCTGGACAAAGTTCTCGCTGCTCTGCCGCCCAAAGCGGACGAATTGAGTGAAACTACCTTGCGGAACTTGATAGAAGAAGCCGTCATGGACGCTTTGAGAGAGTTGTCGGTGACAGTGCGTCCTGAAGAGCGGCGCTTTCTCGTGGAGGAGTTCCTTGCCGAAGTCAAGGGGTTGGGACCGTTAGAGCGGCTGCTGAATGACCCGATGGTTACCCGCATCACAGTTAACTCGCCCACAGATGTTTGGGTGGAGCGAATGGGCTCCCTGCAGCGGTGTGATTGGGTTTTTCAGAACGAGGCGCACCTGATGCAGATTATTGAACGCATTGCTACTCTTTTGGGAACGCGCGTTGACCAACGCGTGCCTTTGTTGGATAAACCCTTGCCCGAAGGCGGGCGCGTCCGCATCAAGGTTCCCCCCCTTGTGCCCATTCCCACACTGACCATTGAGAAAGGACCTGAGAACCCGTTCCTTGCCCTCTTCCAGCAGCAGTTAGAACGGCAACGGTGGCAGCAAGGTGCCGTAGAGCGACTGCGGCAAACGCTGCAAGAACGGCTCATGCAGGAAGTTGAGCGTGACCCTTCATTACTTCAGCAGCGAGAGCGATTGGTGCGGTTACTGGAGGAGGCTTTCGAAACGGAGGTAGCGAACCACAACTTAGTGCTCTCCCGACGGGAGCGGGCACAACTGCAGATTTCCCTCATCAACGACATCTTGGGTTACGGTCCCTTGCAACCCTTGTTGGACGATCCCGAAGTGACGGAAATCATGGTCAACGGTCCCTATCAGGTCTATGCGGAGCGGCGAGGGCGGATAGAAGCCACAGGCATTCGCTTTCGCGATGAGCAACACTTGATGCGCGTGATTGAAAAGATCCTGCTGCCTTTGGGGAAGCGGGTGGATGAACGGGTGCCGATGGTGGACGCTCGCCTCCCAGACGGCAGCCGTGTCAATGTTGTCATTCCACCCATCTCCCTTAATGGACCGTGTGTTACCATCCGCAAATTCGCCCGTGATCCCTTCACGATCAACGACCTGGTCGCCTTGGGCACCCTCACCCCTGAAGCCGCTCAGTTTTTGCAAGCGGCGGTGCAAGCAAAGTTGAACATCCTTATCTCAGGCGGCACTTCGTCAGGAAAGACCACTTTGCTCAATGTCTTGTCGGCATTCATCCCGAACGACGAACGCATCATCACTATTGAAGACACTGCCGAGTTGCAGTTGCGGCAGGAGCATGTGGTGCGCATGGAGGCGCGCCCGCCAAACATTGAAGGGATTGGGGAAGTCACTATCCGTGACTTGGTGCGCAATGCCTTGCGGATGCGACCCGACCGCATTATTGTCGGCGAGTGTCGGGGCGGTGAAGCCTTGGACATGTTGCAAGCCATGAACACGGGACACGAAGGTTCCATGACCACCATCCACGCCAATAACCCTCGTGAAGCCCTTTCGCGATTGGAAACGATGGTGCTGATGGCGGGGATGGACTTGCCCGTCCGAGCCATTCGCGAGCAAATTGCTGGCGCCCTTGACCTCATCGTTCACATGGCGCGGCTGCGGGACGGTTCGCGGAAGGTGATACAGATTAGCGAGATCACGGGCATGGAAGGCGATGTGGTGACGATGCAGGATTTGTTTGTGTTTGAGCACGAAGGGTTTGACGAAATGGGACGGATTCGCGGGCGCTTGCGCCCCACCGGCTTGCGACCGAAATGCTATGAGCGGTTCTTAGAGCGCGGCATCCGCCTCCCTCTCACTGTGTTCCAACGGTCATAGGGGTAGAGTGTGCCCCCTGCTCGGAAAAAGGAGGGGGATAGACCGCTGTGACAACTTGGGATGTGCTTTTGTTGGCGACGGGGGCTTTATGGCTTGCTTCCTTCGCTTTCGGCTGTTATCGGGTGTGGCAGGAGAGCCGTTCGGTGCCTTTGGAACGGCTGCGCCAACTGTGGTTGGAAGAGCACCGACTTTACGGTCCCCTTCCCGAAGCCCTCCGTCAACCCGAGGCGTTAGAGGAAGCATGGCAGCAGCAGGTGGCACGACAAGTAGGTGAACCCTTTCCCTTGCTCACGCGTCTTCTCTCCCGTCGCGCTGCGGCTCAATGGTTAGAACGGGAACTCAAACGCGCTCGCCTTGATTGGGGAATTGGGGTCACAAGTGCTTTCTTGCTCGTGTTGACCGTTGCTGCTTTTGCTTTCACCGCTATCAGCCTCAGCATCCTCGCTCCAACTGCCTCCCCTGTCAGTAAACTGTTTGGGGCATTGGTCGCAGCCACCGTTCCTTTTGTCATTTTTCTCTCATGGCTGCGCTACCGGCAGCGAAAGTTTTTGCAGCAGGTGGAAGTGGTGCTCCCAGACACGCTGAGCCTGATGGCAAACGCTTTGCGAGCAGGGATGGGGTTCCAACAAGCGTTGGAATTGGTCGCTCAGGAAGGATTGTCGCCGCTGCGAGAGGAGTTCGCCACAGTGAACCGTGCAGTGAGCCTCGGTGTCTCCTTGGAGGAAGCATTGAACGGGTTGTTGGAACGGGTGCCCAGCACTGAACTGGCGTTAGTGATCACGGCTGTGCTCATTCAACGGGAGGTGGGGGGCAGTTTAGCCCGTTTGTTAGACACCGCTGCGGAAACCATCCGCAATCGGTGGCGGTTGCGGCAGGAAATCCGCGCCGAAACCTCGTTGGTCCGCTTCAGTGCGCTGGCGCTCGCTTTTGGCTTACCTGCCTTTCTCCTCGTCTTTGTCAACCTCGTCACCCTCTCTACTGGCGGGGAGGTTTGGTCAGCACCCATGTTGACAGACCCAACAGGGCAAAAAGCATTGGGTCTCATCGTCGCATTGGAAGTGATGGGGTGGCTTTGGCTTCAACGAATTCTGGAGGCTCTGGAGGGGTGAGCCCTTGTGCGCCGCAACCCATTAGAACGGTTAGCCGAACTGGAGCAGTTGCGCCCCGCTCGTTCTATTGCGCCGTCGTTGGGGGTTGCTTCGTTACTGTTGCGCCTCATTCGCGCTCTCGGGCGCTTAACGCCTGCCGGACAACGCGCTCGTTTGCGCACCCTTATCCACAAAGCAGGGCTTGCCGGTCGCCTGCGCCCTGAGGAGGTGTTTGGGCTGAAACTTTTGGGGCTTTTTGTGCTGCCCCTCGCAATGCTCTACTTTGCAACAGTCCTTTCCGTTCCTCCCCTCCATCGCTTCTTGCTGCCTTTGTTCGCTGCGGTGGCGGGGTTTAGTGCTCCAGAGTTTTGGTTGTCCCGTCAAATCACCAAGCGCCGAAGGATGATTGAACGCCACCTCTCCGACTTCGTGGACTTGTTAGCCACTTGCGTGGAAGCGGGATTAGCCATGGATGCAGCCATTGACCGCATTACTCGGCGCTTCCCCAGTCCGCTGAGCGAAGAGTTTCAGCGCTACTTGTGGGAAGTTCAGATCGGTCGCCCCCGCAACCTCGCCTTGATGAGTATCGCTGACCGAACGGGTTCAGAGGATGTGCGCCTTTTCGCTGCTGCCCTAATTCAAGCGGAACTTTTCGGCATCCCTGTCGCCAATGTTTTGCGTGCGCAAGCGGAAGCGTTACGGGAGCGACGGTTTCAGCGAGCCCGCGAGCGCGCCCGCCGCGCCCCACTGATGATGCTGCCCGCTTTGGCGTTTTGCTTTCTGCCTGTTCTCTTCTTGCTCCTCATCACCCCGCTCATCATCCGCGCCCGTCAAAGCGGCTTGTTGCAATTCTTCGGCTTCTGAAGGACGGTGGCGAGGGACGCGGGACGAGGGACGGAGATGCGGAGCGATGGTAGTGGAAGTGTGGAACGAGACGAAAAACACCCTCGTTTGTCGCCGCTGCGTTGTGGCAACCCACTGGTGGCAGCGATTGAAGGGGCTAATGGGGCGAAAGCATTTGGACGAAGACGAAGGACTTTTGCTCCGCCCCGCAAAAGGGGGCATCCATACTTGCTTCATGCGCTTCGCCATTGATGTCGCTTACCTAAGTGCCGATGGGCAAGTCGTTGTCCTTCGTTCCCATCTCCCGCCTTGGCGGGTTTGGCTTGTGGGGCGACGGGAAGCCGTCATGGCGTTGGAACTTCCCGCTGGACGCCTCGCCACCACCAACACGGAAGTGGGCGACTCTCTCGTTTTTCGCCCCGTTCAAGTCGGGTCACCGTAATGCGGTCCCCATGCCGCTGCCAACCGTTTACCCACTTCCTCCAGTTTGCGCTGCTCTTCTGCTGTCAAGGGCTTAAAGTTGCGGACAATCGCCACATTCCGCTTCAGTTCCTCCACTGTAAACATTCCCACGACCGCACAAGCGACACCTGGCAAACTGAGGGCATATCGGAGCGCCAGTTCATCGTGGGCTGCCAACCTGCCCGGGTTGGGTCGTCCGTAACCTTTCTGGGGCGCTGCCAGCACTTTCATTGCCACCACGCCAACTTTGTGTTTCTGGGCGATGGGCAGCACCTTCCCCTCAAAATTGTAAGTGAAGCGGTCAGCGAAGTTCAGTGCGGGCATCACCACATCAAACTCGCCGCTGTCCAAAACCTTTGCCATCACCGATGGACGAAGGTGACCGCTGACACCGATAAAACGCACCCAACCCCGCTTTTGGGCTTCGCGCAACCCTTCCAACACGCCTCTTTTGCCCAATACTCGCTCGGGAGCAAAGTCGCCGATGTTGTGCACATGAACCAAGTCCACATAGTCGGTTTTGAGGGTGCGCAGGGACTGTTCTATGATGCTCAGCGCTCGTTGCGCATCGTCCGTCGCTGTCTTCGTGACCATGAACACTTTGTCCCGCACCTTTGGCAGCACCTTGCCGATATATTCCTGCGCGCGGGCGTAAGTGGGAGCAGCGTCCCAGTAGGTGACACCCATTTCCAACGCGGCTTCCATCAAAGCGACAGCCTCTTTTTCTGTCAAGCCCGTTCCGACAGGTCCGAACCCCAAGCCCAAAATGGGCACCTTCACCCCTGTTCGTCCCAAAATCCGCGTGGGCAAAGGCTCCGTTGGCGACGGCGTATCAGCACGCGCCGTCAACGATCCCGCAACAGCGCCCGTCAAAAACGAGAGAAACGAGCGTCGGTTCCATCCTGCCATCAGGCATCCCTCCAAAGCGAAATTGACACAACAAATGATGCGCCGTTTGCGCCTCGGTCGTCACCCTTCAATGGGCACGGTGTCTGCTGCGGGGTCAAAGTTTTCCGTGACCCCTTCCTCAGGTCCCCACGAACGCGCGGGTGTCACCTTTGCTCCCTTTGGTGGCGGGACATGCCCGTGCCGCAGCGGGTCTTCGGTCTCGTCCATCCAACGCTCCAGCGCTGTCCGCAACTCATTCAACACCGACGCATAAGCGGGATCGTTTGCCAGGTTGCGTCGCTCCAGCGGGTCGGTGTGCAGGTCAAAGAGCATCTCTTTCGGTCGCGCCTTCCGAAACACTTCTGGGCGGTTCTGCCGATACCAATCTTTTGTCAACCCGTTGTCCACATTGGGCGGCAGCCAAAAAGGACGGTCGGCGAAGGAGCGAATGTATTTGAACCGCTCCGTGCGAACGCCTCGCATTGGGTCGTAAGCCGCATGGTAAGTCAACTCCACAAACAGCCGTTCGTGAAGGCGAGCGACTTTCCCTTCCAACAGCGGGAGGAGACTTTGCCCGTCCAACTTTTTGCCATCCAAGTGGGGTGGCAGTTTTGCTCCTGCAATTTCGCAGAAAGTGGGCATCAAGTCAGCGTTGCTCACCATCGCTGTCACCGTCTTACCACCGCTGAAAGCGCTATCGGGACCGTGCATCAAAAGCGCTATCTCAATGCCAGGGTCAAACAGCGTCGCTTTGGCGCCAGGGAAGGCAATCCCGTGATCCGTTGAGAAAACGAGCAAGGTGTTGTCCCAAAGGCGATGGCGCTTGAGCGCTGCTATGATTGCTCCAACGGCTTCGTCCACGCGCCGCACCGACTCGTTGAGGTCTGCAACATCCTGCTGCACTTCAGGAGCATCGGGCAGGAAAACAGGCACGCGAACGCTTGCGCTTTCCGAGGCTTTGGGGAATGAGCGGTGCGTTTCAGTGAACCCGACGGAAGCAAAAAACGGTTGGGGCGGGTCGGTGGCGAGAAACTCCACAAAAGTAGGCGCAACATCGCGGCACGAACGCGATTTCACAGGTGCAAGGTGCTGGTAGCCCAACGCTTGAGGATTGCCAGAGGTTTCGTGCTGCACACCGAACAAGAAGGTGGTGTAGCCAACCTGCGCCAAAAGATGAGGCAAAAGAGCGACTTCTGGGTTTAGCCGAAAGCCCCGATGGGCTAAGCCAATCAACCCGTGCCGATGGGGCACTAAACCTGTCAAGACGCTGGCACGGCTGGGGCTGCACTGAGGGGCGGTGCAAAACGCTTGCGTGAACTTTACGCCTTCTTCCGCCAACTTGTCCAGATTCGGTGTCGGCGCATCGCGTCCGTAACATCCCAAGTGCCGTCCCGTGTCGTGCGTGATCACAAAAACGATGTTCCATCGTCGCATCCCTTCTCACCTTCAATCAGGGTTGTGGACGCGCAAAGGCGCTTGCGACCAGGCAGCCTTTCAGCAGCGCTTTACCCTGCTAACGCTCTGATGGCTGTTCACGCGGTCGTTCGCGCGGTTGCTCCCGTGGTTGTTCTTTCGGTTGCTCTCGCGGTTGTTTTCGCGGTTGCTCTCGTGGCTGTTCTCGCTGCTCTTTGGGGCGGCGAGGAACGGGTGGTCGTTCCTCTTCAAGTTTGATGCGTCGCACCAACTTCAAAGTGCGGGCATCAAGTTGCACAAGGATGTTGCCTCGCAGGATGTAGACAAATTCCGAATTAGCAGCGATAGCCGCAGGGGGCATGGGTGGGAATGGGGGTTGAGCCAGCACCGGGGAAGGTGGACCAGAAGGCGGTTGACCGGGTGGAGCCGCTGGCGGTTGAGCCAACAACGCCTTTATTGCTCCCGCAACGCAGAGAACCGCAAACGCCGCACCGACAAGGAAAAGTTTACGCCCCTTCATCTCCGTCAGCCTCCCTTTTGCAAAGGATCGGCAAGGCGGTTAAGCCTCGCAAATTTTTAGACGCCTTACGCCGAGACAAGATGACGGCGCAAGAATTGCAAGGATTCTTCTACTGGTTCAGGCACCTGCAGGAAACTGACGAAGCCGTTGTATTCCACTTCCCGCAGCGGTTCTAAAGCGGGGAGCCACGAAAGGGAATGGAAGAGGTCACTGATGACCAAATGAACATGGAGCGCAAAAGGCGCCATCCGCACCCAGTCTTCCCACAAAGGCGATGTGGGGATAATCTCAGCGTGAAGGGCGAAACAGATGCCTAAGTAAGGTGAGCCTATCTCGTCCAAAAGGGCGTTCGCTTCCACACTGATGCCTGGACGGGAGGGGAAAGTAACTGCGATGGGAAGGGAAAGGCGTTCCGCCTCCGTCGCCAACTCTGCGAGGGGCGCTTGATACGCTTGCCATTGCTCTACTCCCGTCAAGCACAAGAGGCGAGCGCGTCCCTCTTTCGCAAACCGCAGCAGCGGTTCCACTTCTTCCAGTAGCCGTTCGGGCGTTAACACCGCGCAAGTTAGGGCAGCGAAACTCATTTCGTGCTCCTGTAGCCGTTGGGAGAGCAAGTGGGCGTAACCGCTTTGCTTTGAGGGCAAGTGCTCAGCGGCAATCTCCACGCCCTCCAAACCCAAAAGGGAGAGGGAGTCCAACAGCGTGTTCAGGCTCATCTCCCCACGCTGCAAGGCAGTATGGAAGCATTGGGTGCTGCACGCCCAACGCATGGGTCCAACACCTCGTCTTAGCAAGCCTCAACTCTCCCAACTCAAAGTTTGCCACTCCTGTTTCCACTGTCGCTGCCTTGTGTTAATTTTATGTCAGGTGCGGGAGCGGTTGAGGGCTGGTGCCCTCCCAGGACTTCAAATCCTGTGCACCGCTCAAAAGGCGGTGGGTGGGTTCAATTCCCATCCGCTCCCGCCATTTTCACCTCACTGTCGCCCCACTGCCGCGGGATGGAAGGGGGCTGCGCGCTAAAATTGTTTGCGCTCAAAACCTTCCACCAATGAGCCTAAGAGGGGAAAGAGCCTGATAGGAGGTTGACAACTTATGCGCATCACTGTGCAACTGGAGTGCACCGAATGCAAGTCGCGCAACTACACGACCACACGCAAGCGGGAAACCGGTGGTGCCCAGAAGCGGTTGGAGTTGCGCAAGTTCTGCAAGCGCTGCCGCAAACATACCGTCCATCGCGAAACGCGGTAGTTGGTCGTCGCTGGACCGTCGGTCGGGATGGGAAAGATTCACCACCCGCTGAACAGCGCCCAGCCAATCCAGCCGTGTTCGCCGGGTTTGAGGCGCGCTTCTCGCACCTCCTCGCCCCGGCGCTCACGGACTTTCACATTGTAAGTTGGGGCGTTGAAAGCAATTTCGCGGATGCCCGCCACGCACATCTGAGCGTTGTCAATGTCAAAAAGAGGGCGGTTGTCTTCTGGGGGCGTGCCAAACCCATACATGAAGACACCGAATACTTCGCTCCGACCGCCATTAGCGGTGCGAATCCGAACACCTCGCCCTTCGCTTTTCATGCCCAAAATCCACAAGTTGCCTCCTTCGTTGATGACCAAGCCCACATCGCTGTCCCCTTCAGGGTTCAGTTGCCGCGCCCACAGGCTTTGCCCCTTGCTGCGCAGTTCCACATGGGACGGGCAATTAGTCACAAAGATGTCGCCCTGTCCCGTTCCCAAGACCTTCAGGTCACAATTTTCCAGCACGACGGTGCGGTTGCGAGAGCGGTTTTCCACAACGGGTGGCAGACCGCCAAAGGCTTGCAGGTTCTCAAACTTGACGACGGGGGCGCTGCGGTCGTCCACGATGAACCGTCCCTTGCCGATAATGCGTCCAAAACCCAACCCGATGATGTGTCGCACGGTGCCGTGAACCCGCACTTCCCCATCCAGCGTATACCAGTTGGGGTCTCTGCCGCCAATCCCGCGCAGGTAAACCACCGTTTTGCGGTGCGCTGCTGCAAAGTCTATCGCTCGTTGAATGGCTTCCGTGTCGTCCTTGTTGTCACCGTAAACGGCGCCGAAATCGTTAGCGCAAACCCAGTTGTTGGGGTTGCGTTCCCAAGGGACAACGGGTTCGCGCTTGATGGGCAAATGCAAAGCATTGGGTGGTGCTTGCTCAAACAACCGCCGCACTTCGTGGGAAACATATTCAGCAACGAACGGTCCCGCTGCGTTGCCGCTGGGTGTCGTGCTCCTAATCGCCATCTTGTAACCGCTAACTTGCAGGTTGCGGACATACAAAACGCTCTTGTTGTCAATGGCAGGGTTGTCGGGATTGCCCTTGGTAAATCGCCCGCCGACGAGCGCAATGACCCCACCCCACCAAAACCAATCTTGAGGGATGTCGTTGAGGATGGCAACAGGCGTGTTCTCAACAACCAACTCTTCCGCTGCAACGACATTGGCACGCACTTCCAAACCCACGCGCCGGCAGTTGCGGATGACCACGCGTGACAAAGTTTGCCCCCATTGCCACTGGCTCAATATGCCCACCTCAAAGCCTTCCACGATGGTGTCTTGGATGAGGTTGGGTCCGTTCAGTTGCATGAAGGAGTTGATGCCTACTTTGCCCCGCCCGCGCACGCGGACGAACTTGAGGATGCCCGTGTTATTGGAGAAGTAGCGGATGCCGTCTGTCTCA
>FWWL01001153.1_pt1 | contig 28078 bp, 18 predicted proteins | sample 2228331 | NCBI WGS metagenome assembly FWWL01 (sample SAMEA103939775, study PRJEB20133) | metagenome
ATGGGTGTGCATGCCAATGTAACCAACCGAATAGCGATAATGTACGCAGGAAGAGTTATAGAAGAATCGACAGCTGAGCAAATTTTTGAAAACCCATTGCATCCGTACACGAAATTTCTCATAGCCTCGCTTCCAAAGTTTAGCGACAGGGAGAGAAAAGCAAGTGCTCCAGGTTGTCCACCCTCTCTTGCTGATCTACCGAATGGTTGTGCTTTTCACCCAAGATGTCCAAACACCTTTGACAGATGCAAAACCGAGATTCCCCTTCTAAAAAATCACAGTGTTGATCACAAAGTTGCCTGCTGGTTGTTGGAGGGAAATTGACGTGGGATATCTGATCGAGGTGAAAAATCTCAGGAAGGTTTACACGTACGGAAGCATACTTTCAAGAACAAAGATCACGGCTGTTGATGGTATCAGCTTCGGGATTAGGGAGGCTGAAATCTTCACCATTGCTGGTGAAAGCGGTTGCGGAAAGACCACGACGGCAAAGATAATCTTAGGATTCGAAGAGCCAACGAAAGGAGAAATAATTTACAGGAACCAACGAATCGACAATCTAACACACAAAGACAGGAAGAAATACCTGAGGGAAATACAGGCTGTCTTTCAAAATCCTTTCACAACCTTCAACAACTTGAGACGAGTTGACAATTACTTTTACGAAACTCTTGAAAAATTGAGAGGATTGAAGAACAAGGAAGAAGCGATAAAGATAATCAAAGAGAAACTTTCAGCTGTCGGAATCACCTTTGAGGAATTCGTGGAGCGATACCCAAGCGAGTTTTCCGGTGGGCAACTCCAACGTTTGTCCATAGCCAGAGCTTTGCTGTGTGATCCAAGTTTGATAATAGCCGATGAACCTGTATCAATGGTTGACGCGTCACTGAGAATGTCTATTGTCAACTTGTTTAAGGATTTGAAAGAAAAATTCAAGGTGAGCGTGTTGTACATCACGCATGATCTGGCAACAGCTTACTACGTCAGTGATAGAGTGGCAGTTATGTTCAGGGGAGATATCGTTGAGATTGGACCGGCAGACGAAGTACTTTTGAAGCCGAAACATCCTTACACGCAACTTTTGAGAGAATCCGTACCAGAGGCAGATCCGAGAAGAAAATGGACTGAGAAGATCAGACTTTTGGAAGCAGAACAAGAATACTTTCGAAAGGGATGTAAGTTTGCGGGCAGATGTCCAAAGAGAATGGACATCTGTGTTGAAAACAAGCCACCCTTCTTTGAAGCTGGTGAATCCAAGGTCATGTGTTTTCTTTACAGACGGTAACTTGATTCTGGAGATTGGCAGGTGAGGACCGTTATGATCTTTCGCAAAGAAGCGAACAAACTTGTTGCGTACGGTTCAGGGGAGGTGATTCAAGTTGAACCATATGGCAAAGATTGCCTACGTTTTAGATCGAGGATCAACGGGGAGATCCTAAAGCAGGATTGGACCTTGCTTACACCAACTGAAGAAAAATCGGAGATCGAGATATCACAAGACAAAGCTATCATCAGAAATGGTAAGTTAGTGTGCAAAATCTCAAAAGATGGAAGGGTCAGTTATCTTCGGGCAGATGGAAAAATTCTTCTTGAAGAACTTTGGATAGATTACAGGCTAATGAATGCAGACCTTCTCAAGGCGAGAAATTACAGATCTGTTGGAGGGGATCTTTACAAGGTGAGTCTGTATTTCAAAGCTTTCGAGGACGAAAAATTCTATGGAATGGGTCAATACGCAAATGATTGTTTGAACTTAAAAGGTTGCGTCTTGGAACTCGCACAGCGGAATACTCAGATCAGTATACCGTTTTTGCTTTCGACAAGAGGCTACGGTTTTATATTCAACAACCCGGGTATTGGCAGAGTCGAACTCGCAAAAAATCATACAGCATGGCATCTTGAAGCCACAAGGCAATTGGATTATCTTGTCATCTGCGGAGATACACCAAAGGAAATCGTGAGCAAATACACAGATTTAACAGGACACCCTCCGATGTTACCTGAGTGGGCGGCGGGTTTTTGGCAGAGCAAACTGAGGTACAGAACACAAGAGGAGCTTTTGAACATCGCCAAGGAGTACAAGGCTAAAGGTTTACCACTCTCCGTTATAGTTATAGATTTCTTCCACTGGCCGCATCAAGGTGATTGGAGGTTCGATCCAAAATATTGGCCAGATCCAAAGAGGATGGTTGAAGAACTCAACCGGATGGGAATCAAACTCATGGTGTCGATTTGGCCAACCGTAGAGGTGACAAGCGAGAATTACCAGGAAATGGTCAGGGAAGGGTTGCTCGTGAAGACGGAAAGAGGTGTGCCAATACTGTTCACCTTCCGTGGTTTCACAACCATTTTCGACGCCACAAATCCGCAGGCTCGCAAGTTCATCTGGGATAGGGTGAAGGAAAATTACTATAAGCATGGCATCAAGATGTTCTGGCTCGATGAAGCTGAACCCGAATTTGGGTGGCAAGGACTTGGATATGACAACGTTCTACCGTACGATTACGACAACGTGCGGTATCATCTGGGTAACGGGCTTGAGGTCAGCAACATATTCCCATTTTATTACGCAAAAGCTTTCTACGACGGAATGAAAAGCGAAGGTGAAGAAGAAATAGTGAATCTGATACGCTGCGCATGGCTTGGCAGTCAGAGGTTCGGGGTAGTTGTCTGGTCCGGAGACATTCCGTCTACTTTCGACTCTTTGAGAAAACAAGTTAAAGCTGGATTGAACATGGCCATAGCTGGAATACCGTGGTGGACCACTGACATCGGAGGATTCTATGGTGGAGATCCAAAAGATCCAAAGTTTCAAGAGCTCATTGTAAGGTGGTTTCAGTTTGGTGTGTTCTGTCCCATTCTCAGACTGCATGGCTTCAGACTTCCATATCCAAAGGATGGTAGTACTTGCGAACCGTACGAACTCACCGGTGGATCTAATGAAGTCTGGACGTTTGGAGAAGAAGCGTACGAAATAATCAAAAAACTTCTGCTTTTGCGGGAAGCCATGAAACCGTACATCTTAGAACAAATGAGAGAATCACACGAATATGGTATACCGGTGATGAGACCGCTTTTCTTTGATTTTCCCGAAGATGAAACTGCGTACGAAGTGGAGGACGAATACATGTTTGGTCCAGACATCTTGGTTGCACCTGTGTTGGAGGAAGGAGCAAAGGTTCGAAGGGTTTACCTACCCAAGGACGCAAAATGGAAGGCAATCCTCACCGGCAAGATACACGACGGCGGACAGTGGCTGGTGTGCAACGCGCCATTGACTGAAATACCTGTCTTTGTACGGGGCGGAAACGAAAGTTTAGCATGGATTCTCAGAAAACATTTGATGCAAGAATGAGGAAATTGCATTCTCAAGAATACGTTACGAACTTGAACTGAGACGGCATTATATTGACAGCATTGCAAATAAAAGATTATAATAACCTGGGTAAGAGAACGGTTGACCGTAAAAAGCTTCTAAGATGGATGTTTTGGCAAAAGAGAGATGAAAAAACCGTTCGCAGGGGGGGATATTTGAATGTGGTACAAGAGAGTGTTGCTGGCTAGTTTGGTTATGGCATTATGTACGCTTGTGTTTGCACAACTGCCGGCGGGAATTCCGAGGAACGAGACCTTGATAGTCGACAGCATTCATGGTCGATGGGCGGACATAACAAATGCAAACGCATGGGTGCCAGGTGTTCAGATTGGTAGCGGACTGCACAATTTGCTGTTGGATGCACTCTGGTATGTGGATCATGGTACAGGTAAGTTTATCAACGCTTTGGCAGCAGATTCACCGACTTACAGTTCCGACTTCACCGTGATTACCATACCTCTGCGTCGTGGCATATTCTGGAGCGATGGGGTAGAGTTCACCGCAGAGGATGTCGCTTTCACTCTGGAATATCTCAAAGCAAACGCAGGTTTGCAGTGGCACAGTATCTTGCAACAGTGGCTTGAAAAAGCAACGGCAGTTGATAGGTACACAGTTCAGATCACACTGAAGAAGCCAAATCCGCGCTTCCATTACGTTCTGACATGCGACATATGGTGGGGTTTGTACATCATGCCTAAACATATCTTTGAGAAAGTCAAAGACCCGTTGTCGTTCCGCTTCTGGCCACCTGTGTCACTTGGACCATACGAATATCTCAACCATGATCCTGATGGATACTGGATGCTGTTCAAACGTAGAGATGACTGGAACCGCACAAGCGTTGGTATGGTTGCTGGAATGCCTGGACCAAAGTACATCCTGTTCGCACATCACGGTCCAGAGGAAAAAAAGATTGCTGCCCAGGCTAGACATGAGCTCGATTGGATCTTCGATGTGACGACTGAAGGTTGGTACGCATTGAAGTCCATGAATCCATATTCGCAAAGCTGGTTCAAAGAATTCCCATATGCCTTCTTCCATGACCCAACAGCTCGCGGAATTTACTTCAACACCACAAAGCCACCTTACGACAAAGCGGAAGTGAGATGGGCTTTGACACTTGCAATCAACATGTATGATGTGATGATATCGGCATACGATGCAATTCAAATTTTAGTCCCAACACATGCCGGTCTTGGTATGGCGCACTTCGAGCTGTATCATAAGGGTATGTTACCATGGTTGAAGGAATTTGAACTGCCATTCCTCCCAGGATACAAGCCTTTCGATGCAGAGTTGCCCAGAAAGCTAAGGGAATATGCGGTGGCTCAGAAGTATATCGCACCCAACGATCCTCGCAATCCTATTGATATTTGGGGACCTGGTTGGTGGCGTTACGATCCAAAAACAGCGGAAAAAATACTGCAAAGCTTGGGATTTCAAAAGATTCGCGATCGCTGGCATCTCCCTGATGGAACACCGTGGAAAATAGTGATCGTTGCTCCTGACTATGAGTTGGACGCAACCAGATTGGCATTCGCAGTGGCTGAACAGTGGCAGGATTTCGGTATCGATGTCAGAGTTGATGTTTTGGCTTCTGCTCCATTCTGGGATGCAGCAGCTTATGGGCACTTTGAGGTTGGAGCATTCTGGAGTTCTGCTGCTCAGGGTGGGATAATCCCAGATCTTTGGTACACGCATAACTGGTGGCACAAGAACAACATCCTTCCAATAGGCCAGTATGCCACGGCAAACAACGTCCGATGGTCAAACGACAAGGTGAGCTCCATACTCGACGAAATGGCTAGTTTGCATCCGGATGATCCTAAGATGATTGAACTTTCGTACGAATTGCTCAAAATCTTGGTAGTGGAAATGCCAATTGTACCAGCTGTTGATTGCAAGAAATTCTCTCCGTTTGACACTTATTACTGGACGAACTTCCCAAATGGAGAGAATCCTTACTGGAGCTTCCTCTTCTGGTGTGGTGGTTTCAAGTGGATTACACCTCACTTGAAGCCAACTGGCAGATAATCGATCTTTTGGTGTCGGTTAGAAACACAGGGGGACAGCAACATAACGCTGTCCCCCATCTTTAAGGAGCGTGAACGAACAGTGACGAAACATTTTATCAGAACAGTTGTCTTCGTTGTTTTTACGTTCTTTGTGGGCACCTTAATCCTCTTTCTGATATCTCGACTGTCGCCTATTAATCCACTCAACGTCATCATGAGCCAGCTAATGTCGGTAGGAGCGAGGATAACACCTGAGGAATACGAAGCATTGAGGAACACCTTCCTTAAGCTGTACGGCTTGGACAAACCGTTGGTCTTGCAGTATTTCAGTTACATGAAAAGTCTTTTTGTTGGAGACCTTGGACCATCGTTCGTACACTTTCCTACACCGGTTACGCAGTTAATCGGTCGATCGATGGTTTGGACGGTTGGGTTGCTGGCAACATGCACCGTGATAAGCTGGATCGTAGGAGTTGTTGTAGGCGCTTTAGCTGGTTATTTTGATCAAAGAAAGTGGTCGAAAGCCTTGGAAGGCATCTCCCTTGTCATCAGCCTCATACCTCCTCCTGTCTTTGCGTTGTTGCTAGCACTGCTGTTTGTGTACTTCATACCGATTTTCCCGTTATCCGGCGGAGCTCCTGCGGGCATCATACCCGGTTTCACCTTTGAGTACATCCTTGGTATAGTGAAACATGCCTTTTTACCAGCGATGTCGATCATACTTCTGAACATCGGCACGATGGTTGTAAGTGCTCGAACATTGGCTATGAATGTCAAAACAGAGGACTTTGTGGAATACGCAGAGCTCAGAGGATTGGCTCGTCACCGAATACTCTTAGCCTATATTCTTCGAAACACGTTACTTCCTCAGGTTACCCTTTTAGCTCTCAGTCTTGGACAAATATTCAGTGGGGCTCTTGTGATAGAACACATTTTTGCTTATCCTGGTCTTGGACAGTTGCTTTTTTATGCCATCTCAAATGGAGATTACAACTTGATGATGGCCATCGTTTTTTTCTCGCTGGTTGGGATATGTGTCGCCATTATGGTGTTGGAAATGATCTATCCTATCTTGGATCCACGGATAAGGGTGGGAGAGTAGCATGCTTTGGCTTAAGAGATTTTTCAGCCTCTTCAGTCTTTCGGGTGCTTTCACTTTTGGTGTGATCGTAATTGTTGCGTTTCTCATCCTGGGTTTCCTTATCTCCCCGCTTTCACCAGTCGATCCTCGTCGTTGGGGAAGAGTACCTCGTGACCGTCCACCATCGCTTCAATACGCCTTTGGTACGACTACGACTGGACAGGATGTGTTCTGGCTGACAACATATGCCATTAGGAATTCCTTTGTTCTGGGAGGTATCACAGCATCGGTCTCGATTTTGATAGCGCTTGTTCTTGGATTCAGCGCTGGTTATTCTCGAGGATTTTCTGGTCAGCTGATAGATCTACTTATCAACAGTGTCTCTGTTATACCCGGTCTTCCGTATCTGTTGGTTTTGGCGTACTCAATGAGACAATATTTGAATATGGTGGTAATAGGTTTGTTGCTTTCAACAATTGGTTGGGCTTGGCCTTCCAAAGCTTTGAAATCAGCAGTCTTGGAAATAAGGGAAAGAACGCACGTTCAAACTGCAAAAGCTTCTGGATTTGGAACGGGTAGGATATTTGCGTACGAAATACTGCCTTATGTTCTTCCATGGTCTGCATCCCAATTTCTCAATTTGATGAAGTGGGCTATACTGATGGAGACAACTCTTGGTGTGTTTGGTTTGTCTTCGATGAGGGAAGCAACAATTGGTACGATGCTCTATTGGTCAATGCAGTACCATGCTCTTTTGCGCGGTATTTGGTGGTGGCTTTTGGCACCAATTGTCGTCGTAGTACTCATGATCGCCGCTTTGTATTATGTTGCAGTAGGTGTCAGTGAACTGTTGAACCCGAAAAGTCGGTTGGGACGTATCAGGAGGGCGGCATATGTACGCAGCAGTTGAAGTCAAAGATTTGAAGGCGTATTACAAAGTCGGGAGTGAGACTTTTGCAAAGGCTGTTGATGGTGTTTCGTTTTCAATCGGCAGTGGACAAATCGTCGGAATAGCAGGTGAGTCGGGATGCGGTAAGTCCACCCTCATAAAGGCTTGTACACGTTCTGGGAAATTTCCATTGCTTGTGCTCGGCGGGAAAGTGTATTACACCATCGATGAGAAAAAGATAGATATTTACGAACTAAGCGAGGAAGAAATGCGAGAACTCCGATGGAACCACTTCGCTTTGGTTCCTCAGGCGGCAATGAATTCCTTGAATCCCGTGATGAAGATCGAACAGATCTTCTTGGAAACGCTGGTACGAAATGGTAAAACCAAGCAAACGGAAGTACGCGACATGATGTTGAATGCCATTGACGAGATGGGACTGCCTTCAACGGTACTCAAGATGTATCCCTGTCAACTGAGCGGAGGTATGAAGCAAAGGGTAGTCTTGGCGTTGGCTTTAATCACGAACCCAAAGGTGGTGTTCTGTGATGAGCCAACAAGTGGTCTGGATCTGGTTACACAGAAGGGGATTTTGGAACTAATAAGAGACAAGGCCAGGGAAAAAGGGATAACGTTGATCTTCGTTAGCCATGACATGGGGATTCACGCACAAATCACCGATACTCTGATTGTCATGTACGCTGGCAAGATAGTGGAGATAGGTCCAACACCAGATGTTTTTAAAAATCCCCTTCACCCTTACACCCGAGCGTTGATAGATTCTTTGCCGGTTCTAGGGGACAAGGTGATCAAATCCGGGTTGCACGGAGTACCACCTTCATTGATAAACCCACCTGAAGGTTGCAGATTTCGACCAAGATGTTCAAAAATCGGAGAACTATGTGTTGAGGATGAACCAATGCTTGTTGAAGTGCAACCCAATCGATGGGTTTCTTGTTGGTCAGTCGAGAAAAAATGACAGTTCGGAGGTGGTTGCCCTGGAAAACAACGCGTCACTTTTGGAACTGCACAATGTGACTAGAGTTTTTCGAACTGGTGTGTACTTTGGCAAAGCTTTCAAAGCCGTAGATAACGTGAGCTTTCGTCTCGGACAAGATGGTCCCAATGTGTTAGTTGTAGCTGGAGAAAGTGGCTGCGGAAAATCGACGTTGGCAAAGATGATACTTGGGATAATCAAACCAACAGAAGGCAGAATACTTTACAAGGGGAAGGATATCTCTAAGCTCGAAAGGAACGAAAAAAAGACCTTCCTCCGGGATGTTCAGCCAGTCTTCCAGGATCCATTTGAAACCTTTAATCCTTTTCGAAAGCTCGGGATATACCTCCTTGGTACTGCCCTCAACTTTGGAATAGCCAAGACAAAGGAGCAAGCAACTGAGATTATGCTGAATGTTCTCACCAGAATGGGGATTGACCCAACCGGGATCCTTGATCGCTATCCTCATGAATTCTCTGGAGGGCAGTTGCAACGACTGTCAATAGTTAGAGCCTTGATGGCAAATCCTTCGCTCCTTGTTGCCGATGAACCTGTCTCAATGGTTGACGCTTCGGTTAGAGTTGAGATTCTGAATCTATTTCTCGAACTGACACGTGAGAATAATATGTCCTTGATTTACATAACGCATGATTTATCAACGGCTTATTATCTCGGCGTTCAAGTCAAAGGACAGGTAATCATCTTGTATCGCGGAGATGTCATAGAAGAAGGGCTCTTGACAGACGTTGTACTTAGACCTTTGCATCCCTACGCAAAGATGTTGATAGAATCTCTGCCAAAGCCAAATCCAGAGGATAGGTGGAAAACAAGAACAAAGTTGACCACACTTGAGTTGGCGGAATTTCAAGCCGTCGGTTGTAAATTTGCGAATAGATGTCCACAGGCTAAACCCATCTGTTCGAAAGAAAAACCTTCGGTTGCAATAGTCGACGATAGAAAAGTGAGATGTTGGCTTTACAGTTGATTGAAAAAGGGCGAAAGGAGGTTCTAAGAGAATGAAGAAACCAAAGGTCCTAATCATAGGCGCTGGTAGTTTTTTCACGAATTTCTGGATCAGAGACATCGCCTTGATCCCAGAAATAGAGGGAGGCACATTTGCTTTGGTGGACATCGATGCTAAGCGGTTGCAGCTTGCTGAAGCTATGGCAAGAAAAATGTTGCAAACGCTTGGAAAGGACAGAGATTGGGAGATCGTAAGTTCGACAGATCGCAGAGAACTGATGCCGGGAACGGATTATTTGGTCAACACAATCGAAGTTTCTGGTGTGGACACGGTTAAGTATGATTATGAGATTCCAAAAAAGTACGGTGTAGACCAGTGCATCGGAGACACTGTTGGTCCTGGTGGGGTCATGAAGGCCCTGCGAACAATTCCGGTGTGGCTTGAAATTCTGAAGGACGCAGAGCAACTTTGTCCAGAGGCTTTGATCTTGAACTACACTAACCCTATGTCGATGATGGTGTTGGCAGCGGCAATGGTGACGAAGCTTCCCGTTGTCGGGTTATGTCATTCGGTGCAACACACTTCAAAACAGCTTGCGGCGTACGCTGGTGTACCATACGAAGAAATGGTGTGGAAATGCGGTGGAATAAATCATATGTCATGGTTTGTTGAGCTGAGACACAACGGCAAGGATTTGTACCAAGTTTTGAGAGAAAGAGCCGAGGATCCACAAATCTACGAGCAAGATCCTGTGAGATTTGAGGTCATGCTTCATCTTGGTTATTTTCCAACGGAATCCAGCGGGCACTTCTCTGAATACGTACCTTACTTCCGAAAGCGCTCTGAACTAATCGACAAATATTGCAGAGAAGGCTATAGAGGAGAAAGGGGCTTTTACGCAAGGAATTGGCCAAATTGGAGAAGTGCGTTGGATGAAGTCAGAAGCAAATGGGTAGCGGGAGAGAAATTAACGACAGAAGAGCTTAGGAGGGCGAATTTGGGTTCTGACGCGATGGAATTGAGCAAAAGAAGCGACGAATATGGTTCTTACATAATCGAAGCTCATTTGACAGGCAAGCCGTTCGTAATCCACGGCAACGTGCTAAATGAAGGATTGATAGACAATTTGCCTCAAAGCGGCGTTGTTGAAGTTCCGGTGGTTGTGGACAAAACGGGTTTTCATCCGTGTAAGTTCGGATGCTTGCCACCACAGTTGGCAGCCATAGACCGAGCGTGTATGGCGGTTCACGAACTTGTGGTGAAGTCGATTCTCGAACAAGACAAAGAAGCCGCGATCCATGCCATGATGATGGACCCACTGACAGCCGCCGTTTGCTCTTTGGCAGAGATACGTCAGATGGCCGAGGAACTGTTCCAAGCCGAGAAAGACTATATTCCAAAATACCTGACCAGTTGATGAAAAAAGAACCGGGTCTGAAAGTTGACCCGGTTTTTCTGGGGAAGTTAGCTGAGAAGTGCTAGACTCATCGCATCCATGAACTCAGGAAGATCGTCGGGAACTCTGCCCGTTACGATTCTTTCATCTACAACCGCTGACCAATCATAACTGTATCTTCCGCCCATGATTGTGACCGGCTCTCTTGAGGCAAGCCAACCAGTGCAACATTTCCCTTCAACGAGTGAAGCTGCTGCTAAAGCTATTGGACCATGGCATATCGCCGCCAGAATCTTTCCCGCTTTGTAAACCTTTTTGAGAAATTCAAGTGGAGTTTCAGCTACCACACAGTTCCATGGGCAGAATGCACCAGGTATCATCACCAAATCGACTTGCTCTGGCACAATCTGATCCAACGAAACAAGGTTGTAGTAACCAAGTGGAATCTCTTGAAGTGGTACGGAAACTCCAAAATTACCAACCACAACTTCAAGACCCAAAAGCGGTGGCCGAGAACGAACTGGAGCTTTGAAAGTAGCAAGAGTTACGATCGCACCTCGATAGAGAAATTCCATGACAGGAACAACTAGTTCTACATCTTCAAAGTCCTCGCCGGCGATTATCACGACTCTCTTTCCTTTGAGTATTCCTTCTCGTTCGTCAACGAAATCCCGGTCGAACAGGCTGCAAAGAGTTCGAACGAATTGGGGTGTATCAACGGTGTCCCGTACAGTCACTAGAGTTCCATCTACAACTACTGGCGAACTTTCAAACTTGGCGATTTTTTCAAGCATAAAGGAGACAACACGACTCCCAGTAGCGCGTTTTCCATGGATTAAACCCGAGCTGATCAGCGGCAAAGCTCCATCCTGAATACCACACAAATAAACCCCTTTTTCGAATGCTTTGCGAAGAAACTTAACAACATCTTCTTCCGTCATCATTATGTCGGCAGAATGACCGCCAAGGATTACCAGCGCGTCGTAATCTTCAACCGATGCTTCCTTGAGGGATTTCCAACTGTAGCGTTTTGTGCCCATTGTTGGAATTGGATCAACACTCATATCCCACATACCAGTAACACCTTTTGTCTTCACATTTGGTCGTGAGAACTTCCACGCAACCCAGTCCACCAAGAGGAATTCGACCAATCCTCCAAATTCGCTGAGATATTCGGTAAGATAATATGCTTGAAAATCGCTGAATTCGCTTGCCACAAGTATTCCGATTCTTTTCTCTACAAGAGGTCCTCGAGGCTTTCTAGAGCCCGCGTGTGGTCCTTCCCAGCAAAACACACCGTCGCGCTCGAAGATATCAACCCCCGTTTTACGAGCTATTTCAAGAAAGGACACACCCATAGAGACTCCCCTTCCATCGACAAACTGTCATTCGGTTCTGGACAACACAAAATCATCCAGCCATGCCCAGTTGCCAGGATTGCCGTCGACTGACAGCGTAACTCTAATCTTACCAGTTGTCACTTCGATACCATCTATAGTCGGATTAGTCCACTTCAGCCAACCGGTGTTTTTGATTTCGATGGATCTTTCCTGACCACCGTGTTCGCTGACAATCAGTTTGACAGATTTCTCTCCGCCACTTCCTTGAATCCAGAAGCTCAATCTGTACACACCGTTCGGAAGCTCTACGATCTGGAAAAGCTCAAATTTAAAGGGCTTGTCGAGCCAGTAGTTCACTGCATACTTACCGTCATGCGCATTAGTGGGAGGACTTGCGATGCCCAATTTAACAGCTCGTATTTCCCCCACAACCTGCCATTGATCCCATGAACCCGTTTCAAAACTCGGATTTTTTATGTAGTTCTTTCTACCAGTTACCGACAGTTTTGCGGTGGTTGTTAGATTCAATTTTTCAATCTTTCCGATTATTTCGTAATCTCCAGGTTCTGCAACGACTTCTTTGAGTCTTTCCACATCCCAGTTCACCTCAAAGTGCCTGATCGCCTCATCTGAGAAAGTCACCTTTACAACTTCTGGCAAAGGTGGTATTTCACCAACTGGTGTGTCAATTTCCACCGGTTCGATTTCGACGACTTCGGGTTGTCTGTAGTGTTCGTTCCCGTACACCCATGTGAAGAAATTCAAAGAGGGTAAAGCATTTGCTTCAAAGTCAAAGAACGTTTGGTTTTCCCAAGGATTTCCTTCACCTGTTTTCCAACCGGCACCGGGTACTGGTATCCACGCACCTTCCCAATAGAAGAGACCAATACCCCTCCTGTTTGGCACGTTGTTCAGAACTTCGACAAGATCGGAAAGAAAGCTCACTTGCCCCTGTGGTGTCGGTTTGTAAGTTCCTGTGTCAGCTTGAGCAGGTCCGAAAATATTGGAATGCCCATCTGCATCCTCTAAGGTCCATGCATATGCCGTTTCAACCACAAGTAAGTCTTTGTCGTATCTTAAAGCGATATCGTTCAAGTTTTTCTCAAGGTCCAGCAGTGTACCGTGCCAGTATGGATAGAACGAAAGACCTATGACATCGAAATCAACGCTTCTTCTGACCATTTCATCGAAAAACCATCGATAGAGTCTGTTGTTTCCACCATCCGCAAGATGTAAGACGATTCTTATGTTAGAATCAATTTCTCTAACGGCTTTTATTGCAGCGTTCAAAAGAAGGACAAATCCATCAAAACCTCCTGCCCCAGGTCCGCTGATCTGCCCGTCTGGCCAGAGAAAGCCGTTATTCAACTCATTTCCAAGTTGAACCATTTCAGGCAGAGCGTTGTTTGCTTTCATGTATTCAAGAACGTTTCTCGTATATTCATAAACGGCTTTTGCAAGTTGTTCTCTATTTAGGTCTTTCCAAGCTTTCGGTTTATTTTGTTTTGCTGGATCGGCCCACCAATCGCTGTAGTGAAAATCAATCAAGACTTTTAGACCCTTTTCCTTGGCACGTTTTGCTATTTCGGTCATGTTTACGTGATCGCAGTTACCACCGCCAAGTGGGTTTCCATATTCGTCGTGAGGATCGACCCATATTCTCAACCTTATCCAGTTGATGCCATGATCTTTTAGGATGTCCAATAGATCCTTTTCAACACCTTGATCGTAATATTTCCCACCAGATCTTTCAATTTCATAAAGCATCGAAATATCCATGCCCATTATGAACTTTGGATCAAGATCGGGTATAGGTTTGATGTTCAGCACTGTTGAAGCGTTTTTTGGCCAGGCAAAAGTTGCCAACAAAGGAAGCAGCATTGTAATGAAGATTCTTCGCATCCCGCTCACCCCCGATTTGAAATTGGCCACAGTTATTCTAACGCAGCAGCGGCTTAAAAGCAAAGGATCAACTACTTCTGAAAAGCTCCGCTTCGCCGATCTCCCTTTGACAGAATGGTTTGAAGATCAACGTGAACAAACTTTCGTGAGGTATCAATCTGTAGGGTGTTAATATGTAAGGTCGACAGCACGAGCTTCCAAGACCTTGCTGTTTGTAATCTATGTACAAGTAGATTTTGTCTTCAGCTACCAAATCAGTGGTATGCTTCGCTTTTTCAAGTTGTTGCATGGAGAATCTGTGAGCACTGAAAGAAAAGACCTCAAAGTCAACTGGCATTACGAAAATCCCAAATCCATATTTGTCAGTCATGGACAACCAGTAAACATCGGTGCGATTCCCGTTTTCTTGAGGCTTTATGTAGGGTGTGAACAACTCTGAAATGTTCAGCTTGTGAACACCAAAGATTCCACTTTCTTTTCTATCTGGATAAGTCTCATGAGGTCCTCTACCAAGCCACTTTGCATTCTCAAGGGATTTGTTCAGAATCATTCTCAACCCAATTCTTGGAAAACTTTCCGGAAGATCACCACTTGGAACCACGCGAACCTTTAAGACAACCTCTCCATCACTGTTTATCGCATACTCATAGATGCATTTTACCATCCAGTCAACGCATACTGGCTCAACACGGGCTTCAAGGATCACTTGAATTTTTGACTGCTTTGCGTCAAAGTACACTTTTTCCACCGTTTGTTTTGTCATGTGAAGATATTTTCTTCTCCATTTTTCCGCTTCTTTCTCGTAGATTTCGGTATCGGTTGGGACTCGCCAGAGGTTCAACTTTGGACCTTCCTCGATGAGAGACAGCCCCCTGTATTTCCAGCCGCTTATCGTACCCTTGACTAAGTCCAAGGTCAACTCGAAGTTTGTCGAAAGGATTCTCAAAGTCCTTTCTTCCTTGTTTACACTCAATGGTTCGCCGGACCTTGAAGAAACCAGGCTTTGGTTTTGTTTGCAAACTGGTAGTTTAAACTGTGCAAAGGCAACTTCGTGCCCTTTTGAGGCCCAGAGTGTGTCCTGACAAAGAACGAAGCGAATATTCAACCAACAACATTTAAGATGCGTAAGCCCGTTTGAATCGTAAGGAACCACAATTGTTTCTTCCTTCCCAGGCGGGGTTGAAAGTTTCGACAAAGTACCCGACTGAACGACTTTTCCATCATCTGAGATTACTTCCCAATGTACATCTAAAAACTCGAGTGTGAGAAAATCATATCTATTAACGACTTTGAAAATCCCTTTTTGAAGATCAACCAACTCAACCTTCACAGGTTCAATTGCTTTCTTGTACTCAAGCAAGGCTGGTTTTGGCACGTGGTTTGGCCACACGAGTCCGTCTATACAGTAATTCCCCTCGTTGGGTTCGTCTTGAAAATCTCCACCGTAGGCAAAGTATTCTTTACCATCTTGGGTTTTGACACGGATTCCATGGTCCATCCACTGCCAGACACAACCACCTTGAAGCCTGTTGTAACGATAGAACAATTCCACATACTCCTTAAGACCACCGGGTGCGTTTCCGTACGCACGAGCAAACTCGCATAAAATCCGAGGCTTTCTCACTGTGTCGGTTCTAACAAGTTCCTCAAGCTTTTCAACATGTGTGTACATCGTACTTAAAACATCGACAACCTTTCCTTGCTGATCTGGCTCGTAGTGAACAGGGCGTGTTGGATCCAAGCTTTTGCAAAGTTTTGCCATCTGTTCGTGATTTCTTCCAAAACCTGATTCATTTCCAAGTGACCACATTATGACACTCGGATGATTCTTATCCCTTTGAACCATTCTTTCGACACGATCAAGGTATGCTTTTTCCCATGCTGGATCATCACTTAACTTGTTGATCTTTCCGATCAACGCAAAACCATGGCATTCAAGATCTGTTTCATCTATCACGTACAAACCATATTGGTTGCAAAGATCGTAAAAAAGAGGGTGATTGGGATAGTGAGAGGTTCTAACAGCGTTTATGTTGTGTTTTTTCATCATCAAGATATCTTCAATCATCCATTCAACTGGAACGGCTCTGCCAAGATCGGGATGAAAGTCGTGACGGTTAACACCCTTCAACTTTACAGCCACACCGTTAAGAAGCATTAAACCGTCCTTGATTTCGATCTTTCTGAAGCCTACTCTGACTGGTACAACCTCCAAAACTTGTCCGTGCTGGTCCTTTATAGTCACGACAAGTGTGTACAAATTTGGAGTTTCGGCGGTCCACTTCTTTGGATTTTCCACATCAACGAAAATTTCAAATTCCTTTTGCTCCCAGTCCAAAACAAATTCATCCCAGCTCACAACTTTGACAACTTCTTTCGTTTGTTCATCAACAAGTTTATATTCAACTTGATAACAAACCTTCTTACCTGTGGGATTTTTCCAAAGTGTTCTGATCTTCAGTTTTGCATCCTTGTATTCCTCATCCAAATCGGTCTGAACAAATATATCGTATAAATGCGCCTTTGGTCTTGCCAAGAGATATACATCTCTGAAAATACCACTTAACCACCACATGTCCTGATCTTCAAGAAAACTACCTGATGACCACTGGAAGACTCTGACTGCTATCATGTTTTCGCCAAAATGTACAAAATCGGTTATGTCAAATTCCGCAGCAAGTCTGCTTCCAGTACTGTAACCCACCATTTGCCCATTGATCCACACATCAAAGGCGCTGTCAACTCCCTCGAATCTCAACCAAATATTTTTGTCCCGCCAATCTTCGGGGATGAAAAACTTTCTTCTGTACAGACCCGTGGGATTCTCTGCTGGAACTTTTGGCGGATTCAAGGGAATTACGTAAAGAAAGCTAGTGTAATGAGGTTTACCAAAACCTTGCATTTGCCAGCATCCGGGGACTTTGATCTCATTCCAGCTTGTGTCATCGAAATCCTCTTTTGGGAAATCCTTTGGGGTATCGTAAGGTGTGTCCAAAAGTTTAAACTTCCAAACGCCGTTTAAGAACCGAACCAGCCTGGAACAACCAGGCTGGAAGTTCAAAGCAATTTCAAAATCGTGATACGGTATATAATAGGATCTGCTTGGCATCCTGTTGATGTGCGTTAAGTCGATTCTTTCCCAGTGATTCCTGCTGCTATCTAAAAGCAGTTCCACAGCTCTCACCTGCTATTCGAATTTTCTGGTTGTTGTCATCAGTTCCTTCAACGACAAATAAAGTTCTCTGTAGTACTTAATACCTTCCTCGTAGACCTTCAACCATTCTTCAACTGGTGAGAACGTGTTTTCAACTTGATTCCATCCTTCAACAGGTGCACCATCTGCCATTCCTGCAAGCATCGCGGCTCCTATTGAAGCACCTTCGTTTTTCGTTAGTCGCTCGAGTTTCACATTCAAAACGCTTGCAATGATCGTAACCCACAGATCGCTTTTCGATCCTCCGCCTGTTATCTTGGCAATTTGCGGTGTAGCGACCAAATCTCGTATAGCGTCTCTGCAATCTCTCAAAGCAAAGCCAATACCTTCCAGGACTGCTCGTGTTAAGGCTTTCCTATCAGTGTTTCCCGAAAGTCCAAAGAACACTCCACGTGCATCTGGATTCTTGTGCGGGGTTCTCTCGCCGCTGAGATAGGGCAAAAAGAAGATGCCGTTTTGGCATGGCTTGGTGTCTTTGAGCTCTCCTATCAAAGCCGTGACATCTTGATTGTCAACCAATCGTGCGAACCAATCAAGCGAGAAAGCTGCAGACAGTACGACTCCCATGTGGTAGAACATATCATTGATGACGTGTCTGAAAGTGTGAACCCTTCCTGTCAAATCAGGAATGTATTCTTTGTTGGTTAGAATTATCGTTCCGCTCGTACCAACGCTTATAACCATTACGTTCTCCGCAAAGGCGTTCATGCCAAGTGAGGCACAGGCGTTGTCTGCTCCACCAGCAACAACGAGGGGCCGGGTTCTAAACCCGATCTCCCTCGCTGCACCCCCCACCATGGCCCCAACCACGGCCTGCGATGGAATGATTTGCGGTGGTTCTATATGCGAATCTGAAAATATGCTGAACGCTGTTTCATCCCATTTGTTGTCCTTGACGGAGAACAAGGACGTACCAGAAGCATCACTTGGCTCAGTACAAGCTCGACCCGTTAGTTTCCAAGCGATGAAATCCTTTGGAAGCATGAACGTAGCTGCTTTTTTGTAAACCTCTGGCTCGTGATTTTTGATCCAGAGAAGTTTTGGCGCCGTGAAACCGGTCAGTATCGGGTTACCAAGTTTTTCAATAACAGCTTTTTCACCGCCAAGTTGCTCTGTCAAGATCTTGGTTTCCTCGTAGCATCGTTGATCGTTCCAAAGAATCGCAGGTCTTAAAACTCTACCCTCTTTGTCAAGCAAAACAAGTGAATGCATTTGTCCACTGAGTCCTATTGTTTTCGGTTCTATTCCAGACTGTGCAAGTTTTGAGAGCAAAACTTTGACGGCATTCCACCAATCTTCAGGGTTCTGTTCGTACCAACCGGGTCTTGGTGAACTTATCGGCAGCTCGTGGGATTCTCTAAAGACTATGTTCCCTTCGGGATCGAAAACGATGAGTTTTACCGAAGTTGTGCCAACATCTATACCGGCATACATTTCGATCAACTCCTTAAGATCTCACCGTTGTAAGAAGATAATAATTCAGCATGGCTTCAAGTTCTTCTTGCCTGCCAGAATCCGGAGCTTTTACTTCTTTGTCGATCACATACTGCTCAAGTTCTTCGAAATTAGTCTGGTTGTTCTTAATCTTGAGACCAATTCCGTTGTTGTAGCTTGAATATCTTTCTTCAATGATGCTATCCATCTTTCCTTCTTTGACAATTCTATGGGCTATCCTAAAACCAAGCGCAAAACTGTCCATCGCAACTACATGACCCAAAAGCAAGTCCCGAAGGGTGTGAGAGGCTCTCCTTGGTTTTGCATCGAAGTTCAACCCACCCGTCGTGAACCCGCCAGCTTTGATCACTTCGTACATCGCCAACGTCGTTTCGTAGATATTCGTCGGGTATTGATCGGTGTCCCAACCGAGCATCAAATCGCCCTGGTTTGCATCGATGCTGTGGAACTTACCATTTATCCTCGCATATCTCAGTTCGTGTGCAAAGGTGTGACCTGCAAGAGTTGCGTGGTTTGCCTCAATGTTGAATTTGAAATATGGATCCAAACCGTAAGTTTTCAAAAACGCCAAACAGTGAGCCGCATCAAAATCGTACTGGTGCTTTGTCGGCTCCATCGGCTTTGGCTCGATCATGAACTGACCGTTGAAACCTATTTTTTTCGCATAGTCAACAGCCATGTTCAAGAACCTTGCAAGGTTGTCAAGCTCTAACTTCATGTCGGTGTTCATGAGAGTTTCGTAGCCTTCTCTTCCACCCCAAAAGACATAACCTTGACCACCAAGTTCTTTGGTTATCTCAAGTGCCTTTTTAACTTGTGCTGCAGCGTAGGCAAAGACATCTGCCGAGGGAGAGGTGGCAGCGCCTTGACAGTACCTTGGGTTGGAAAACAAATTCGCCGTTCCCCACAAAAGCTTCAGATTCGTACCTTTGAGCGTTTCCTTCATGTAACTGACAACTCTGTCAAGAATTTGATTCGTTTCTCTCAAAGTCTTACCCTCGGGAGCTAGGTCTCGGTCGTGGAAGCAAAAGTATTCTATTCCAAGCTTCTCGCAAAATTCCACCAAAGCGTTGACTCTCGCGAAAGCTTTGTCCATGGGATCGGTGAAGCGATTCCAGGGACGATCAAAGGTGCCGTCGCCGAACATATCACTACCAGCACCAACAAAGGTATGCCAGTAAGCGACGGCAAAGCGAAGATGATCCTTCATTGGTTTACCATCAATGATCTCATCAGGGTTGTAGTACTTGAAGCTCAACGGATTTGTACTTGCCGGACCTTCGTATTCGATCTTTGGGAATTTCTCAAAGAATTTCACCATAATCACTCCTTTCATTTTTATTCATCCTAATGCTTTCAACCGAACAGAATCTGAAAACTGTCTTGTGATGATAAACTTCTCCAGGCAAGAGCAGAGCGGATGGAAAATTTGCGTGGTTCGGCGCATCTGGATAGTTCTGAGTTTCCAAGCACAGGCCGGCGTATCTGTTGTAAACACGCCCACGCTTTCCACGAACCATCGAGAGGTAATTGCCTGTGTAGAGCTGTAAACCTGGCTGAGTTGTGTAAACTTCCATGCACCTTCCGGTTTTCTTCTCGAACAGAGCCGCCGCAAACCTCAACTCCCCGACTTTTCCGTTGATCACGTAGTTGTGATCGTAGCCAGCTAAACCATCCAAAAGCATCTTCTGTACACCTTCGCCAATCCTCATAGGTTTTCTGAAATCGAACAACGTTCCGTCAACCGGCTTTATCTCACCTGTGGGGATGAGATTCTCGTCAACCGGGGTGTAAAAGTCTGCGTTTACAACCAGATAATGATCCAATATGTCTTCTTGACCGGATAAGTTAAAATAAGAATGTTGCGTGAGGTTGACAACGGTTGGTTTGTCTGTAACCACGACGTATTCAACAGAGAGTTCTGAATCGTTTAATGTGTACGTAACTTTAACATCGAGATTTCCAGGAAAACCTTCTTCGCCGTCGGGACTTTTGTATTTAAGAACCAACGTTGGACCGTTCGGACCTGATTCTTCCAAACTGGCGTCGAAGACCACAGTGTGAAACCCATTGAATCCACCGTGAAGGGTGTTCGGTCGACCATCGTCGTTCAACGGTAGCTGATAGACTTTACCGTTGATTGAGATTCTTCCTTTCGCTATCCTGTTCGCGTATCTTCCAATTAGAGCGCCAAAGAAATACTGCGAGTTCAACCGCTCATAGTCTTCAAGGGTATCAAAACCCAAGACAATATCCACGAATTCTTCGTTTCTGTCAGGTATCCAAAATTCTCTTATGATTCCACCGTAGTTTATGATCTTACATACCAACCCTTTGTTGGATGTCAGCGTATATTGGTATACTGGTTCGCCCTTTGAAGTTGTCCCGAAGAACTGTTTGTGGATCGACTGTCTTTCGGATGTTTTCAAGATTCTTTCACCTCCAAAAAACTACAGGTAGATTTTTCGTCCCTTCTCGTCGGCCACCCCAGTTCTGCGATAAAAATAAGTGTTTATAACATCCCTCCATTCTACAGCACTCACCAGTTGCTTTCTTAATCGTTCTCTGACCCTTGAAAATTTCGATGGATCGATCTTTCCCTCAAGTTCTTCCCACAGTTCAATGAGTTTTTGAACCCCCTCAACACCGTCAAAGTGAAGATCGTAGATATTTTGCAGCAATGTCTTTCCATTTTTCATCTTGAAATTGTATGGAACTCTGTGGAAAAATAGCAGTAGCTCTTCAGGGCATTTATGGATGTCATCGTAAATACTTCGCCATGGTTCGTGGTACTGCAAGGTAAAGCCGGTTCCTCTGGAAGTTCTATCAACCCCTATTGCCTCCCAATTGGCTCGGTGATAGGTACCCCAATGCGAGTACTCATATCCCTCTGGATTTGGACCATAATGATGTCCTGGGTTCACCATCCATCCAAGTCCAAAGGGTGTTGTGTAGCTTTCATAAACCTCTCTTGAACTTAAAAGCATCTGACTGATATTCCTGACCACTAACTTATCATCTCCAAAGGTGAGTTTTATCCATTCTTCCACGATTTTCTTCACATCTTCATCTGGATCCCACGCAAGCTTTCCAAAGGTCCAGAGGTTTACCTGTGCAAGATCATGACCCGTCCAGTTTGAATCATCACCAATATTTGCCACACCCGCAATCCCGTTGTTCCTTCTAGCGTATAGTGTACCATCAATTATTCTTTTCACGAAGGAATTATTTCCTTTTGAAAAAGTGTCGAAATCCAGGATTTCTTTCCACAGCGTCCCCAAATAGCAAAGATGTATCTGCTGACCAGTGTACTCTTGAGTTATTTGAAGCTCCAGGATTTGATTTGTCTTTTCCATGCCACCAAAGAGTGGAGAAATGGGTTCTCTTATCTGAAAGTCCATCGGACCATATTTTATTTGAATTGCAACATTGTCGGCGAATTGACCGTCCAACGGTTTGAAAATCTCGTAGGCTGCCTTTGCTCTGTCGACACTGTGATCTCTCCAGTCTTGCTGGCAGTTGTAAACGAAAGCTCTCCATATAACCAAACCACCAAATGGTTCGAGAGCTTCAGCCAACATGTTTGCTCCATCAGCCTGTGTTCTTCCGTACATGTGTGGTCCGGGGTTGAACTCCGAATCGGCTTTAATGAGAAATCCACCGAAATTCGGTATGTAGTCGTAAATTTGCTTGATCTTCTGCCTCCACCACTCTCTAACTCTCCCATCAAGGGGGTCAGCTGTATCAAGACCTCCAACGTAAATGGGTGAAGCAAAACTGACACTTAAGAAAAGCTTTATACCGTACTGATCAAACAAGTGAGCAACCTGCGATAGTTTCTTCAGATAAGCTGGTTCGATAAGCCTCAGTGCGGCATATCTGACGTTGACATTGTTCAATACGACAGCGTTTATCCCAATCGAAGAAATCAAACGTGCGTAATCCCTGGTTCGCTCGTTCAAGAGAATTTTGTTGTTCGAGAAGAAGATCGATCTTCCAGCGTAACCACGTTCAATGGATCCATCAAGGTTGTCCCAATGGTTTAGAAATCGCAGTTTGACCTTTGGACTTGCAACGATATCCAATCTTTGTGGAATCTGCCCAAGCCTGATTCTATTTATCAAATCGAAAGTCCCATAAACCAAGCCAGAAATTGAGTTGGCCGTAAGGATCAGGTATTCTGTTTGCTCGTTCTTTACATGCTTTATGATGTAACCTTCTTCCGATATTTCATCACCAGATTCAACTTTGAATGGCAGCTTCTCAAGCTTTCCAACCAGAAGATGTTTTCCACTTTTCAACAAAGATCCGTAGAACCTTGGCCTCAATCCAAGAGTTTCCGCAGCAAAGGAAAGCAGCTCTTTACGAACAACTTGAAGTTCATAGGTGTCATCAAGAAAGCAAATCGAAGAAAACCATTTGGAAAGTTCTTCTTTATTTATCTTGCAATGGATTTGATAGTTTAACCAGCACATTTCATAGCCATTAGTGTTCATCGTTTTCTCTCCCTTGAAATCCCCGGGCGCAGCCCGGGGCAAGTACTCACTTTTGCTTGATGAAAAACTGCATCGGCATACCGTTCAACGGAGTGAAAAAGACTGTTTCCGAAACCAATTTCTCCGGCACGTTCCTGAAATTATTCTTCACAACCGTTGGTGCCACATCTTCCCCAACTGTTCCGATCATCCAAATGTTCTCTCTGTGAATCTTTGCTATCTCAGCCATAATCTGTTTGAACTTCGCAGGATCAGTTTCTCCTTTTGCCATCTCCCAAAGATCCACAAGCCTCACAACATCTTCCGGTGGTACAGCCGCATCAGCAGGTGGTTGCTCGCCTTTCTTGTAAGCGTTGACCCAATCCATCCAGCCAGCGTACCACGCTGCCGAGTAAGTCATGCTACCTGGTACTATCCAAACTGGTGCAGCTTGTGGTACGGCGGATCTGTCCATAACCCATGCTTGAGCGTCGTAGTCACCAGATCCCATCTTTGATTCATACAGACTTCTTTCCAAGTTTTCAACCTCAACCTTGATTCCAATTTGTTTCCATTGTTCTTTAACCATGGTCCAAGTGTCCACATGCACTTGTCCAGTCACTTGAATTGTGAACTGCAATGGTTTTCCATCTGGTCTGAGTCTGTATTCTTTCTTTGCATCCCACTTCAACCCAAGTTCGTCGAGCAATTGATTGGCTTTGTCCACATCATACTCAGCATACGCGCTCTCCCAAAGTGGATCATAGTACGCTGATCCACTCACAAACGACGCTTGCCTCGGTTTTGCCATCCCGTTGAACAACACTTCGCTTATCTCTTCCCTGTCTATCGCCAACGACAAAGCCTGCCTGAATTTCTTGTTGTTGAACAATTCCTTCAAAACCGGATCTTGATGATTCGGATTGAACATCAATTGGCTGACAGAACCGTTTGCCGTTATCCAGTTGAGTACCCTGTAGTCACCCTTCTTTTCGTTTTCCTTTAACAAAGTGAAGTTACCCGCTCCAGCTCCAAGCATACCAATGTGTCTATGCTGCATGTCGATTTCGCCAGCTATCGCTTTGAGAAGAATCATCTCATCGCTCATCACGTATTCGTGCCTAATGTAATCAATATATGGAAGCTGGTTACCTGCTACATCAACAGCCCAAAAGTAGGGGTTTCGTTCCATTATGAAGAACTGACCAGATGGATCGGATGCAGCTTTCCATGTCCAGAGAACTGGCAGTTCCACGTTCCTTACCGGATCGTTCTTCAAGTTGAACAAGTTCACCCACGTGTCTTGTTTCTCCTGAGCCATGATTTTCTCTATCTCGGACATCGGTGTGTATTTTGGATGAAACTGTTTCAAATAGTGTTTTGGCGCGCCTGTAAATCCTGTGCTGTAGGCAACTTGCAGCATGAACAAAGCGTAGGGTCTTGCAAACTCGAATTTGATAGTGTAATCATTGATTTTTTCGATTTTTACAGTTTGTCCTCCGTAGTTGTACCATGCTGGTTTTGTCGGGGTTATATCGTTGTTTCCAACAATGTCCTCAACCCAGAAGATAATGTCATCAACTGTGTAAGGCTGACCATCCGACCATTTGACGCCTTTTCTAAGATGAAAGATGTAGATTCTCCCGTTCTCCAGTATCTCCCAAGACTTCGCAAGACCTGGTAGGAAGTCTCCTCCATCAGCAGCCCAATAGACTATGTGAGGTTCCGCAAGTTTGAAGATTCCCCATCTGTCTCCGATACCTTTCCAGACCCTTCGCCATGTGCCTCCAAACTGTCCAACTTCCTCTTCTGGAACAATGACAAGTGGTTCCTCTGGTAATCTTTGCTCAACAGGTGGAAGCTTTCCCTGTTTCACAAGCTCAGTCAGCATTGGGGATTCTTTGAACTGCGTGATCCTCTTCCCCGTGGCCTTGTAGTACTCCTCCGGAGTAGCGTACACACCCCAACCAAAGCCGAGGACTACCAACGCTACTAAGACAGTTACCAGCAGCACCTTCGCTTTCATACCAGCACCTCCTCTCAAAAAGTTTTAACGGAAATTCCCTTCAGCGAGAGCTTATCGGCAAAATGACATGCGACAAAGTGTGGTTTTTCTTTGGTTCCAAGGTTTTCAAACCTGGGCGATTCCTCCTGGCAAAGCTTTTGCGCAAACGGACACCTTGGATGAAAGTAACAACCGCTTGGCGGGTTTATTGGGTTAGGTACTTCACCCTCGATCGGTCGAAGATTTTCCGCTCGAACTGTTGGATCAGGTTTCGGGACAGATGCAAGCAAACTTTCAGTGTACGGGTGCTTTGGATTTTCAAAAAGTTCCTCGGTGGAAGTCAACTCGACGATCTTTCCAAGATACATCACAGCCACGTTGTCCGTTGTGTGGTGAACGATTCCAAGGTCATGAGAGATGAACAGATATGTGAGACCAAATCTCTCTTGTAATTCCATAAGCAGGTTCAGTATCTGTGATCTGATCGAGACATCAAGGGCTGCAACAGGCTCATCGCAGATGACGAGTTTGGGATTTAAAGCCAAAGCACGTGCGATCACTATTCTCTGCCTCTGACCACCGCTGAAGGCATGAGGATATCGAACCATGTAATCTGGATGAAGTCCCACTGCTTTCATCAATTCGGCAACTCTGTCGTCAACCTCTTTACCTTTGGCTACTTTGTTCACAATTAGAGGTTCTGCGATGATATCCCGCACCTTCATTCTTGGGTTAAGAGACGTGTAGGGATTTTGGAAAACCATCTGCATGTACCTTCTGTAGGATTTCAGCTGTTTTTTCGGCATCTTTGCAAGATCGACCTCTTGACCATCAACGTGGAGCAATATCTGACCATCGGTGGGATCTATTGCGCGAAGAATACATTTTGCCGTGGTCGTCTTTCCACAGCCAGATTCCCCAACGAGTGCCAAAGTTTCGCCTTGTTTTATCGCAAAGCTTATACCGTCTACTGCCTTTACGCTACCTATCACCTTTTTGAAAAATCCACGCATCACTGGAAAGTACTTCTTCAAATCCTTTACCTCGAGCAACAACAAATCGTTCATACTTTCACTTCCTTGTAAAGAAAACAACTGACAGTGTGATTGGGTTTGACTTCGACGGTTGCAGGTTCTTCGACATCGCAAAGGCCTTTCATGAACTGCGGGCATCTTGGATGAAAGCGGCAGCCAGTTGGCAGATTGTATGGATCTGGCACGACGCCCTTGATCGTCTCAAGTTTTGCCTTTCTGATCCCGACTGCTGGAATCGATTTGAGCAGAGCCTTTGTGTAGGGATGCAATGGGTTGGAAAAGATCTCAAACACCGTCGAACTTTCGACTATTTTTCCAAGGTACATAACGGCGACTCTGTCGGCCATTTGAGCTATTACACCCATGTCGTGGGTGATCAATATTATCGATGTTCCAAACTCCTTTTGCAACTGTTTCATCAGATACAGTATCTGCGCCTGAATAGTCACATCCAGGGCCGTTGTGGGTTCGTCGGCTATCAGTACCTTCGGATTCATCACCAAAGCTGCAGCAATCATGCATCTTTGAAGCATTCCACCAGACAACTCGAACGGATAAGCATCGAAAACCTTCTCGGGGTTTGGTAATCTAAGACGTCTCAGCATTTCGATCGTCATGCTTTTGGCTTCGGATCTCGCAACATCTTTGTGCAACAAGATTGCCTCAGTTATCTGGGTTCCAACAGTGTAAACAGGCGAAAAGGATGCCGCAGGTTCCTGAAAAATCATGGTGATGTCCTTACCCCTTACCTTTCTCAGTTCTTCGCTGTCGGAATCAAAGTTCGCCAGATCCACAACACTGCTGCCGTTTGAAAACAAGATCTGTCCGCTGACGATTTTCGCTGATTTAGGCAAAATTCTCATGATTGACTGAGCTGTGACACTTTTACCGCAACCTGATTCACCAACCAATCCAAAGATTTCCCCATGCTTCACATCAAAGGAAACCCCATCAACGGCTTTCACCGTACCTTCATCGAGCTTGAAATATGTCTTTAACTCTTTCACCTCTAACACTTTTTCCTGCACACTCATAAGTGCTTCTCTCCTTGGATCAAGTTTTGTAAGGATCTGCGGCATCACGCAGCCCATCACCCACGAAGTTGAAGCAAAGCACGGTTACAATGACGAACAAAGCAGGTATTAACAACCATGGATACAACGCCAAAGTTCTCACGTTTTGTGCCTCTTGCAAAAGCACTCCCCAACTGATCGCAGGTGATCGCAGTCCCAAGCCAAGGAAACTCAAACCTGTTTCTCCAAGGATCATCCCTGGTATTGCCAGAGTAACAGAGGCAATCAAATGGCTTGTCAGGGCTGGAAGCATGTGTTTGAAAATTATTCTAAATTCACTTGCACCGGCAATTCTTGCAGCGACAACGTAATCTTCTTCCTTGAGGGCAAGGAATTTACTCCTGACAACCCTTGCCAAACCTGTCCAACCAACTAAGGAGAGGATAACCGTTATCGCAAAATAAACGCGTACCTGAGACCAGTGCCTCGGTAAAGCTGCTGCCAGAGCCATCCAAAGCGGAATGGTTGGGATACTGATGATTATTTCAATAATTCTTTGAACAATGTTGTCAACTGCCCCACCGTAGTAACCCGAAACACCACCGATCAATATCCCCATGATCATGCTGATCGCGACCCCGACTAGACCTATGGTTGTGGATATCCTTGCTCCATGAAGTACCCTCGAAAACATGTCTCGACCCATTCTGTCCGTTCCGAAAAGAAACACCGTGCCTTCCTCTACACCGAAAAAGCGAACGTTCATAGACCAAATTCCAAAGAGTCTGTACTGATCTGCTTTGACAAAGAACTTTATCGGCAGCGGCTTAGTCTTATCTTCCGTGTAAATTCTTCGCAAAGTCACCGGATCTCTTTCCATTTTGAAAGCGTACACGAAAGGTCTCACCAGTTTGCAATCTCT
>FWWL01003574.1_pt1 | contig 28060 bp, 19 predicted proteins | sample 2228331 | NCBI WGS metagenome assembly FWWL01 (sample SAMEA103939775, study PRJEB20133) | metagenome
GCACCAGCGAGTTACCGCCGAATCTATTTTTACGGAAAGCGGTGGGGTGAAAATCCGCCTTCCGACGCTCTCGCCGCTCCTTGGACCGCTTGAGAGCGGGTCTTCCTGGGGTAAAAAAGTTCCAACCCCCGTCGCTCCCGAGCCTTCAGAGCGGACTTTCCAACAATGCGGTTTGCTCGCTGGCTGCTGAGTCGTTTCGGCAAGCGCGCGTTGTTGCGAGCCCGGGCGGTAGCCTTGCAAATTCCGGGATGACATTCTAAATTTGCAAGGATGATTCCGAGACTTCTTGAAAGGCGGGTTGTCGAGGCGCTGGCGGAAGCGCCGGCGGTCTGCCTGCTCGGTCCCAGGCAGTGCGGGAAGACCACCCTGGCGCTCGAAATCGCGCATCGGCTCGACGGCTTGTACCTGGACCTGGAATCGGAGCGGGACCGCGCGAAACTTCAAGACGCGGAATCCTACCTCGAGCGCCACCTCGACCGGCTCGTAGTCCTGGACGAGGTACACCGCACGCCGAACCTCTTCTCTGTCCTTCGGGGACTGATTGACCGGGCGCGCCGCAGCGGGCGCGGTCCAGGGCGCTACCTCCTGCTCGGCTCGGCCGCCCTTGGGATGCTCCGCCAATCGGGCGAGACCCTGGCCGGGCGGATCCGGTTCCTCGAACTCGCGCCGTTCACCCTCTTGGAGCCTACGGGCCGCGACGTGGAGACCCTGTGGCTCCGGGGGGGCTTCCCCGAAAGCCTCCTGGCACCGGGAGACGGGCCGAGTCTTCGCTGGCGGCGCGATTTCATCCGGACCTATCTGGAGAGGGACATCCCCCAGTTCGGGCCGCGCATCCTGGCGGAGACGCTGCGCCGGTTCTGGACCATGCTGGCCCACCGTCAGGGCGCCCCCCTGAACGCCTCCGAGCTCGCCCGCAACCTCGGGGTGGACTCGGGAACCGCGAGCCGGTACTGCGACCTGCTCGTGGACCTCCTGCTCGCCCGGCGAATCCCGCCCTTTCTCGCCAACGTGGGCAAGCGGCTCGTCAAGGCGCCGCGCCTCTTCTTGAGAGACAGCGGCCTGGTCCATGCCCTTCTGGGGATCGAGGACCTGGAAGCCCTCCTGGCCCACCCCGTGGTCGGCGGGTCCTGGGAGGGCTTCGTCATCGAGAACCTGCTTGCCGCGGCCCCGGAAGGCACCGAGCCTTTCTACTACCGCACGAGCGGCGGGGCCGAGATTGACCTCGTGCTGCGCTGGCCGGACGGGCAAAGGTGGGCGATCGAGGTCAAGCGCAGCCACGCCCCCCGTCTCGAGCGGGGGTTCCTCTCGGCCTGCGAGGACATCGAGCCCCAACGCCGCTGCATCGTCTATCCCGGCTCGGAGCGATTCCCGCTCGGCCACGGGGTGGAGGCCGTGCCGCTGAACGAACTCGTGGAGGAGGTGGGGGAGGCGGGACGCGCACGGGCGTCGTAGGAGGCCGCCCCACGCCGTCAGGCCTCACGGCGCCCAGTCAAGCAAGGTGGCTGCGACTGGTTGTTAGCCGCCCATCAATCTCCTGAGATTGTCGTAAGCCTGATTTCGTTCCTGGAACAGGATGTGTTTCTTGGCAAAATCCTCCTTGCTCCACCTGCCATTCTCGTACCGCGCGTAGAAATCCCCCTAGGGTGTAGCCGAGATGACGTACGAATCCAGTTCGACGTCTTGGCGCCCAGTCAGTTGCCCGATCTTCTCGGCCAGGCCAGGCAGTGGTTCCTACAGCCGGGCCCTGTGGTCGTGTTCGTATGCCCCGGCGTGCAACATGCCATGCGGTTCGATGAAGACGATGCGATGTCCATCCGTGATCGGTTAGTGAATGATATCATTGAGTTGTAAACGTCTTTCGACAATTCGTTCGTCATGTCACGCCACTATACCGGCGAGGGCTGTGGAACGCGCGAGGTTGAGGTCAATCGCTTGGGACAGCAGCAACAACCAGAGGTCATCGGGTGGTCGTGCCCTGGGCACGAGACAGAGTACGGCCGTGAGGGGCGCGGGTGCAACGACAGCGAAGACCGCGACCCATCGGAGCGAGGGCATCGAACGTCCTGGACGCTAAGGACGACGGAGGGCTTCGAGAAGGGCATGACTCGCTACGAGCGTCAAGATCGCGGCGTAGATAGGAAACCCCGCTGTGGGGGGCGTACAGGCGGCCCGGGCGTGCGAAGCGAGCCTTCCAAGTGCGCCGGGTCGTCGCCGCCTTGTTCGGGGAAGGCGGTGTCAAGCCACCGCACTCCAAAGGCGCCTGCCGGCGCCGAACCGCCGCGAAACGGCTTCCCCGAGGTCTCCAATCCAACAATGCCCCGCAACCCCGCGTCGCACCAGCGAGTTACCGCCGAATCTATTTTTACGGAAAGCGGTGGGGTGAAAATCCGCCTTCCGACGCTCTCGCCGCTCCTTGGACCGCTTCACAGCGAGCCTTCCTGGGGTAAAAGAGTTCCAACCCCCGTCGCTCCCGAGCCTTCAGAGCGGACTTCCTGGCAACGCGGCTTCCTCGGGACAAGATCCCGCGCAGCCCCACAAGGGACAGTCAGAGACAAACCCGCAAAGGCTCCTCATGGACGGACGCCGGCGAGCGGGAAAGGTCCTGCAAGTTCGGGGAAAGGGGGCCGTGCATCTGCAACCCCCGTTTTTTGGTCTCGTCGCGCCCAAAATGGACCCAGCCACACCAAGGATCGCCCCGCAACCCCGTCCATCGTCATCCGCTGGGGAAGGTCCACCCAGACAGTGGTTGATCCCCCCGACCGCCGCGCGATAATCTCGGGCGCCATGCGGGACGCGCCCACGCCCTCGATGCAACAGTACTTGAAGGCAAAGGCCGAGCACCCTGACTGCATCGTCTTGTTCCGCATGGGCGATTTCTACGAGACGTTCTACGAGGACGCGGTCGAGACCGCGCGCATCCTCGACATCGCCCTCACCTCGCGAGACCGCGACGCCCCAGACCCAATCCCCATGGCGGGGGTCCCCTGGCACTCCGCGAACCAGTACATCGCTCGCCTGGTGGCCGCCGGCAAGCGAGTGGCCATCTGCGAGCAAATGGAGGACCCCAAGCAGGCCAAGGGGCTTGTACGCCGCGAAGTGGTGCGCGTCGTCACCCCGGGTGTGCTTCTCGACACCGAGATGGCGGACCCGACCGAGGCCAACCACCTCGTGTGCGCGGTGACGGATGACGGTGGCATCGCCCTCGCGGCCCTCGATGCCTCGACCGGTTGTCTTTTGGGGGGCTTGCTGCGCTCGCCCGAGGACCTCGTGGCGGCCCTGGGCCGCCTGGTCCCCAGGGAGGCCCTGGTCCCGGACTCGACCCCGGACTGGATTCTCCAAGAATTCAACTCCTCGCGGGTGGTCCGGACTCCCATTTCGGCCGCGGACCTGGAGACCCCCGCGCAGGATGAGGATCGGCTGCTTGTGGCCGCCGAGGCCACTCCCGAGGCGCTCCGGCGGGCCGTGCGGGCCATCCTCGCCTACATGGGCCGGACCTGGCCCGCGCTCCTCAAGACCGTCCGCCCCCTGGCCCCGCTTCCCTTCCGGGATACGGTGCTGCTGCCCCCGAACACGGTCCGGAACCTCGAACTGGTCGCGTCCTCTGCGGATGGACGACGCGCGGGCTCCCTGCTGCACCTGATGGACCGGACCAGGACCCCGATGGGGTCGAGGCTCATGCGCTCGTGGCTCCTCGCCCCCATGACGGACATCGCCCGCATCGAGGAGCGCCTGGACCTTGTCGAGGCCCTTGTGAAGGAACCCACGGTGCGCGCGCGGGTCCGGGCTGCCCTGGAGGGGGTCTCGGACGTGGAGCGCCTGCTCACGAGACTCGCCGGCGGTTCGGCCACAGCACGCGACCTCCTCGGCCTGGCACGGGCGGTGCGGGCGGCGGAGCGCTGCGAAAAGGAGGTCCAGTCGGGCGAGACATCGCGGCTTCAGGGCATTGTCGCAGTTCCACAGGCGCTGTCCGGCCTTGCTGGTGCCATCGAGGCGACCTTCGTGCCCGACCCGCCCGCGACCATCCGGGAGGGTGGCATGGTCCGCAGAGGGGTCCACGAGGCCCTGGACGAGGCCCTGGACATGGCCGAGAACGGGCGCAGGTATCTCGCGGAGTACGAGGCCCGCGAGCGGGAGCGCACAGGGATTTCCACCCTCAAGGTCCGCTATAACCGCGTGTTCGGCTACGGGATCGAGGTGAGCCGCTCGCTGGCGTCCCGGGTCCCGCCCGAGTACCAGCGCCGCCAGACTTTGGCAAACGCCGAGCGCTACGTCACCGAGGAACTCTCGCGCCTGGAGCAGCAGATTGCGACCGCGGAGGAGCGCGCGAAGGCTATCCAGATCGAGGTCTTCGAAGAGTTTCGGTCCCGCGTCCTCGCCGCAGTCGCCGACCTCCAGGGCCTGGCAGACGGGCTCGCACGGATGGACGCGCTCGCGGCCCTGGCCGAGACGGCCCACACCCGCGGATACGCTCGCCCCCGAGTCACCCAGGGCCGTGCCCTGCGCATCGTCCAGGGCCGTCACCCCACGGTGGAGGCCGCCCTCCCCCCAGGGTCCTTCGTCCCGAACGACTTCTCAATGGACGGCGTGGAGACCACCCTGCACATCCTGACCGGTCCCAACATGGCCGGCAAGTCCACCGTGATGCGCCAGGTCGCCCTGACCGTGATCCTCGCGCAGGCAGGCTCGTTCGTGCCTGCGGACGAGGCCGAGGTGGGGCTCGTGGACGCGGTGTTCACGCGGGTGGGCGCCATGGATGACCTCGCGGCGGGTCGCAGCACCTTCATGGTCGAGATGTCCGAGGCCGCTGATATCCTCGCGCGCGCCACGGACCGAAGCCTGGTCGTGCTCGACGAGATCGGACGCGGGACCTCGACCTACGACGGGGTGGCCATCGCCTGGGCCATGGCCGAGTACATCCAGACCCGAATCGGATGCCGGACCTTGTTCGCAACCCACTATCACGAACTGACCGACCTCGCCAGGGTCCTGCCGCGCACCCGCAACTTCAGCATCGCGGTCCAGGAATGGGGTGGACGCATCCTGTTCTTGCGCAGGCTCGTGGACGGGCCGGCCAACAAGTCCTATGGTATCCAGGTTGCGCGCCTGGCGGGACTTCCAGACGAGGTCCTCGCGCGCGCGAAGGAGGTCCTCGCGAACCTCGAGGCCGGGGAGTGGGACGCAACGGGCCGCCCAAGGTTGGCCCGCTCAAAGAGGCGCCAGGACAGCGGCGCGGATGGACGGGGTGCTGTCCAAGGCCCTGTGGGCCAGCTCGACCTCTTTGGGGCAAGGGCCGAGCCGGAGTGGCCGGACCCCATTGTCTCGAGGCTCGCCGGGCTCGACGTGGACCGCCTGACCCCAATCCGGGCGCTCGAGGTCCTTGCGGAGCTCGTTGCGCAAGCGCGCAACCGCCTTGAGGGACGACCAAGGGAGGGATGATGCTCGCGACGATTGCCGAGGCGATTGAGACCCTGCGTCAGGGCCGCATGCTGATCCTGGTGGACGACGAGGACCGCGAGAACGAGGGCGACCTCGTGGCCGCGGCGGAGACGATCACCCCGGAACAGGTGACCTTCATGTCCAAGCAGGCGCGAGGCCTCATCTGTCTGGCCTTGGACGCGGAGCGCTGCGACGCCCTGGAACTGCACCCCATGACCGAGCGCAATACCGCTCCGCTTGGGACCGCCTTCACGGTCTCGATTGATGCGCGCGAGGGGATCACGACCGGTGTCTCGGCCCACGACCGAGCCGTCACGATCCGCAAGGCCTCCTCCCCAGACGCGGGCCCGCGGGACTTCGTCTCGCCCGGCCATGTCTTCCCCCTGCGGGCCCGGCCTGGCGGCGTGCTGGTCCGCACGGGCCAGACCGAGGGGTCGGTGGACCTCATGCGCCTAGCCGGGCTTCAGCCAGCCGCGGTGATCTGCGAGATCCTGCGCGAGGACGGGACCATGATGCGCCTGCCCGAGCTGTGCGAGTTCGGGCGCCGGCACAATCTGCCCGTGGTCGCGGTGGCGGACATCGTGGCCCACCGCCTGAAGACCGAGCGTCTGATCCAGGAGGTCGCCTCCGCGGACCTCCCGACCGACTTCGGCCCCTTCCGGCTGCGGGCTTTCACCTCCTCGTTTGGGGCGAATGACCGGAGCGCCAGGCCGGCACACGGCGCAATCGAGCAGCGAGCCCACCTCGCACTCGTCATGGGGGAGGCGAAGCCCGACCGTCCCGTCTTGGTGCGGGTGCACCGGGCAAACTTCCCAGGGGACGCCTTCCCGTTCTCGGGCGGGCGAGGCCGCGCGGAAGTCGAGCGGGCCTTGAGCGCGATTGCAAACGAGGGGTGCGGGGTCTTCCTCTATCTGAACCGCGAGGAGACCGGGGCAGACCTGCTTCAGTCCCTCGAACGCGTCCGGACGGAGCCCGACCCATCGGCGCGCCTCGAGAGGGCCGTGCGGGACGAGTCCCGGATGAACTTCCGTGACTACGGCCTCGGGGCCCAGATCCTCCGAGAACTCGGGATCACACGGCTGCGCGTGCTGACGAACAACCCTCGCAAATTCTCCGGCCTGGCCGGTTTCGGGCTCACCGTGGAAGAGTTCGTGCCGCTCGGTTGACGGGTCGGTCCGGTCTCGAAGCACCTTGGGGTGCACGACTAAAAAGCGGCATCTCCCGGCCGCCCAGGACCGCGGCCATGATGGCGCGAAGCAAGTTGCTCTTGCCTGCGCCGTTCGTCCCGGTCAGTAGGTTGACCGGCCCGATATCGAGGTCCACGTCCGCGAGGCTCATGAAGTTGCGGACGCAGACAGACTTCAGACGCCAGTTCATCGCCCTTTCTCCCCCCTACCTCGGCGTCGGGAAGGCCGCAGAGACGGTACACCGACTCGTCAATCTGCCGGTCGGTGGTCGCGATCTTTGCTCGGATGCGGTCGTGCTCATGCAAATCGAGCGCAACGGATTGGACGAGCACGGGCGCGAAGGCGGCCATTGCTCTCCTCTCGACAAAACGTACAACTGCTAGGACGTTCAGGTAGCCCGCGCCGGGTGTCGTGGACTTTGCTCAGGGTGGACACGCAGCCTAGCAGCCACCCTAGAACCACCGGACCGTCAAGGCCCTACGGGGACGTAGAACTGGGCCTCCTTGTCGGAGAGGCGGCCTTCCTGGATGAGGCGCAAGATCGTGTCGGGGGCGACGGTGCGCAGGGTGCGTCGCGAGGCGTCCGCGGCGGCCTCGACCCGGGTGGCCGAGCCGGTCCAGAAGGACCAGGCGATGATGCCGGCGGTCGCAAGGAGGAGGGCCGCCCAGGCCGGGGGGCGGGCGCCTCGGGTCATGGGCCGGGTCGCGGGTGGTTCGCGGGCGCAGCGGTTGCATTGGAGGCACTCGAGGTCCGCAGGCCCCCGCACGTCCAGGTCGCAGGCCGCATAGCGGCGGGTGGGGACCAGGCCCAGCAAGGATGCGACCCGGTTGAACAACGCAAAGAAGGCCCCGACCGGGCAGAAGATGCGGCACCAGAAGCGAAAGACCACGAGGGACCCTGCGAGGGCCAGGGCCGCGACCACGGCCCCCACGCCCTCGACCCGCCCAGAGAAGGCCGTGACCAGTGGGTCGAAGCGCAAGGCCGCAGTGGGCACCCTCACGAACAGGGCCAGGACCACGAGGACCAAAATCGCGTACTTGAGCCCCCGGGCCCGGACCGACCAGTCCGGGGCCGCGCGCGTCAAGAGCCCCAGGCGCGAGGAGAGGCGGCTCGCCACCTCCTGGAGCGCCCCGAACGGGCACAGGTGCGCGCAATAGACCGGGCCGAACAAGAGCGCCAGGACCAGCACCCCGGCCCCGAGCAGCCACATCGCGGCATTCCCGGCCCACACGGGCCACTCCCCCCTGGCCAGGGAGAGAAGCCATGATGTCGAAAGTTGTATATTGAAATAGAATCCGCAGATAACCAGGGAGGTCAATAGAAAGGCCAGGCGCACCCGCGGTGTCCCCCACCGGTGGACCAGGACGAGGCCCAGCAGAGACGCGAGCACGGTCCAGACCCGTGGCTCCAACAGGGGCTTCCACCAGGGGGGCTCCGGGTGGGCCGAGGCCGCGGGCAGGCCCAGGACCTGCGCGGCCAGGGCCTCGCGGGTGCGGTCCAGGGCGCGAAGGAACGCCTCGCGCGTCACCGTGGCCCCGGTCATGGCGTCCAGGGCCTCGCGGTCGGCGACGGCCAGGGGGTTGCGGGCATTTTGGCCCACCAGGGCCTTGAGGAACGTGTTGAGCCCCCGCACATAAGACGGGGTCTCGCGGTGCGACAGGACCCCCACCCGCCGTACATGGCCATCCGTGCCGACCGACAGGACGAGGTTGAAAGGTCCACCGTAGCCCTTGACGTCCGGTGCAGCGGCCTGGGTGGTCGCGAGGACCGCGTCCCCTGGGGGCTCCTGGACCCCGGACAGGCGGTGATGGGGGACGGGGGCTTGCCGGAACTCCTCGCGTGAGAAGGTCTCGAAGCGCCGGATCTGCGCAGGGTCCAGGCGAGTCACCGGCCCGGGTCCGGCGCCCTGGGACTGGTGCCACAACAACCAGGCAGAGATGGCCAGAAATGCCAGGAACGCGGGCCACAGCCGGTGCGGGAAGGCGGGAGAGGACAGGAGGCGGCCCAGGCGCGAGCCGAAAAACCGCGCCCCGGCCCGCCCCGCAAGCCATGCGTCCGCGGCCAGGACGAGCGCCGCGACCCCGAGCAGGCCGGCCATGACCCACAGGGTCCCTTCCACCCCGGCCAATGCCAGGACCACCGAGCCGGTCAGGGGCGCGAGGAGGGCCGCGCCCCAGTGGTCCGCGGCCTCGAGCGTGGCGGCCACGGCCTCGCGGCCAGCCAGGGTGCCAGCCAGAGGCCACGCGAACCCGGTCCCCGCGCCCAGGGCGACCAGGAGCCCGGCCAGGACGGCCCGCCGCGGCCAGGGTTCCAGGGGGTCGAGCCAGGCCAGGACCTGCGGGGTCGCGGCCACGAAGATTCCGGCGATCAGGGCGTACCCGACGGACCACGCCTGCCCGCGTCGCAGGTCCCAACCCCTGCTCACCCGTTGCCCCACAAAGGCCCCGGCCGCGAGCCCCCCCATGAACGCGGCAGTGGCGGCCCCGACCTCGCCATAGACCGCCCCCACGCGCGACTGGTACGCGGCGAGCAGGGCCACGAAGCCCGAGATCGAGACCGCTCCCGCCATGGCCATCAGGATGCTGCCGGCAAAGGCGGGCGCCCTCGGACCCCGGCGCACCCGCTCGCGCGTGGCGACGAGGGCGAGCAGGAGCAAAAGACCCGCGGCCAGGGAAGGGCCCGACTCGTGGACCGCCCACAGGACCCCCACCAGTGGCGAGTCCGACTCGCGCAGGAACGACAGAAGATGCAGGAACGGGGCGAGGGGGCGGTCGTCGCGGTTGAGGAGGTCTCCTGGCGGCTCCCCCCCGTACAGGGAGGCGGCCAGGGCCACCCGGTCCGGCGGGAGCATCGTGACGAAGCCCTCCGGGGGGAAGGGTCGGGGGGACGGGGCAAAGGACTCGTAGCGCCGGGCCAGGACGACCGGGTCCAGGGTCAGGTGGTCGCGCGAGGCCCCGGCGACCAGCAAAGCCTGCTCGCCTGGCGCTACGAGCACGACCGGGAAGAGCGCGGCCAGGGTGCGGAACACGGTCTGGCCCGCGCGCAGGACCTCGGTCCCGATGTAGTTTTCGGCGGAGCGGACCGGCGCCGCGACCACGCCTCCCCGGGCGAGGCTCGCGCGCACGTCCGCGAAGAAATCGAGGGTGTACAGGCGATTCGCGAGCAGGGTCGTGGGCTCGCCTCCCGCCACGACCCAGAGGTCCACGGGTCCCGGGGGCTTTTTCTCGCGCGCGTAGGCCCTCTCGTCCAGGGTCACGAGGCGCACGCGCGCGAGGAGGTCCGGGGGTGCCCCGGTGGCGTCCCATGCCTGCCGGAACATCTGGCCATACGCGCTGTCCATCAGGACGCACTCGACCTCCCGGAAGTAGCGGGTCAGGGCCGCGGCGAGCGCAAGTCCCCCCTGCCCGACCACGATGGCACGCCCACGCGCCGCGGGCAGCGAGGCGAGCAGGGCCGCTCGGGCCTCCACGTCCGGACCCGGGGGAAAGGTGGCCGAGACCTCTCCGTCCGCGAGCAACAACCACTGCCCGGTGGCGCGCGCCACGGTCAGCAGTTGATAGGGCGTGTGGCGGTCGCGCACCCACTCGGCCCCGGCCAGGGAGGCGCGCAAGCGGAGGGAGGCCGCGGCGTCGCGCATCGTGGGCCCCACCACAGGGACCAGGGGCGAGAGGGTCGCAAGCGCGGCCAAGGCCGGGACGACCATGATGCGACCCACGCCCACAGAGCCCGCCAGGGCGAGGCCCACCACCGGCACACCGGCGGCCCCCACGACGGTGAACCCGTCCATCCCCATGGCAAAGGCCAGGGTCGCGAGCCCACCCCCGAGCAAGGCCCCCACAGCCTCGACCGAGTACCCCGCGGACGCGCCGGACCGCGAGTCCGGGCCGACCCGCTCGCACAGGGCCGGGAACAGCCCGCCGGTCAGGAGGCTCACGGGCGCCGTGGCCAGCAGGGCCCCGACCGCCAGGAGCCCGAGGGGCGTGGGCTCGTGCACAGGCACGGTGGACAGGAGCCGAACGGCCGGGAGCGAGGCGATCCCGGCGATGGCCCCGGGCGGGTACAGGGCGAGCAGGGGGGCCGCGTGGCGCACGGCCAAGGCGCGTGCGCCAGGCGAGGCGCGCACCACCGTGGCCCCCAACGCGATCCAGACGAACCACGCCCCGAAGAACAGGCCAAAGGCGATCTCGCTGCCGCGGAACAGGACGAGGTATTCGCGCACCAGGGCGGTCTGGGCCGCGATCGTGAAGAACCCCACGACCGCCGCGGCCGCCCGCGCCCACGGCAGCGGCCTCTGCCCCCCACCGGCATCAGCGCCGTTCATGGAACACGTGCGCCTGGAAGGTCTCGAAGCGGGCCCCCGACTTCCAGGCGTCGGACGAGAGGCCCGCCTTGCGGGACAGGTGGGCGAGCATGGTCTCGAGGTCCCAGCCCTGCTCGGGCGCGACCTGCGGCAGGAACACGGCCCGGCGGCCGGACTTCTCGAGCACCACGCCGTCGCGTCCAACCCGGATGTCCATGGGCCCCGCGACCTGTTTGAGGGGTGTCAGGACCGAGATCTCGATCTCGACCTGCGGCTCCTCGGCCTCGGTCATGGGCTCGAACCGGGGGTCGTGGGAGGCGGCGTTCACGGTGTTGCGGATGACCCCTTGATACAGGGGCTCGGTCCCCTCGATGGACCCGATACAACCCCTCAAATCCCCGTGCTTCTTGAGGGTGACAAAGACCCCGTAGTTCTCGCGGACCTTGGGCGGGATGTCGCGCCCCTCCTTGACCGGGTCCGGCAGGGGTTTTCCCGCGAGGTGGCGGCGAAGCGTCTCGCGCGCAAGCCCGAGCAGAAACGCCTGGGCCTTGTCGTCCAGGATCTCGACCCCCTCGAACTGGACCGGCGCGCGTTTCTCGATAAAGATGACCGAGTAATACGACACCGAGTTGGTCCAGTCGCCAAGCATCCGCCCGGAGGTGTCGAACTTCAAGGGCACGGCCTCGCTCATCTCGGGCATGGCCGCGAGCAGGACCGAGATGGGCGCAGCCCCACAGATGGTGTCCCCGGTACGTTCCAGGTGGGCGAAGAAGCCGTCCACGTCCCGCTTCGAGATGGGCTCCGCAGCCTTGAGAGCGAGTTCGCGGATCCGGTCCGGCACCCGGTCGCGGAAGGGGACATACCCGTAGTTCGGGCCGTAATGGGTGAAGTCCGACGACGCCACGACCACGGTGGACTCGTCCATGATTTCCCGCAGGGCACGTGCGGCCTCGCGCGCCTCGGCCGGGCCGATGCGGCCGACCACAATGGGGACCAGCGTCGCATCCGGTACCACAACCTGGAGGAACGGGACCTGGATGTCCACGGAGTGCTCTCGGCGGAAGGCATCCTGCCGGAAGGCGAACAGCCCGGACGCGCGGGCGAGTTTTTCCATCGCCTCCCGGTCGAGCGCGACCTCGCCAAGTGGCGTCCTCCAGTGAGTCGCGTCGGGCAGGGCCAGGCCCTGGAACCCGACGTAATGGCTGGGACCCATGACGATGACGCGCCGCACGGGGCGTCCTAGCAAGGTCTTGTACCCGTACGCCGCGACCCCGCCCGAGAAGCGATACCCTGCGTGCGGGGAGATCATGCCCAGGATGCGTCCCCGATACCCGGCCAGGTCCGACACGTCCGCGTCGTCCAGCATCCTCTGGACCTCGCGCCGCAAGGTCTTCTCGTCCCCTGGGTACCACGAGCCGGCGACCGGCGAGTCAATGACCTTCTTTTCGACCCTGGGTTCCCCCGAGTCGGGTGTCCCGTTTCCCTTCTTCACGGCCTCCTCCTTGGGTCCGGCCTCCCCTCCCGCCTCCCGTCCGCGGCACGACCCGGCCAGGGCGAGGGTCGAGACCACCAGAACCGCAGTCCTCCACAGGGGGTCCATGCCATCCTCCCGGACAGACCCGGCCTTCAGCCGGCCAGGTCCGGGTCAGGCGTCAGGTCTTGTCGTCGCAGGGGCTTGGTCCGAATCCGGGCTCCGCGTTCCTTCCCGTTCGCCCGCGCCTGCCTCGCCCCGAACAGGAGCGCCCCGGCCGCCGCCGCGACCCCCGCCTTCAGGACCTCGCGCCTCGTCGGCCCCTGGCCGGGCCTCGCGCCTTCCGACGCCTCGTTCATTTCGGCCTCCCGAATCGCCCCGCGATCCGGCCCCCGCAGAGGGCGCAGGTGCCGTCGTCGCGGACGTGGAACCGTTCCATGTCCAGATGATACCCCACGCGCCGGATCACCACCTGCCCGCATGAGGGGCAGCGGGTGTTCTCGGCCTCGTGGCCCGGCACGTTGCCGATATAGACGTACTTCATCCCCTCGTCCTGGGCCAGTTTCCACGCCATCTCGAGCGTCGAGACCGGGGTGGGCGGGAGGTTACGCAGCTGGTGGTGCGGCACGAAGCGCAGGAAGTGCAGTGGGGTCTCCGGACCGAGGTGGTCGCGCATCCATCGCACGAGCGCGCGGATGGTTTCGCGGTCGTCGGACATCCCCGGGATCACAAGGTTCGAGACCTCGAGCCAGACCCCCTCTTCCTTTGCAATCTCAAGGGTGTTCAGCACCGGACGCAGCCCCCCGTCACAGACCTCCCGATAAAATCTATCATCAAAACATTTCACGTCAATCGTCGCGGCCTCGACGACCTTGAACAAGGCGCGCATGGGCTCCTCGTTCGCGTATCCCGCCGAGACGATGGCACTCCGAAGTCCCTGGCGCCGCCCCAAAGCCGCCGCTTCGTACGTGTACTCGTAGTACACGATGGGCTCGGTGTACGTATAGGCGATCAGGGGAATGCCCTCGTCCAGCGCCGTGGCGACCAGGCGGTCCGGTGGGAGGGCGTAGGCCTCGACGTCCTCGGGGTTCGCCTGCGAGATCCGCCAGTTCTGGCAGTTCTTGCAGTGCATGTTGCACCCCACCGTGGCGATGGAGAGGATGCGCTCGCCCGGGTAGTAGTGGAAGAAGGGCTTTTTCTCGACCGGGTCCACGTGGACCGCGACCGGGAACCCGTACGTGACCGCCCTCAAGGTCCCGTCCAGGTTGATGCGGATACGGCAGTCACCGGCCTGACCGGGGGCGATCCGGCACCCCTTTGGGCACAGCCGGCATTCCACGGTCCGAGCGGCCATGGGTCACCTCGCAACGTGATTCTAGCGCCAGGAGCATGTCCACGCAATCGAGGCCGCTTCACGCCTCGACATCGGACCGCCTCCGTGGTAGAAGCGCGCCCGCCGCCAGTGGACGGCTCTGCGAGGAAGGCGACATGGACGAACTCGAACGGGAGGCCCTCGCGCAGATCGAGGCTGCGAGGACCAGCGCGGCCCTACGCGAGGTCGAGGTCGCGTGGCTCGGCAAGAAGGGCCGCATCACGACCGCCCTGAAAGGGCTTGGAGCCCTGGACCCCGCCATGCGCCGGGAGCGGGGCCAGGCGCTCAACCGTCTCAAGCGCGAGGTGGAAGAGGCCTTGGCCCGGCGGCGCGACGAGGTCTTACGCGCCGAGGTGGAGGCCCGGATCCGAGAGGACCGCGTGGACCCCACGCTCCCAGGCCTTGCGGTCCCCTGCGGGCACCTGCACCCCCTGACCCGGGTCCTCGAGGACGTCGAGGACCTGTTCGAGCGCATGGGCTACTACGTGATGGACTTCTACGAGGTGGAAGACGAGTTCCACAACTTCGAGGCCCTCAACATCCCCGCGGACCACCCGGCCCGGGACATGCAGGACACCTTTTACCTGGAAGACGGGCATCTTTTGCGGACCCACACCTCGCCAGGGCAGATCCGCGCGATGCGGACCCTGCCGAAGCCATTTCGAGCGGTGTTCCCGGGCCGTGTGTATCGCTTCGAGGCCACCGACGCCTCGCACGAGCACACCTTTCACCAGGTCGAGGGCCTGATGATTGACCGCTCGGTGTCCGTCGCGAATCTCCTGTCCGCCATGATGACCATGCTGGAGGGGGTCTTCGGGCGTCGCGTCGAGGTCCGCCTGCGGCCCGGCTACTTCCCGTTCGTCGAGCCGGGCTTCGAACTGGATGTGCGCTGCCTGGTGTGCGGCGGGCGGGGGTGCCCCATGTGCAAGCAGTCGGGGTGGGTCGAGTTTCTGGGCTGCGGGCTGGTCCACCCCAACGTGATCCGGGCCGGTGGCCTCGACCCGTCCGAGTGGGAGGGCTGGGCCTTCGGGGTGGGGCTGTCGCGGCTCGCGCTCTTGCGATACGGGATTGACGACATCCGGTGGCTGATGTCCGGGGACCTGCGGTTCACTCGGCAGTTTTGAGCGACAGGCAATCGCATGAAGTTCACGTGGAACTGGCTTCAGGATTTCGTGGACCTTCAGGGTGTGGACCCCTTCGCCATCGCGGACCGGTTCACCCTGACCGTGGCGGAACTCGAGGGGGTCGAGCGCGTGGGCGAGGGCCTTCATGAGGTCCGCACGGCGCGCATCGCCTCGCTCGACCCGCACCCGGCCGAGCCGCGCTGGCAGGTGGTGACGCTCGACCTCGGGGGCCCAAAGGCGCAATGCGTGTCGGGCGCGCCCAACCTGGCCATGGGGGCCATGGTCCCCGTGGCCCTGCCCGGCACGCGCCTGCCTGGCGGGGTCACGGTCCAGGCCCGCGACATGCGCGGGGTCCGAAGCGAGGCCGTGGTCCTCTCCGAGGCCGAGATGGGCCTGTCGGACGACCATTCCGGGGTCCTGGTCCTCCCCCCGGACGCGCCCGTGGGGGTGCCGCTGCCGCAGGTCCTCCCGGTCGAGGACGTGGTCTTCCAGGTGGACAACAAGGCGATCACGCACCGACCGGACCTGTGGGGCCACTGGGGGATCGCCCGCGAGGTCGCGGCCATGACGGGGCGGCCGCTGCGCGACCCCCCTGACACCTTCCCGCAAGGCCCCGGTGCGCCCCTCCGGGTCGTGGTGGACGACCCGGACGATTGCCCCCGTTACATGGCGATGGCCTACTCGGGTGTTCGCATCGCCCCCTCCCCGTTCTGGATCGCCCGCCGCCTGCGCCTGTGCGGGATGCGGCCCATCTCGAACGTCGTGGACCTGACGAACTTCGTGATGCTCGCCGTGGGCGAGCCCGTGCACGCCTTCGACCGCCGCCAGATCCGCGGCGACCTGATCCGTGTGCGCCGGGCCAGGCCCGGTGAGCCTTTCCGCACCCTGGACGGCCAGGACCACGCTCTGGACCCCGACGACCTCCTTATCGCGGACGCCGAGCGAGGCATCGCGCTCGCCGGGGTCATGGGAGGCGAGGACTCGGGCATCGCGGACGACACCACGGACGTGGTGCTCGAGTGCGCGACCTTCCACCCGGGGCGGGTGCGCAAGACCTCGGTGCGACACGCGACCCGCACCGAGTCCTCGGCCCGCTTCGAAAAGGGCCTGGACCCGCGCCTGCCGCCCAGGGCCATGGCCCTGTTCACGAGGATGCTCGGCGAGGTGTCGCCCGGAGCGGGCCCGGCGACGCGCGTGGCCGACGCAGCGACCTTTCCCAGCGACCTCCCGCGCATCCGGCTGGACCCAGCGACCGTGTCGCGCCGGCTGGGCGTCGAGGTTTCGGCGCACAGGACCACCGAGATCCTCGCATCGCTTGGGTTTGGAGTCGCACAAGGCCCCGACGGAGCCCTGGACATCCAGGTCCCCTCGCACCGCGCCACGCGCGACATCTCGATCCCGGAGGACCTGATCGAAGAGGTCGGGCGCATCGTGGGATACGACCGCATCCCACCGGTGCCACCGCCCGTGATCGAGGGGCTCGTGCCGAGGGACCCGATGCGTGTCCTGGCCCGGCAGGTCCGGCACCTGCTCGCGTTCGCGTGCGGCCTCGACGAGGTGATGACCTACTCCTTCGCGAGCGAGTCGCTCCTGGCACGCCTGGGCCTGGACCCCGGCCCCTCCCTCCGGCTGCGCAACACCCTGTCCGCGGACCACGTCCGCCTGCGCACCGAGGTCGCCCACAACCTCCTGGCCGCGCTCCAGCGCAATGCCACGCAGTTCTCCTCGTTCGGGCTGTTCGAGGTGGGGCGCGTGTTCCGGCCGGACCCCGGGCCTGACGGCCTGCCGTCCCAGCCGCGCCACGTGGCCGTTCTCTTGTACGACAAGGCCGCCGCGACACGCGAAACCTCGAACGCCTTGTTCCGTCGAGGAAAGGGTATCGTCGAGTTCCTGCTCGACCGCCTGGAGGTAGCCGCGGTCTCGGCGGACATGCCGCCGCGGTCCCCGCCCGCCTGGGCGCATCCCAACCGTTGCGTGGGCGTGACCGCCTCGGGCCAGGAGGTCGGCGTGCTCGCCGGGGTCCACCCCGGGGTCATGGCTGCCCTGGATTGCGCCGGGGCCGCGGTCATCGCGGAGCTGGACCTCGAATGCATCCTCGGGGCACCACGCGCGGAGCGCCGCTTCCGGCCCATTCCGAGGTTCCCCGCCATCCAGGCCGACCTCTCGTTTGTCATCGCCGAGGATGCGCGGTCGGGGGACCTCGTTTCCTTAATCCGCGAGCACGCCGGAGCGACTCTCGGTCGCGTCGAGTTCGTGACGGAGTATCGGGGACCGCCGCTGGCCGCCGGCCAGCGGAGCGTCACCTTCCGCTTGACCTTCCAGGCCCCTGACCGCACGCTTGCGGACGCGGAGGTCCGCGAGGCCGTGGAGAAGGTGATCTCGGTGGCACGCGCGGCCGGCATCGGGATCCGGGAGGGTTGAGACCCCGCGCGCCCCCGATGGCACGGAGCCGGGGGACGCCCCAGCCGGTCATGGTGGACGTCCTGTTCGTCAGCAAGCCCTTGGCCCCTCCGTGGGACGATTCCGGCAAGGTCCTGCCGTATCTCCTGGCGCGCCACCTCCACGGGGTCCGGGTCGCGGTCCTGACCCCCCGGGGCCACACCCTAGGGCTTGCTGGCGTGGCCGAGCACGCCCTGTATCGCCGCGCCTCGTCGTTCACGGTCCCCTGGTCGGACAAGGCCCGCCTTTTCGCGTGGCTCGCCCGCGCGGACCTCCCCCCGCTCGTCCACTTTTTCTTCTCGCCCAACCGTCTGACCGGGGGCGCGGTCCGCCTGTTCCGGCGCCTGCGCCCGCACGTGCGCGTGCTCCAGACCGTGATGAGCCTTCCCGACGACCCGGCGATTCTGGCCTCCGGGCTGTTTGCGGACACGGTGATCGTGTGGTCGCGCCGCGCCGAGGACCTCGTCACCCAGGCGGCTCGCCGCCGGGGGCTTTCGGCCCGAGTCGTCCACGTGCCCCCGGGCATCGTGCCCCTGACCCCCGCCTCCCCGGAGGAGCGCCGCCGCCTGCGGGCAGAACTCGGCCTGCCGCCCGACCGGCCTCTGGTCCTGTACGCGGGGGACCTCGAGTTCTCGTCCGCGGCCGGGGTCGTGGCCGAGGCCGTGGACATCACGCTCCGCCACCTGGATGTGGTCTTCGTGTTCGCTTGTCGGGACAAGACGCCGCGTGCCCGCAGGATGCTGCAGACCCTCCAGCGGGACCTTGCGAACCAGGTCTCGACAGGACAGGTGAGGTTCGTGGGCTCTACGCAAAGGTTTCGAGACCTCGTCCGGTGCGCAGATGTCCAAGTCCTGCCCGCCGAGACCACAAAGGCCAAGACGGACGTCCCGCTCGCGGTTTTGGAGGGGTTGTCCGCAGGCGTTCCGGCCATCATCGGCACAGGCACAGCCATGCAGGAGCTCGTGGATGCCGGGGCCGCCCTGGGCGTCCCCCCCCTGGACCCGGAGGCCCTGGCCCGCTCGCTCGTGGGGCTCTTGTCCGGGCCGGGGCGGGCCGCTGCGTTCGGGCAGGCCGGCCGCGCCTTCGTCCTGCAACGCCACACCCCCGAGGCCATGGCCGAGGCCCACGCGCGACTCTACCGCCTCCTGCTCCGCGAGGCGGGTTATCCTTGCGAGGCAAGGCCATGACGACGCGCCTGGACAACCGGACGTACTACGACGCCATGGCCGCGGGCTACGAGCGCGAGCGCCACCGCGGCTACCACGCCTTCCTGGACGAGGCCGAAGTCGCCTGCGTGGCGGACCTCGTGCGCGGGGCGGAGGTGCTCGAGGTCGGCTGCGGCACCGGTCTCATCCTGAAGCGGCTTGAGCCCCTCGCCCGCCGGGTCGTGGGCGTGGACCTGTCGGGCGAGATGCTTGGCCGGGCGCGCGTGCGTGTCCCCACCGTGGCCCAGGCGAGCGCCCTGTCCTTGCCCTTCGCGGACGGCTCCTTCGATGTCGCGGTGTCGTTCAAGGTCCTCGCGCACATCCCGGAGGTGCGGGCCGCAGTGGCCGAGATGGCCCGCGTGGTCCGCCCGGGGGGACACCTCGCGCTCGAGTTCTACAACCGGTGCTCCCTGCGAGCCCTAGTGAAGCGTCTGAAGCCGCCGTCAGCCATCGCGGACGGTGTGGCCGATACCGACGTGTTCACCCGATACGACACCCTGGAGGAGGCCGCGTCCTACCTGCCCGCAGGGGTCCAGGTCCAGCGCGTGCACGGTATCCGCATCGCCCTGCCCGCGGCCTTCCTGATGAAGGTCCCTGTCGTGGGCGCGGCGCTGCGTCTCGAAGAGCGCCTGCTCGCCCGCACGCCCCTGCGCCGCTTCGCGGGTTTCATCGTCCTCATCGCCCGACGAAGCGGGGTCTGAGCAGTCGTCCTGAAAAGTGCATCCTGTCCTGCCACAAGATAGCCGTGCTGGCGTGACCGGCGACAGTCGGCCCGGGTGCCGCAAGCGGTTTGAGGCAACGACGCGGCTTCGAGTGGATGTGTCAGAAAGCAACTCGTGCACTTGACCCGCGTCCGTCGTGTCGGGAGAATCCGAATCGGTGGCACTTTTCGGGGATGGGATGTTCGAGAAGAGTTGTGGACTCGTGGAGAACACTGAATGACGGAAGGAAGAGACATCCGTGTCGGACGGGTCGTGTTCGCCGACAATCTTGACGTGTTGAGGTCTATTGCTTCGGGCTCGGTGGACCTGATCTACATCGATCCGCCGTTCAACACGGGCAAGGTCCAGAAGAGGACACAACTTCGTACCATACGGTCCGAGGAAGGCGACCGCGTGGGTTTCCAGGGTCGGCGCTATCGGAGCATCCCTCTGAAGACGCGGGGATTCAACGACGCCTACGATGACTATCTCGCCTTCCTGGAACCGCGCCTGTTAGAGGCGCACCGGGTGCTTTCCCCGCACGGTTCACTGTACGTACACCTTGATTTTCGAGAGGTTCATTATTGCAAGATTTTATTAGATGAGATTTTCGGACGCGAGTGTTTCCTGAACGAGATCATTTGGGCCTACGATTACGGCGGAAGACCAAAGGACAGGTGGCCGCCGAAGCACGACAACATCTTGCTCTATGTGAAGAGTCCTCGGGATCACATCTTCAACGCCGAGGAAATAGAGCGCATCCCATACATGGCGCCAGGGCTTGTCGGTCCCGAGAAGGCAGCGCGTGGAAAACTGCCCACCGACACCTGGTGGCACACCGTCGTCCCCACGAACGGCGCGGAGAAAACAGGATATCCCACCCAAAAACCGCTCGGTATCTTGCGGTGGATCATTCAGGCCTCCTCCCGACCTGGGTCGCTCGTTCTCGACTTTTTTGCCGGCAGCGGGACGACCGGTGTTGCAGCGCTTCAACTTGGGCGACGCTTCGTGCTTGTGGACAATAATCCCGAGGCCCTCGAGGTCATGGCGCGACGGTTCGACGGGGTTCCTGACATCGAGTGGGTCGGATTTGACCCGCGCCCGTATCAAAAGCGTGGCGCGGCCGGCGATTTGTTTGTGACCCCCATGGGAGAAACGCGATGATGTCCGGCCAAATCAGAGACCCTGATGTCCGGCTGCTCGCTGCGATTGCAGGCACGATTGAGGTAGACTACCCGACAGCCCTCGACGCGTGGGAAGGCAGTCCGTTCACCTGGATCCTGCGTGCCCGTTCGTCCCGGAAAAGAGGAAAGATTGGAGAACAACTGGTCGCGGGATGGTGCGCCGCGAAGGGTCTGGACGTTCGGTCGGCCGGAGACAGCGAGGCCGATCGGGTCATTGCTGGTCACCGAGTCGAGATCAAGTTCTCGACGCTCTGGGAAAGCGGCGTTTACAAGTTTCAGCAGATTCGGGACCAACGCTACGACGACGTCTTCTGTCTCGGGATTGGCCCGTTCGATGCGCACGCATGGGTGGTTCTGAAGTCTGTCTTGACACTGCACGTGATCGGGCACCGACCCCAGCACGGGGGTAGGAGGGGCAAGGACACCTTTTGGCTCTCCTTCGCACCCAAGCGACCTCCCGCCTGGCTCGCGCCATATGGAGGCTCACTCGGCCAGGCGTTCGAGGTGATCAAACGGTGGAGGGTCTGACGGGAGAAGGCAACCGCTTGAGCAAGGCCTCCGGACTCCTGGCGGGGCGGGGGTTCAAACTGTGTCTGGGCGTGACGCACGCTGGAGACTGCCTTCCGCGCACAAGGCGCGGTCGAGCCTGTGCACTTGGAAGGCTCGCTACGCGCATAAGCCACCGGTACCTCCCCAGATCGCGGTTTGCTCGTGGTGAGCCACGTGTTGACCCTGCGAGCTATGGATACTAGAATCTCGTCGCGGGCTTTTGGCCGGAAAGGGCATGACCGACCAGCCGGACAAGAATGCGACGGAACGTGCCGCGCGCATCGCACTGCTCGCGTGCGTGGTCCTGAGCCTGGTCGGGCTCGGAGTCTCGTTCGAACTGACGCGCGTCTATCGGATGGCCCGCACGGACCCGGACTACCACAGTTTTTGCGCGGTCAGCGAGGCCGTGAACTGCGAGACCGTGGCCTTAAGCCCGTACGCGACCGTCTTGGGCGTGCCCACCTCGGTGTGGGCCTCGGCGGGGTACGTCTTCTCGGCCCTCCTTGCCCTCTGGTGCGCCTGGTGGCTCCGCAATGGCTTCGGGCTCGGGTGGCTGGCCCTGACCGGGGTCGTGTTCACCGGGGTCTCGGCCTTCCTCGCCTGGGTGATGGGGGCCGTGATCGGGTCCTTGTGCATCCTGTGCCTGGCCCTGGACGTCGTGAACGTCGGGGTCCTGGCCATGGCCCTCCTGGCCCTGCGAAACAGGGGTACATCGTTTCAGCGCGCGCTCGCGGACGACCTGCGCGCACTGGCCCGGTTGTCCGCGGCGCCAATCGCCATGGGGCTCGTGCTGCTGGCCCTGCTCGGCGGGGCATTTGCGTACGGGTCCCGGATGGTGGACGCGGTGCAGCCGTCGCGGGGGGAGGGTAGCCCCTCGGCCGGTCCCCAAAGCCCGCTGAACCATCCGCCATCCCCCGAGTGCGGGCCCGGCGAGGCGGGAAGTCCTTCCTCTCCCCAGATCCGCACCGGGGTCTCGCCCGATGGCCACCCGTGGGTCGGGGCGGAGCGCCCGCTCGTGGAGGTGCACGAGTTCACGGACTATCAGTGTCCCCATTGCCGCAAGGCGCACCTCCTGGTGCGGCGCCTGATCTCCGAGTACCCGGACCGCCTGCGCGTCTATCACCGCAACTTCCCGCTGGACCACCAGTGCAACCCCTCGGTCGAAAAGCCGTTTCACCAGCGGGCCTGTGAACTGGCCCGGGTCGCGGTCTGTGCGGGCCGGCAGGGCCGCTTCTTCGAGATGAACGACTTCTTGTTCCAGCACGCGGACGAGATCCGAGACCGCAACCTCGACGCCGACGACATCGCCAGGCGCCTCGAACTCGACCTCGACCGCTTCCGCTGCTGCCTGGACGAGGCCGCGGTCCGCGAGGCCATCCGCCGCGACATCGAGGACGGCCGGCGCCTGGGCATCGAGGGCACCCCGGCCTTCGTGGTGGACGGCCGCGTGTACTACGGGCGCATCCCTCCTGACGTGGTCGCGCGCCTGCGGACCGGTCCCGCACCCACGAATTGACCGGATCGTGATCATCGGTCAAGGTACGGGTGCGCGACTGCCTGTCGGAGATCATGCACGGCAGCGGGGCGCAGGCGGATCATCAGGCGGATCGGGGCCGCGCGTCGCCGGTCCGGGTCCGAGCCCTGCCGGACGGGCGCGACGCGCGCTTGCCGGTCGAGGAGGTGCGGCCATGTTGATCGGTGTCCCCAAGGAAAAGGACCGCCACGAGCATCGCGTCGGGCTGAGCCCCTACGCGGTCCGGCAACTCGTCTCGCAGGGCCACACGGTCTTCGTCGAGAAGGGGGCCGGCGTGACGGCCCACTTCACGGACCAGGACTACGAGAAGGCCGGGGCCCGCATCGTCTATCGGACCGAGGAGGTCTATCAGCGGGCGGACTTCATCTGCAAGGTGGCGAAACTGACGCCAGGCGAGGTGGACCTTCTGAAGCACGGCCAGGTGGTGTGCGCCTTTCACCACCTGGCGGTCGTGCCCAAGGAGACCGTGCTGCGGGCCATGGCCAAGGAGGTGACCCTGATCGGGTACGAGGTCATCCAGGACGAGCGCGGGGACCTGCCCGTGCTGATCCCGTTCAGCGAGATGGCCGGGCAGATGGCCGTGCACCTAGCGGCCCATTTCCTGACGACGGAGCAGGGGGGACGCGGCGTCCTCCTGGGCGCGGTCCCCGGCATCCCGCCCGCCACGGTCCTGGTCCTGGGCGCGGGGACCGCGGGGTCCTCGGCGGCCCGGCAGGCTGCTGCGTGCGGGGCCCACGTGATCGTAGTGGGCACGGACCTGGACCGGTTGCGCCAGTTGACGAGGGAACTGGGCCGCGGGGTGGTGACGGTCCTCGCGGGCGGCCCGGAACGCCTTCAGCAATACATCTCCATCACGGATGTCCTGATCGGGGCCGTCCTGATCCCGGGCGCCCGCGCGCCGCAGGTCGTCACCGAGGACATGGTCCGCTCGATGAAGCCGGGCGCCGTGATCCTGGACCTCTCGATTGACCAGGGCGGCTGCGTGGCCACGAGCCGCCCCACGACCGCGGACAACCCGACATTCTTCCAGCACGGCGTAGTCCACTACTGCGTGCCCAACATGACCGCGAGCATCCCGCGAACGGCCTCGCGGGCCCTGGCGAACGTGGCGCTCCCCTACCTTTTGGCCCACGGCAAGAAGGGCCTCGATCAGGCCCTTCTCGACGACCCCGGCCTCGCCGCCGGGGTCTATCTGTACCGAGGCCGGATGGTCAACGCAGCGGTCGGGGAGGCACTCCAGATCCCTTGGGTCCCGCTGGCGGACCTGATCGGGAGGCGGCCATGAACTGGCTCAAGGATTACGCGTCGAAACTGAAGTCCGCCGAGGAGGCGGTGCGCATCGTTCAAAGCGGCGACCGGGTCTATTACGGCGGGAACGCCGCGATCCCCTGGGCCCTGGTGCGCGCCCTGGCCGCGCGCCGCGATGAACTGCGCGACGTGCAGTTGAACCACGTGCTGTTGCTGGGCGACGACCCCCTGTCCGCGCCCGAGATGGCCGGGCACTTCCGGCACAACTCCCTGTTCGTGGGGCCTGCGGACCGCGCCGCGGTCAACGACGGTCGCGCGGACTACGTGCCGATCTTCCTGCACCAGATCCCGCGCCTGTTCACGGAGGGCATCGTCCCGCTGGACGTGGCGATGGTGATGGTGTCCCCCCCGGACGAGCACGGGTTCATGAGCCTGGGGGTCGAGGTCCTGGCCTCGATGGCCGCGTGCCGGGCCGCGAAGAAGGTCATCGTCCAGGTCAACGAGCAGATGCCCCGGGTCCTGGGCGACTGCTTCCTGCACGTGAGCCGCGTGGACGCCATCGTGGAGCACACCGAGGCCCTCCCCGTGCGCGAGACCAGGCCCGCGACCGAGGTCGAGCGGGCCATCGCGCGGCACGTCCTGGACCTGATCGAGCCCGGCGCCACGCTGCAGATGGGGATCGGCGGGATCCCGGACTCGATCTTCGAGGCCATGGAGGGCCGCCTGGACCTGGGCATCCACACTGAGATGATCTCCGACGGGGCCATGCGGGCCATCGAGCGCGGCGTGGTGACCGGCCTGCGCAAGACCCTGCACCCCGGCAAGGTCATCATCACCTTCGCCCTGGGCAGCCACACCCTGTACGAGTTCTTGGACAACAACCCCCTCATCGAGGCCCACCCGGCCGAGTACGTGAATGACCCGTTTATCGTGAGCCAGAACGACCATCTCGTGGCGGTCAACTCGGCCATCGAGGTGGACCTGACCGGCCAGGTTTGCTCGGACTCCATCGGGACGTACATCTTCTCGGGGTTTGGCGGGCAGGTGGACTTCATCCGCGGGGCCGCGCGCTCGAAAGGGGGCAAGCCCGTGATCGCGCTGCCGTCCACGGCCCAGGGCGGGAAGGTCTCGCGCATCGTGCCGATGCTGAAGCCGGGCGCCGGCGTGGTCACGAGCCGGGCGGACGTGCACTGGGTCGTCACCGAGCACGGGGCCGTGAACCTGTTCGGCAAGAACCTGCGCGAGCGGGCCGAGGCCCTGATCAGCATCGCGCACCCGGACCACCGCGAGGACCTGGAGCGCGCGGCGCGCGAGCGGAAGCTGTTGCCGTAGAGAGAGGAGAGGCGACCTGTGCAGACTCCATGCGAGATATTCGAGGTCCTGGCCCGCAAGAGGGCCGCGATCCAGGCCTTCCTCGTGGCGGGTCTGCACGAGCCTCCGGGCCGCCGCCGCTACCGCCTGCTCGAGGAGTCGGTCGTGCTCGACCGCAGCGCCCGCCTCGTGGACGCCTTCTTGCGGGCCATCCGGGCGGAGGCCCAGGCCCTGGGCGATTTCGTCGCGCGCCTGGCCGAGGACGCCCGGCGAGAAGGGTCCTCGCCGCTCGACTGGCTGCGCGCCCTGAATCTTTTGGAACAGAAAGTCCGATCGCTCATCCCCGAGGACGCAAGGGCCCGCGCCTCCGACCTCGCCCGCATCTCGGAGGTGATCGAGGAGGCGCGGGAGCAGGCGAGGCGGGTCGCCGGCTGAGTCGTTGCCGAGAGCGCGGGTGCCAGTGTGGGTGGACCAGGCGCCCGGGTTCAAGGCGGCGGGATGTCCTTTGCGACCTCGTCAGGCGTGCGGTAGGGGACGCCGACGGTTTCGTGTTGACACTCTCGAGGACACCACGGGTTGATGTGGGTGCAGGTGTGCGCGTACGTCTTGGAGACAGAAACGGGATACCCGTTTTCATCCAGTTCAAGATTGAGGGAACCGATCTTGGCGACCGTTTCACCATAGGCAGGGGAAGAGAGCAGGCAGGACCTAGCGTCGTCGTAGGCGTCGTGCGACACACCGTGGCACCCCGAGTTCATGGCCACACAGACCTCGCAGGCGGCGGCCTCAGAACATGTCCAGGGGCCATTTGGCCCCTCAGTCCATGGGGACCTTTCTGGGTCGAACCCCAGCCACTCGAGGCCCTTCGTGCGCGGGGCGACGACGAACAGTCCCCACTGTTCCTTGTGTTCCGTTCCCCATTTCTTGGCCTCCTCTTCCGCCCGTTTGCGCGTCTCCTTGCACTGCTCCACCAGGGCCGAACGCAGAACGGCGATTTCTTCTGGCCACAACATCAGGATGGGACCACAGCAGTAGGACCTGACCGTCAATCTCGGGATCACACAATCGCTGTCCGTCTGGAAATTCTGGATATGAACATCCACAAAGAATCCGCCGAATTGTGCAACAACCTCCCGCCTGTCCATGTCCACCCAGGGCGCGTCTTTGGCGGCGCAGACTTTCATCTTCCCCTCCTCGATCGTCGGCGGCGGATATCCTCCGAACGGCTGATACCCACCAAGCGCGGGATCCGGCCATGGCGTCGCGTATTCCCACAACCGTTGGATCCCGACCTCGTTGAGAACATTGAGAGCGGACACCGTTCCGGCGCCGGGGTAGGCGAGGTAGAAGGCGTCGAGACCGGCCAAGATATATTTCCCGTCCAACACGGCCGGCTCCGGGATCCGGGTCGCGTAGCCTACGCCCCAACAGGTCGGCTGAAACCAAGAAGCAGGGTCCGGTCTGAAGCCCTGGGGTAGCCGCTCGAACCCTTCCGGGCAGTGTGCGCCACGTGGCAGGGTCGTCTTCTTATCAGGGTCTCCGCCCAAAATAAGGCGCTCGCCTTCCCGGACCACCGACCGGTCAGGCGGCGGGCAGAGCCCTTCCTTGAGAAGCCGCCTCGCCTCGTCAAGCCCGCAGACCCCGGTGTAGTACTCCATCGCACACTGCCACTCGGAAACGTAGTCGCCCCCCTCACAGAACGGCGGAAGAGCGACCCATTGCGGTGGATCACAAATGATGACCTCGTAAGAACCGGTAGCCTCTCTGGGTCCTGAATCGGAGTCCTGGACAGCCACGTCCCCCGGCGGGAGGCCCGCCTCAAGAGCCAGGACATCGAACATGTCGGGACCTTCCGATGCTCCCCCACCCCGGCAACCGGACACCGCGAGCGCCGTCATGAATCCCATGACGGCACCCAACCAAAGCCACGTCTTCATGGCACGCCTCCTTTCCTCTTCACTCACGGGTCCTCCGGCTCATCGAGCCAGACGAGTCCGCTCGGCGCCAAAAGCACGTAGACCGTGGCAGTCCCCTGCTTCTCGAGCATCACGAAATACCACCCCGTGAAGGACCCGTAGTCCCTCGAAGCGACGCGGAGAAACCGAGGCGAAACCCTGCTCCCCGCCCCTCGGGCCAACGCCCCGGACCTCGACATCGAAGGTGTCCTCTGGGCCGAGCCCCGCCGCGCTCGCGACCAGGCCCCATACCTCGCTCGCAAAGCCGTCGTACGCCTTCTCGAGCGGCGGCGTCCAGCACGCGCCAGCCCCAAATCCGACGTGGCTCAGCCGCCCGCGCTCGTCCACGACGACCTCCGAGCCGAAAAACTTCTCTTTGAGGTCTTGAATCGCCTGGGCAGCATCGGGGGCAGGACCTGCCGGATCGGCGAGGGCATCAGGGGATGCCCGCGTGAGAGCCAGGAGCGCGAGCGTCACAGCGAGCCAACCCCGCCACCCGGCGCGTACCGGGGCCCAGGCATGCAACCTGCTTCCTTCCTCTTGGCTGTCCACATGGCACTCTCCCTCTTTGTCGTTCCACCCAAGGTTACGAATCCGAGCGGGGGCTGTCAAATCGTCCACCGGCTTCGCGGGCACTGGCGGACAGGATCGCCCGGGTTGGCCGCGGGCCGGGCGTGCCGGTGAACGGCTGCCCCTCGGACACCCGCCTGCGCAAGACCGCGAACCCCTTCCCCTCGAACCCCGCGGACCGCCGCTTCTCGGTCCCCCCGCCCGGCTGGTGCCCGTAAGCGCCCTGGCCCGCCCCTGAAGAGCCTCACCCTTCCTTGGACCGCCTCGCCTGGCAAGATACGATGTCGCGGGGGCACCCCCCCAGACGTGGCCGGTATGTTTGCGGGCTGGGTCTCGGAGGGTTTTCCAGGGGCTTTCTAGGCGTTCAAGGCACGTTTTTGGCGTGTTTTGGGCAGACTCCGACCAGGGGTCTTCCGAGAGGTGACCCGGCGGCGAGCCACCATGTCTGGCGTGGGAGGGAGGGCCGCCCGCCGG
>FWWL01003577.1_pt1 | contig 28022 bp, 28 predicted proteins | sample 2228331 | NCBI WGS metagenome assembly FWWL01 (sample SAMEA103939775, study PRJEB20133) | metagenome
CCGGAACCGGTGTCCAGCAAAAACCGGAATGGGTGTCCAGATAAGTCCGGTTTGAGTGTCCAGATGGCGCCGGAATACGCAAATTAATATAATTGCATCGTAACTATTTATTATTTGATACATATAGTTACTTAAAGTTATATCATTATTGATATCTATCAAGTGAATGTGAAATAGATAGACTAATAACTTATTATTAAAACCTTCTTGTCGCCGGTTTCGTGTACCAATAAATGTAAATTGATTTTGAAAAGTGATATTTTGATAACCTCCTATCCATAAGAAGTTAATTTTTTAATTTATTTCGTGTCTTAATTTGAAAAAGGATATTTTAATCTATAAAATGCCTGCACTAATTTAAGGAGTGCAGGTAAATGGATATAGCCAATTTAAGAAAATATAAAAAGATACAAGACTTATTTTATAGGAAAGCATTTAAAGATAAGGGTTTTGTGTGCCAAAGGTGTGGTAAAGAGTTAAAAGTTCTTCACAGTAGTCATTTAAAGAAGTGTGGAATCAGCAAAGATAAATACATTGAAACATATGGGTATCCAAATAAGTATTATGAGATGGATGGAATTTTAGATTCTGTAGTGAAGCAGATATGGAGTTTATATGTATCAAACATTAAAAAGTGGCTTTACCTAAGTAGTTATACAAGAGAATATATAACGAAGAATACTGAAACTATAAAGAAAGACAACAAGGAGCGTGAATATAAGGAGATTGTATCCCTTACAAGTTTTCAAATAAAAGATCACTTAAAAGGTAAAAATACAATAGGGGTATTTCCGATGTGTAAAACAAGTAAGTTTTTGGTCTTTGATGTGGATAGTTATGGTGAAATTAATGACGCCAAGATAGTTGCAAATAGAATAAAAGTATTTTTATTAAAATATTTTCCAGAGAAAGAAATTCATATAAATTTTTCGGGATATAAGGGGTATCATGTTACACTTTTTTTTGATGATTTTATTGAAATTAAAGTTCTACATAGAATATTTAATATAGTCTTAAATGAAATGGAAATTGCTATCTATCCAGCAGTAGCCGTTGAAATGCGACCAACTTTGGAGGGGGAAAATGGATTTGGTGCAAAGTTACCGTTAGGGGTAAATTTCCGCAATTCAGATAATTATCATAACTATGCTTATTACGTAAATGACGCATTTGAAAAGATTGAATATGAGATTGAATACGTGTTAAATATTAAAAAATCGTCTATCAGCACAATTGGTTTAATAGTAAATGAATATAAAAAACTCAATAATTCAAAAACTTTATACAATGGCAGAAAATTAGAAAGTGATAATCATTTACATCATGAGAGTTATTCATGTATAGAGGAGACAGGAAAGATAGAATATATTTTCCTTAATGGATTGGAACAATTAGGAACTAGACATTATTGGACCTTTATGATAGCGATGCATTTAAAATTGAAGGGAATTGACATGAATGAGGCTTTCGACCTTTTATATAATTGGAGCCTTAAGCAGATTACTTCCGGAATGAGTAAATCATCTGTAAAAGATGTTGAAGTTGATATTAAGCAAATCATATATAAAGGGATGTATCATCCTGATAAAAACTATCATTTACCTGAACATATAAAGAGTACAAAAGATATGTATTTAACTCGAGATGATATGAACAAGTTCGTTTCTTTAAATCAATATGCAGAAAAAACCGGAAAGAGAATAATCAGCAGTCAAAAACTATTATTAGCATTAATTATACATGGGAAGGAGCATAGTGATAATAATGGAGAGTTCTATATGACCTATAGACAAATGCATCAAAAAACGGATTTAACAAATAATACAGCATTGAAAAATGCATTTCATACATTGGATGAGTTGGGTCATATAAAAGTGGTGAGGTACGCTGAATTTATACCCAGTAATCGCAAAAGTGACACAAATATTTTTATGATTAAATCTAATGGAAATGATATCGGTCAAGAAAGAGCAATAAAAATACCATCATATCATGAAAAAGATTATTTTTATAAGACCATGTTCGATTATTTTGGAAAAGAAGAATTGGATAAAATATTTACCAGAAGCATCAGGAATAATGTCTTAAAAATGAGTTTTGTAATATCGTAAGAATAAAAAAATACTTAATATAACAAATGATATTCATTATCACCTTAATACCCCGAATTTATCGATAAAAAAAGCAGAGTACTATGTGTTCATACTCTGCTTTATAACATTTATGAAGAAGCATTATTAAATTGATGCCTGTTTATCTTTCTGTTCGGAATGTTATAATTTGATTTATATTCTTTTTCCGAAAACTTGATAAGGCTATATGGTGTATAATTTTTATTTCCATCAAGTTTATTAATATACTTATTAATGATACGATAGATTCCATTACCTGTATATTTATTAAGCCGCACAGATACAAAAAGAAACGGTGAATTAATATTTTTTTGCTTCCTATATTGTAGCCATTTAATTAGGGCTTTTTTCGCTTCTTTACTTAAAAGTATTGTAATAGGCTTATTACCTCTACTGCTTAATTCAATATATCCATTTTGATTATCTAAAGAATCTTTGAAATTCAAATGAATATCAGAGATCTTAATTTCAGCCGCTTCAGAACAAGAAATAATACATAATAATGCAAAAATACAAATATGTTGGGGGTTACCGTAGCCATAGCATAATTTCCTTAAATTTTGGAATGCCTGATAATCTACGCAATCTGATTCCTTTTTTCTGGCTACTTTAATTTTTCTGATGTTTTTACAGGGATTAACAGCCGTTATTTCTTTCTCTTCAAGATAATAAAAGTAAGATTTAAAACTATAAAGTCGTATGTTGATCGTTGATATTGTATGGTTCTGGCTCTTTTGGCAGTAATTTTGGTAACTTATGATATCATCAGTGGTAATACCTGCTGGATCAAATTCTTTACCATTCATCTTGATGCAATATTGAATAAACAATATAACATTATCACAATAATCGACTTGAGTTCTTTTTGACTTACCGTTACTGTTCAGATAGTTAATAAATTCCTGCAAATAATATTTTTCTAAAAATGAATTCCGTTTTTGCATAATAAATACCCTCCTAAATTTGTACGGAGAGTATAGATAATGATTTAATATACTTTCAAGCCTATAATTTCGTTTTTGATCTTTGAAAGTAGTAATATATAAAGGTGAACAATATCTTCCTCGGTAATTAACACTTACACAAATATTATTATTTTGGCTATGCATTAAAGAAATTAGTAATGTTTTTTTTAATTTATAGTTTTGAAAAAAATGTACCAGGAGGGGTTATACTCCTGGTACATTTTATTACAATTTTCGTATCGTGAGATAGTAACTGGACGAAAAAAGTATAAGGTTAGAAACAAAATAAATTAACAAGTCTGGAAAAGATAAATGATAATAATTTGAAAAAATAAATCCTATACAATAAATGCAACACAAAAATAAATAAATGAGAGTTATTCTTTTCTTGGTACTACTTAATACCTTCCCATGCATTCCTACTGTAAAAACGTTGAAACTACCAATATAGATAATCATTATACTCAATACCGAAGAAAATGGATTATTCATAATATACCTCCACGTATGTGATGGAGATATTATCGATATTTTAATGCATACATTTCAAGTATTTATCAATTAATCTTCATGTTTTATATATTGATCATTTCAAATAAAACCATAGGTTTCATGAACATATTGAATTGTTGAATTAATACAACTCGACTCATTGACAATAAGATAAAACTATTATCTTGCATTACTAATTTGCGTTCTTCTTTTGAAAGCATAATGAACTCCTTACGAATGAGGTGTTTTAAGCAATGATAGAGAAATAATTATTTGAAAACTAATGCCTTCTTTTTATATAACTATTATAGAAAATAAGGAGGTATTTATAGCAATGAATTTTCAGGAATTTAAACTTAAAATTTTTAATTTTTTTCACAATCAATATGATAATGTTTCGCTAGCAGATCCGAATATTACAATTATTTATGGAACCACAGAAATTGTTATTGATTTAAAAGAAGTATATGCACAATACAATGTTATAAGGGACTTTGATATACTTCTAAAAATTGTTAGTCAGAATATATCAAAGGGGATAAATACTGCAAGATTAAAGGTAGATTATGGCAGGGTATTTCCATACATCCAAAACATTGAATTCGGGAATGATGTATCGTTAGATTTCGTAACGTCTGAACTATTCCTCAACCTTAAAATTGTTTTTGGAATGGATATGGGAGAGTTAATACGATTTTTAATTAAAGACGACAAAACAGATATTGTAAAAATTCAAAAAAACGCTTTTATCAATCTTGAATTTCATGAGCCAATGCTTTATAGGATTGACCGGAATTTTGACGTTTTTACCCCAACAATAATTTCTGATTTATCTCCTGCATTTGTTTTACTTGAAACGTTCAGACAACAGATATTTAGAAAAACTGGTAAAGAATCATTTCTTTTTGCAATTCCTTCATCTGCAATGTTGATGGTTGCCGATTGTTCAAAAGATAATATACCACTTTTGAAACATTTGGTACAGATGGATATCGGACCTAACAAGATATCAGATAAAATCTATATTTATAGAAGAGGAACTGTAACTTATGCAGATGCCAGGGATAGGTTTACTGTCATATAATGTAGGTTAGGTTGCAAATAAGTTAACATTTTGTTAATAAATGTAAAAAAACTTTATTCTCTGATTTCTATATGGTATATTGTTTATACAAACTATATGAAATTCGGAGGATACAGAATATGAGCAAATTACAACAATCATTAGTTGTTATATTAACAAGCAACTTGGCAGGCATGGCAGCACTTCTTATATGCTATTTTATCGCTAGATTATCCAATTATGCTTTAGGACTTCAATTGTTTTATATACCTACCATAATTACAATTGTCTATATGATAATCTGGGATATAAAAGAGATCCAAAACGCAATACCTGAAAAATGTTAATAAACTGTTGAAATCAGCAATAACAAATACCCCTTTAAAAAGGGGTATTTGTTATTGAAAGGAGTTGTCTTATGGCTAAAAGAGATTACAAATGGAATGTTTCTAAACTTGAAAGGTTTCTGAAAGAGGGTAGAGGTACCGGAGAAGGAGAGAAATATAAGCCTTGGCTGATAACACAAGACTACCCATCGATGGGAGTTGCTACACGGATATTTTCGCAAAAAACAAATAGGATGCATCATTTCTTTTCTAAGAATCAATTATTCTTTTTTTACATTTTAGAATATGACGAAAATGTTATAGATATAAAGGAACATTATCCATTATTAGATTTGCAAGAAGAATTAAGCGAGTGTAGACAGGTAAACTTAAATAAGTATATTGGAGGAGAAGGCAAAACACCATATATATTAACAACAACATTTTTTATATCATATAAAAGCATAGATGGACTGATAAAATATGCTGCACGCAGTGTGAAGAATAGTTCCGAATTAGTGAAGAAAAGCGTTCAAAACAAATTAGAGATAGAACGAAGGTATTGGCAGGCAAAGGAAATACCATGGTCATTAGTTACTAATAATGATTTAAATATGATCAAAGTAAAAAATATTGAATATATACGTGATTATGTAGGCGGAAATGAAATATTCAATTTAAATACCGATGCAGAAGATTTGGTTTTATGCCTTTATGAACGTATTGCAATAAGTCAAAAAAGTATAAAGGATACAATATCAGAGTACGAAATGGATTATGAAATATCTGAGGGTACCGGGGTGACTTTTTTCAAATTCCTATTGGCTAATAAGTATGTATGTATCGATATGAATTCTCCTATTAATTTAAATAGTAAATGTAGTACTTTGACTTTGTCGATAAGTGGGAGGGAAAATGCAAATGAGTTATTTAGTCAATTCTCTAGTTCAAAACGATAATGGGAGTGTTGAAAGGGTACTATGGTTTGATAATGATTTGACATATGTGATTGATATTAATAGTAATAATTTTCCCTATCAGAGAAAAACGGAAGAATTAAGAAAAGGCATCATAGATGGTAAAGCCGCATTAATGCCAGACGATCCTTACATGACGATATTTCGGGAAGAAGAGTTATCTTTGAAATATAAAGATAAAAGAGATAAAGCCTGGAGTATGATTAAAGATATTGCATCGGATGAGCCACTAATATTCCATGGAAAATATCGAAGGAGACATATAAAAGAAGTAGCACAAAACAATTCTGTTAGTGAATTATGTATTTTGAATTATATAAAAAGGTACTGGAAAATGGGGAAAACTCCAAATGCTTTAATACCATTTTATCAAAAATGCGGAGGTAAAGGAAAAGAGAGATTACCAAAAGATTGTAAACGAGGTAGACCACGAGAAAACAAAGAGATTAATGGTATTGGAATAAATGTTACCGAGGAAATTAAGAAGATTTTTGTGAAAGCAATTAATCGCTTTTATTATACAGCAGCAAAGAATTCCTTAGTCAGAACATATGAGCAAATGCGAAAAGAATACTTTAATGATGGCTATAGGGAGGTTAATGGTGTACAGATTCCCATTCTTAAGCAACAAGCGGAAATACCCAGTTTTCCTCAATTCAGGTATTGGTTTGAGAAAGAACGCAACATAAAAAAAGAAATAGAAACTAGGTTTAGTAAGAAAAAATATTTAAAAGATTATAGGGCTATACCTGGTCAAGGAGATAATAATATTCTGCAGCCCGGTACCTATGAAATAGATTCACAACTTGGTGATATATATTTAGTATCCAGGTTTAACCGGAATTGGATCGTAGGACGCCCTATAATTACGGTGCTTGTAGATAAGTTCAGCCGTGGGATCGCTGGAGTATATGTTTCTATTGAGAATGCTTCATATGGGACTACAATGATGGCAATTTATAATGCAATTTCAAACAAAGTAGATTTTTGCAAGCAATATGGAATAGAGATAAGTCATGAAGAATGGCCAATAGAAGGGTTACCTACGAAAATCGTAGCGGATAGAGGTGAACTTGAAGGATATGGAGTATCAAATTTAATCAATTCTATTAATATTGAAGTTCAAATTTTACCAAGTTATAGAGGTGATTTGAAACCTTATGTTGAAAAATTCCATAGTCTTTTAAATGAAGCCATTAAGCCTCACCTACCAGGAATTATAAAAAGCAATAATAGAGAACGGGGAGATATCGACTATCGCATCAACGCATCGCTCGATATCTATCAATTCAATCAAATTGTGATAAAGGCAGTACTTTATTTTAATAACAATTGTATACTCGAAAGTTATAAACGTAATGATGCAATGATATCAGATAATGTGCCATCTATTTCAAGAGAGATATATAAATGGGGAATAGTGCATCACGGTATGCTGCGAAATGTTCCTGATGAAATTCTTAAAATAGCACTTATGCCATCTTCCGATGCAACTGTTACAGAAAAAGGAATTAAATTTAAAGATATGTATTATGTATCCAAGAAAATGCTACAGGACCTTTCACTTGTTAGAGCAAGGCAAAAAACTTGGAAGGTAAAAATTTGTTATAATCCAAGAGATTTAACATGCATATATGTCAAAGGTGAAAGGCCAGGCGAAATTGAAAAATGTACACTAACTGATGTAAATAGTAGATATAGTGATAAGATTATCGAAGAAGTTGAAAATCTTCTTTTGGCAGAAAAAAATGAAAGAGCAAGTATGCAGGATGCTGATGCACAGGCAAAGGCTCAATTAATTACAGAAATAGAAAGTATCGTTAAAGAAGCAAAAGAGATTAACCAGAGAGAGGCTAAAGATAATATTAGCAATACTCAGCGACTAAAAAATATAAGAGAAAATCGTAGAGTCGAAAAATCTATTAACAGAGTTGATGAAACATTTCAAGTCGAAGAAAGAAAAACCGCCAATGAAAGTCATATCGATGAATCTAATATATCAGTGGAAAATACAATAGATCTATTATTATTGCATCAGAAAGAGGGGCTGCTTTATGACCAATAATAAGGCATTGATTCCTAATGGATCAGTAGCAGAGGTTGCAGAATATAAGAAGCAGATTATACCTGAGTATCAGAATAATCCGTTAATAGAGGCATTACCACTGATAAAAAGTACAACAGAAGTAATTAACGGATTACACAACTATCCGGACTTTGATCCGATTGAACGCAATATGGATAATAGTATCCGGCTACATATCCTGAACCGAGTTTATGAGATTTATCAGCCCTTGCCCAAGATTATTGATTTAGAAAATCGAATATCAAGAACGATCAGATTGGGATATACATCTCGAAATCCTTTATCGCTTAATTTTGTGAAAAGTTTTAATGGTTCATCAATTAATACGACAGCATATGGGTTTGCAGTTATTGGAATTTCAGGTATTGGAAAGACATCCGGATTAAACAGGATTTTAAACATGTATCCGCAGACGATTATACACAGGGAATATCAATCGCAACCATTATCACTATACCAACTTGTTTGGATTAGGATAGAGTGTCCATTTGATGGATCAATTAAAGGTTTTATGTGCGAGTTTTTTTCTAATGTTGATCGTTTAATGGGAACAAATTATTATCGAAAGGCAAGTACTGCTACCACTGATAATATGATTATTATAATGACTCAAGTAATCAGGAACACTTGCCTTGGCCTGCTTGTGGTAGATGAAATCCAACATCTTAATTTTGCTAAATCTGGTGGGAGCCAAAAGTTACTTAATTTCTTTGTTACCCTTGTTAATACCATAGGGATACCAATCATTTTAGTGGGGACCCCAATTGCTATGGGTATATTACAAAATGAATTTAGGCAGGCGAGGAGAGAGATCGGCATTGGAGGGAGTATAATTCTTGACCGACTGATAAAAGGTAGAGAGTGGGATCTGCTAATTAATTGTATGTGGAAATATCAATGGACAAAGCACCATGCGCCTCTTACCCAGGATATCAATAATTTATTTTATAATGAAACACAAGGTATAACTGATTTGCTCATCAAATTGTTTGTTATGGCTCAAGCATATGCAATAAACAGTAAAAAAGAAATAATCGATGAAAGTATAATTAAGAAAGTAGCCATAGAAGGATTTCGAATTATTCAGCCCATGTTAAAAGCCTTAAAAAGTGGAAACACAAGAGAACTGGCTAAATATCAAGACGTATATATTCCAGAAATGAATTTATCTGATATTTTTATTGAAACACGTAATAGGATAGTAATTAATTCAATCGCTAGTGAAAAAAAAGATCAAAAAATACTTTATAACAAACTTGAGATAGATTTAAATGCAATAAAGCCTGAAAAGGGAAAAAGCGTAAGAAAAAAAGAAGATATTCCTTCTGAAGCAGATGATATAAGAGTGATAATTAGCGAAGGGGCAAAAAACAATAAGACTGCGTATGAATCACTAAAAGAACATGGCTATATTAACGCTAGTATTGAGGTGTGAAATGAATTTCTTTCCAACTTTATATCCTGATGAACTTCTTTATTCTGGATGTGCAAGATACGCTCAAAGGAGCGGAAATAATAAAGAAATATATAATATCGTGGATTTGCTTGGTACTCGAAATGCAATAGCAGCAGTAGAACTACCTAGCAAAATAGACGCACTTATAGAAAATATGCCGGTTGGAAATTCATACACGCCTCAATACATTATAATGGATCATACATTATTGGCTTATTTTTCTGCCTTTACCACGGAAAAAAGAATGATTGAAGCGTATCAATCAATGTGTTCCGAGAAAGGAAGCATTCCATATAGCAAATTGGGTATAAATTCTTCAGGTGTTACCAATTTAAATCAAAAACTTCGTTTCTGTCCGGAATGTATGAAATCAGACTACCTACAATATGGTGAACCTTATTGGCACAGACTACACCAAATCGCATGTGTACATTTATGCCCAGAACACGAGTGCTTGACTTATGACAGTACTGTTTTAATAAGGGGAGGTAATCGACAGGCTTTTATTTATGCGTCAGTAGATAACTGTAGGATAGAAAAGGATATTGTTTATGATTCTGTTATGCAGAAGAAACTGATTTGGATGGCACAAGATATACAGCAACTATTATCCTTAAAACACAACTATAGAAATCCAGAATGGTACCGGAACATTTTTAGGGATGCTTTGGCTGCAAGGGGCTATGCAAGACAGAATAATTATATCCACCAAAAGGAATTGTTAAATGATTTTGTTGAATATTATGGTAAAGAGTATTTGGATATGATGCAATCAATGATCTACGACAGAACCCATAATTGGCTTTCTTCAATGGTGCGAAATACCAGTTATACAACATATACTTACCGATATTTGTTACTTGCTCGATTTTTAGATATTTCAATAGACTCTCTTTTTGAAGATAAAGGAAATAGTACGAAAGATTATCAGCAATTATGGGATGAGCGACTGAAGGAGTTAATTAATCAGAATCTTTCTATAAGAGAATTATCTTTAATTTTAGGAACCAGTACAAAAACAATCCGAAAAAGAGTTGATGAATTAGGAATTAATAAATTTTGGATAGATAATGGTGGTGGAAAATACAGATATGTAAATTATGTTGATACGGATGTATTTAAAGAAAAAAGAAAAGAATGTAGGCAGAGATGGATATCATACTTGCAGAGGTTTCCAGATAAAAGCAGTAATGAAATAAGGAAAATAGATCCTGTGATTTACCGATGGTTAACTAAATATGATATTGAGTGGTTAAGAAATAATTTAAGAAAGAAAGAGTGTCGCACCATTATAGACTGGAATAAGAGAGATAAAGAACTTTTACCAAAAGTTAAGGCAATTGCTTTCGGGATGCAGGCTGGAAAGCCAACAATGATATCGTGGGGTTCGATTGGAGGAAAACTTGGTATTTCAGGATGGCTCATTAAGTATAAGGATAAATTACCCCAAACCATGGAATATATTTTGACGGTCACAGAAACACTTCATGAATTTCAAATTCGAAAAATAATATGGGCCATAACTGAACTCGAAAAAGATAGCATTGCTGTAACAAAGTGGAACCTTCTTGAAAAGGCAGGTGTAAAGTCAAAATATATTCCAAGTATTAGGACAGAATTGTGTAAACTTTTAGATGACAAGGGCTATGGTTCTCTTATTGATCAATTATAAATTCGCATATTAATTTCACTATGGAAATAACGAATAAGAGACATCAGTAAGGGAATATCAGACTCAATCAATAAACAATCCTTATCCGCTAATTTCTTAATATCACATATATAGGAATGTATAGTATTTATTATATTATTTGCATCTCGATATTTCACAGTACCCTGGGAGAGAAAATAAGCATCCAATAATAGATAAATTGTTTCCTCAACTTTTTTACGTTCATCAGTACCCAACCTATCTTGAATCATATACAAAAAATAATTAATTTCACTTTTAAGGTTAGTAAGTGTATTCATAGAGATCACTCCTTAATATTTTTTGACATGATACATGAAGTTGGGTTTGAAATCAAGTTTTCATTAAAATAATTTTCAAAAGGAAGTAAAAAATATGTCAACATCATCTATAATAAAGAATTTTAAAATCAAAGATAAACAAATATATGAAAAATTAGAAGAGGGCTTAAACAAACCATCAGAATATAAGCCATCAACAACAAATTATCTTGAAGATGGAAAACGAATCTTAAATGAGGCTTTCAATAATATTGGTAATGCTTATAAGGACAATTAATAAGCATTACTGATATATAAATAGATATAGTTGTGAGTGTCATAACTTTTAAGATTTGGCTCTAAAATTTATACATTAAAAAATAGGAGTTCAAAGGGTGTCATAACTTGGTCTCATAAGTAAAGGAGAATATTATGGTATATGGATACTGTAGAGTATCGACAAAGGGTCAACTTGACGGGAATAGTATAGAAGAACAAAAAGAAAAAATTATTAAGGAATATCCAGATGCCAATATTGTGGTAGAAAGTTTTTCTGCTGCAAAGGAGAGACCGTTGTTTTGCCATCTGATAAGCCAATTGAATAAGGATGATAAATTTGTGGTAACTAAGTTAGACCGCTTTTGCAGAACTACAAAAGAAGGTTTGCAATATATTGATGGATTATTGAGTAAAGGCATTAAGATACACATTATGAATATGGGGTTAATTGATAACACACCGGTAGGAAGGCTAATTGTAATTAATCTGTTAGCATTTGCTGAATTTGAAAGAGCCATGATTATGGAAAGATGCCAAGGGGGAAAGTTAATAGCGAAACAGAATCCGGATTTTCGAGAGGGAAGGCCAAAAAAATATGGCAAGAAGCAATTGCAGCATGCTTTACACATGCTTGAAAGCAGTACATATAAAGAAGTCGAAGAATTAACGGGTATATCAAAAAGCACACTAATTCGTGCGAAGAATAGGTTGGAGTTTCTATAATATCAACTAGACTTTTCCGAATAGTTTAGTTTGGTTTTATGTAATTATACCAAACTGAATGACTGATAATATCTCATTACCCCTTTACCAAATGATGCCTGTATCTAATCACTTTTTACCCACAGGGAAATTGTGGTTTACTTCTCGGACAAGAAGAGGTAAAATATTCCTATAATTTTAATGGGGGTAATTAAATTATGGAAAAAATGGTTATTAACGGCATGGAATATTTTGATCCAGATGAGAAGAAGATATATGGTGTAAAGGTTATTTTTCGTAGTAATATTATAGAGGTTTTTAAAAATTCTTCAGAAATTATCTTTATACATGAAGAAATCAGTTCAGCAGAAAATTATATTGAACCAACTACATACGAATTATCATATGGTCGGCAAGGAATTTATTTTTATGGGTTTAGTGTTACAACAACTGAACCAGAGCAAACACAAAAGATACTTAATTATTATAATAAATATAATGAAGAAGTTAAAGAACGGCGACTGATAAAAAAGAGAATGGTAAATGAAATTGTAAGTGAAATTGAAGCAGAAGTAAATCCAATGAGTTTAAATTTGATATCAATGCTACCAGATGTTTTTTTTATGCAATCAGATATGATTGTATTTATAAATAGGGTTTGGTCATACGAAGATTATGATATAACAACGGGTGACACAGATTTTGATGAAATCCGAGAGTTGATACACATAATTATGGAGAAGTTCAATGAATATTGTCTAATTCTAATTGAAGAGTACAATTTACAAGAAAGTATAGCCAACCAAGTTGCATGGAAATTGGGATTAAATGCTAGTAAAGAATATTTTGCACAAAAATTTATAGAAGAGTTAGTAACTTTCATGGGAGTTAATATTGCTGATGTTTCCTCAGTTGACGAATTTATTGATATTTATTGTAATTGTCCAGAAATAAATTCATTAGTGATTGAAAATATATCACTGCTTACATATTATTTAATGTATTATGAAGCATTTGATGATAATTCGTTTTTTCCTATATGCTATAGGGATTTAAGTGCTATTATTGCTAATAGAATGGATACGATTAAAAGAAAAAGAGTTGCAAATGCAATTCGAGGGATACATAAAGTAAGTGTTGCAGAAGAAACATATACAATATATGATGTTGATATGATGGATGGCAATGAGTTTGAACATTTTGTCTGTAAGATGTATTCAAAAATGGGGTATAAAGCCGAAGTAACAAAACAGACAGGTGACCAAGGACTGGATGTTATTGCAGAAAAAGGTGGAAAGAAATTTGGTATCCAAGCAAAATGTTATTCAAGTGTGGTCGGTAACTCTGCAATACAAGAAGCGGTTGCAGGACAAAAGTATTATGATTGTGATAAGGTGATTGTTGTAACAAATAATTCATTTACAAATTCGGCTATCGAGTTAGCGCAAGTTAATAATGTTATATTATGGGATAGAAATATCTTAAAAGAGAAAATATCAGAACTATTTTGACAGTTATTCCCCAATACACGTTTATATAAATGGTGTCGGACTATTCCGATGCCTTTTTTAATGTCCTTCAAGGACAGAAAGGAGTTTCTCATGACAGTATTAGAAGTATTAAAATTAGAATTAGCAAACACAGATGCAGAATATGATCAGTTTCTTAAGGAAAATAATTATGATACGATTAATGAACCTGCTTATGATAAAGCCACAATGCAGAAAGCATTGCTTTTAACAGTAATTGACATTTTGGAAGTTGTATCTAATGATGTTAACATTATGCGGAGAGTAGAAACAGAATTTTCAAATACCTCTGATGCATATAAGCACTTGCAGGAACGTATACAGAATATAAAGGATAGGATTGCAAGTATCCCAGATTTAGAGGAAGAATATTCGCCATTCAGTTTGATATTTACCAGAAAATAGGATTGTCTTATTATTGATGACGATGTATAATTATGGTAAATAATTATATGGGGGAGGTTATTATTATGGACTTAAGCGAGAAGGATAGGTTATTTCTATATAACCAGTGTGAAATATTAAGGATTCTCAATATTGATGATGAATATGAAGTATCAAAATATGAGAAATATAAAGAAATATTATCTCAAGGGTATGAGCAATTATATGGACAGATAACAAGTGGGTTTGAAGAAACAGTTAGTATAGATATAACAAATTTTGTATATGATGTATTGGATATGTATGCAAAATTATTATTTTCATATTACCATTTGCCTAAAACAGAACAAGATAAAATAGACATTGAAGATATTAAGAGTTTTGATGGATTTGATGGTAATAATGAACTAGATCATAAACTATTTGTTGATTTTCTGTTTAAACATGAAAAGGCATACCCAGAAATATCGGAATATTGTAATACAAATTCTCATGCTCATAGAGTTGGTAAGTACCGTAGAATGCTTGATATCTACAATAATATCAAAACTAATGATTACCTAACATTAGAACAAATACAACAGGTAGTTAAATAAGAGTAATAAGGCACTTACTTCGGTAGGTGCTTATTCTATGATATCATGGATTTGGAAGAAGATTATGCTATACTTGTAACTGGTTATGAAAAATAAAATGTTTCAGTTGTGACATACTAGAACTTTTTTCATACTTAATTACGTAAAAAGCATAATCCCTTTTATCCCCATGGAACAGCCTGACATCACGATGATTCCCCAGACCTGGGTTAAGTTAAAGGATGAGAATGATGACAAGTATATGCAGAGAATTCTTAATTTACTTGATGAGGATGATGATGTACAGGAAGTATATCATAACAGGGATGAGTAAGTTAAAGTATTAAAGCCTTTATTTATCGGTAATTGAAGCGATACATTTGTGTTTACAAAGTGACTTAACGGTGATTTATTGCCCAGTGATGATGTACTAGACATTTTATAAATAAAAACATATACTACTAGAACCTCTGCACACCTAACTGGCGGGATTGTATGGAGGTTAATTTTATGTCTAAATTTCTTATAGAGAAACTATCACTAAGCGGTATGCATGGTTTACTGCTTGCTAAAGAAGAAATAGAAAAGAATATAATATGACAAAATTTTAATAATATGAAAATACACTTGACAAATCATATAAAAGATGTAAAATAAGTATATATTATATAGAAAGGAAGTATTATTATTGAACGAAAGTCATGTGGAAAGTATTGTGAAGAATGATGATTTACTTAGGAAGATTGTTTATTCAATTGAAAAAGCAATAGGAGATGATATTAAGCAGTACTATCAAGAAAATCATCTCGAAACACATAACGCAGTTGTACAACTAAGAGGAGATTATATTAATGATAATCTACGTAATCATGTTGTAAATGATAATGTGGAACTTGTTCCATTTAAAAGGTCGGGGTGGACGGGAAGAATTATAGTTGACCGGATTAATCATATCACATACACTATTACTACGTTAGGAACTTTAGCAGGTGTTCCTAAGAAGAAACAAAGATCGAAACCACATTATTTGCAGTCCATCCTATATGTGGAAAACAAAACCTGTATTGGTGAAAATAATCAGATAACGCTAAATGACTTTGGAATTGTAATATTTGACCCTGCGTCTTTGGAAAGGGATTACAATGGTATCAGCCAAGGATTACTAAATAAAGACGATAACTATAGACATTACATAGTGGCATACAATGCTGAGCATGGTGAAATAAAAGAAATTTTACTCAAATATTTGGATAAGGACTTTAACGTTGTAGATGAAACATCACTTAATGATTACTTAAGACCAGATTTTACAAGGCTTACAGATATTAATACAGCAGATGTAATTTATGATGAAGAAGAGCCTGAAGAAAGAAGAAGACTTACTACTATCAAAAGTAAAATTCAACCTAAACTTAGAAGCATTGATAAAAAAGCCTGATAAATAAATTCAGGAGATGAAAAATATGGAGCAAAGAAAATTTAATGGTACCCGTCTTAAAAATGCTAGATTATTCAGGGGGTTAACTTTAACTGAATTAGCAGATAGAACAAATATAAGTAAGCAATCATTATCATTGTACGAAAACAACAAGAATATACCAGAGCATTTAAAAGTTAGAAAAATTTCTGTAGAACTGGGACTTCCATATAATTTCTTTTTTCAGGAAGATCAATACTCGGTCAAAACAGAAACTACTTATTTTCGCTCATTGGCAAGTGCAACAAAGAAAGACCGTATTGCACAAAGTGTAAAACTTGAATATGTAGCAAAAATATATGAGGTTTTATTACAATATCTTACATTTCCGGTGATTAATTTACCAGAGATAGACTTTAATGGCTATGATGATATCTTTGAATGTGAAAGTCAAAAGGCAATAGATGAGATCGAGTGGATAGCGAACAGTGTAAGAGAATATTGGGGAGCAGAGGACAAGCCAATAGATAACCTACAATATCTATTAGAGAAAAATGGAGTCATAGTAACAGGCTTCAGTACAAATGAAGATAAGATTGATGCATTTAGCCAAAGAACTATTATTGATGGTAGTGATATATTTCTTATTGCAGTTGCACTAGGTGATAGACCTGAGTGTAGAATAAGATTTGATATGGCTCATGAATTAGGTCATATATTATTGCATCCCTGGAGTGAAGATTTAGAAGCAATTCCGAAAGATGAATTTAAAACAAGGGAGCGTCAAGCAAACATGTTTGCTAGTGCATTTTTGCTTCCCAAAGGTAGTTATGGAAAAGATGCACAATTATATCCTACTGATTTAGAATATTATCAATTCCTAAAAAAGAAATGGAGAGTATCTATTCAAGCAATGATTTATAGATCTCATCAATTGGGAATAATTACGGATAATCAATATCAATATCTTATGAGACAGATATCGAAAAATGGTTGGCGCACGAAAGAACCGGGAGATACATCATGGAAGTTGAAAGATAATATTTTCAGAGATGGAATAGAATTATTGTTCGAACAAAAAATACTTAATCAGAAAGAATTGCTAATGACATTTCGAGAAAATGGAGTTGATTTATATTCTGTAGATATTGAGAACTTATTATCTTTGCAACCAGGAATGTTAAATGTTGAGGATAAGATAGTACCAATTATACAACTTAAAAATCAAGAATAAATTAACATCCATGATCTGTTTTACAGAATTTGTATAATCGATGGATCAATGCCACCTTAATGCCTAATAATGAGTTTTATATAAACACATTATAACATCGTATATAAAATTAATAAGAAATTATTTAAATGCATTAATATAAAACTCGCTATAACTGTTGAAATTATTTAATTTTTTTGGCTATAGCGAGTTTAATATAATATCTATTGTATAAAAATAATTTTCTGAATAAGTATGATTCAATTTTATAGAAAAACCGTGAGATGGATTGAAATAGTAAAACAGATTATGATGTAATAATTGACTATAAGACGTATAATTATGGTAAAAAAAGTTTTTTAAAAACTTGTAATCCTGGCACTGGATGACTGAGGGTAACTTTCGTGGTATGTCTAAATGTGTATTTTCGGAAATAAGTGAGTTTACTAATAAGTACTTATTCTTGCCGTTGGCCTTTGTTTTTTTGCTACGTTAATATTATCATCTATATATTCAATATTAATAATAAAAGTGAAAGACAATATAAATGCCCAATAAAACGCAAAACAAAAAATAGAGTATATAAAAAACATGGTCCATGCAGCAAGCCTGCATCTGGTACCATGTTTTTTACGAAGAAATGATATGTAGAAAGGATTATCAGAAAACAATGCAGTCGGTGTAATGGGGTAATTGTAAGGACTGCGCAAGGATCTCAAGCATCATTATTTTCTTTTTGAAACTATAATCCGATAGATTTTGATTAGTAAAGGACACTGCTAGAAATGTACAATGTGCATAAAAAATAGGCATAACAATATACAATGTGACGAAATAAAAAAATATTTCAAAAAACAGGTCAAAACAGGAAGAAGAACAAAATCATGTGTTATGTTTTCAATACAAGATAAAATCTTGAATAAAAATATAACTTTGAAAGGATATTAATTATGAAAAAAGTAATTAATGGAAAAATGTTCAGTACAGAAACAGCGAAATGTGTTGGAGAATGGGATAATGGTTATTTCAACAGTTTCAAGTATTGTGAGGAAGATTTGTACAGGAAAGAAAATGGCGAGTTTTTTCTTTATGGTAGAGGTGGTGCGAATAGTAAATATGCTATAAGGTGCGATAGCAATTCATGGTGCGGAGGTAAAGATATAATAGTATTATCTTTACAATCAGCCATGGAATGGGCAGAGGAACATTTAAGCGGAGATCAATATGAGGGAATATTTGGTCAAGTACCAGAAGATGATAGTAAAAGGATAATAGGTATTACTATTACAGACGAGTATCATGAAAAAGCAAAGAGATTGGCTAAAGAAAGAGGAATTTCTATAAGCGAATTGATAAGTAACTTGATAATGATGGAACTATAAAAACATATAAACTACCTGGGCTGCTCAAGAATTATGGGAAAAGGAAGGGCATAAAGATCGGGTTATAATTCGGAATATCTTTTCAGCATATCTTTCAAGAACTTAACCAGGTATCCGAAAAACAATGATAAAACTTTATTCTCTTACTCACTATTCCTTATTACTTAATCCTGCCTTATTCTTGATTAGGTTGTCAATTTTGAGGTAAAAGCCGAAAAATAATTTCCCCTAATATGATGTAATGAAAATGACATAATTCTTTATGATTATTGTGAAGATTCCAATGTGACAGATGAACTTGTATTATATAAAGCAAAAAGTTATTGGAAGTACAAATCGACGATAATCCTTATTTTTAAGGTAATGTAAAGTGGTTTGCGACTCTGGTAAAAGCACCACTTTCTTGGAAAGAATTAGATATGATCATTCTTTCCCGGAAGGTGGTTTTTTTATGTCTATTGTATATGGACAATTAAAAGAGATTATCAAGGAAAACGACATTCAGAATGTTGGGGATATACCTTTAAAAAGAAAATTTCAGAGATATGATCTGGGGAATGCTAGAAGCAGAAATGTATGTATCACTAGATATCCATTTTATTATATAGCCCAGATTGGCATAATAAGACATTTTATTGTAAAAATGGTAATAAGTGTTTACTATTAACATACAAAAAGGTAAAATACTCCTGTATACTAATTCTTACAGGAGTATGTTATGAAAAAGTTTAGAACAATATTATGTTTGATACTAATATTTTACCAAGTACTTATCAATTATCAACCTTATATAGTATCAGCCAACACTGAAACTCAAGTAAAACAGTCAAATTATTACTGGGAAGGCATTGGAGAAGGATTAAATCTAAATGCAAAAGAGAGTAAGACATATGATCTTAATTTAAAAAGCGGAATGATTTATATTGAAGTTTGGTCAACAGAACAATCATTCAGCATTGCTTTATTTGATAGTAAAGGGAAAACAGTAACTAAAGGTAAAAGCATAACTGGTGGAAATATGATAATAAAGAGCGTCAATGGTTTAGTGTACCCGGATATACCTAGTTATTATGTTTGTCAATATATAACGGCTGGAGATTATAAATTAAAAATTACAAACACATCAAATAAATCTGATTCATTAAGCCTTACTGTATGCAGTTTCAAAGGTATAGGCAAATTGAAAATGGGTGAAATGATGTATGCTGGGATAAATAAGGAAAAAACTATAGAATTTGAGTTCGAATTAGACGAATTTGCATTTATTTACGTACCGGCTTATAATTATCGAAATAACAAAGGTGTTCTTGAATTTGGGCTGGCAGAGGTGACAATATCCGAAGCACATGGATATGAATATAAAATAAATAGAGCAGAAGATCTTCACGCTAATTACGAAGGGCTGCCATGTGAGCCGGGTACTTATAAGGTTAGTATTAACGTAGAAGGTTCTACTGCTACATATTATTGTGGTGTTGATAACATTGTATATACACATTACTACTTCATGCGTGGAGGAAAAAGTGTAGAACAGGCAAGAGATATGCTAGCGAAATCTTTCGTCTATAAGAAAATTAATAACACCACTTATAACGCTGAATTCTATTTCAGGGATGACGATATCACAGAAAGTGTCCAATGGTTAAAAGTGAAACCAGGCGAAAATACGAAATACTTTGGAGTAAGTGCAGATAAAACACTTGGTGGGGTGACAGTCAAAATTTACGATACGAATATGAAATTATTACAAACATACACCACCGATAGATATGAGGATGGTAATCTAAAACTGACAGCCAATAAAAATTATTACATTAGTATTAAGAAAAATCATGACAATAGTACAGGATACGCCACATTTACATTATATACAAAAATATTAAGAAGTTCTCCGTGATGATGCCTATATATAATAAATATCAGAGTTAGCAATGGAGATTATATTTTATGACTTTATTCCGTATGAAAACATGGTTAGCCAATAGATTTGAGTATCCTCATTAGCACGTGGCACAGGTTAATTATTATTGCAAATAATTAATTTGTGTTTTTGGATATGACAGATACAATATTGGTGTGTAGATAGATCATTATGGGTATACGGCTATTTTTCATTATACGAGCATTATAATAAATAATTAATTTATACGTGAGGACAAGAACAGTATGTATGAAAATATAACAAAAGAATATATAGATTATCATTCATTCAAGTATACGGGATTAGAACAGAACCTAGATAGAGAGGATTCACCTGTAAGTTTTAGGCTAAATGTTGCAAATGGAGTTCCTAAAACTCCAGAACAAAAGATGCGTGATTTATGAAAGAAATGTGCAGATATAATTAATTTACGGTTAGGTAATAATTATAAGAAAGTTGAGGCAGATACTGGGATAATAACAAATACCATGCATAAGTATTTAAATGGGACGAGGAATATAACCAGAGATGTGATTGCAAAGTTATGTGTTGGAGCAGGCCTAACAATTGAAGAAGCGAATGAACTCTTTATTTTGTGTGGATCCTGTTTAGATGTTGAAAATAATTTATTGGATGCTATTGTTATAGATAATATCAAATGTAAAGAGGGTATTGGAGTGTTCTTTGAGGAATGTCAAAAATTTAGACTGAAGATATTTTAAAGAGTGGACAAACTGTCCACTCTTTTCCATAAGAAAACAGTTATGATGAATACATCAAAACAAAGGAGATGTGAGAATAATGAGTTTTTCATGGGGCATTTTTTCAATCAGATTTTTAAAAAGTATTATTTATAATGAAAACACGGCAAAGAAGTTACAACCAGGGTATGATACTGATGATCCTAACTCGTTGGCCCCTTATATGGAAGATGTTTGTCAGTACCCGAATGAAAAGTTCGTACGAAAATATCGTAGTGAAATTGAGGATTATTTTCTCGCAAATAGCAATCAACTAGTGCATCTGTGTAAAAGATTAGAGAATATGAATTATCATGATATTAAGATAAGCAGCAATGAAGAGATGTTATTTGAAATAAAGAAACTGCGCTTAACTTCTACTATCGTTGATTGTTATATTCGTGAATTGAGAATGTTCGGGTGCAAGCAGATAGAAGATGAAACTTCATTATTTTCTGTACCGAAAATTATTGATTTATCACAGGCACAAGTGAGCGATGTTCAATTATTTCCTTATCAGAAAGAAGCAGTCAATGCTATGCAAAAATATTATCTTGCAGAAAACAAGAAAGCAGGAGTGCTTGTTTTGCCTACAGGAAGTGGAAAGACAAGAACCAGTGCATACTTCCTTCTAAAATATATAATAAGTGCGGGATATCAGGTTATATGGTTGACGCATAGATCGCTATTGATTGAGCAGACTGCACAGAATTTTTATAAATTATCTCCGCTGATAACTGAAGAAAACGATAAAAAACATGATTTTAAAATGGTATGCATATCAGGGCAGCATGCAACAGTAAGGGCTTTGCAGAAAGACGATGACCTGATTGTTTCAAGTGTCCAGAGCCTTTGCAATAATACAATTTATTTACCAAATATAATGAGTGAAAAGGTTATGATCGTTGTTGACGAAGCACATCATACGCTAGCGCCATCTTATAGAAGAATTATCAATTTGATTAATCAGAAAAACCCGGAGGCAAAATTGTTGGGGTTAACGGCAACTCCGGTTAGATTAACTGATAATGCAACAAAACAACTTATGAAACTTTTTGATAATAAAGTTGTTTATTCAAAGAGCATGAGCAGTTTAATTGCTGAAGGATATCTTGCAACGCCGGTATATTTACCCAGGGTGACAAATATTGATATTGAATCAATCATGGATATTGATGAAAGAAAATTTATTGAAAAATGGGGTGAAATGCCTGAGACGCTCCTCGAAAAAGTGGCAAAAACTAATGAACGTAATGAAATCATAGTAAATGAGTATGTTAATAATAAAGAGAAGTATGGAAAAACAATCATCTTTGCTCTTAACGGAATACATTGTTTGAGCCTATGGGACGAATTTAAAAGCCGGGGTATTAAGTGTGATTACGTTTATTCAGTGAACAGTGGCAATGAAGAGAAGATAAATAAGTTCAAAAATGGTGAACTGGATGTTCTTATCAACATAAATATGTTGACTGAAGGTAGCGATATCCCGGATATCCAGTCCGTATTTTTGACAAGACCGACTAGTAGTGATACCCTTTTAATGCAGATGGTTGGACGTGGAATGAGAGGTATAGCATGTGGCGGAACAGAAAAAGTGAATATTGTTGACTTCTGTGATAAATGGACAAGTATAACGAGATGGTTGAATCCACAGTTCCTGTTTGATGATAGGGTTGTTATAGAAGATAAAGAAACGGTAAAGAAGGAATCAGATATATCCATGGTTCCATATGATATGATTAGAGATATTATGAAAGGAATTACATATAAAGGAGCAGTATCTTATAATAAAGACACGGTTTTGCCTGTTGGTTGGTATGATGTTATTGATGAAGATGGTAATGATACAAAGGTACTAGTATTTGAAAACCAAATAGCAGCATATTTAAAATTCAGGAAGAATACCAAACGATATATTGAAAATGGTGATTTAACAGGACGTGATGTTGCTATTCAGTATTTTAATGGATTTTGTGTAATGCCATTGGAGAATGAACTCGACTATATTATTTCATTTCTTCGGGCAGAAGGTGGTTTTCCTATATTACAGCATTTTAATATAAGAAGTAAGATTGATGCTTATATTATTGCTAAACAATTAAATGAAGAACAGTTACCTTTAGGCAAGGTCCTTGAAAGAGTTAATCTGATCTATAGTGACAACAAATCCATCATTGACAGCATTTATGGGGATGTAGAATACTATAAACGAAGAATTGTTGATTACATGATGTATCCCAATGGTGTTGTTCCCATAGGAACCCGGTTGGTTGAGGTGGAAAAGAATTTTCTGAATATTAATAAGGAAGAATATTATAATATAAATGCATTACTTGATGAAGTAATCCAAGAGCAGAAAGATAAATTAGCGAAGGACTTCATTAGGCCGGATATTCAATGGACCGATAAATGCTATAGTAGTTACTTTGGTGTATATTATCACGATTATTGTCTGATTCGTATTAATTCAATATTGAATTCTAAAGATATACCCAAAGAAGTAATAAAATATATAATTTATCATGAGTGCCTTCACCAGGAAATAATGGAACACTCTCCTGCATTCCGGCAGAAGGAACGATTATATCCTAATTTCCAAGAGCATGAACATTTTCTTGATTACACATTGGGTGATTTTTATCTGGAATACGCAATTTAATATCTTCGTGTATTTGATACACTCTCTTAGTGAAAGGTGACTCAATTTTTTGGGTTGCCTTTTCTTTGAATAAAATAAATTCATAAAATTGATGATGTAAAATTTTGCATTATATCCAAGTATATATTATAATAATAGAAGTGATGGTAAAACCTGGTAAATTAGTCAGAGAAGGAGATAATATGAGGTCGAAGGATGAAGTCAAATATTATGCGCAGAGGCAGGAATCAACGATTATGAATTGGGATTTTAAGAAGGTGAAATGGGTTAAATGGTTGTGTCTAATATATAATGAAAAGATGTCATCCAAGATATCCGAGACTGTTACCTTATAAAGAAACAACAAATTAAGAATATGATAAGGATAAATATATTTGAAATCTCAAAAAAACTCGCCAGGAGGATTTTCTGTGGGGGATGTAAATGATGAAATTATCATTCGGAAAATGGTAGATACTTTAAAAAGTAAATATGAATTTAAGGGGCCGCTGCATTTTACGGATTTTATAAATCTAAAAAATATTCTACGGAGTGGTTTTCTTTATAGTAGATACCATTGTGAAAAGAATGGTATTAGTTTTACAGATGGAGCCAATCATAGTGTATTAAATAAAGCAAATGAATTAGTACACAAGTGTGTTAGATTTTATTATAGAGGAAAGTCACCTACTTTATACGAAAATGAAGGCATTAAATTAACCCAATATTGTAGCAGCATACATATACCAATACCTGTATTCTTGTTATTTGATGAGCAACTTTTGTATTTAGAATATACTTTTTATGCAAATGGAAATGCTACGAATTCAGAACTGGGTTATAAAGGTGATTTTTTTGTAAATATGGATTGGAATGCTATATTTAGTCATACTAGTTTCAGTTATTATGAAAGAAATCACATAATTAATAAGCGTCAAGCAGAATTATTAAGTCTATACCCAGTACCTTTGACATATTTGAAGAAGATAACTTTTAGATGCGAGACAGATAGAAAACGGGCCTTATATTTATTTGGTAATGACGATAGATATATGGTAGATATTAGTCTGTTTTCGGATAAAAACATCCATCCTACAAAACATGAAAACGAAGAGAACAATTTTATAAAAGACTACAGATTAGAATTATTAAATGATGAAGAAATTAGTTTATCATTGTACTTTCAAAAGTCATTTAAAAACTATCTGACAAGTATTAAGATATTAGATATAAATAAAAGGAAGTGTGGTATAAAGATAAATGCTAATAAAGATGATGATCTTCATTTTATAAAATCATATAATTTAAAAGGGAATATATATAGATGGAATAAGTTGGAGGTATATTTAAATAGTTTTTTATGTGTAGAAGATTCAATGTTAGAAATAAGAAATGAAAGAGAAAAAAGAATTTCTGAAAGAGAAGCCAGAATAAAATTGCTAGAAATAAGAAATAGAGAAATAGTTGACGCACAAGAGAAATGGGAAAAGGATAAAATATTGCCGCATAGTTCATATATTGAAGAAGTTCTTAAAAAGGAATTAACAACATCACAAAGAGAATTTTTTGACTTGTGGAAGAATAAAAAGATTGCATTTTATCAAATACCAAAAAGTATTATTACATTGGAATTTTGTATTATAGCATACATGAAAAACAAGTGCATATATGATTTTATATTAGATAATGATTTAAAATATCAATTGGACAAATACAGGTATTGCTTATAGAACTTGTGGTTATGTAGTCCTTATTATACTGGAATACTTTTAATAAACCAGTTGATTGATTGGGGGAGTACTTATGGGATTTAAGAGAGATGCTAATGAGATTAGAGATTTTGTTAAATGGTTAAAAAGAAAATATAATTTTGTAGGGGTATTACATTTTACAGACTTCTCAAACTTAAAACCAATTATAAACAATGAATTTCTATATAGCAGAAATTATTGCCACAAGCAACATATTGACTTCAAAGATGGCTCTAATCATTCTGTATTAGATAGGGCTAGTGATTTTGTACATAACTGTGTAAGGTTCTATTACCGTGGTAAAACACCGACATTATATAATAATGAAGGTATAAAGTTGGCGGAATATTGTGACGTAATGCATATTCCCATACCTGTATATTTGCTATTTGATGAAGAACTCATTTATTTAGATAATACTTATTTTACAAATGGTAATGCTACCACATCTGAAAGAGGTAGCACCTTTTTGTTCTTTAAAGCAATGGATTGGGATACAATTTTTCATTGCAAATGGTTTGATCAAGAAGGTAGGGACTATATAGTCAATAAACGGCAAGCGGAATTACTATGCTCCAGCCCCGTTCCGTTAAAATATTTAAAAAAGATAGTATTTAGATGTGAAGCAGATAAAAAAAGGGCAATCAATATTTTTGGTAATGACAGTAGGTATACAGTTGATATAAATTTGTTTTCTGATAAAAATGTAAGTATGGCAAGCCATAGGTGTTTCGAAAATAATTTTATAAATGATTATTTTATAAACATTATTCGTGATTCTAAAAATAATCTATCATTAGTTAGTTTAAAACTATTTTATCAAAAACCATTTACAGATTATAAAACTTCATTTAAAATTCTTGATAAAAGTGGAGAATTAATTGAGTTTAAGAACATAAGTAAAAAGGTAATTAATGAAGAAGAAAATATTAAGAAAATTTTTCTGTCCGGAAATATGTCGGATTGGTATAAGTTGGAGATATATGTTAATGATAATTTATGCTTTGAAGAATATCTAATTAAGTATGTTATACTTAAATCAGATATTAGAATTGAAAATAATAAAATTGTTGTATGTAGAAAGTTTTCTGATTTGAATTACCTCAAATATGATCATAGAATTGAAATTGTAAACAATAATAATCAAGTTATAGAAAATATACCTATAAATTATCCACATAATAGTATTGCACTATCATGGAGAAATACATTAAAAAAGTACAATAAAGAGTGGTGCAAGATTAAATATCTTATGAATAATATTGTGTGCTTTGATCATGAATTTATTAGCAAATAATTTGTTATAACCAAAGGAGATTTAAATGTTAGAATACATAAAAGGAACAGTGTTTAATACACCAGTTAAAACAATTGTTAATACAGTAAACTGTATGGGAGTAATGGGGGCGGGTATTGCACTTGAGTTTAAAATGCGTTATCCAGAAATGTATGAAGATTATGTAATAAAATGCGAGAAGAAGCAATTAACGGTAGGTCGACCAATCATATACGAATATTCAAATGATAGATGGATAATGAATTTTCCTACAAAGAATCACTGGAAGTATCCATCAAAAATTGAGTGGATTGAACAGGGATTAAAATATTTTGCTGAATATTATAAAAAACGAAATATAGAATCAATTGCTTTTCCTAAATTGGGGACCAGTAATGGAGGACTTGAGTGGGAAATAGTTAAGCCTCTAATGGAAAAATATTTAATTAATTTAGATATACCAGTATATATTTGTCTTGATGAAAACATCGAAGCAGAAGGTGTTGAAAAAGAAATGGTAAATATGTTGAATGCTTGTACTAAAGAAAATCTCGTATGTAATGTAAAACTAACTAAAAAGCAAGCGGATATAGTAATTAATAATTTTCCATATAAAAGATTCTGGCATATATCAAACTTGGAAGGCATTGGAGTGGGTGCATATGAAAAAGTATTTAAATATTTCTATAATAAAAGTACTTTTAAAAAAAACCGCATCTGTTTTTGATTTTGGCAAATACACAGAAAAAGAATATGTGTACATTT
>FWWL01003578.1_pt1 | contig 28009 bp, 19 predicted proteins | sample 2228331 | NCBI WGS metagenome assembly FWWL01 (sample SAMEA103939775, study PRJEB20133) | metagenome
GTTCGAACAGGGTCATCATAGAGCGGGCGATTGCCTCGCTAATCCCGCGCGCTTCCGATTCGACGCCAGGGTCGGCGGCTGGGGTATCCACAAGGGTCAGCACGGGCAGTCGGAATTTCTCGGCGAGGCGGAACATGCGCATCGCCTTGCGGTAGCCTTCGGGCTTCGCCATGCCGAAGTTGCGACGCTGGCGTTCCTTCAGGTCGCGCCCCTTCTGCTGTCCCACAAGGACCAACTTGTAGTTGCCCATGCGTGCCAACCCAGCCACGATAGCGGGGTCGTCAAAGCCCAAGCGGTCGCCATGAAGCTCGGTAAAACTTTCGCACATCAGACGGATATAATCCAAAGTGTAGGGGCGCTTCGGGTGGCGCGCCAGCAGGACCTTATCCCACGGGCGCAGGTGGGCAAAAATCTGCTTAAGGAGCCGTTCGCGCTGGCTTTCCAGCTCCGCAATCTCGCGCGAGCGGTCCAACCCTTGCTCTTGCGCAAGTTGGCGCAGTTCCTGTATTGCGCTCTCCAACTCGTTGATCGGTTTCTCGAAGTCAAAAATGGTCATATGCGCTCCCTCCCAATTTAGCCCGCGAAGACCTCCAGCAGGTAGGCGAGCGTCGGTCGGATTTGGGAACGCGGGACGATGAGGTCGATCATGCCATGTTCGTATTGGAATTCAGCGGTTTGGAAGTTAGCAGGGGTTTTGCCGATGCTGGCTTGGGCAGCGACACGCTGTCCGGCGAAGCCGACGAGTGCGCCCGGCTCGGCAAGAATCACATCGGCTAACGAGGCGAAGCTTGCCAGCACGCCCGCCATCGTTGGGTCGGTGAAGACCGCAATATAGGGCAGGCGTTCACGGTGGAATCGCTCGACGCTGGCGGTCGTCTTCGCCATCTGCATCAGCGAGATAAGCCCTTCCTGCATGCGTGCCCCACCCGAACTGCAGAACAGCACGACAGGCAGACGACGCTCGATCCCACGCTCGAAACAGCGCACCACCTTCTCCCCTACTACGGAACCCATCGAGCCACCCATGAAGTTGAAATCCATCACCCCTATCACCAGTTCATACCCCTGCAGGGTCGCAATACCTGTGATGATAGCCTCATTCTCGCCTGCCGATTGCCTGCCCTTCTCCATTTTTTCGGCATAGTCGGGAAAGCCAAGTGGGTCAGAGGGCAACAGGTCGTGGTCGGTCTCCTGAAAACTGTCGGGGTCGACCGTGTAGGCGATGCGTTCGCGCGCCCGCAGTCGGTGATGATGCCCGCAATAGGAGCAGACCTTCATCGCCCGTTCGAAGTCGGGCAGGAACAGGATTTTTTTGCACTTGGCGCACTGCACCCACTGGTTGGGGGTCGTGCTCACGACCGCTCGCCTTTGCATAGGGGGAATTGTACCCGATGGGTGGCGGAGGGGGAGGGATTCGAACCCCCGTCCCACACGAGGTGGGATGCGGTTTTCAAGACCGCCGCCTTCAGCCACTCGGCCACCCCTCCGCTGAGGGCGTTTTTAATTATACCCGTGTTAGCGGAGTCGAACCCTTAGTTCGCGCCCTGTCCCGCTTTGATGACTAACCTGAACGCGCTTGCCCTCTATCTGGAGGGATGTAAGGAAATCCCCCAGAAGGGTTGGCTCTCCTATCACCCGCACCCACAGACGCCCTTCCCCATCCGTATATTCGGCTCGCTGAACCTGAATCGTTCTCTCGTAGCGTTCTAAGGCACGGCGCAAGGCTATCATCTGGGCATAGTCGCCCTCGATACGGATGCAAACCGTGCGCCCTTCGGTAATCTCACGCACAAAAGCCAGCACCATCAGGGGCAAGAACTCGGTTGCGCACGCACGGGCGCATCTCTCCAGTGCAAGCGTTTCGGCAGTGGCTTTCTGGAAATCCGCTACCGCCACAGGAGGCATACGCAGGCTAGCGATGATTTCGCCATCCTCTGCCCAGAATGCCTGAAGCTCCATCGTGGCGCGGACGCTGTGCACCTCGCCCTCAGCAAAAGAGCCGAAGTAGCTCGCCTCTGCACGCCCCACCAGCACAATCTCTGCATCGGCTTGCTGGGCTATCACCCGCAGGCGGGTTCGGTCTAAAGGGTTCGGCAAGGGAGTATCAGGCGAAATGGTTTTCTCTTGGTTCGTGCGTGGGATAGACTCGTGCATGGGAGAGAAAACAATTTCGTTCGGGCACTCGACCACGCGTATCCCTTCTCGTCGGAGGGTCTCGATGAGCGCACTGCGCGCAGGATGGCGGTTGCGCACCTGCACCCCGTCCACCTTCTCCTCTATTAGCACCAGCACGCGCGGTTCGCCTGCTTGACGATAGAGTGCAGGTACTTCCGATACACGCGGGATACCCTTAGTCGATACGCTGGCACGCACCCGCACCCGCCATAGTTCGCCCTCTTGACGCTCCTCTAAAACTTCATACTGCTTCACATAGCCCTGAGCGACTGTATGGACGATATCTTCGCGCAGTTGCTGATTAATCAGCACTGAGCGCGCCTGCACCCAGCTCTGCACTCCTTGCTCCACTACTGCACGCAACGCTTGCTGAAGGGCGTCGCGTGGCGTCTTGCCCACCCCCTCTGCCTCGATAAGGGTCTTTTCCTCTGCGAACATACTCCCCATCAAACAGAGCAGAAGCCCGACTGCCCATAACCCAGCCCTCATGATTGCCTCCCTCCAAGAAGTACCTTGCGCACCCGATGACGGCTGGCTAAGAAGGTCGTGCCTGTGGCGGTTTCGATTAAGCGGGTGTTGAGGATGACATGGCTCTCCTCATCGGTAAGCGTGCCTACAAGAATGAACCGTGCCCCCACAAGCCTACCGATGTTTTGTACGGTCTGAGTATCGGTCAGCCCACTCATCTGGAGTTTCAACTCTTTCACGACCGCTGTTAAGTTTCGACGCTCCACCAGCGTGAATCCTGCCTGAGCGAGAAGCGTGTTGAGGTCCTCCGCTACCTTTTCGCCCAGCGCAGGGTCAGGGATATCGAGGCATTCGAAGGTTGCCACCACTATCGGCACCTGCTTCCACTCGGAGCCGATACGGCTATCCCGTGCGCACTGTTGGGCAAGGTACGACGCCAGCGCTTGCAAGTCGTTTTGGTCTACTGTGAAGGGAACCAACCCTTGAGCGCGGGTGTCTACCACCTCGTTGTGCTCTATCCTAAGGTAGCGGATGCCGTGGGGATGTTCAAGGTAGTACCCGCGCCCCCGTGCGTTTTGACAACGCAGTCCTACCTGCCCCCTTCTGGGGAGGTTCATCGTGTAGTGGCTTATGCGCTCGGCGTTCAGTTCCGCCTTGAATTGGCTATAGGCACGGGTAATCACGAGCCGATAAGAGCGCCTTTCGCCCACTCCCAACCGCTGTTCGGGCAAAGGTAAGCCGTTGTATTTGCACCGCCAGACAAGATGCTCTCCCTCTAAAGCAAGGCAGAGCCAGTTCTCGGAATCTTGCCACCAGACGATGACCTCTATCGGAACGAGAGTGCCCTCTATCTCCATCTGCCAAGAAGCACCGAGCGGTTTCTCATACATCAGGAGGTTCAGCCCCTCTGCACGAGGAGCCAGCAAAGGGGTAGACGACCACTCCCCAGCGAGCGTGCGCCAACCCTCTAAGTGGCGTTTGGTGGGCACTTCTCGGTTGTATTCGAAAAGGGGAGTGGGGAATGGGGAGTGGGGAGCAGACGAGGATTCGGGGGCGACCTGCGCACAAGCAAGCGCAAGGCTAAGGGGAAGCAGGAAGGACATCCTGCAAAGCAGAGCGTATTCCCCCCTACCCCCCTTAGTAAGGGGGGAATCAAAGGGGGGATTCACAGGCGAAATGCCTGTGCTACTTTTCTTGCTCCCCATGCGCTCACCCACTTATGCTACGCTGTTATTGGATGAACAGCACTGCGAAACGGCGCAGGAAGCCCGAACGCTTCTCCTGCTCCATAATCTGGATGGCGTCCTCTTCGCTCACCACAGGGTCGGTCTTCGCAGTGCCCGCCACGCCTATTGCGCGCACCACCATCGGGTTGCTCCCGATGCGCTCTACAATCGCAGGGTCTTTCAACGCATGAAACTGTTGCTCGCTCAGGTAGGCAACAATCCCATGCTTGTTGACGAACTCAGGGTCTACCTGCAGAGTGCCCCAAAGTTCTGCCCCGTTCGTACGGCGGATTTTGGGCGCCATGCACCGCTCCAGCCCTAATCCGCGACAGTCGATAATCAGCCCCGTGTAGGGTTTTGTGGGGTCAGACTGCACAGGGAGAGGACGGAGCGGAGGCGATTCAAGAGCAAGGTGCACCTTGTCTGAGGGCAAAGCAGAAGGTGCCCACTGGCGTACCTTGTCTTGGCTCAGTCCGAACTGTTGGGGCGAGGTCAGCGACTGCTGGGCAATCCCCGCAATCTGACCTGCTGGGATACGCACCACCACCTCGTAGGAGGTGCCTTTATCGTTTTCCTGTACCACTTGTACCCCGCGAAGCACGCCCTCCACCCGTGCACGCACCGTATCGGACACCAACACTGAGTTCGCTAAGCGAGTCTCGGAGGTGAGGTAAACCTCCCCGATGCTTTCCAACAGGTTGCGCATCGCGTCGACCACCGCCCCGCGCCGTGCCATCAAGCGGGCTTGGGTAGGCGATACATAGTCGGGATACGCCGATTCGCCCTTCGCTTCAAGGTAGCCCGTCGTCCAGTTGAAACTGCTCGTCTCGGTAATCCGTTCGACCGTGTAAGTACCCTGTACCAGCACGCGCTCTTGCTGAAGTGCCAGCATGAGGGTAAGTGTGGAAAGGCTCAATAGCACCGCAATAAGGCGCCCCACCTTCATCGTTCATTCACCACCTCGTGATGGATTCGACGAATCGGAACCCCGTAGCGTTTCGGGGTTCCTGAAAAGGGGCACAACGGTCAGGAAGGACAATCGCTGAAGTGATTAGACCGACACATCCAGATGGCGTCCTTTGCCTTCCATCTGGTGGAGCAGTCTCCCATCTGCTCTTTCTGGCCGTAGCAACTAACCCAACTTTCCTATTGCCCCTTCTCGCGTCATTCAGTGTCTTGCTCATCATACCATCTCTTGCGTCATTCTGAGCCGAAGGCGAAGAATCTGCATGAGACCCTTCCCCTTCGCTCCGCTCAGGCTCAGGGTGACGGGGGATTCACTACGCTCAGGGTGACAGGGGACTCGCTTCGCCGTGTCTCTTGCGTCATTCTGAGCCGAAGGCGAAGAATCTCAACCCTCACCCCCAGCCCCTCTCCTACAAGGAGAGGGGAGCAGACCCTTCCCCTTCGCTTCACTCAAGGTCAGGGTGATGAGGGAGCTGTTTCGCCTCGGCCGACGCTCCCACTGAGGCATGCTCATCGGGACTGACAGGAAAGTTGGGTTAGCAATTGTGGTACAATCCGATTAGCCTAAGAGGTATTGGAGGCGTTGCGTGAGAATCTTCCTAACAGGTTGTGCTGGTTTTATTGGGGCAAAGACGGCGGAGTTCCTTTTAGAGCGTGGCGACGAGGTCATCGGTGTGGACAACTTGAACGATGCCTACGACCCCAAACTCAAGTATTGGCGGTTAGAACAACTCCGAGCGTATCCCAACTTCAGGTTTCTCCAGTTAGACATCAGTGAATGGGAGCCGACCCGTGCCCTTTTTGAGGCGCATCTCCCCTATGACGCTGTAGTGAACCTCGCAGCGCGGGCGGGCGTGCGCCAAAGTGTGGAGAACCCGTGGGTTTACATCAGTACCAACACGACGGGTGCATTGAACCTGCTGGAACTGTGCCGACAGCACGGGGTAAAGAAATATGTGCTGGCATCCACCTCCAGCCTGTATGGCAATAACGAGCGCCCCTTCCGAGAAGACCAGCCGACTGACCGCCCCCTCTCACCCTATGCCTCTTCTAAAAAGGGTGCAGAAACACTCTGCTATACCTACCATCACCTCTATGGACTGGACATCACGGTGCTACGCTACTTCACCGTCTACGGACCCGCTGGCAGACCCGATATGAGCATCTTCCGCTTCATTCGCTGGATTGCAGAGGGCGAACCGATTCAACTGTTTGGCGACGGGCTACAAGAGCGCGACTTCACCTATGTGGACGATATTGCACAGGGCACGATTGCAGGACTGAAGCCACTCGGCTATGAGATTATCAACCTCGGTGGCGACCGTCCCGTGTCGCTGAGGTGGATTATCGAGACGCTGGAGACGCTTATCGGCAGGAAGGCGCAGTGGACCCAGCAAGCGATGCATCCCGCTGATGTGAAGGCGACTTGGGCAGACATCACGAAGGCGCGCACTTTGCTGGGCTGGGAACCCCAGATTAGCCTCGAGGAGGGGCTGAAACGCTCGGTAGAATGGTACTTCGAGAATCGCAACTGGGCGAGGGAGGTTGTATTGCCATGAACCAAACGGTTTGTATCGTGGGCTTGGGCTATGTCGGTTTGCCTTTGGCTGTGGCGTTCGCCAAGCACATGCGCACGATTGGCTACGATGTGAGCGAAGAGCGAGTGAACGAACTGAAACAGGGCTACGACCGAAACGGGGAGATCCCCGAAACCGAACTGCGCCAGCCAAACCTTATCCTGACAACCAACCCTGAGTTCATTCGGGAAGCCGATTTCGTGATTATCACGGTGCCGACCCCAGTAGACAAAGCCAGACGCCCCGACTTGCGCCCCATGCTCTCTGCCAGCCGAACCGTGGGGCAGAATCTCAAGCGCGGTGCTGTCGTGGTGTACGAATCGACGGTCTATCCGGGCTGTACTGAAGAAGACTGTGTGCCTGTGCTGGAGCAGGAATCGGGCATGCGCTGTGGGGTCGATTTCAAGGTGGGCTATTCGCCTGAGCGCATCAACCCTGGCGACCCCGAACACACGCTGGAGACCATCGTGAAGGTGGTAGCGGGGCAAGACCCTGAAACGACCGAAAAACTTGCCCAACTGTACGGGCTGGTGGTCAAAGCGGGGATTCATAAAGCCCCCAATATCCGCACTGCCGAAGCGGCGAAGGTTATCGAGAACACCCAGCGCGACCTGAATATCGCCCTGATGAATGAGTTAGCGATGCTGTTCCATCAGCTTGGTCTCAACACGCGCGAGGTGCTGGCAGCGGCGCGCACCAAGTGGAACTTTCTGCCCTTCGAACCGGGGCTGGTAGGCGGGCACTGCATTCCTGTTGACCCCTACTACCTCACGCACAAGGCACAGGAGATTGGCTTCCACCCCGAGGTGATTCTTGCAGGGCGACGCACCAACGACCAGATGGGCATCTATGTCGCAAAAGAGACGGTCAAACTGCTGATTCACGCAGGCAGACCCGTGCGAGGTGCAAAAGTGCTGGTGTTGGGGCTGGCATTCAAGGAAAATGTGCCCGATGTGCGCGATACCCGCGTGAAGGAGCTGATTGCAGAACTGCAGAGCTTCGGCTGTGAGGTGGAGGTATGCGACCCGTTAGTGATCGATAGCGACCGCAAACGGCTTGCTTATAGTTGGGTAGAAGACCCCTTCCACGAGCGCAAAGGCTACTATGATGGAGTTGTGTTAGCCGTACCTCACCGCCAGTTCCGTCAGCACTCACTGGAGGACTACCTCCACCTCTGCTCGGAGGGCGCAGCGCCCGTGTTCGTGGATGTCAAAGGGGTCTACTTCAGCGAGGCGCGTGGACGGGAAGACCTGCTCTACTGGAACCTCTGAACCAGCCCCCGAATCTCACTCAGGGGGCTGGATGTTGAGGGTCAACACAGGGCACGAAGGGGTTCGCACCACCTTCTCGGTGACAGAGCCGAACACGAACCGCTTCCAGCCACTGCGCCCGTGAGTGGCAATCACGATAAGGTCAATCCCTTTCTCCTTCTGGTAGGCAAGGATTTCGTCGGCAGGGTCGCCCCACACGACGCTGGAGAACACCGTAACGGACTTCGGGACACGCTGTTCCACCAGCTCCTGCATCGATCGCTCCGCCGCTTCGCGCAGTTCCATCTCATAAAGCGGTATCTCCACATTCACGGGTACGGGCACCACATGGAGCGGGGGAACCACATGCAGGATGTGGAGTTCCGCTCCGAAGTGCTGTGCCAGCTCTATCGCCATCTCCAGCGCCTCGTAGGACGGCTCGCTAAAATCGGTCGGTGCCAAAATCCGCTTGAACGGTAGTCGCATAACTCCCTCCGCCCTAAAGTGTACCTCACTCGGTATACTCTCCATTATGCAGAGGGTTAGACTGTTCATCGGGCTGTTGGGGCTTCTGATGGGGTTGGGGGGGTGTGCCTCACAAGCCCAGCTCACCGAGAGTCAGCGGATGGAGGCGTTCCAGTTCGTGTGGGAAGAGGTGCAACGCTCACACTACGACCCGAACCTGGGCGGGGTGGACTGGAACGCCGTTCGAGAAGAGTTCGCCCCACGCGTGCGCTCAGTCAAGAGCGATGCCGAGTTCTACGTGCTGTTGGACGAGATGGTCAAGCGAGTAGGGCAGTCGCATATGGCGGTCATTCCTCCGAACGCCTATGTCGCAGAGGAGGAGGTGCGCACGCGTGTGGGGATGGGTGATGTGGGACTAACGGTGCAACTGGTGGAGGGGCGACCGCTCATCACGCGCATTCGGAACGGCTCGCCCGCCAAGCGCGCAGGCATCCCTTCAGGAAGCGAGATCTTGGCTATCAATGAGGAACCCGTAGAACGCTATTTAGAGCGCATTCGTGAGCGCAAACTCTCCCCCGTCGAGGAGCGTATGCAAGTGATGCTCACCTTCATCGCTCTCCTAAGTGGAGAACCGAACACAAAGGTCACGATTCGCTACCGTGACCTGAACGGTCAGGAGCATACTGTGCAACTTACTCGTGAACGCCCTCCAGGCGAAATCTCGCAGTTTGGCTACCTGCCCCCTATCCCCGTGCAGGTAGAGAGCCGTCGCTTGCCGGGCAATATCGGCTACATTCGCTTCAACATGTTCATGCCCCCTGTGATGAAACGCTTGCCCGATATTATTCGCAGTATGAAAAATGCACGAGGACTCATCATAGACCTTCGCGGCAATGTGGGCGGGATTGGGCTGATGGCAGGCGGTGTGGGGGGCTATTTGGTAGACAAAGAAACCCCGATGGGTGTCATGCGTCTGCGCACGGGCACTTTCGGCATCGTCGCCAATCCCCAATCAGGAGCCTATCTCGGTCCTGTGGTGATTCTGGTGGATGAGCTATCTGCAAGCACTGCCGAGATTATGGCGGGCGCACTTCAGGAGGCGGGGCGCGCCACGATTATCGGTCGCCCAACACCAGGCATGGCTCTTCCCTCCAAACTGGTCGCCATTCCCCACGGGGGCTACCTCCAGTGTGTGATTGCCGATTTCGAAACCCCTAAAAAGCGTCGCTTAGAGGGGGTAGGGGTCACGCCTGATATTGTCGTAGAACTCAAGCAAGAGGATTTCCGCACCACTGATGACCCCATTCTCCAGCGGGCTGTTGAGTATCTCCACGCGCAAAGACGCAAATAGTCCCTCACATCAGGCTCTGGGGATCGATATCTACATATAGTTGAGCGCGTTCGCGTGGGGTGAGGCTCTCCAGCAGGGGAGCCAGTATTTCGGCTGGTTCACTGTCAGGAGGGAACTTCAGCAGAAGGTGATAGCGCGCCTTGCCCTCCAGCCGTTCCAGTACCGCAGGAGCAGGTCCCAACACCTGAAGTATGTCTGCATCGTGGAGGCGCTCCCGCAACTGCACGAGCACACTCTGTGCTTGCAGAGGATTCTCGTGGATGCTCAACACATTCACCAGCCGACAAAAGGGAGGGTACAACGGCTCGCGTCTCAGTTCCAGCTCATACCGATAGAAGCCCTCGTAATCGTGGTGCTGAGCACACACAATAGCAGGATGGTCGGGGCAGTAGGTCTGGATAAGCACGCGTCCTTGCTGGTCGCGTCGTCCTGCCCGTCCCGCCACCTGCATCAGAAGGTGGAAAGTGCGCTCGCTCGCTCGAAAGTCGGGGATTCGCAAGCCCATATCGGCACTCACCACGCCCACGACCTGCACACGGGGAAAATCCAGCCCACGCGCCACCATCTGCGTGCCGATGAGCACATCGATCTCGCCCGCCCGGAACGCCTGAAGCACCTGAAGGGCGCCCGTACGCCCACTCATCACATCACGGTCTAAGCGTGCCACACGCAGGTCGGGTAGAATCTGCCGAAGCACCGCCTCTATCCGCTGAGTGCCGACCCCAAACGGAACCACCTGCACACCCCCACACTGAGGGCACACGGTTGGTGGGGGCTGGCGATGGTTGCAATAATGACAGCGCAGTTGATAACTCCCTGCACGGTGGTAGGTGAGTGCAACGGAGCAGTTGGGACAATAGGGCACATGCCCACACTCCCGACAGAGCAAGAAAGGCGCATAGCCCCGACGATTCAGAAACAGGATGGCTTGATAGCCTTGCGAAGTCGTCTGACGAACCGCTTCCAGTACCTGCTGGGTAAGCACGGTGAACTTGCCTCCACGCAGGTCGATGACCTCTACGGATGGCAAAGGGGTTTGCCCCACCCGTTCGGGCATATCGAGCCGTTCCAGCATGCCTTGTTCTGCCAGATAGAAGGTCTCCAGCGAGGGAGTTGCCGAACCGAGCAGGAGCACAGCCTGCTCGGATTTGGCACGCGCATAGGCGAGCGTGCGGGCATGATAAGGAGGAAAACTGGACTGCTTGTAAGAGGGTTCATGCTCCTCGTCCACCACAATAAGACCGATATTCTGCAGGGGTGCAAACAGCGCCGAGCGTGCGCCCACCACTATCGGGGCTTGCTGAGACCGAATGCGCATCCACTGGGCATATCGCTCGTTTGGGCTGAGCTGGCTGTGCCATACCGCAACCGAGTCGCCAAACCGCTCACGGAAGGCGGATACCAGCTGGGCAGTGAGCGCAATCTCTGGCACTAAAAACAGCACGGTGCGCCCAAGACGCAACGCTTCCGCAGAGGCGCGCAAGTAGACCTCCGTCTTGCCACTGCCCGTGACCCCATAGAGCAGGAACGGAGCATAAACACCTTGAGCGAGTGCAGACCGCAGTCGCTCTATAGCACGCTGTTGGTGAGGAGTGAGCTGAGGGGGTACAAACCCCTCTGGCGTGCGCGGGTGGGTCAATACGCGTCGCACAAGCCCCTTGGTTTCCAGCGAGCGCAGGCTCTGAAGGTTAGCACCTGTCTCCTCGATCAGCACCTTCATCGGCATGCGCCCCTCGGGGTGAAGAAGTAAGCGAGTCAGCAGGGCGGTCTGCACAGGGGCACGCTCGGCAGTCTTGGAAAAGAAGGACTCTAACCGCACTGGTTCCTGCACCACCTCTATCCACTCTTCGCCTAACGATAGAGGGGGTGGCGGTTCCAGCTCGTAGGAGGTGCGAAGGAGTCCTTTGGCGCGCAGTGCGGGCAGGGCTGAGTTCAGAATCGCGCTGGCAAGCATGCGCTTGAGCGATTTTAGGCTCATCCGTCCCCCGTGCGCCCGAAGCGTTTCCACTACCATCTGATGGGCGCGTGAGCGCAAAGCGGGTATCGGCTCTATCAACTCCACAAGGGTACGAATCTCGTAGCGTGCCACACTCGGCAGCACCGTCTGAACCGCCTCCGCAGGCGAGCAGAGCAGACTACGCTCCAGAACCCGCACCAGCTCCAGCAGACTCCCCTCTACCATGGGCTGGTTCAGCACTCCCTCGATGGGACGGATGGCGAAATTCTCAGCCCTCACCGCCTGCCCTTCATTAGCCCTCACCCCTTGCCCCTCTCCCAGAGGGAGAGGGGAGTTGGACTCACCCTTCTCCCAGTGGGAAATCGGGGGGATGGGAGTTTCCTGCGAAGGATAAACCTTCAGTACCACACCTAACTCCAGTCGCGTTTTCAGAGGCACAATCACCCCAACACCTACTTGTACTTGGGATGCCAATTGGGAAGGAACACCGTAAGTCCAAGTGCGGTATGCCACTTCACCGCCCGTGAGCACCAGCACATCCGCAAGCAGAGGGTAGGGGTGGTCGGTCGTCATGGCGGTAGGATTATACCAGTCGCCTTCCCTTAAATGAACACACCCCCTCAGCTGAGGGGGTGTGTTCGGAATAGGTCTGCAATGCGACTTACTGGCAGGGATAGTCTTCCGAGTCGGTGATGGCAGTACCTGGCACGCCGTGCAGGTCGTTATACGGTTGAGCAGGGGTAGAAGGCACGGTTTCCAGAGCTGCCTCCGCGTTCACTAATGGGATATCGGTGCGCCAGCTATAATAAGTGCGTCTGGGAGCACCCTGAGGAGTAGTATATTGCTGAGCGATGTTATTGACTGCTGCGTAGCGGAACCATTTCGCGTGCCCGTCTACGAAATTAATCACAAGACCTTCCTTGTGCCGAGCAAAACCCAAGAAGAGACTGAAGGGTAGATTCTGCTGGAGACTCTTTACATACCCGTCAAACAGCATGATTGTTTCCGCAGGTACGTCTACTGATGCGAGGGCTGTGGCAGGAGTGTAGCGGTTCAGTGCGGTACCGCAGAAGTTTTCTCCAAACAGTCCTAAGTTCGGCGCATAGCCTGTGTAGCGGAAGGTGCCTCCATAGCGAATCCCAAGTGCCGAAAGTCGTGCCTGCCAGTCGATACCAGGTCGATAACTGGGGCAGATGAAGATATCTGTGTTTTTGAGATAAGGCGCAATAGAGTCAAATACAGTAATGAGCGCAACTTGATTCTGAGCATCACGCCCAAAATAGGCGCTCATAGGCATGCGTTCATCGTAGTCCTGCGCGTACATTAGCACGCCCGTTGCTATCTGCCTCATATTGTTCGTACAGCTGGTTTGGCGCGCGCTTTCGCGTGCCTGCGCAAAGACGGGGAACAGGATCGCCGCCAGAATGGCAATAATGGCGATCACTACCAACAGCTCTATCAATGTAAAGCCCTTACGATGCATAGCTCGCTCTGTACCTCCTATTAGTGTTTGAACCCCCATAAAAAGAGGGCGGTTTCCCAAGAAGTTTGGGAACCGCCTTTCGGGGTTCCTTCATTATACCCTATTTGACCGCTTGTCAAGGGGGTTTGTTCCCCGTATTTTTACGGTATTTGTGGGGTAGGGTATACTGAGCAAGGGAGATGGATGCGATGGCACCAATCGTACCAAAACGAATAAGCCTCGCCGAGTTCCTCAACTTGCCTGAACAGGCGAGTGAGACCTCCCATCTTGAGCTGTTGAATGGTGAGGTTATCGAGATGGCGAAGCCCTCTTGGGAGCATAACGAACTCATCTTAGGGCTGGGCAGTGTTCTCAAGCCCTTGCTACGGCGACACGGTCTGGGACGACTCAGCATCGATTGCCTTGTTGTTTTGGATGAGGAGTTGGGAGTCGCCCTCGCCCCCGACATAGTCTACCTTTCCACAGAAAAAGCGAGCCTACTCCAACGAGGCCGCGTGTACGGAGTGCCAGACCTTGTGGTGGAGGTCTTTAGCCCCTCGTCAGAGGTCTACGATCGCGTCCACAAGATGCAGGTTTACCACCGATATGGGGTGCCATGGGTGTGGCTAATTGCATTAGAGCCGTTGCATCTGGAAGAGTACCAGTGGAGTGAAGAAGGCTATGTGTTAGTACAAGCAGTTGCAGGGGATCAGCCTTTCCGTCCCCGCCTGTTTCCTGAGCTAAGTTTTACCTTATCGGAACTGTAGGAAACTTCCCCTATAAGGCGAATCCAAGGCATACTATGGTAATGCGCAGGTTGATGCTGAGTGTTCTTGTTTGGTGTTGTGCGGTTGTATTTGCTCAGACCCCTGTGAAGTTTGCCCGATTCCCTGCTCCTTCGCCTGATGGAAAACAGCTCGCCTTCTCGTGGCAAGGTGATATTTGGTCGGTTCCGATAGAAGGAGGCTTAGCTCGGCGTCTCACGGTACACCCTGCCTACGACTTCGCCCCTATCTGGTCGCCCGATGGAACGAAAATCGCTTTCACTTCCGACCGACACGGCAACGACGATGTGTTCCTCATAGACCTTATCACGGGCGAGATACGACGCCTCACATGGTTTTCGGGGCGCGACCGTGCAGTGGGCTGGCTCCCTGATAGTTCGGGGGTAATTTTTGAATCGCGTCGGGATTGGGAACCGTATGGAGCCGAGCTTGTTGCCTATGTTGCGCCCCTCTCTGGTGGCACTCCCTACCGCCTGCACGATGTGGAGGGAACCCCTGCTGCGCTGGCGCCTGATGGGAAACGGATAGCGTTCGTCCGACGCGACAGCGCATGGTGGCGCAAGGGCTATAAAGGCAGTGCGCAAGGCGACCTCTGGCTGGGTACACTCGGCACAAAGCAGTTTACACGCCTTACGAATACCGATACACCCGATACATTTCCCCTCTGGTCTGCCGACGGGCGTACGCTCTACTTCGTATCCGAGAGGGACGGCACTTTCAACCTTTATGCGATAGATATTGCCACGAAGCGCACTCGCCAGCTCACCACCTTCAAAGGTGATGGCGTGCGATTCCCCCAGATTAATGCTCAAGGCACGATTATTACCTTCGAGCAGGGGATGGATGTGTGGAAGCTCGACCTCAACACGGGCAAGTATGAGCCTATCCATATTGAAGTGCCTGCGATGGACAGCCGAACACCTACCGAGGTAATCCGAACCTTTTCAGCGAATGTCTCGGAGTATGCAATCGCTCCTGAGGACAAAGAGGTGGCATTTGTGGTGCGGGGCGAGGTGTTCGTTACCCGATTCCCCGAAGGAGGCAACCCAACGACCAACCTCACGAAGACTATAGAGCCAGAAGAGGGTATCGCTTGGAGCAAGGATGGCAAGTGGCTCTTCTTCGCTGGCGAGCGGGATGGTCAAACCGACCTATTCCGCATCACCTCCGATGACCCGGACGAACCGCGCCTGCGCCGTGCCAGACGCCATAAGATAGAGCAACTGACCCAAACACCCGTAAGCGAGTCGCGCCCCACGCCCTCGCCTGATGGCAAATGGCTGGCGTTCGTTCGCGGTCAGGGCAACCTTGTGATTATGGACTTAGAGACCCGCGAAGAGCGTACCCTCGTCGAATCGTGGAACCTCGGCAACTTCGTGTGGTCGCCCGACAGCAAATGGATTGCCTACGACCAATACGACGAAAACTACAACTCGGATATCTGGATTGTGTCTATTGAGGGAGGCGAGCCAGTGAATATCACGCGTCACCCTCGAAATGACTATGCGCCCTCGTGGTCTGCCGATGGGCGCGCCATCGCCTTCCTCTCCGAGCGTGATACCGATGTGGTGAATGTGTTCCACCTCTACTTGCGGAAGGAAGATTTCGAACGCACCAAAGCCGACCGCGAGGACGAGGAAGACCATAAGCACGATGCCCCCAAGAAAGCCGACGAGAAAAAGGAGGAGAGCAAGGAGGCTCCCACCGTCACGATCGATTTTGAGGATATCCACCTGCGGATACGCGCGGTGACACGCTTTACCAGCAATGTGCGTGAGGCGGTTATCTCGCCCGATGGCGAGCAGATAGCCTTCGTCTCGGCTCACCAAGGTCAGCCAGACCTCTACCTTATCAAAGCAGACGGTTCCGACGAGCGTCGGCTCACGACGGGTGGGCTATCGCCCAGCAATCTTCAGTTCAGTAAGGACGGCAAGACGCTCTACTTTATCAGCAGGGGGCGTATCCAGCGGATTGCAATCAGTGGTGGAACGCCCCAAGCCACCAACACTGAGGTGCGAATCACCATCAATGAGCCTCTGGAGCGTGCCTATCTATTCGACGCTGCGTGGCGCACACTTAACGAGACCTTCTATGACCCCAACTTTCACGGCGTCGATTGGCAAGCGATGCGGATGAAATATCGCCCCTATGTGCCGTATGCTCAATCTGATCGTGATTTCACAGCAGTCGTAATGATGATGTTGGGCGAACTGAAATCGTCGCATGTGAGCTTCTCGAAGGGTGGGGGTGAATCCCCTGCTCAGCGTTCCGAAACAGGCATGTTAGGGGTGGTGTTCAGTAATCAGAGGGAGGGCGAAGGTCTGCTGATTGAGCGTGTTCTGCCCAACACGCCCGCTTCGCGCAAAGATGTGAACCTCCAGCCTGGTGAGCGCATCCTTGCGGTCAACGGCAAACCCATCACGCCCGCTACCAACATCTGGCAACTGTTGGACAACACGGTGGGCGAGCGGGTGGAACTTCGCGTGCGTCAGCCCGACGGCAACGAGCGCACCGTATTCCTGCGTCCTATCTCTATCACGGAGTTCAACAACGCCCGCTATCAGGATTGGGTGGCGCAAAAGCGTCGGTATGTGGAAGAGAAGAGTGGGGGCAAGCTGGGCTATGTGCATATTCAAGCGATGGGCGAGCAGAGCCTACGCGAGTTCGAGCGCGACCTCTACGCAGTGGCGTATGGCAAGCAGGGACTCATCATCGATGTGCGCTTCAACGGTGGGGGACGCACCGCCGACTATCTCTTCGGCATCCTGCATGTGCCTCGCCACGCCTATACCGTTGGTCGGAATGGTAAGCCTGGCTATCCGATTGACCGCCTGCCCCTTGTGCCTTGGCATAACCCGATAGTGGTGCTATGCAACGAGCGCAGTTTCAGCAACGCTGAAATCTTTGCGCATGGCGTCAAGACGCTCAAGCGCGGTCCCCTGGTAGGCATGCCCACCGCAGGCGGGGTAATTAGCACAGGTTCGCGCACCCTGATGGACGGCAGTCGCGTCAGCACTCCGGGGAGGGGCTGGTACACCATCGATAAGCACATCAACTTAGAAGGCAACGGCGCCCAGCCCGACTACCTCGTGGAAGACCAGCCCGAAGACCGGATGGAACATCGCGACCGCCAGCTGGACAAGGCGATCGAGGTGCTGATGAGGCAGGTTCGCTAAGGGCTACCAACCGCCTACACAGATGAACGACGCCCAGTAGTAGGGGTGGCTGTATTCAGACATCTGCTTGAGCGCAAGGGAAGCAGAACGGAGCGCCTCGCTCGGCGATTTGCCATTGGCAATCTGCATGTAGAATTCGCCCATCAGCCGAGCCGTGCTCTCATCGCTTACCTTCCACTGGCTGAGCACTTGGGTCGGTACGCCTGCAGAGCATAGCACCCAGATCATGCCCATCGTGCCCTCGCCTGGGCGAGCTGCGCCCCGTCCGCTCTCACAAGCGGACAGCACGACCATCTCGGCACTTAGGGGGATCTCCATCAGCTCGCGCGCAGTTAAAAGACCATCCTCCTCTGAATCGGCATCGGGTTGGGCTAACAGAAGCCCACTTTGTAACGGGGTGACCATGCTAAAGTAGCCATGGGTAGCAAGGTGGATATAGCGGTAGTGACTCATCCGCTCCTTCAGGGTCTTCTCCTGGGCTTCGCGTCCGGTCAAGAGAGTAGCGTTCCGGAACAACGCTCGGATGGCTTCTGCCTCTTTTTGGGTATGGGGTAGCGGAGAGACACTCAAGGATGAGCCGATGAGATATGTTCCCGCAACATCGCGTGCGCCTGTAGTAAGCGGACGCGCTCCTGTCGTAAGCGGTCGAGCTCCTGTAGTAAGTAGACGCGCCCCTGTCGTGAGGGGTCGTGCGCCAGTAGTGAGCAAACGCGCCCCGATGGTGATTGGGCGCGCCCCTGTCGTAAGCGGTCGAGCTCCTGTAGTAAGTAGACGCGCCCCTGTCGTAAGCGGACGTGCCCCTATCGTAAGCGGTCGAGCTCCTGTAGTAAGCGGACGTGCCCCTATCGTGAGCGGTCGCGCACCTGTAGTAAGGAGACGCGCCCCCACCGTAATTGGGCGAGCCCCAACCGTTATGAGGCGTGAACCGACCATTATAGGACGTGAGCCTTTCACAAGTGGGCGTGAGCCTTTCAAAAGAGGACGCGAGCCGACCGTGAGTGGACGCGACTGCTCAAGAAACGCCAAAGAGAGACGACCGAAGTCGGGATTTGCAACCACCAGCATGCTCTCGGTGGGTCGAGGTCGTGCTTGGGCGAACTCTTGGCTCCGCATCGCGATTGCAATCGTGGCACTGGGCGCGTAGGCAATCGTATAGTGTTCTCCCAAGAACCCCCGATTGGTTTGAATCGCTTGAAACGGCACATCCCACAGCTCGACATCGGGGCAGATAATCAGGAGACGCTTCTCTGCCCAGCGGGTGCGGGCAGGTTCCAGAAGGATGCGCTCCAGCCTGTTGGAAAGCTCGGTATAGTCCCCATTCGGGACTGCGCAGGTAAGCACGAACGATTCGGTCAGCTCCGCGAGCGGTTGCCCCTCCGTAAAGATGGGGTGTGCCGTCAGATGGGGTTTGCCCTGTTCGTTCGAGAGGCAGAAGAGCAATAATGCGCTTCCTCCCTCCGTCGTGCGGGTCAAATGGACATACTCAAGAAGCACTGCATCGCTTGGCAGGCTCTGAGCAATTTCCTGCAGGGTAGTCGTGCGCGCTCCGCTTTGGGTAGCGAGATGAGGATAACGCGCATAGAGACGGTCGTAGAAGGCTTGCAAATCCAGTTCCGCTTGTCGTGCCTCTTGGCTGAAGAGGTCAATCAGTGCCTTATCGTCAGGGTTGTCGGGGTTGGCAACGGCGCGCACCGCAAGCAGGTTCTGGTTGGCACGGTCGAGCCGAAACCGAAGGGCGCGCTCTTGTTGGCGTTCCTCTTCCGAAAGCCTGAAAGAGGTACGCCCACTCGCCAGGAGGTCATTCAAAGCGCGGGCTTTCGCTCTCTGCGCCAGTTCGAAGGCGGATTCGAGGCGCCCTTCTCGGACTAACAGGTAGATGCAGGTGGCGTACAGCCCTTGACGCTGGGCTTGGAACGCAATCCGTCCTTCAGAAAGGGGAGAGGTCTGTTCACGCAAGCGTTCTGCGCGCTCGATGGCTTGCTGATAGCACTCTAATGCTTTGCGTCGCTCCCCCATTTTGACATAGGCAGTGCCTTGATTGGAGAGGGCAATCATCTCCCCGTTGAGGTCGCCAATTTCGGCATAGAGGGTGCGAGCAGTCTCGAGCGCGTTCAGGGCTTCCGAATAGCGGTTAGCGCGGAGGTGGAGCAAGCCGAGGTTGGTGTGAATATTCGCTTGGCTTTGTCGGTCGGAATGGGCACGAGCCAGGGTGAGGGCTTGCAGATACTGCTTTTCGGCAGATTGGGGTTGGTCGTTCGCATCCAGGTTAGCAAGAGCGGTTAGCGCAGAGATTTCTCCGCGCGCATAGCGAAGGGTTCGGCTATGTTCCAAGGCGCGCTGGAAATAGTCCCTCGCTTTGGCGGAATCGTTCAGGGTACGGTAGAGGTTGCCCACTCCCAAGTAAGCGACCACCACTTCCTTACGAAGAGGGTCTTTGAGGCGAAGTTCTAACGCTTGCAGATAGTAGTTCAACGCCAGTTCAGGCTGACCCATACTGAGGTAGAGCGAGGCAATTCCTGTAAGAGCCAGCGCTTCGGTTTCGGGGTTGGGAAACTCCTTGCACACTGCAAGGACTTGTTCATAGTTGCTGAGTGCGCCTTGCCACTGTCCTGTAGCGTGCAGGAGATTCCCGATATAGCGCAGGCACTCCGCCTGACGGGGCTTATCGTCCAGTTCCCGCCAGATGTTCAGGGCGTCCCGCATCATGCGGAGCGCAGAGGGGGTGTCGTAGAGGGCGTAGTAGACAAGCCCAATTCCTTGAAGGGTGTGTGCCTCCTCGTATCGGAGTTTGAGCGCACGGTTGAGGCGCAGGGCGTTCTGATAAGCCGAGAACGCCTCCTGCGCGTTCCCGAGGTTGGTGTAGGCGACCCCCAGACTCCGCCACGCAGTCGCTTCGCCTCTCGAATCCTGAAGAGATTGCCACAGGGAGAGCGCTTGCTGAAGGGAGGCGACCGCTTCGTGGGGTTTTCCCAAGTCGATGAGAGCAACTCCTAAAGCGTGCAGGGCAGAGGCTTCTCCACCCTTATCGCCAAGCGTGCGAGCACGCTCGAGGGCTAACTGATATCGAGCAAGTGCCTCTTGTGCCTGCTCCTGTTGACGCGCACGGTTCCCTCGTTGAATGAGGTCTGCCACTTCGGGCTGTATCATCACCTGCGCGGGCAATAGGGCTACCAGACACCCTATGAGCCATCCAATTCCTATTATTCGCATCACAGTGATAGTTCCTCCTCTTGTATTATAACCCAACTTTCCTGTTGCCCCTTCTCTCGTCATTCTGAGCCGAAGGCGAAGAATCTCAAAGAGTCTCAAGTCAGACCCTTCGCTTCGCTCAGGGTGACACCTGTGAGCCTCAGAGAAAAGGCTCTCAAAAGCTGTTTCATCCAGAAGCGACAGGAAAGTTGGGTTATTATATCCCAAAATGCAAGGCGTGTTTAGCTCTGCGTATTTTGTGCCCAGTAGAGTAAGTCTTCACAAGTGCGTCGGCGAGCCTCTTCTTTGAGGGATTGAAGGACGCCTGGCTCGATATCGAGCTGGTGGAGGAGTTGATGAACATACTCCAAATCCGGAGAGCCAAGCTGTTGGAACAGAACCTCTGCTGAGACAAGGTAGCGTGCGGAAGTGCGCGTATCTCCCATCAACATGAGAACCTCGCCGATGTTGCACAATCCGCGTGCAACCCCTATTCTGTTGCCAATCTCTGCTTCGCCACGCAGTGACTCACGGCAGTGATGAAGTGCGCCCGGAAGGTCGCCTTGCATTTGGCGTACCGCGCCGAGGTTGGTGAGGCTTTCTGCAAGCCCGCGCCAGTCCTGTAAAGTTCGCTGGAGGTTCACTGCTTCCGTGAAGAGTCGTTCCGCCTCTTCGTAGTTGCCCAGCTGGTACTCTATCAAGCCCTGATTATTGCGGATGAGAGCCGACCAGACGGGCATCTGCAGCGCTTCGAACAGCTCTAACGCTGTCTGGAAGTGTTGGCGGGCTTGGTCGTAGCGTGCTTGGCGTGTCGCGATAAGCCCACAGAGGTTGTGCGCATGCGCTTGACCCTGAGGAAGACCGAGCGCCTCGTAAGTTTGAAGTGCCGACAGCCCCAGCGCATAAGCGGTCTCCCACTGGTGGCATTCGTAGGCATACACAGAGCGCCCCAGAAGCAGGTCTGCATGCAGTTCGGTTGGACTATCGCCAAGCGCATCGACGCATTCCATCAGTTGATTGAGACACGGTTCGATAAGGTGGAGGTTTCCGAGCCTATCGTGGAGCCGTGTGAGTGCAAGCGCCATGCGCGCCGCATTTTGCCAATCGCCTTGAGAGCGAAACCATTCGAACGCTGATTCGAAGTTGCGCAAGTAGAGTTCGCACTCGCGCAGGGCGGATGCCTCACCAGCCGTCCGAATCTGCTGGAGACAGCTCCCTATCATCTTGAGAAAATAGTGAGCGTGGCGTTCTGCAACCGCTCCATAGCGCTCAGGCTGTTCGCGCAGTCGCGAGAGGGCGAACAGGCGCATCGGATTGAGCAAGCGGAACCGTACCTCGCCCTTGAAATGCTCTTCCGAAAGCATTGCATGCTGGCGCAGTTCGGCTAATGCGTCCAGCGCGAATACCGAGTCGCAAACCGCCTCCACATCCTCCAAAGTGAAACTGTCTACAAAGATGCCCAGTTGGAGGAAGAAGTCTTGGGTCTCGGGCGAGAGTTGCGAGTACGACCATTCGATTGCGCTCTGAAGTGTGCGCTGGCGGGGAGGTAGGTCGGGGTTGCGGGCTTGAAGGATTTGAAACCGCTCGTCGAGCCGTTTCAGAATCTCGCGGGGGCTTAGAAGAGCCAAGCGTGTTCCCGCCAGCTCTAAAGCAAGGGGAAGCCCGTCCAGATGCCGACAGAGGTCCGCTATCGGGGAGGCGTTCTCGTCGTTGAGTTCGAAATCGGGTCTATGACGCCGAGCATGCTCCACCACCATCTGCACTGCGCTGTACTGCACCAACACAGCAGGCTCAGGGGAACTGTGAGCAGGGGGCACTTTGAGGGGCTTAACCTCGTACAGTCGCTCGGCACGCAACTGCAGAGGGGCTGTGCTAATCACCATAAGCTTCAGGGTGTTCACCTGGAGCAAACTGCGAACGACACTACTGACCGCCTCAATCGACTCGATGTCGTCCAGAATAAGCAGAACCGAACGCCCTTGCAGGTAGTGCGTCAGTTGGGTCATCGGGGGGCTGTCGGCTTGGGCTTGGAGGGGAAGGGCTTGCAGAATTCGCTGGGCGATTACGGATGGGGTATCAAGACCCTCCAGCGAGAGGTACCAGACCCCATCGTCAAAATGCTCCAGCACCGACTCGGCAACCGCTTGGGCAAGGCGGGTTTTACCCACTCCACTGGGGCCGACCGCCGTAATCAGCGAGATAGAGGGCGATAAGAGCAGCTGGCTCAGCTCGGCAATTTCCCGTTCCCGTCCCACCAGAAGGCTATCCGTAAGCACCAAGTTATGGAGTTCGGCGCGGGGAGCGTTCAGCGGTGGGAAATCGACAGGGAGGTCGTCTTGCCACACTTGCCATAGTTTCTCGCGCCCAACCCCCTTCAGCCAGTAGGTGCCAAGACAGCGCAGTTGGAATCGGGGGTCTGCGCCCGCAATCTCAGCATAGGTAGCCGAGGAAAGCACAATCTGTCCCCCATGCCCTGCAGAACAGACACGCGAGGCACGGTTGACATCTGCACCGATATAGTCCACACTGCCATCAGGGTGCTGAAGAGCGGTAGCGGTTCCTGTGTGAATGCCCATCCGCACCTTCAGGTCAATCGGCACGGAAGCCCCCCTTCCATGTGAACCTCCCAGTGCTCTGCCGAAAGGGCATGCTGGGCTGAGAGGGCGAACCGAACCGCATCGAGGGCATGCTCGAACACGAGGAAAAACGCGTCTCCGATCGCCTTAACCTCCCGCCCACGATGATGGGGAATCAACGGGCGTAGAAGGGCATTATGTTGTTCCAACAAGGGGTAAAACGCCCCCCGATACCGTTCTGAAAGCTTAGAATAGCCCTCAATATCGGTAAACACGAAGGAAAGGCTTCCTTCATGGGAGACTCGCTCTCCGCCAGCGCTATACGCAGTCGTTGATAGGCTCATCGGTCTATCTCAATTATACACAAGAGACGAACCGTTTCCCTTCTCGAACAAGTGCCTTGCCCCTAATCGGCAGTCAACGAACAGGTACACTTATGCCTGATGGAATCGCCACAGGGATGGGTCTATATCGCCGATAGTCGCAACATGGCGGAGACGCCCGACGAGTGTGTCGCGCTGATTGTCACCTCGCCTCCCTATTGGCATCTCAAAGACTACGGTGTGCCTAATCAAATTGGCTACGGGCAGACCTTGCACGAGTACCTATACGACCTCAGCCGTGTCTGGCGTGAATGCTGGCGGGTGCTCCTGCCCGGACGCCGCCTCTGCATCAATATCGGTGACCAGTTCGCCCGCGCAGTGATTTATGGGCAATACAAGGTCATCCCGCTCCATGCTGAGATTATTGCACAGTGCGAAACGATCGGGTTCGATTATCTGGGCGCAATTATCTGGCAGAAAAAGACCACGATGCGCACCTCTGGGGGCGCGGTTGTGATGGGGTCGTTCCCGTATCCGCCCAACGGAATTGTGGAGCTGGATTACGAGTATATCCTAACCCAACTTTCCTGTCGACTCCGATGAGCGTGCTTTAGAGGGAGCGAATGCGAAGGTAAAACAGCGCATGCCCTCGTCACCCTGAGCGAAGCGAAGGGTCTCACTTTGAGATTCTTCGCCTTCGGCTCAGAATGACGACAGAGGGGCAACAGGAAAGTTGGGTTATCCTATTGTTTCGCAAGTCAGGCAAATCGGGGAGTGTGGATTCGGCAACACGCGAGGCTTCGACGCTTTCACGCGATGAATGGAAGACCTACTTCAGTGGGCACTGGCAGTTCGCAGGCGAACGGCAGACCCTACACGAAGCGATGTTCCCTGAGGAGCTACCCCGTCGCCTCATCCGCATGTTCTCCTTCGTGGGTGAAACTGTGCTAGACCCATTTGTGGGCAGTGGAACAACCATTAAAGTCGCTCTTGAACTGGACCGAAACGCTATTGGCTACGAGATTCAACCCGAATTTATCCCTGTGTTGCGCCAGCGACTGGGCGCCGACTCGCTGCTTGCGCCAAATGTGCACATCCTCCAGCGCGAAACGGTGTTGCCTCCTGTAGAGCCGCCCCTCGGTTATAGTCCACGCATCAAAGATGCCAGACCGCTTGTGGAGCCAAACCATCTCAAGTTTGAGCCAGATGCAACCTACAAGGTGATTACGCTCGTGCGGGAAAGTGATTGTACCCCCATTTTGCTGTTGGACAACGGGCTTCGGGTGTCCCTCTTGGGGGTGACGATTCCGTCGGAACACTACGAGCAGGCACATGCCTACCTGCGCCGCTATGTGGTGGGCAAACGGGTCATTTTACGATTTGAACACCCACCCGAGGATGTAGGCGCGCCCGTGCCCGCCTATCTGTATCTGACAAATCGCTTGTTCGTCAACCGAAAAATGATCGAGATGGGCTTGGCGCAAGCCGACAGGAGCCGACATTATCGCTATCGTCAACGATTCATCGAAGCTGAGGAGAATAAAAATGTCTAAACAAAAACGCGAAGCAAAAGAGTGGGTTCTTAATATTGCATTCAATCGGTGGCAGCTCAATCGCCCGCGCTATGTGGGCAAGCTGTCAGCGCATATATCGGCGCATGGCGGGTAGGGTTTTGAGGGGAGAGAAGTGGCGGGTAAGATAGCGCAGTTCGGGCGCGAGGCGACGCATCGCACGCAGGCTCATGCGCAGGTTCGGCTCTGCCAGCCATGCCATCATCTGGTCGGTAATCCTGCGGAGGCGGTCACTGTAGGGATACCACCAGAGTTCTGGCTTGCCAGAGTAGACCTCGCTCACATACTGGACCTGCACCATCTCATACAGTCCGAACTCTCCGTGCGTGCGCCCAACGCCTGAATCTTTGAACCCGCCCCAACTGCCATACGAGTCGCCATAGGCTACCAGATGGGAGTTGACGCTTACCGAGCCACACTCCAATCGGGGGGCTATTGCATGGGCGCGTTGGCGGTTGCGTGTCCAAATAGAGGCGGTCAAGCCGAACGCACTGTCGTTCGCACGCTGGATCGCCTCCTCCACATCGTTTACGGGCTGTACCATCACCACCGGACCGAAGGTCTCTTCCTGCATGCCGAGCATCGACTCGTGGGCGTCGGCAATCAGGGTAGGAGCATAGTAGAGTTCGCCCAAGTGGTCTAACACGCGCCCACCCGTGAGCACGCGCCCCCCTTTGGCACAAGCATCCTCTACATGGGTGCGCACCTTCTCCAGTTGGAAGGGGGCGATTACAGGACCCATATCCACATCGTCCTGGAGGGGATGCCCTACTCGGATGCGGGCAATCTCCTCTCGCAAGGCGTCCAAGAACGGTTCATAGACCGACCGCTCCACATAGACCCGCTCAATAGAAGCACAGGTTTGCCCTGCGTTCACCATGGCAGTCCATGCAATCCCGCGTGCGGTGCGCTCTAAATCGGCATCGGCAAGCACGATTGCAGGGTCTTTGCCTCCCAGTTCCAGTATGACCTTCTTGCCGTGTGCGCCTGCTTGGCTTGCGACCTGTTTGCCGATGGGCACGCTTCCTGTGAAGATGACCCCGCGCGTGAGAGGGTGGGTGACGAGTGCTGTGCCTTGGGGCGCGCCCCCTTGCACGACCTGCACCAGCCCTTCAGGAAAGCCCGCCTGCACAAACAGCTCGCCTATCAGCGCGCCGACATGGGGAGTGAGGGGCGATGGCTTCATCACCACAGCGTTGCCCGCGAACACCAACGCCATCATCTGCACCATCGGCAGGGTGAACGGGTAGTTCCAAGGGGCAATCACCGCCCACACGCCATAGGGGTGGAAGTAGTAGGTACACTGTCGGTCAGCCATGAACGGGTTGCGCGAGCGGATGGGGCGCGGGCTGAGCAAGCGTACCCCCTCGTAAATCAGGAAGGTGGACATATCAACAGGAGGGAACAGCTCCACAATCTGCGCTTCCACGATGGGTTTGCCTTGCTCACGGGCGACCAGTTCGGCAATCCGAGTGCGTTCTTTCAGGATGACGCGTCGAAGGGTGCGCAGGTAGTCGGCACGCTGGTGCAGAGGCACCTCGCGCCATTCGCGATATGCTTGATGGGCACGCTGAACGATGCCCTCAATCGCTTCTACTGGGGTGATGGGCACTTCCCCCACCAAACTCCCATCCGCCGGACTTTTGACAACGATGCGGTTCATCAAGAACACTATTCGAACAGCGGGTCGAAGATTCCTGCTATTCGGTAAAAGATTACTCACTTCTGGATAATCGCTGAGCTTAAACTTCTGGGTACACCCCCACTCGTAGAGGCAGGATACCCTGCTCGCTAATAGCAGAGAGTGGGAGCAACCCTACCTGCTCTTCCTGCAGGAGGGCATAGCCAAAGAGTAAGGGCGACTGCAGTTGATGCAGGACGCTGGCATTCGGATAGGCACGCTCTGATTCAAGATCACTATCCAGAGCATATTCAGGTGGGATTGACGAGAGCCGTACCCACAACGGCACTAACTCGCCAACGGTATCAGCGTACCAGACGCGCCCCTGCCACACCACGAACCGCTCCACAGAGACCAACACAGCCAGTTTCGAAGGTGCAAAAGGGTCGGCTACCAGTTCCCTGTATTGCCGATGAAGCGACTGCGCAGTAGAAAGAGCGACTGGGCGGAGCAGTTCGTAGAGGTTAGGCATAGGGTTTAGTGGCTCCCCCTCTTCTAAGATTTTGACGCGCTTCGTTGGATAGCCTGGATAGATACCGATGCGAGGTGCATGGAACGGGAGCGGTCGAGCAGGTTTATATTCACGGGCAACTTGAGGAATGTGAGTGGGCACAATCTTCATCTCGCGATATAGCTCGCCTGTATCCAAGTCCACAAGGTGGCTGATGTCGAGCCGAAAGCCGTTGGGAGTGAGCGTATTTTCGTACATCAGCTCCGCCAGACGCACCTGTTCTCGGACGGTGAGGTCTTTCTCGCGCCAGGTGCGCCCTAACATCTCTTCCGCTTGCTGTTCGGGTAAGGGTCGAAGCGATTCGAAGTGGAGTTCCAACGCCCGTGCCGTGAGCCACAACTGCATCAACAGTTCCGCATAGCGCGCTTCGTCGCGACTCTGTTCACTGCTCAGTAGGTCTGCAATCTGGCGTACCGATTGTGCCAGCCGACGCGTCTTGAACTGCTCCAAGTTCTGGGCAACCTGATAGAGCTGCTGAATTTGTGCTTCACTGACGCTCAGCTTGCCATCCTGCGCCATCTGCGAGACCAGCTTGAGCGTCTGCAGAATGCTATGGATTTGAAGGTCTTTGCGTTCGACCGTCTCGCGCTTGGTGCGTCCCTTTGAGGGTGCAACTGCAGGGGACGCCTCTAACAGCGTGAAACGCTCAGGAGTCTGGTTCCACGCAATCAGCGTTGCGATTACATGATGACAATAGCGTGTGTGGCGTGAGGCGGGGCAGGAACAGCTCCCTGCCAATTCACCATTTTCCCAACGAATGCGCACGACCCAAACGCCTGAGTCTCCCTGTACCTGCGCATAGAGGCTCTCTTCGGTGCGTGCGGTTGTCACGAACGCGTTGCGTGCAACCAGCTCCTGTGCGCGCTGGAAGGTCGAGCCCGTGCGACAGAGCGATTCGATCTCCTTCAACGAGAGCGTTGGAAGTGCCATCAACTTGCCCCCTTCAATATCTGCTCGATGACTTCGGTGAGCTTCTTGGGCGTAGCACAGAAAGTGGGGATGCCGAGGTTCGCAACCTTCTGCGCCATCACTTTATCATAAACAGGTTTACCTTCCTCCAGTGCCAAAAGACAAAGCACATGGACTTTACTCTCCTTCAGGGCGGAAAGATGTTGGAGCATAGTCGAGGCATCGCCTCCTTCGTAGAGGTCAGTGATTAAAACGAAGAGGCACTTTTCGGGTTGTTGAACCAGCCCAGCCCCATAGCGTACCGCCTTGGCGATGTCGGTTCCACCGCCCAGTTGAAGGCTAAACAACAGTTCCACGGGGTCATCGTTGAGGTATTCAGTGAGGTCGACTA
>FWWL01003579.1_pt1 | contig 28008 bp, 30 predicted proteins | sample 2228331 | NCBI WGS metagenome assembly FWWL01 (sample SAMEA103939775, study PRJEB20133) | metagenome
CGGGCTGTAACACAACCGCTGAGAATATCCACACCCCACGTACGCACAATCGTCGCCCTGATAGAACATACCCAGGTAACACCCGCGATAGCACACCCCCGACTCCCCCCAAAACACCCGTACATGTCGCAGTTTTGACCCTCGAGCCCGCTGCATTCGTAGACTCGCTCGAGTTGCACGTAACAACTGCTGCAAGGCGGGTAGGGCGGCTCAAACTCGGACTTGCCAGCGCGGATCAACAATGCCGACGCAGCGCACAGAAATGCAGCTGCACATACGAACGAAACCTCCGCCTTTCGTGCCCTCATGATATCGAGCATGTCGGGCGCCGTCAATCCCATTTGAAGTATTATGATGCGGCAAGAGATTCTGTTTCTCGCTGGAATGATCCCCCCAACGGTGGAAATTCTGCACGCGGAAGAGAGTTCCCAAGTGGCAATCAACCAGGCCGCTTCAGGGTCTCGTTGCCGGACCTCCCAGCTCGTGCACTGGCGTAACTGCCGCATCCCCAAATGCGTTGCGGCTCAAAACACGAATGCAGGAGAAAGAACACCCGGACTGCGAAAACCAAAAAGCGGCAACTTCCGCCGCGCCCCTCATTACCGGATCGACTGCTTCAGAGAGGGGCGAATGCCGCGCACGTGCTTCCCGAATCCGAACGGCGTCCCCTTGTACGGCTCCACCGGCTCGACATCGAAATCCGCCCGGATCTCCGCCTCCCGCCCCAGCGCCCAATAAAGGGCGTTGATCACCACTCGACGCAGCCCGGCGTTCTCGAAATCCTGCGCCGAGCCCATCGTCAGCGCAAAAACACGGCCGCCGCGGAATGTTCTCGTCCACGCCACCGGCATCATCGGGTCGTTCACCGCCCCGGCGGCGCGGGGCGCGTCCGGCGTCATCCCGTCGGTCACCTCTCCCAGCAGCAGCGTCTCGCAGCCCTCCGGCAGCGGCAGCCGCACCGCGTAAACATCTGTGGGTCCCCAAATCTCTCCATCACGGATGCCGCGCAGGATGGGATGCCCTTCCGCGCCCGGCGCAATGCGCGCCCGCGTGCCCTGCTCCCCGTGTTTCCCGTGATGCCGGATCCACGTCTCCCCCAGCACCTGCCGCCCGAAGCCGCCGTCCCATTCCTTGCTGTTCCAGCTCCAGCGCGCGTATGTCGGGCTTGAGCGCAAGTGGAACGCGTGAGTCGCCGTGCGGATCCCGATCACCGGCTTTCCCGCCTCCACATACTCCACGATGTGCCGCATCTGCTCGTCCGGCAGATCGCGGAACCGGGTGAAAATCACCATCAGATCCGCGCTGCGCAGCGCTTCAAGCCCCGGAATGTTCCGCTGGTTTCCGGGATCGATTTCGCCCGTCTTCGGATCGATGGCGTGCAGCACCGTGCAGCGGAACCCGTGCTTTTCTTCCGCAATGCCCGCCAGCATCGGCAGCGCCTCTTCCGAACGGTACTCCTCATCCCCGGCGATCCAGACGATGTGCGGGCGCCTCGCCGCCTCCTGCGCCGCCACAGCCGGCTGAACCGCAGCCCCCTGCCCCGCCAAAATCCACGCCATCAGCACAAGTCCCGCGCGCCTCATCATCCTCCCTTCCTATCACATCCCTGACAGGGAAACTCCCGCATTCCGCTGTTTCGCGGAGCCGGACGGCCCCTCGTATCTCAGACTCTGTTGCCATGAGCGGTTGCACACCGGGAGCAATGAAAATCGGGGCCAGCGTGTAGCCGCGGAGGAGAGAAAGCCTCGGCCGCTCGACTTCGCACGGAAGCGGGAGCGTATGGAGAAGCTCAATGCGGAATTCCGCCGCTACAGCTACGAACTCGCTTTTCAGCGCGCCCCCGTGAATGCAATGACCTGGCCGGGGATTTTCGGGAGTGCTCCGCTATGGCGCCGCAAAGTGTTCCACTGCCGGCTCCGTGCTCCACGACTGCACAATTCCCTTCGCAACCCGCATCGTGGACCCGCCGTGGCGCCTCCGGCATATCCGCCTCCGAGTTTTGGCCCAGCGTTCCCCCGGCGCTTGCGCCGGGGCCACGTTTCAAGCGCTGCTCGCGCAGTTCCCACGTCGCTTGCGCCGGGCCGCGCTTCTTGCGTTGCCAAGCGCAGCTGCTCTTGGCCGTGTTCCCCCGACGCTTGCGTCGGGGCCGCAGTGCCAGCCTTTCCAGCAAGCTTTGCCCTGAGGCGATGGGGACAGGCTTCTCTGTCCCGCCACCGCAACGCTGAAACCCCTACGACCCGCCACTCGTGGACAGAGCTGCCTGTCCCCATCGGCGCCCCAAACGCTTCCACCTGACGCCCGCGTTGGAGCGTGAGGGCATGTGCCGTTCCCCTGGCGCAAAAGCGGGGGAGAGGTGATAGACGTGCGCCCAGGACGTGAGCCCGGGAGGCCTGTGAAATCAACGCTCGGGCCAAGCCAGCAGCCTTGCATCACGCCGAGAGTGAAGCAAAAGTGCCTCAGATCTGCGGCGAAGGTCGGGATTTCGAAAGTGTCTCCGTCACTGCAGCGGCCAATTCTGCCTGTTGTTGTGCATCCCCCGCCCCACGATTTCGTTGGACACCGATTTCCGATATGAGGTGTGACTATGTCCAACACGAAATCCCCAGTTTCCGGGCCCGCGTCGGTCGCCCTCCGGGCTCCCTCCGCGGACCCGGAAACTACCCACGGCGGCAAGGGCCGGTGGTCGGCCAAACGCAAGATGAGCGTGGTTCTCGAACTGCTTCGCGGCGCCGATCTGGAGTCCACGACCCGCAAATACGGCGTCACGGCCGCCACCCTGTCGGAGTGGCGTGACGCCTTCCTCGCGGCTGGCAAGGAGGGACTCAAGATCCGGCAAGAGGACCTGGTCTACGAGCGGGGCCGCCGCAGCAACTCCGTCATCGCCGAACTTGCCATGGGGAGCGATCTGCTGCAGCGAGCGCATCCGGCACATGGAGTACGAGAAGCCTTTTCTGCGGTGGAGGTCGAAACGATGAGCTGCGCCCGGTCGGCCTCCACGGGGCGGAACCACGATCGGACCGGGGTGCTGAAAGTGCAAGGCTTGCCGTAGGCGGCCTTCTGCCATCGATGCTCCCGGCGATCCGCGCATCTCCACCCGGAGGGCGGAATCGCGAGCGGTACAGAGATAATCTCCCTTGAGAAACGGTATCGCAGAGCCGTCACGGCGCCGTTCCGGCTCCGCCCGCCGGCGCTCGCGTCAGAGGAGGCCCTCATGCGAGAACCTTACGGCAAGCGGCTGCCTTCTGTGCAGCCAGGATGGAGGCTGGCGGCACTCGTCGGCTGGCTCTGCCTCGCGTACAGCAGCCTGCTCGCTCAGGATCGGCGCGAATCCGTTCTGGACGTTCTTGTCGAAGAGTACAGCCTGAGCCGCGCGGACATGGCGCAGGCCCTGCGCATTCTCCGGGGAAAGGCCCCGAATCGGATTCTGATCGGCTTCGAAACCGTCAGCGGCCCGGATTCCCGGCCCGTCCTCCTCCCGGATCTGCGCCTCCGCAACCAGACCGTTGGGCAAATTCTCAGGCGCTTGTGCCAGGAGGATCCCCGGTATGCCTTCGAGCTGCCCGGCGACCCGCGAATCGTCAACGTGTATTGGAAGAGCACCCGCAACTCCGCCTCGAACCTGCTCAATCTGCGCATCACGCGCTTCGACGTGGACGGTCCTGTTTTCCCGCAAAATCTCATCCGGTCCATTGACAGCTGCGTGCCCGAATTGCGTGAATATCTTCAGAAAAACCGCACCCGCCAAAACGCGCCCGCCGCTCCGCCCGGCGCCTCCCCCCGGGTCGATCCTGTCCGGCGACGCGCCTGCGCCCGGTGTCAGCCTCCACCTGCGCAACATGACGGTACGGGAGATTCTCAACGCCATCGTCCTCTACACCTCCGATCACCAGTCCGCCTTTGGCTTCACATTCCCGCTCAGTTGGCACTACGAGTTCGTCCTCGACCCCGCCGCCCCCACAGGTCTCGGCGGCCTCCCCAGGTGGGACCTCTTCTGACGGGATTCTAGCCATCCCGGGGACGTCCCCTTCCAATAGACATCGATGGTCCCAATAGAAACACCGGGATGCCTTTGTCCTCCGCTCTGTATTCCCTTTCCACTCAGATTGGGAACAAGAGGATAACTGCACTTCCAGCGCGGAAAAGGCGGCCGTCGGGATGGCATTCGGACGCTCTGGGTCGCAAATCTCTGACCGGGGACATGTCAAGGCTGGAGGGTTGCGAAACGTAACAAGGTCGGCAGGATTTCAGTTGGACATTTGCCCATGAGACGAAACGGTCGGGTCTGCGCAAATCAGCCGAATTCTTTCACCATTCTGGGTGACCCTCCGGCACTTCCTGTTGCCGGAACCCCGCTCAGAACTGTGGGAGAGCGACAGACCTGCGTCGGGTGCTTGATCCGGCGAACAGCCTATGATCGGTTACCTCTTCTTGATGCCTCGAGACGGGCAGCATAAATGACCAAGGCGTGAATATTGCTTTTGTCCTTTAGGTGAAATTTCGCCTTGTAACAGGCCTGAATCCGCCGCATGATATTCGGATGGAGGCAGTATATGTTCGCCCCGCAGTACGTGGCCTCCCGGGTCGTAATCCCAACTGCGTTGTGTTTGGCGTTGGCGGCGGCGCCAGCGTTGGCAGAGACAAAGTTGATTCCTCAAATTGCCGATGGAGGAGGATGGTCGACGACGATCGTTCTCTGCAAACCGGACAGCAAGCGCGCAAACAGTCACGTTGAAGTTTCACCGGGCGATTGACGGCGATGGGGCCACACAGGAGTGGACGCCCCCGTTTCTGGAAAATGTGACCCTGCCGGACCTTGCGCTGCCGGCAGGATCCTCGCTGTTCCTTCACCCCCGTGGCAAAGGCGAGCTTTCCCAGGGCTGGGGCGAGCTGACGGCGCCTTCCGGCGTTAGCGGCTATGCCATCTTTTCCCTGAAGGGACAGGACGCTACCGCTCCGGCGGCCTTGCCTGCAAGCCGCTTTCTGCTTCCTTTCGAGAACACTTCGGATCTGTACCGCCCCGGATTTCTTGGACAGTTTTTTGAATTATCGTCATGCGGCAGGTTCGATGGCAAGGCGGGCCTGATGAGCCTGCCGCGGGGTCTGAAAGTGAAGCCTTTCGATCAGCCAGTGCTCGTTGTAGCGCTGGCGGAATTCCTGAAGAGCCGCAGCCAGCTCTTCCACGGTCTCAAAGTGGCGCACCCAGAGCAGCTGCTCTTTGAGAGTTCGGAAGAAGCGTTCGATGCACCCGTTGCCCTCCGGCTCGCGCACGAACGCCGGCGAGGACTCCAGTCCGAGAAAGCGGATCTCCCGCTGAAAGTCATCGCTCATCATCGGGGAGCCGTGGTCATGCCGCAGGCTCACGCCGACAGCGATGCCTTCCCAGAAGCCTCCGAACTGTTCCCTGACAGCCTGACGCACGGGCTCGAGAGCCTCAAACCGAGTGCCTCGCTTGGCCACATGGATGCCCAGGCAGTAGGCCGAGTGGTGGTCGATCATGGCGAAGATGGCGACTTGGCCGTCGCGGCGTGTGAAGCCGGCCGTGGCGTCCAGACCCCACATCTGGTTGGGGCGCTCGGCGAGGATGGTCCCCTCATGCCGCTTGGGCTCGACCGGCTGCGGCTGCCGCTGCGGCGCCAGCAGCTGGTGTTCGCGCATCAGCCGCAGCACACGTTGTTTCGAGGTGCGCACGCCAGCCATCCGCAGCCGCGCCCACACCTTGCGGTGGCCCTCGCCGGTGAAGGGAGACTCCTGGATCGTCCGCCGGATCTCGCCGACGAGTTCGTCATCCGTGTAGCTCGTCTTCGGGCCGCGTCTCACCGGAAGGCGAGGAGAGGCCTGCCGGCGGCGCTGGTGGTAGAACGTCGACCGCGGCAAGCCCCACGCCTTCAGCACCCGAGCCCGCCCGTAGACGCGCCCCGTGGAGGCCGACCGGGCGCAGCTCATCGCTTCGACCTCCACCGCAGAAAAGGCTTCTCGTCCTCCATGCGCCGGATGCGCTCCCGGAGCAGCTCGTTCTCCATGGCGAGCTCGGCGATGACAGACTTCATGCGTCGGCCCTGCTCGTCGACCAGATCTTCCTGCCGGATCTTGAGCCCCTCCTCGCCGGCCGCGAGGAAGGCGTCACGCCATTCGGACAGGGTGGCGGCCGTGACGCCGTATTTGCGGCTCGTGGACTCCAGATCGGCGCCGCGAAGCAGTTCGAGAACCACACTCATCTTGCGCTTGGCCGACCACCGGCCCTTGCCGCTGTGGGTAGTTTCCGGGCCCGCTTCGGTCGCCCTCCGGGCTCCCTCCGCGGCCCCGGAAACTGGGGATTTCGTGTTGGACATAGTCACACCTCATATCGCAAATCGGTGTCCAACGAAATCGTGGGGCGGGGGAGACGATGCGATGTTGCGGGGCGTCCGCTTCACACGGCTGACTCCAGATAAGGCCGGATCACGTTGGCAACGCGGCAGAGCTTCGCGAAGCGCTGGATTTCGTCGATTGTCGCCTTGCCGCTACGGAGAGCGTCCCGAAGAGCCTCGATGGCAACGTCGATGCCGATTTTGTTTCTGTACTTGAAACAGTCCGCTACCGTCTTCGCAGGAGCGTAGACGCGAACCGCCACGCCCTCGATCCGGTGCGTTTGAATCCCCTCGGCGAGTGACCGGCCGGAGAACCTCGCAATACGCAGGGGCGGGAACTCGACCGATGGTTTACGAGCCTTGACGTCCAGCGCCATCCAGACCTCGTAAGGATTCTGCGTCGTCAGGCCGTGGAACCGCAGGGCGGACAGAAGACAGACCACGCCGCGGGGAACCAGTTTCGCCGCAAGAGCCAGACTGTGGTGTTCGGAAATCGGGCATTCCGCCAGCGCATAAACACCCCGCGCGTGGCGCTCCAGCAGACCGCGGCGCTCGAGGCGGGTTAGATAGGCGCGCGGAACCCCGAGCGCCTCCACATCCCGGACGGAAAACAGCGTTTGGCGGGCTGCCAGCTCCAGGATGCGTTCTGACCCTGACATCTTGCTATCCGTTGGTAGTTTTGCATATCTACCGACATTTTGCAACAGTACGACTATCCACCTGCGGCGGCTCCGATCGTCAGAGCCTTGGCTCTTGAGATGCGATCTGAATCGCTCGCACCACCAGGTTCGCCGCGAAGGCGAAGCGTACCTGGTTGCCGGAACACCCATGTTCCTTGACCGCCTCAGAACGCTTGTCGCAGAGGCCGCCCATGCACTCGGATTGGTCTATTTGTGTTGTGGGAGCCCATACTCGGCAAGGAATCGCCTGCAGCCTGCAAGTGAACTCATTCCCACCGAGGTTTCAAATTCACTCGAGGGGCATGCGGCAAGCAGGCTGCCCGGAAAGCTGCGAGGCGCACGGCGCGTTGGATCCGTCAGAGACCCTCTTGGTCAGCACATACCCGGCGTGTGGGGGTGCAGCGGTAGCGGTGCCAAGAGTGTTTGCGGGGGATGTGGAGCGGGAGACGGGACTCGAACCCGCGACGTTCAGCTTGGGAAGTGATTAAGTTGTTTTCTTTCAACACGATGCAGAACATGAGATTTGTCGTAAATCACCAGTCTCGAAGCCTGCGGTCTCGCTCGATGCGCCGCTTATTCGTTATCCGCGCATAGATCATCGTGTTTTGAATGTTGACATGTCCGAGGTGATCCTGCACATCCTCGATCGGCTCTCCGCGGTTCAACAGATGGGTCGCAGCCGAGTGTTTCAGAACATGGACGTGCCTCTTCTCGGGCGGGATCCCGGCCGCCTCACCGTAACGTTTCATGAGCACGTCCAGCATCTGCTGCGAGATCGGCTTCCCGACGCGTGAGGGGAACAGCGGTCCCGGGGCGCTTCCCCTGACCCGCAGCCATGCCCGAATCGCTTTGACTTCGTTCTTGGTGAGGTGATACTGCCCGCCGCGGCTGCCCTTCAGGCGCCGGACGGTGAGGCGGTCAGACCGCGGATCGAAATCCGCGAGCTGGAGGAGACCGATTTCCCGCGCTCGGAGCCCGCGATGATACGCCACGCGGAACATTGCGAGATCACGCGGATCGCGGATTACTGAGAAGAGCCGCTCGACTTCCTGTTCCGTGAGGTACTGGATTTCAGGTCGCGCTCGCCTGGGCATCGGAGGGCACGAATTGGTGAGAATAGGCATTCTCACCAATTCATCGGCTTGGCCGGACGAAAACTCAACAGGTTACTGGCGATTTCTGACGTTGGAAACTCGCTGTAGTCACCAATTCGTGTGTCAGGCCTATTGGAGCACACACCGGCCGGTGAATGAGACCAGAAACTGGATCTGGACATCGCCGGTCGTGTTGACCACGACCTGGTCTGGGATCACCCATTCCCAGTTGCCGCCGCTTTGTCTATAGCACGTCACCTGAATGGGGCCGGCCCCGAGCTGGTGGGTAGCGGCGGTCACGCTGACGGAAGTCTGGCTCGTCACATCCTCCAGGTGCTTCAGCTTCGGCAGGCGCGCTGGGTCGAGGGTCCCGCTCGTGATATCGGCGGCACTGTGGCCATGGGCAGCCGGCGGAAAGGATGAAGGCTTGCTCGCCACTTCCGCCCAATCCACAGCGGCCCACTGCTGATCGCCCCGCAGGAACGTTCCAGAGCTGGCCGTTCCAGCCCCGAGACGGGCCGTGGCGAGGATCCCGCTGGCGACCTGCGCGGCATCATGGCTATGAGACAGCGCCGCCTTCCCGTCGAGGGCGGCCTGCAGGTCCGTCTGATTGCTGAGTGTGCCGGTGATGGATCCCCATGCCGGCGCTCCGCCGGTTTCATCCGGTGCCGCAATCCACGCGGAGCCGTTCCACTTGATGACCTGGCCGGAGAGGGCCCCGGATTGGCTCAGATCGGAGAGCGGATGATTGTGCAACGCCGCGGCCTTCCCGTCGAGGGCGGCCTGCAGGTCCGCCTGACTACTCAGCGTGCCCGTGATGGCGCCCCAGGCCGCGGCAGCACTGACGGTCTGCCAGCTCCCGTCATCCCGAAGGAATTTCGTTCCGTCTGGCGTGCCCGAGATCCCAGTGATCTTGGGCCAGGCGAGGGATGAAATCCAGGATGGGTTGACGTAGGCTCCATCGAGACGGGGATATCGGGCGTCATGGTCGTGCACCAGCGGCGCCTTGCCGTCCAGAGCGGCCTCGAGGTTGGCGATGTCGCCCACGTCCAGCGTGACGTCCCCTGCTTTCCCCGCGACGCTGAGAACCTGGGACCCGAAGGGCAAGGATGGAGCCCATCGGTAGTATGCCTGGAGAATGTCTCCTGGCAAAGGAGTGCACATCTCGCAGAACGTGATTTGCTGCCCACTGAGAGTGAAGTCGACTCCTGCGCGCTGCAAAATCCCGTTGCGGTACAGCAGCAGGCTCGACGCAGGCTGTGGGCTTTGGCTCAGCGAAAACTGGCGGTTTGCTCCGTCAATGACTCCTGCCGGGACTTCTCCGTCGGAATAGGCCCCGTTGATCGTGCGCGGCACCATGGCTCCCTGAGCGCTGTCCCAGACGTAGACCTGCCCGTCGACCGGAACAGCCGACGCAAAAGGCACGCCGCGCACGGCGACCACGGTGGTGGCACTCGCAGGCCCAGCAGCATCTCCGCTCAGAGTGATGCTGCCAGCGCTGGGCGGCGCAGGCCCCCATCGCCCACTGGAGAGCCATGTCAGCACATCGCCCACTTGGGCGCCAGCTCTGGCGATCTGTGAAGGCTGAAGAAATAGGGATGGCAGGGGTACTGTGGCACGCGGGATCTGCGCCAAAGTCAGCGGCCCGCTGGCATCGGGCACGATCCAGCGCTCGGTCCATTCTGATCCTCTCACCGGCAGAAACCGCACGGTATACACGCCTTGAGGCTCGCAAGCAGAGCTGGGGACAAGAGTGAGATTCACTTGGCCGCCGGTCACCTGAACTGCAAGCGGCCACGGCGCATAGGTTTGCCCCCCGCACACCATGCTCGGTCCGGTGACAATGATTCGGCCCTCAAACAACCCATTGCCCGCGCCTACGCGCAGCGTGTCGACGATCTGCACCTGCCCGAGCGCGTAAGCGCAAAGGAATGCGGCGAGCAGGCCCAGATTTCTCATACGCTCACCTCACTTCTGAACCACTACGCTCCGCACGCCTGCTACCGCCTTGACCAACGCCGCAGTCGCATCCTGCACCGCCTTCCGAGCGTTCTCGGCCGCGGCCCGGCGCGATACGCTGGACAGCACCTGTGCGATGTTTTGCTCCATCACGTTTTGCAGCCAGGCCTCAACAGTGAGCGGAACACCGGCCGGCACTTCTCCTCGAAACTGCATGGCCATGCCAGCAGCCTGATTCGCAATCGCTTGCTGCAGCTCCTCGACCACCGCATCGTCAATCTCGATCTCAATGACCGCCACGCTGCCTCCTTGTCAAATCAGCGGAATCTTCCCCACGAAATACCCAGCAGCGTCATAGGCCGCCACCCACTTCGTGCTCGTGACCCCGCCCAAAAAGATACTCTCGTTAAACACCTCGGGCCACCGCAGCCGCCCGAACGTGTCAATCCTGATCTGCCCCTGCACGCTCAACTGCTGGAACGACGCATACCTGTTCGCATCAATCACTGTCGTACCGTTAACCTGATACGCACCTTGTGTATTGACATAGGTACCAGACGAATCACTGACGATTGTGCTGTACCCTAACGGTCCAGTTGCGACGTGAAAAGCCATCGACGAAAAGCATCTTGAGCGCGCCACGTAATTGCCGACAGTGATTTCCGTACCCCATGAATCGTGGACGAATGTGCGGCCACCAGACCCATACCCGAACAGCCCGTCGAAGGCCAGAACCATATACTGGTTCGCATCGTAGTTGTTTTGAATACGAAAGCCGACAGACGGGGATATCGTTATCGTTTTGGACGAGTCAACGACCTGAATGGCGGCGTTGTTGATTTGGGCTCCGATACTGGAGAGGGAAATGATCGGGTTGGAGAACGATCCGCCGAACCGCCCGTGAATGGCCCACAGGCCGGTGAAGCCGCTGAATTCCCCGATCGCTCCGATCTGGTTGCCGAAGCTGTCCGTCACGACGAACCGCGGCGGCTGCCCTGAAAACGGTCCGACGTTGATCTGGTTGCCAGCCAGGTGGGTGGTGTTGATGGCTCCGGCTGCGATCTCGGCAGCTGTCAGCTTGTCGACCTGCAGCTCCAGCTTGATGTCGCTGCCCGGCATCGGGCGGACGTACGCTGAGCCATTCCACCTGTATAGCCTGCGGTCTGTCGTGTTGACGATGAAGTCGCCCTGATATGACGAGGGGACCGACGACAGCACGCGGACTGGCGCGAAAGTCGTCGCGAACTCGGCCGCCGTCAGGCCGTTCTGCTGCAGCTCCACCTTGATCCGGTTGGCGTTCGTGTCGAGCTGGTACTGACTGCCGGTCCACACCCAGATCTGGCCCTGCCACTGCACGATCCGCGATCCGAGGTACGTCGTACCGGGCTGGGACGAGGCGATCAGAGGCACGTCCCGATCGGCTGCCGTCGTGATCCGGCCCTGCCCGTCCACCGCCATCGGTCCCGTAACGCCCGATGGTTTGGCCTTGCTCATCGTCACCCCGCCCGATGTTGGTACCGTCACAAAGACTGTTGGCGGACTGGCCGGATTCTCCTGCCCCAGCGAGTTGCACGCCACCGCCTTGAACAGCCAGTATTCGGGTTGGCTGGGCAGCGGCCACCAGCCGCCCGGCCCTCCGGTCATGATCGCCGCAACCTTGTCCGGCAGCCAGTCGGCGATCGGCTGACCAGACGAGTTGGCAGGCCTCCGGTAGACGTGGATGTGGTGGAAGTCCGGGTCGGCCGGCGGCGTGAACGAGAACACGAAGCGGCCGCGCGGCACGTCGTCGGTTTGGTCGGTCTGGACGGTGACCTGCCAGTTCGATACTTGGTCGCTTAGGCCAGCCACCGGCAACCACACCGACGCTACCGGAAGTTGGCCAGGACTGTAATCGGTCGGAAGCGGCCACACTCCGTCGGCTGGCAGTTGCGCCACCAGTGCCAGGTGCAGGTATTCGCCAGGCGCGTTCGGCGGCCTCACCCACAGTGTGGTCGTGTCATCCGACGTGTTGGCCGTGGTTGGCGTGTAGGCCGAGTACGCAGGCGGAGTCGCACTGGACGAGCGGTGTTCGTAGACGCCGTACAACACGCCCGGCAGCGGCAGCGGCGACCACGATAGATCCACCTTGCCAAGCCGAACCCCATTGCCGTCGTCCCAGTACCCGGAAAGCTGCGCCGTGAAGTTCCAGTTGTGCCCGGTGCCGGGCACGGCATCTCCTAAAGGCAGATGCAATGCGAAGGGCCCGGCGATCGAGCCCCAGGCGCGGTTTCCGCCGGCTCGGTCGCGTACCGCTGCCCGGAGCCAGAATTGTGTCGATGTGCCCGGCGTGATTGGCCACCATGGACTCTGAATCGTGGCTGGATCCCCAGGGCGATGCTCTCCGATCCTGCGCAGTGTGGCCCAATCGCTCGGCACGGTTTCTGACGCAAAACGCACATGCACGTCAGCTCCGCCGTAGTGCTCCTGACTCAACGCCGTGCCTGAGAGAGTCACAGCCAGCCGATAGCTCCAGCCGCCTTCGTTCTGCCGATACTCGACAGCGGCAGACGTGATGGAAAGCGGGTCCAAGGGGCCTGTTGGGACGCCGCCGGATCCGCCTTCCGATGGCCTCGGCGCCGATGGCGGGATCCCTTGCGCAGCTGCGAGGTCACGGAAGAAGCTCGCGGCGTCGTCAGTGGCCGGCCCCATGACGCATTCCAGTTGGACAGCAAGCTGCCCGGCGACGTCCGCGGTGCGAATCTGCCGGATCAGGTAGGTCAACGGGTAGGCGTAACCGCCGCCGGCATAAGTCCCGGATGCGCTCGAACCGACCAGGCGGAGCCTATCCTGGTCCACCACCTCGACGCTCCAGGAACCATTCAGGCTGGGCACTTGGTGGAGCCGGATGCGCGAGCCGTCCATGAGTCCGTGGCCCGGGACAGTGATGATCGAAGGCGCCCCATACTCGACCGCGGTCACCTGCTTCCATTCGAGGCGGTAGCCGTCCACATCGACGTGAATGAACTGCCCCACCCGGGCCGTCGATGCCAAGGGCTCGATGATCGTGTTCGTGTCGATTACAGCGACCGCACTCAGGCTGTCGAGCTTGTCGAGAGCGGCCTGGGCGTATTGGCGCGCGTCCGCCCTTGTCATCTCCTGGGATGTGTCTACGAGCTTTTCGTATATGCCGGTGTGCTGCTCGACAGCGGCGCGCCTGCTGATCTCGCCGGAGTTCTCGACTGTGAGCACTTCCGACGAGAGGCCGACGTAGGTGATCTCCAGTACGTCGCCCGGGTCAAGAGCCGCGGAGCTGTCCGATTGGCCGATTTCCCTGCTGCCGGTCTGCCAATAGAACTCTGCTGCATCGTCGCCGTAGGTCCCCACGGTCCGTGCGGCCCCGTTGACCTTTACCGTCGGCGCCGCGTGGACCGGGTAAGTGACCGCCCAACGTTTACGGGATCCGTCCGGCTTCATCCAGTCGAGCGGCTCCTCGCCATCTCCACTCCGACCTTGTGCGTCGAATCGTGCCGTTTGCGGGTCGCGAACGAACTGGCCGATCTTGGCGATGATCCGGTTCGCGTACTGCTCGCGAGTCGACCGCAGCACGAGATCCTCGAAGTTCGTGCTCGCCGGCTCCAGCTCGAATGGACAGGCATAGGCATTGGGCGCGAAAAAGCGCAACTGCCGGCCATAGTCGATATACCAGACCATGCCAGCGACTTCAGCCAGTTGCTGGAGCGCTTCGGCGATGGTTGCGTGGTCAATCTCGAATCGCTCAACGACCGGCCCCTGCTGGATGAAGTCAATGCCGACTGCTTCGCCTCCCAGGTACGTTGTGCAGATTTCCGTGACGATGTCGCCGGCGCGCGTGGACTGCCAGCTCTTCTGCCCGGTGACTCTGCGGTCCAGGATCCGGTGGTGGTCGACGCACGAGACCCTCCAGAGCCCGGCGAAGGTCCCGGGATAGCGCACTGCCTCGACTGTCTCAATGCTGCCGGCGAAGATCGTGTATGCGCCATCCTTCACGAGCACGCTCTGCCCAACCTGAGGGGCCGTGATCGATCCGTCCGGGTTGTCGATCGAGAACTCACACGTCGACCTGCCGCCGAGCGTTTCAACGATGTTCAGTGTGCCCTGTTTCCAGTTATAGGGAGCGCCGCCGATCAGAAGTGAGAACGCCATAACGAAAAAGCCCGCGGCGGGCCGAAGCCCGGCGGGCTGCTCAACTCGTGCTGACTCTGGAACTATTTCTCTGCCAAGAGCCCTTTCGCCCAGACCTGGAGCCGGATCAATTCGAGGATCTTCCGCTCCAGCTCCCCAGTGCTGCGGAACCGCTCGGATCCCTCAGTGAAGAACCCGCGTCGGTAGCCGTTGTAGTCCACCGCCAGCCGCACCTCGCAATGTTGCTCGCCGGTGCGCCAGTTGACGTTGATGTCAGACAGGGTCAGCTCGGCAAACCGCGGCCGCAGACCGGCGACATAGCCTAGCAGGCCGGCATGTGTCTCCGCAGGCCTCTGGACCTGCCGCCAGACCTGGTTCCAGTCACGGGTGCGGTAGGCGTGGGCATAAATCATCGTCGCGCCGCCGCCGCTCGGCTGAACATCGAACCCCAGGGCTTTCATCACCTCGTGGGAAGGCCAGTCCACCTGCCCGCATGCGAGCGGTAGGCGCATGGACTCATCAGCCAGCAGCGTCATGGACAACAGAGCCAGTGTGATCAGCTTCATGCCGTCCTCCGGCCTGATGGACGCGGCTGGCAGAATCACCGTTACAAGCCTCGCTGCTTGAGGCGGCGCACCAACTCGTCCAGGAACGCATCCAGGTCGCGGAACCCAATGAAGTTGGCGCCGTCCATATTGATGGTGATGTTGCCGCCGCCGCCAGCCAGCTTCAGCCCGCCCGTGATGTATTGGTCCCATCCTATGAGGACATCGCGCACTTCGACGATGCGCGCCTGCACATCGCCGAAGCCCGGAATGCCGCCGTTGATCCGATGCAGGATATCTTCCAGGTGGATCGAGGCCTTGCGCGTGTTCCACTCGATCGCGTTGAGCGAGCCTTCCTGCCTGGCGTTCTGAAAGACCGAGATCACTCCAGTGACGGCGCTGATGGCCCCCGTGACCACGCCGGCCAGAGCGGTGAACGAGGAGCCGATCACTTTCCCCACGGTACCTGCGGTTTGACTGGCCACCTGCCCAGCGGCTGCCGCGGTTGAGGCTGCGGTACTCGCGGCCGTCCCTGCCGTGGCGGCGGCGCCGCCGCCCAGACCGAATATCGATCCGATCTTGGCGAGCCCTGGGATTTTGGCCACAATACCGGCGAGCTCGCGGCCGATTGACGCAAACGTCTTTTCGATGGCGAGCCTCGTCAGCGCCTTTCCGATCTGCTCGAGGCTGTCCACCATGATGTCTTTGAACTTTCCGCCCTTGAAGATCAGATCCGTGATGTCTTTGGCCGTGTCCTGGAAAATCGCCCCGAGCCGTTGCTTGGCCTGCTCCCAGAAACCGGCCTGCTCGCGGCCGAGATCACGCTGCCACTTTTGGAGCCTTTGCAGTTGCGCAGCCTCCTCCTGGGTGAGGGCGATGTTCTGACGCCGCTTTTCCAGCAGGAGGTCGAGCTCGGCCTTACGTTGCTGGTAGACCGGAGCGTTGCTGGACTTCAGCGTGGCTACATCGGCGGCCATCTGATTGATGTCTTTCTCGCCGTCAAACCCGAGCCTCTTCTTCGCCTCCTGCAGCTTCTTGTACTGCTCGACGTTGATCCCCAGCGCCCAGGCCAACTGCTTCAGCTGTTGTTCGGCGCGCGCAGCAGCCTGCTGGTTGCCGATCTCCTCCCACATCCGCTCGTAGTACCGGCCGGTGATCTGCGCCGCGATGCCGGATTGCTCCGCGGCCTCGCCGGCCTTGGCCACGTACCAAGGGAACTTGTCCGGCTCGAACCCGCGCAGCGAGAGGATCTCGGCGATCGACCGAAGCCTCTGCTCGGCCTCCTTCGCCTGGGCGCCGCCTGCGATTTCGGAGACCATCTCGCGCAGGACCGTGCCGACGTTCTCGGGCCCCTGGATTTTGCCTATTTCTTCACGGACCGCCTTGATCGGCTTCTGCACGGCCTCAAAGGCCTGCCGCACAGCCTCCTGCGCCCGGGCCAGATCCATGGCGGAGGCCTTGCCCTCACGGTAGGCCTGCTCGACGGCCCGCAGGGCCTCGCGCGACTGCTGGTAGCGCTTGGTGAGCGTCTCGGTGCTGTCGACTCCGAGAACACGGAAGGCCTCGGCCAGGTCCATGGTTTGCTGCTTCACCTGGTCTGCAGCCGCCTGAGCCGACCTATGTGCAGAGGCCAATTGCATCAGGCCGCGCACATACTGCCCCAGAGAGATCTCGGCACGGCGGTAGGATTGGTCGAGTTCGGCGGTCGAAATGCCGGCCTGATGGAGCTTGATGCGCAGGATCTCGATACTGTGGTTCTGCTGCTCCACGGCGTCGCGTGCCTGCTGCTGCGCATCGCGGAGCTGCTTCGAAGCCGAGATCAACTGGATGACGCCAGTCGCGGCCTGCAAAGCCGCAAGGGCCGTGGCCGTTAGAAGCGCTGCTCCACCGAGAGCCTTCAGTGCAATCGTTGCAGATCCTGCTGCCGGGACGACTTGCGCGACAAGCGCGCCGGCAAACTGTCCGAGCGACAAAATGCCGGCGCCAACCGCTGCAGTCATGGCTTTGATGACTGGGACTGTGGTTGCTATGCCGCTGATCCCGAGCCCTATCTGCCCCAGCGCCGCCAGCGCCGGTCCAGCCGCCGCTGCCAGGCCTCCGAGGGCGATCGCCGTAGCCTGGATGGCCGGCGGCAAGTCGCGGAAGTGTTTGGCCAGGTCAGCCAGCCTGGAGATCGCATCGTCGGCGAACTTCGTCACCAGCTCAGTCCCGGGCCGCAGCGCGGCACCGATGTCGGCGAGCGCTCGAAGAGCGGCGTCGCGGATGTTTTCGAAGGCGTTCTTGACGCCTCCCGTGACAGGCGGGAGCTTCTCAAAGTAGGAGATGATCTTCTCGGCAAACTCCTGCGCCGAGATCCCCATCTTCTGCAGGGCTTCTGTGTCTGCCGTCCCGAATGCGGCCTTCATCGCCGCGCGGATCTGCGGCAGGCGTTCCGCAAGCTGGTTGATCTCCTCGGCGGAGATCTTGCCCTTGGACTGGATCTGCGTGAGAGCTACTATCACGCCATCGAGCTCCGCCTTGCCTCTGCCAACGGTCGCCAAAGCATTGCCTAGTGCTTTGAGCGCCCGCTCCGCCAACTGGGCGGAAAAGCCTGCCGCCTGCAGGTTCACCGAACCCTGGATGGCCTCGCGGAACCCAAGCCCTGGGAGTTTGGCAACCTCCGCCAGCCTCACCAGCTGCTTGTCTGCCGCGGCGGCGCTGCCGCTGACGGCGATCAGCCCCATGCGCAAGGCTTCGAGGTCGGCATCCGCCCTCACCGCCGCCACCCCCAGGGCCGCGAGCGGTGCGCTGACGCCAATCGAAAGCCTCGTCCCGGCAGAGCTGATCCGCTCGAATGCGGTATTGATCCCGCGGACGGCGCTCTCGCTCACCGAGCTCAGGCGCTGCATCTGGACTGACACGTCGCGCACACCACGCGTGAACCCGGCGGTATCGGACGTGATCTTGACGATCAGCTCACTCAGCCTTGCCATGTTTCAAGGCTCGGAAACGCGCAATAATGTCTGCGCCGCTCATGCCGCGGCGCTTCCGTCCCCATACAGTCGGCAGGAATTCCTCGAGCGGCTTTTCTGGCGCCTTGCCGCGGTGGGCGTGCCAGTAGAGCCACGGCATCAACCCAGCGCGGACGTCGGCCAGGCGTTCGCGCGCCTGTGCCCTGTCGACCAACGCCCAGAATTCTCGGGGCGTCAGCCGCCAGAACTCGCCGGCAGTCAGGCCAAGGTCTATTCTGGCGATGGCCCAGAGCCCGAGCCAGTACTCGTCTCTGGTAAAGGGCCGTCGGCCGCCGCCTCCCTGTCCCCGGCCTTGGCAGCCACGCGGAGCGCGTCGGAGAATGCGTCGAAGACCGCCTTTTCGATCTCAGCCGCATTGTCGAACGTGATCATGTCCTGCGCCTGCTCGAGCGTCAGCGTCGGCATGGCGTGCAGGAGCCCCACGAACAGCAGCACTCCGGTCTGGTAGGCCGGGCCGGCCTTCGACCAGAATTCCGCCGCCGGAGGCCCCAGCAGCGCCATGCCGAGTCTGCCCTCGGCTCTGGCGAAATCTCGGTGCTCGAACCGCAGCGGCAGGCGCCGGCCGCCGATCTCGACAGCATGCTCTTTGCGAATGGGATTCGACATAGCTTACGGGGTCACCGTCACGTTGCCGCTGACCTTGATGGTGACTTCGACAGTGGCTGCCTGCCCCTTCTCGAAGGACCACTGCCAGCCGGTCACTTGGCCGTTGAACAGCACTTCGGCCGCGCCGGCGTCGCTGCAGACCAGCTTGAACTCATCCGTCGAGTTGGGCGTCTGGTAGCTCGTCAGCAGATGCTGATGAGAAGCTTCTGCGGGATCCCAGAACAGCCGGAATGTGATCTCTCCGTAATCCGGGAGTCCGGACACGAATTTCGCGGCCGTGTCGTTCATGGCCGTCACTTCGATCTGCTGCTTCGTGCCGGTCGGGCCAGACAGGCCTTCCACGCCAGGAACGGTCACGAAGGCAGCGCTGATTTTCACCTGCAGCGCCGTGCCCTGCACGGCGAACGCGCTATACGGCATGGTTCCTCCTTCTCACTTGAACTGAATCTCGAACCTGAGCAGAACGGCGAAGAATCCGAGGTCCATCTCGTCGAAGTCCGCAGCATCCTGAAGCGTGCAGGCCTCGACACGCACTCCCCCGCCCATCTGCCCCTTGAAGTAATTCAGCGCCCCGATGACGGCCTCCGCGAGCTCATGGACGGTGTCATAGTCGGCCGCAAGGGCGGCGATTTCCCACTCTGTTGTGGCCAGTGTCATGGGCCCGTTCATCACGAGAGCATCACGCCTCGCTGCCAGACGGAAGACGAGCGTAGGCTCCAACGGCGCATTCGTGTCCCTCTGAGGCGCGAGCACCGGGTACACTCGATCGTTCGCGAGGGCGGCTACGGCCGGATGGGCGGTCAGATGGGCGTAGAGGCTCGCCGCAATGGTCATTTCTGGGCCGTGCCCTCCAGGATCTTCGCAATGCGGTCGCGAGCCGCATCAAGCGCCACGGGGCCGGCGCGCTCGACGGCGCGCCGGAAAAAGGGATTGGGAGGCGTGGGCCCCACGCGCTTCGCCGCGATCCATCCCTGGCCTCCCAGCGCCGGGAACATCATCACCTTTCCCGACTTCGCCGTCCGCGTGCCAGTGCCGAATGCCACCAGGTGTGCGTGCGGCGCCCGCTGGAGGCCCCAGCGCACGTTGACCTGCGCCGCCGCTCCGGGACCGACGCCTTTCCCGGCCTGACTCCTGAACGCGTAAGCGACAATGGACTTCCGCAACGAGCCGCGCTCGCGCCGAGATATGCTGGCGCCGCGGGAGCCGCGCCAGAGCGAGATGATGGGCCACCGCGAGACCGGCGCCTGGCGCCGGGCCTCGTCGCGGATCTTCCGGGCGGCGGTCAGGTAGACGGTCACCGCCTCCTCGCTGTAGAGCGACTGTGTCAGCCGGCCGAGCTTCGCTTTCAACTCCTCCATCCCGTCGATCGTCTTCACGCGCCCTTGCCCTCCTTGCACAGCAGGCGGATCTCGACATGGCGCTCCTCGACGTCCATCACGGCAATGATGTCGAGGATCCGCTGCCCGAGCCGGACTCGCATGTCCGGCCGCACGTTCAGCGGCCCGCGGACCGTAATGATGTGCGTAAGTTCTGAATGCACCTGCCGGGCGGCCACAAACTCGCGGCCGGATTGGGGCTCGATGGCCGCCCACCGTTCCGCCACCGGCGTCCAGTTCGGCGCAAGGGCTCCCGTGGGAGTTCGGGCCGGCGCGTTCTCCTCGATCACAATCCTGTGCCGCAGCGCTCCAGGCTCGATCGCCATCAGAATCTCACCAGCCGGTTCGCGCTGAGAAGCGCGGTGATGCCGACAGGGACTTCCGTGAGGATGTTCCCTAATCGGTAGCCCGTACGGTGCTCGTACCAGCTCGTGATCAGGAGCTTCATTCCCTGCCTGATGTGCTCCGGCACGTCGTCAGGCAGCCAGCCGCAGACCATCCGCACGGACACTGCGCCAGCAGGCCACAGAGCGTCGCCCGGCCATCCGGCGCGCGGGTGAATCTCGCCGGGCTCCGCGTCGGCCGCGACCAGGTATTCGGTCGCCGGCCAGGTCATCCAGGTTCCGTCCGCGAGCCTGTACCGGATGTCCTCCACCTGGACGAGCGGCGCCGGGGTCAGGATTGGCCCTCGCCGCGGCCAGCCGTCGAGGAGCATCTCCAGCCGCTTGCGCGCGACCTCCCGTCCCTGATACAGCTCCGCCTGCTCGCGCGCCGCGCGGATCATCGCCTCGATCTCGACGTCGTCGGCGTCATGGTCCACTCGCAGGAACACTTTCGCCTCCGCGAGCGTCAGAGGCTCCTGCTGCGGCGGATCCAGCACTCGCAGGATCATTTCCGTTTCTGTTTACGCGATGCGTGAACAGTTTCTGGTTCGGGCTCGGCCTCGCCCGCCGGCTCTGCCGACTCGGCAAGTCCGCTGCCGATCCACGTCCGGGCTATTCCCTCGTCCATCTCGACGATCTGTCCAGGGACGTACGACCACTCGGCCGAGGCGATGCTCACGAGAACTCGCACCTGCATGATGTCCTCCCAGAAAGCGGGGGCGGCCCTGAGGCCGCCCCCTGGCTGGCAGCAGTCTCCCGATCAGGATGATCAGGTGGCGCTGTTGGCATAGTGGACGACTGGAGCGACGCCGGCGTTGACGCCGCGGCCATCGGTGCGCATGAATGCGAGGAAGCCGACCTGGCCGGTCTCGACGTACTTGTCCGTGATCCGGAAAAGTGTGAGGTCCATCACGCGCCGGATGAAGTAGTTCGAGAAGTCGCCGAAGAGGATCGACTTCGCGCTGGCCCCCATCTGGGGCATGTCCTGGTTGATGACGTACGGGTAGCCGAGGATGGTGTCAGGCTCGCGCACGGCCAGACCCGGGAGCCAGAGCGGACGGCCCTGGCTGTCCTTCAGCTTCTTGATGGCCCGGAGCGTCTGGTCATGCATCATGAAACGGGCCCGGCGGCGATAGGCCGGCTCGAGCGCGTGCTCGAGATCGACGATGTCGTCGTATGTGACGGACGTGGTCTGGCCGTTGGCGCCGGTCTTGCCGAGGGTCGAGAACGGCACGACTCCCTGCGGCTGATTCGTGCCCGTGCCCGTGGTGAAGTGCTGATTGGTGATGCGGCCGATGCGCTCGCCCAGCTTCTGGGCGATGTAGGCCTCGATGTCGATCGCCGAGTCCTGCATCAGCTCGAACGGCACGAGCACCGTCTTCGAGCTGTACTTGTACGCCTTCAGCACGACCTGGCCGAAAGCGATGTCCTGCGCCGACACAGCCGTGTTCTCGGCGACGATCTCGCCGACCTGCGCCGTGTCATTCGCCGCCGGGATCGGCATGTCGGCGCCGGTGGAGGTCTGCAGCACCGTGGCGCCAGCCGCCTCCACGCCGCCGAACTCCTTCATCGCGTCGATGAGGCGGCGGTAGAAGTCCTGCGCCACCGTGAAGCCGCCGGCCGATCCGGTGATCGCCGACTGGGCGCGGTACTGGCTCAGCACGTCCCGCTCTTCCGGGCTCAGCGCCTCAATCCCGCCCCGGATCCAGTGCAGGATGGCCGAGCGGTACAGTTCCGGCTCGCTGCGCTCCGCCGTCTCGCGGGCCTGGCCGCGGACGGGCTGCTCGAGGTCCTGCGAGAGGCTTTCGACCTTCTCGGCCGCCTCAATGGTTTTCAGCATGCGGTCGGCGTCGGCCATCATGCGGTCGAACTGCGCTTCCTGTTCTCCCGTCATGGTCTGACCTTCCGGCACGCTGTTCAGGATCGCCCGGGCCTGCTCGATCAGGGCGGCCCGTTGTCTCCTCAGTTCCTTCGTGTTCATTCGTCCTCCTATTCGCGTTCTGCAAGAGCCAGGCGCCGCCGCACCAGGCTCAACGGCCGCCCAGGCGTTGCGGGCGGGTCGATCTTCTCCTCCTCGGCGAGCGACACTTCGCACGCCGCCGGCTGCGCCGAGCGGACGCCTGCGCCGGCGTCCGCTCCGACGGGCACCAGGCTCACCTCCTCCGGCTCCCAGTCCGTGGCGAGGAGCCGCGGCGGCTTCTCGCCGGGAAATTCCTCGTAGCGGTACACCCGGTAGCCGATGCTCACGTTGCGGATTACGCCGTCGAGCACATCGCGCCAGACCGGATCCACTTCCGGCCGCCGGCTGAAACGCACGAGCGCGCGGCCTTCTCCGTCCGCGAGCCACGCCCGCTCGACCACCCCGATGATGCCGCGCAGATCGAAGCGGTCGTGAGTGTTGAGCAGGGGAGCGCCGCTGTTGAGACGGCCGAGGCGCACATGGCCAGGCTGCATGGAGAGCTCCTCCACGTACACCTTCCCTGTCATCCAGTCCGCGCGCCGCACCGCCGCCCCCGTCGACCAGACCACTTCGATCGTGCGCTGTTCCTCGTTCGCCGTGGCCGGCGCGATCTGCGCCGCGCGCGTCTGCTGTGCCAGTTCGACAATCATTGCTCTCCTCCGTCCAGTTGCGTCAGGGGCACCATCTGGGCCTGCACGCGGTACACATCACCGCCAGGGATCGGGTTCATCTCCTCGAGCTCGCGCACCTCGTCCTGGTTCAAAAACCCCGCCCGCAGGCCCGTGTTGTAGGCCTCGTAGCGGCTCTTCATGTCGCCCCGCAGCAGCGCGGCGACCAGGAACCGGCAGAAGTAGCCGTCGCCGAGCAGCTTCCTGTTGAACTCCTGCTCGAACCGGGTCATCCAGGGCAGCATCGAGTACTGGATGAATTCAAGCGACTGGTGCTCGATGTTCGAGAAGGTGGCCCGCTCCAGGTCTCCGATCAGATGGGGCGGCACGCGGTAGATGGCGGCAATCTCCGAGCGCTGGAACTTGCGCGTCTCGAGAAACTGCGCGTCATCCGGCGGGATGGTGGTCGCCACCCACTTGGCTCCGTCGTCGATCACCAGCGTCTTGTGGGCGTTCTCGACCGATCCGTAGGCCGTATTGAACTCCTCGGTGAACTTCTGCCTGTCCTTGAGCCGGCCGGGCACCTGGAGGATGCCGCCGATCTTGGCGCCGTTGGCGAACAGCTTCGCCCCGAACTGGGCGGCCGCCATGCCCGTGCCGATCGACTGCCGGGCCAGCCGGATCGGAGACCAGCCGACCAGGTCGTCGCCGAGCGTCCTGATGTGGATGATGTCCTCGGCCGGATACACACCGGCCCACGGGCTCGACCGGTCCTCGTAGCTGTAGACCAGACGCCCGTTGAGCCGCTGCACGCGCATCCACTGCGGCGCCAGCGGCCACAGCGCCCGGGCCCGGCCGGCGCGGTTCCAGTCGATGAGCGCGTAGGCGTTGCCCCAGCGGTTGGCCCACTGCATCAAGGTCTCGATGAATGTCGAGGCGCTGATCTCCGGGTTCGGCTCCTCCTTGAGCAGCCGGTAGGCGTAATGTTCAGGCGCCTTCTCGCGGCCGCGCTCGAGCTGGCGGTAGACGATCAGCGGCACGGACGCCAGCGTCTCGCTGAGCACGCGGATGCAGGCGAACACCGTCGCGTAGTTCAGGGCGACGGTTTCGTTCACGGCCACGCCTGCATCGGACTTGACCGCTCCCAGGGCGTCCCAGAGCCATTCCGCAGGGGAGGACAGGCCGGTCACGAACTCCGAGGAGCGGATCTCCGGCATGATGTTTTCGCGGCCGGCGAGGGAAAAGAGGGTCTCGATCATACGACCAGCACCACTGGATCCGCGGCGCCGCCAGATCCGTCATGGACGATCAGGCGGGCCAGCGCGTTCAGAATGGCCACGATGCCGTCAATACGCCTCCGCGAGTAGTGGCGGCTTGGCTTCACCGGCTTCATCAGGCCGTTGGAGTCTTCCTTCACGGCCACGCAGTCGGCCATGAATCGCAGCACGGGATTCCCGCCGTGCCGAATGGTGCGGTCCTCCCAACGGCGCTCCAGCTCCCGGCAGGCCGCGTTCAGTCCGATGGTCGTCTGCCTGATGGGCACCATCCGCACGCCCGCAGCCTGCAGCTCCACGGCCGTCTGATTCGCGTTGTAGATGTCGTAGCCGACCTCGAGCAGCTCGAACTCCTGCGCGTATTCGAGGATCCGGCGCTTGACCACCGTGTAATCGACCGTATTGCCTTCGGTGGCCTCAATGAGTCCTGCCTGCACCCAGCGGTCATATGGATAGCCGTCGAGCTTGGTCCTCTCCCGCACGGCCGCCGCCGGCATCCAGAAATGGCACAGGATGTCGATCATCCCGTCCTCGTGCGGGAACAGCAGCGCGAAAGCGGTCAGATCCACCGAGGTGGACAGATCGAGGCCTCCGAAGCACGGCCGGCCGCGCAGAGCTTCGCGGTCGACCTTGCCTGCGCAGGCATCCCATTTCTCCAGCGGAATCCAGCGCGATTCCTGCTGCACCCAGCGGTTCAGCCGGAAGCGGAGGAACTTGTTCAGCTCCGCCGGGTTCTGCTTGGCCAGGCGCGCGGCTTCGGCCACCTTGTCCATCGGAAGAAAATCGCCAAGGGCCGGGTTCGCCTTGGCCCAGGTTTTCGGGTCCTCCCAGTCGTCGTTGTCGTCGGCGGCGAAGATGACCGGGTAGTAGGACGGGTTCTCGAAGACGCCGCGCAGGAGCTGGCTCGCATATTCGTGCTGCTGCCAGCACAGCGGGCTCTCGTCGCGGACGCCGGCTGTGGTCAGCGCCACAGTCAGCGGTTGCGTGCGCGTGTCTCCGCCGAGCGTGAGGATGTCCCAGAGGTCGGAGTTCTTCTGCCGGTGCAGCTCGTCAAAGATCACGCCGCTCGGGTTGATGCCGTCCTGCGTGCCGGCGTCAGCGGAGATCGCGCGGTAGAAGCTGTCCGTCGGCCGGTAGTAAATCGTCTTCGTCGAGTTCAGCACTTCCGTGCGCCGCCGCAGCGGCGGGCATTGCATCACCATGCGCCTCGCCAGCCGGTAGATGATGGCCGCCTGATCGCGCGCGCTGGCCGCGCCGTAGACTTCGGCGCCAGCCTCCCCGTCGGCGGCCAGCAGGTAGAGGGCGATGCCGGCGGCCAGCTCGCTCTTGCCGTTTTTCTTCGGGATCTCGATGTAGACGGTCGAATACTGGCGCGTGCCGTCATCCTTGACCGTCCCGAAGATGTCCCGGATGATCCGCTTCTGCCATTCAGCCAGGAGGAAGGGCCGGCCGGCGTACTTGCCCGTTCCATGCTTCAGGTAGCGCTCGAAGAACGCGACAGCGCGATCGGCCTTCTTCCGATCGAACGGCATTGCCTACGAGAACATCCCGTCCGGGTCATCGTGGATCTCCTGCTTCGGGATGTTGATCTTGCCCCGCGACGCCGGAGTCAGACCGAACAGGTCGCTCCACTTCTGCAACGCCGCCCGGTACTGCCGGGCGATCTGCAGGGCCGGGTTCTTCACCAGGCCGCGCTGTCCGGGGATCAGAACTCCCTGCTCGGCGATCTGGCGCTCGCATTCCTCCAGCCGTACGCGACAGAGGCAGTAATCGGCCAGGGCCGCCTGGTCGAGCTCGGACAGATCGCCGCGGGCGAAAAGCAGCTTCGTGAGCCGCTCCCATTCGCTCAACGCCTCTGGAGGCAGGCTCGCCGGAGGCTCAGGAAAGCCGGGGAGGTGCTGGATGACCTGTGCAGGGCGTTTGTTCGGGTTTCCCCGCCGGTCCTGGAGGGCCTGCGGCTTGGCAGTGCGTGGCATCAAAAATCACGTTTTATTTCGCGGGCGTTTGCGCGCGGAGCCCGGCGCGGTCTACGCTCGCACCGGCCAGGGATCCACCATCCCCCCTCGGCCCGCCACGGCCCGTCCATCCCGACTCGCGCGCGGTTTTTCTGTCGTGGCACGGCTTGCAGAGCGGCTGCCAGTTCTCCCGGTCCCAGAACAGATCCTGATCGCCGCGGTGCGGCCGGATATGATCCACCACCGCGGCCAGCGTCGTCACCCCGCGCCGCGCGCATTCGGCGCACAGCGGGCGCTCCAGCAGAAACGCCTGCGACGCTTCCCGCCACCGCCGGCCGTATCCGCGCCGGGCAGCACTCTCGCGGCGCGCGTCGGCCCCGAGCAGCTTCTCGTGAACCGGACAGTAGCCGCGCTCGACCAGGCGCGGACAACCGGGCACGGGGCATGGCTTCTTCGGCGCCTCCGGCATCAGTGTCCCCGCGACTGCTCCCAGACTTCTTTCCGCAGGTAGATCTCGTCGATTTCCCTGCGCAGGGCGGCCTCCCGCTCGGCCAGCTCCTTCAGGATCAGGGCCTTCAGGTAGGCGTTGAACACCTGCCCCACGAGAGCCAGCAGCGAGGCCGCCACAGCCAGGTATTCCGTGCTCATGATTCTTTCCGGTACGGCGCCTCCGCCGGCGTGCCGTCGGGATTCGAGAAATGCGCCAGGGCAGCCACGGCACCCTGCACCAGCGACAGCGCGGCCATCGCCCACAACCTGCCCCGCGGGGGCAGCACATCGACCGATGCGTTCAGAATGTGCGCCACGACCGCGAGCGACTGAATCACCGCATTGACTTTGAATTTCACCATCTCCGTCCTCCTCAGGAAAAGTACTGGCCGACCGGGTAGAGCGGATAAGGTTTCGTCTCGGCAAACGCCCGCCCGAGATTCGCCATGATCCGGTACACCTCGTGGAAGAAGTTGCCGCGGTCCAGCCCCAGCCGCGGCGCCAGCTCGCGCGCGCGCCAGTCGCCCAGGATGTGGTCGTACAGGATGCGCCTCTGCCTCTCGCTCAGGGTGCGGCGCGCGATGATGTCGAAGTCCGCCACATACTCGACGGCCTTGAATGAATAGGTCTTCCGGTTCGCACGCATCGACGGCGCCGGATTGCGCGTGACCAGGTCGTAGGTGACCCGGCTGAAGCGCCCTGCTTCATCCCGGGCCGACAGGTATTTTCTTGCGCAGATCCGGAAGATCGCTCTCAGCACGCACGGACATGGGCGCCCGAAGCGGTTCAGTCCGGCGCCATGACAATAGGCGCATCTGACCTGAGCCAGGCCGAAGACCAGCTCATGGGTCCAGACCGGATGTTTCCTGGGCGAGGGAGAACGGATGATCTCGGGCTGCTCGATGCTGGGCGCTGTCCGGCGCGCGGGCGCCGGAACCATGGCGGCGCTTGCCATCAGATCTCTCCTGAGTGGTGAATTCCGAGGATGTCCATTCCGTGGCGCAGGGTCCGGATCGCTCGGGCGTGCAGGGCATGGACTGCCGGCACCCCAATCCCCATCTGCCGGCCGATCTCTTCCAGAGTCATCTCCTCGCGGTAGCGCAACTCGAGAACCTGGTGTTGCCGGCGGGTCAGCATGCATGAAGCCAGCGCCCAGATCAGCCTCTCGCGCTCCCGGCAGCGGCAGCGCTGCTCCGGGCCGTCATCCGGATCTCGGAGCAGATCCGCCCAGGTCATGGCACGAAGAAGCGCCGCTGCCACGAGGGGATCCGCACGAGCGTCCAGACCCCGGCCGGATTGTCCCGCGTCTCGCGGTTGTGCGAGTACTTCCGACGGGCCGGACCGGGCCGGTGCATGGCGATCGTTTCGGCGACCGAGGGCGGCCGGTCGGATCTCAGGCGGACGGCATGGATCTTCCGCCTCGTCCCGAGCACGACCACCTGGCTTTCGCGCACCAGGTCGCGGGCCTCGTCCTCTGTCAGCCAGCGGACATGGCGGTTATGCTCGTCGAGCAGCGCCACGCGGTCGGAAATGATTCTGGCTTCGGCCAGGGTAGGGGAAGACTGCACTGGGAATCGGCCG
>FWWL01003581.1_pt1 | contig 27975 bp, 21 predicted proteins | sample 2228331 | NCBI WGS metagenome assembly FWWL01 (sample SAMEA103939775, study PRJEB20133) | metagenome
GCAGATATGCCTCTTTATCCAAAGAAAACTCCCGACGCTGAACCCAGTCTGGTCGGGTAAGGCTACGCGTAGCCACAGGACTGGGGAAACTTTCACACCAAAACATTTTTTTATTATGAAAAAAGTCAGTTTAAGCCTTCCTTATGGGGGGGGCATCCCAAAGGCAAAACATAATTTTTAGCGCTGATTTGCGCCCTCTTCTTCTTCGCCGTACAGGCAGATGCGCAAGGGTGGTGTTACCTACCTGATGGATGCGTACAAACACCTCAGGTGCAGTTCAAACTCATCACCACATCAAAAACCTTTTCGCAGATGATTGCCGACGGTGAATTGCTACCTCAGTCAGCGAGTAGTGCACAACCTCAGTACTTGGCGGTGTGTGAAACCATTACTGATGACCTGCCTGGTTTCTACGACTTTGCCGCAGGTAGTGAGATAGTTTTCTTGCGGAACTCTAGCCGGTTGGAGGTCAATAGTAATGCTACTCTGCGCTTTTTCGCCTCGTATTTGCACGGGTGTGAGAAGTTGTGGGATCGCATTTTGGTCAAGTCAGGTGGAAGACTAATTTTAGCCCCTGGCTGCCGTATAGAGGATGCCACCAGAGCGGTACATTTGGAGCCTGGAGTGGGTTTTCTCATTGCTTCAGGCTGCACCTTTGATGGCAACTACATTTTGATATATGCAGGTGGGCCAGGCAGCCCCAACCAGCACAGTGTCTTAGCTGCTGTCTCACGTTGCACGTTCTCTGGCCAAAAGGCGCTGCTCGAGCCATTGCCCGGTAACACTTGCGTCATCCGGCCAGTGTACGGTATTTATCTGGAGAATGTACGTTTCCTAATGGTGGGAGGTACCGGTGAAGGAAACACTAACTCCTTCCGCGACTTCGGCAACCCGTGGGCTTGCTCCAGTACTCCTCCCTTCGGGCCAACGGGTATTCTCTCGAGTAATTCCAATCTCGATGTAAGAAACAGTAACTTCAAAAATTTCGGTGGCTCCAGCAACCGAGGTGTGGATTTTCTAGTCTCGTCTGGATCGGTCAGCACATTGAATCTTATTGGCCTGGGTCAGTTTGGCTCACCGACCTTCGACAGCTTGCAGACAGGAGTGTACGGTTTTGGGAACGTAAACGTTAGCTCCAGCCGCTTTACACGATGTTTAGATCATGCAGTGTATCTGCAAGGCCCATCCAATCCGTACACATTAAAGTTAGCCAATAATTCTTTTGACAAGATACGCGACCATACGGTACTTTTCGACTGGGAAGGGCCGATAAACCGCTTCGAAGTACGGAGTTGCCGATTTGACGATAATGGGCAAAACGAACCAGTAGATGCTCCAGTTCCTCTCTTTTCGCGTACCGGAGTTTTTGTTCGCTCTTTCAAGCCGGGCTTCCAGAGCAGCGGGATATTCAATAATACCTTCCTGAATTCGCCCAAATCAGCGCCGTTCTACTCTCACTATCGAGGTGTCTGGGTAAATAACTTGAATGGTGTCATCATCCAAAATAACCAATTCTCCAGTACATTTGGCTCAACAACAAATGCTTATCAAGGCGTGTACTTGTACAGAGCCCCCGCTCGCGTGTGGAGCAACTCTCTCACGGGCGCGGGGAACCTGACAAATCCTCCTTCTGCAGCCGTTCATGTGGAGGAAGCGCCCGGCACATGGCTCAACAGCAACACCACAGACCAAACCGAGTGGGGTTTTAACTTTAAGGGTCATTCTGATGGTTCCACTGTAGAGCGCAACCACTTCAACACCCACCACACCGGCTTGCGGATGGCATATGATGCCGTCATCGGCAAGCAGTATAACAAACTGAACCGATGGATCGGCAACAGCAGCGTTTATGAGGCCCACTTCGTAGGCAGGGATCCGTATAACTTTAATGATCGAATGTTCATAGAGCAATCGCTCTTCCAGATCCACACGCCTGATACGAGTACGGACTATTGGCCAGATCCGAGGGTCATAGGAAGTGTGGCCGACCCGGGTGTTTGGTTCGTAAAGGGTAACCCCAATTCGGTGTCCTGCGTGTATGCGGATACGACCCAACAGGGCGGAGGAGAGGCTCCTGACCCTGATCCGCACCTCACAGAAGTTGGCATGCGGGTGATAGCGGGCACCTTCCAGCCGGTGAAGGGGTATCCGGCCGGCGTGTGGGAAGCGCAGTTGCACCTGTACAACTACCTGAGCGAGCACCCACAGTTGCGCCCTGAGGGTTCGGATGCTGCCCAGTGGTACGCCGCTATGCAAAGCACGACGGTGGGCATCTTGGGCGATGTGTATCAGGGCATTTTGTCGCTCAGCCGCTACACCGCCGAGGAGCGGGAGGCGCTTAACGAGGCTTTGGCGGCGCAACAGGCGGCGGCGGAGGCTGTGGCCGACAAGGACGGCGAGATAGCGGCCAGTTACGACAACCTGACGGCCTTAGAGGCGCTCCTCGACGAGCGGCAGGAGTTGGACGCTGCTCTGGGAGAGGCCATTGCCGCCCACCAAACTTTGGTGAACGATTGGCGCAGCGCCAAAGTGGCGGCGGCCCAGCAGTTGCTCCAGCAGGTGAACGCTGTGAGCACTACCGAAGCCTTCGAGACGGACTTCAAGGAGGTGTGCCGCATCCTGTTGGAGACGTACCTGAGCGAAGGTGGCTTGTCGGATACCAACCGGGCGACCTTGCAGGCCATTGCCCAGCAGTGCCGCTATTCGGGCGGCTTTGCGGTGGTGCAGGCGCGCGCCAGTCTGGGCGGTGAAGCGTCGTGGGAGCAGTACGACGACTGCCCCGATGCGCCCGAAGAGCGCACTGCGGCGTCGGCAGAGAGGGCCGTATTGTCCCTGTATCCCAACCCGTCGAAGGGTGTTGCCATGCTCGATGCTGGGCGCACCGTGATGTCGGGTCGGGTAATATTGCGCGACCTGAGTGGCCGCCCCTTGCAGGAGTGGTCGCTGGATGGGCAGCGGCAGTTGTGGCTGCGCTGGCCCAGCGCCCTGCCCGCCGGGCTGTACTTGCTGGAGGTGCGGGCCGACCGCGCCGCACCGCAAGTGCTCAAGGTAGCCATCGAACACCACTGATTGTCTCACCTTGCCGTTCCTCGCCCTTGCTGAGGCGAGGAACGGCTTTTTCTCTATTTCTGCTATGAAAAACTGTGTCTTTTTCCACGTGGCTCTTTTTGCGCTTGCCCTGCACGGGAGCGCCCAAAAACACGACTACAATTGGGTCATGGGCGGTTGTTATAGCTGGGGTGACCCACACGGCAACATGCGCTTGGACTTCAATTACAACCCGCCTAAGGTATTCAAGGAAGACCTCGGGATGCATCTTGGTTCTGGCGGTACGTGCGCGTTTTCTGACTCGTCGGGCAACCTGCTGTTTTACTCCAACGGCTTTCGCATCTTCAACAAGAACCGACAGTTGATGGAAAACGGCGACTCCCTTAATATCGGAGGACACAATTGGATAGAAGACGATTGTAGTGGCTACCCCACCTACCCTCCCATAGTCCTGCCTCTGCCCGAGGCGGACAACATCTGCTACCTGTTCCATACGGCTACAGAACTTGTCCCAGGCAGCGTTAAGCCAAAATACTTCTATTACACCATCATAGACATGAAGGCCAACGGAGGGCTGGGCCGGGTGGTGGCCAAAAACCAGTTGCTCATAGATGGCCGACACATATGGCCCGCCTATGTGAAGCACGGCAACGGGCGCGACTGGTGGATCATGTGTGCGCGGCGGGATGATACGCGGCATCTCCTGTACTTGCTGTCGCCTGAGGGCCTAAGCGGGCCGTACGTGCAGGACATTGGGCCGCCCTTTGAACTCGAAGAATACGCCTGCGAGAGCCTGTTTTCGCCCAATGGCGAGTTGTACCTTCGGCACGAGGCGAACCTCGGGCTTCGGCTCTATGATTTCGACCGCTGCACGGGCCAGCTCAGCAATTTGCGCATCCTGCCGCGAAAACCGACCGACCTAACCTCCATAGATGCTGAATTTTCGCCCGACAGCCGCTTTTTGTACCTGAGCCGCCCCGGATGGGTGCGCGTGCTCGACCTGCAGGAGCCTAATCTGGCGGCTTCATTGGACACTGTGGCATATTGGGAACTCAACTACTACCCCAGGTGGTCGTCGAGCACCGGTTATGGGTGCGTCCAGTTAGGGCCGGATGGCAAGATATACTGGGCAGGGTGGGGATTGCCGCAGGCGCTGAATGTCTTGCACCGGCCGACCCTGCCGGGCGATGCGGCCGACTGCGAAGAGGCGGGCTTCCTCCTGCCTCGGTACCAGGATTTTAACCTATGCCAGTTTCCGAACTACCGCTTGGGCGAGTGGGAAAGCTCGCCGTGCGACACGCTCAACGCCCAGCGGCCGGGCGACGGTTTTGAGGCCACCATCTACCGGCCCGAGCGCCTAAGGCGCGATACCGACTACGTGGTGCTGCCGCCTCTGCCAGGAGAACCCTGCCCAGACTGCACCGAAGAAGACCTTCGATGGCTCAATGACCTTGGAGCCATCCTCTACGCCCGATGGTATCTGCAAGAGACCGGCCAACTGCCCCAGGGCTGGCCCAAAGAGAAAGCCGAGCGAAGTGGTCTTATCCTATCACCGCCGAAAAGGCTCGAGAACTCAACACGCGAATAATGATACGATCTATTTTGCCAAGAGAGACTGACGAATTTTTACCCATATCCTTCCGGACGCGGGCCGACGAATCTGCCGTGGCGCCATTATTAAGGCCCAGAGCGGGACGAAAACACGCAGGAAAGATGCGCAAGAGACGCCAACCATGCCACCCAGCACAAAGGTTTCGCTAAGGGCGCGGGGCCGTTTTTCCCCCCAAAAAAACGGAGGGGGAAAAGGCTTACAGGCTGCTACTGCCACTTGCCGGTTCTGAAGAAGCGCATGGCCGAATAGACTAAGGCCCCTACAGGGCCACCCAACATGGTGAGCAAGAGGGTAGGGACAACCAACCCATGAGGTAGGCGAATGGTGCGCGCGTCGTGCACTTGCCAGATGCCTACCAAGAGAGAAAAGGAGAGGTAGTTGAGCCAGCCGGTCAACAGCATGGCCGGGTGGCGAAAGAGATTGGTCAGCCCTTCGACGGAGAGGAGGTCGCCTTCACGGGCGCCGTCGGTCAGGAAGGCATAGGTGAAGCAGGCGGCCGCGAGGGAGAGGGCAAGGGCACAGAGAAAAGCCACAGTAGCCGTGTAGCGCCACCGCGGTGCGAAAAGCAGCAAGGCCCACGGTACGAAGATGAGCACTGAGGCATAGGTATAGAATTGGTTGATGCTCATGGCCTTGAGTGTACTTAGCGAAGGTGTTTGTCAGCGCTATCGGGCGGTGATTTTCAGGCTCATGTCTAAGGGCTGGGCGGAATGAGTAAGGGCACCTGCGGATACGTAGTCCACCCCCGTCAAGGCGAAACGGCGCACGTTGAAGAGGGTGATGCCGCCCGAGGCTTCGGTCTCTACTCGTTTGTCAACGATGGCGACGGCTTCGGCCAAGATGGGGATTTCGAAGTTGTCGAACATGATGCGCTGGACGCCGCCGATTTCGAGTACCTGGTAGAGTTCAACCAAGTTGCGGACTTCGACGGTGATTTCCAGATTCAAGTGATTTTCCCGCAAGTACTGGTGGACGCGCTCGATGGCGGTGCGAATGCTGCCGCAGGCGTCCACGTGGTTGTCTTTGATCATGATGCGGTCGTAGAGGCCCCATCGGTAGTTTTCGCAGCCGCCGATATGGACGGCCCACTTTTCGAGGAAGCGGATGAGCGGGGTTGTTTTTCGGGTGTCAAGCACCTTGACGGGGAGGTCGCCTACTTCGAAGGCGAAGCGGCTGGCGAGGGTAGCGATGCCGCTCATGCGCTGCATGCTGTTGAGTACCAGCCGTTCGGCCTGAAGGAGGGCGCGGGTGAGGCCTTCTACCTCGAAGACGTGCTCGCCGTAGAAGATGTCAGCGCCATCGGTTTTATGGGCGATGAAACGCACGTCGGGGTCGAGGGTTCGGAAGATTTGCTCGGCCAGTTCGACGCCGGCCAGGACGCCGTAGTCCTTGATTTTGAGCACAGCGCGGCTGCGGTGTTGGGGCGGGATGGTGGCCAAGGAAGTGTGGTCGCCGGCGCCGATGTCTTCGCGCAGGCCGGCGGCGATGAATTCGCGGATTTGTTCGTCAGTGATGCCGGTGGGCCGCATGGAAGCAAGAGGTTTGGGTTTGCGTTCTTGAAGGTCAGTTATTGTCAGGGTGGCCTTGGAGTACGAGGTTGTCAATGAGCCGGACATCGCCAGCCCAGGCGGCTACACAGGCGACGACGAAGGTGGCATCGCTGGCGCGTTGCACAGGCAAGAGAGTATGGCCGTCTGCTATCTCGAAGTATTCGGGGCGAAGCCCTGCCTGTTGTAGTCGCTCGAAGGCGCGGCGCTGTAGGGTATCGGCGTTGGCTCCGGTAGCAAAACCTTCGCGCGCTTGCAACAGTACCTGAAAGATGGCGGGAGCTGCAGCGCGCATGGGCGGTGTCAGGCGCAGGTTTCGGCTCGACATGGCCAGCCCGTCGGCCTCGCGCACGGTGGGGCACATGACCAGCCGGACGGGCAGGGCTAATTGGCGGATCATATCGCGCACGATGGTCAGCTGCTGGAAATCCTTCTGCCCCATGTACAGCCTATTGGGCGCTACGATGTCGAGCAGGCGCTTGACTACGGTAGCCATACCTTCAAAATGGCCCGGGCGGAAGAGGCCTTCCATGACGCGGGTCAGGTGGCCGAAGTCGAGCCGAAGGGTGAGGTCTTGCCCTGGAGGGTATATCTCCTCCACTTCAGGCATGAAAAGCGCTTGGCAGCCTGTCTGCTCGAGGAGGGACTTGTCTTGTTCGGGCATGCGCGGGTATTTGCGCAGGTCTTCGGGGTCATTAAACTGGGTAGGATTGACGAAGATGCTCACCACGGGCACATCACCTGCAGCTTTGGCAGCGCGCACCAAGCTGAGGTGCCCTTCGTGTAAGGCGCCCATGGTAGGCGCAAAGCCGATAGTCTTGCCTTTGCGGCGTTGCTGGGCCAACCACTGCTGTAATGCTACTATTGTTTTAAAAACCCGCATGGCGGCTCAAAAATCCGCATTACCCGGATAACGCGGGAAAGCAATTACATCGCGGATGTTGGCCATGCCGGTAACGAATTGCACCAGGCGCTCGAAGCCCAGACCGAAGCCGGCATGAGGGCAGGTACCGAAACGCCGCGTATCAAGGTACCAATAGAGTTCGTCTTCGGGGATATGCATATCGCGCATTTTTTGCAGCAACACCTCCAGGCGCTCCTCGCGCTGCGAGCCGCCCACGATTTCACCAATGCCGGGAAAGAGGATGTCCATTGCGGCCACTGTAGGGCCAGGCACGCCTTCCCGAGGTTCGTCCAAGCGCATGTAAAAGGCCTTGATGGCCGCGGGGTAGTTGGTCAGGATGACGGGCTTTTTGAAGTGCTTCTCCACCAAATAGCGCTCGTGTTCGCTTTGCAGGTCAGCTCCCCATTTCTCGATGGGAAACTGGAACTTGCCTTTCTTGTTATGCGGCGAGTTTTTCAAAATCTCGATAGCCTCGGTGTAGGTGAGGCGTTCGAAACGGTTCTCCACGACGAAGCGGATCTTCTCGCGCAGAGGCATGGGCGAGCGCTGATCTTGCGGTTTGTTTCTTTCCTCATCTGAGAGGCGCTCTTCAAGGATTTGCAGGTCTTCAGCGCAATGCTCCAAGACGAAGCCACACACATACTGCAGCATGGCTTCGGCCAAGTCCATGTTATCCTCCAAGTCGGCGAAAGCCACCTCGGGTTCAATCATCCAGAACTCGGCCAAGTGCCGCGTCGTGTTGGAGTTCTCTGCCCGGAACGTAGGGCCGAAGGTGTACACCTCCCCTAAGGCCAGAGCGCCCAGTTCGGCCTCCAATTGACCCGACACTGTCAGGTTAGTGGGGCGCCCGAAGAAGTCCTGACTGAAGTCCACCTGCCCCTCGGGAGTACGGGGCACGTTTTCCAACGGCAGCGTAGTTACCCGAAACATCTCCCCTGCTCCTTCGGCATCGCTGGCGGTGATGATAGGTGTATGCAGATAATAAAAGCCGCGCTCGTGAAAGAACTGATGAATGGCATAGGCCAGTGCATGGCGAACGCGAAAGACCGCACCGAAGGTGTTGGTGCGAAAGCGCAGATGTGCATGCTCGCGCAAAAACTCGAGCGACTGCCGCTTCGGTTGCAGAGGATATTTCTCCAGATCGCAATCGCCGTAAATGATGAGATTTTTCACCTCCACCTCTACGCGCTGCCCTTTGCCTTGGCTCTCGACCACGCGCCCTTCGGCCCCGATAGCCGCTCCAAACTTGATGCGGTGCAGCGTGGCCTCATCCAGCTGCTCGGGATCCACCACCACTTGCAAATGCGCCGCACAAGAGCCGTCGTTGAGCGCAATGAAGCGGCTGTTTCGGAAGGCGCGCACCCAGCCTTTCACTACAACTTCCTGCCCGATGGGTTCTTTCCTCAAGATTTCAGCAATTCTCGTCCGTTTCATGTTGTGAGCTATGTGTGTATGGCCGACGGCTTCGCACAAAAACAAAAAAGGCCCCTGCCCGTCGGCCCGGCAAAAGGGCGCGCAAAGGTAGAAAGGCAAGGAAATTCACACCCAAAAGCACCAAGACTTTCAAGGATTGGCTTTCAACGCAGCCGAACGCGCCCGCCTGGGCAGATAGACCTCCAAAGGTCGTATAGGCCTGCCGTCGGGCCAATGCCCCATGAAACACTGCTCGGCCGTATTGCCAAAAGCGACCTCACCATAGCGCCCATGTCGCGTGTATTCCAGCAACGCATCGCCCAACTTCCAATAACAGTAGAAGTCCACCTCGTCCAGACGCCCTACCTGCAGCACACGCAGGGCCGTATAGTTGCGCACTCCAGTGTCAAAATCCAAGTCATAGGCGTACGGCTCGGCGTGTGAGGCCTGTATCCACCGAAGCCCATCCGTATCGCGGCGATGCATGACAAAGTTGCGCATAGGCGTGTGAATAGCCGTCTCAAACACCTGTTTACCAAATTCATAGCCCACCACATAGTCATCCTCTCCGACGATGACGAGCAAGTTGAGGTCTGCCGGAAGGCCAGCATAACTGTTCAGCCGAGCGCCATTTAGCGGGCCAGAGCCGGGCTGTGCCAGCAACATAGCCGCCGGCTTCGGCACATGATGCCTAGCCCAGTGTACCCCCAAGTGAGCGGCTATAACCCCTCCATACGAATGCCCAAAGTAAGCCACCCCCTCCAGCCGAGGGCGCACGTGGTCGCCCCTTTGCAGCAGCGCCAGTGCATCGCGGATCCCCTTGGCCGCATACACCGGAAAGCGGTCAGGTGTGGGCATCAGCAGGTTCTTCTGATAGCGAGGATAAATGACGATATTCCCCTTAGCCACCAAATGCTTGATCCACTTCCCATAAGTCATCGGGTTGTAGGCCCCATAGCCGTGCATGAAAATGACCACATCCGCACTGTCTGGCTTAGGGTCGGCCGGCTCAAAAAGCCAAAACCCATCGGCCCGCTCAGCAGCGTCGTAAAAGGCCACACTGCGGTGCCGATAGTCAGCACCACCTGGACCTTCCGTCGGCTGCCCAGGGTACGGCGCATCTTGCGCAGTGGAATAAAGACCACGAAACGTCAGAGAAATCATCAGAAGCAGAAAGGTACGCATCGGCGCTATATCATCGCCCGCCAAACAGCAAGACACCCTTTTCGTTCATCACCCATAAGCAAACGAAACCCAAAAGAGAAACTTGCAACCTCTCACCACCTCGATTGCCACAGCCCTTCTCACCTCCATTTTTTTGGGAAAAAACGGGCCGCCGTCCACAACACAACTACTGCGCATAAACCCACGCCCACCGCTCCTGTTGGGCCACTTGCAGCTTTCCCGCCTGCGCTGGGCCTTAATAACGGCGCAACCGCACCCTTATCACTCCGCGCTTGCCTCATTCCTCATTCCCACAGCGCCCCATACCTTCGCGCCATGCGAGGTTTATCTTTTGCCCTGTCATTGGCCCTGACTATAGGCTTAGTCTGGCTACTGAGCACCACCCTTCCCTTAGGCCAACAGCGCCTTCCAGCATTAGGCAGTTTCTTCAACCCCTTCAGCGGCTTTTGGCGCAATGCAGAGCCGGCGCGCGGCCCATCGCTGCCCAAAGAAATTCGGCTAGCCGGCCTGCGCGCCCCAGTACAAGTGTTATACGACGACATGCTGGTGCCCCACATTTTCGCCGCCAACTTGGAGGACGCCCTCCGAGCGCAAGGTTACATAACAGCCCAGCACCGCCTATGGCAAATGGACGTGGCGAGCCGCCGAGCAGCAGGCCGTCTGTCAGAAGTGCTGGGCGAGCGCACCTTAGAAACGGACCGCCTGACGCGACGGCGAGGGCTGCCATTTGCCGCAGAAAACGCCGTGCGAGGCTGGCAGCGCTCCGCAGAAGGCATGCGCCTACTGCAAGCCTATTGCGAGGGCGTCAACGCCTGGATAGCACAACTAAAGCCCGCTGACTATCCTTTGGAATTCAAGCTGCTCGGTTATTCTCCAGAACCCTGGTCGCCTCTAAAAACCGCCCTCATTGTGGAGAACATGGCTGAAACGCTGTGCGGCGGCGAAAACGACCTGCTCTCCACCACCGCCTTGGAAGCCTTAGGACGCGACCTCTTCGACGACCTCTACCCGGAATGGAACCCGCGCCAGCAGCCTATCGTCCCCGACACCGGTCAATGGCAAGGCATCCGCGGCACCTTGGAGCCAACCGCGCCAAGCCGCAAAACAAGCCCAACGGGCCGCCTTTCCGCCATCGCACCCCCAGAAGACTACATCAAAGGCTCGAACAACTGGGCCGTAGCCGGTAGCCGAACCCTCAACGGCGCGCCCCTCCTATGCAACGACCCACACCTCGTCCTATCTCTGCCCTCCATCTGGTTCCAGCTGCAAATACACACCCCAGAGATGAACTGCTACGGCGTATCGCTACAAGGCGTACCCGGCATCATCATCGGCTTCAACGAGCACTTGGCCTGGGGCGTAACCAACGTCGGCCACGACGTAGCAGACTGGTACCGCATCCAATGGGCCGACTCCGCACGAACACGCTACATCGTGGACGGTCAGGAACAAAAAGTACAGTGGCGAATAGAAAAAATCCACGTCCGAGGCCGCCAGCCAATGCTCGACACCGTACGCTACACCCGTTGGGGGCCTGTAACCCACGACCACCAGCCCGACCACCCCCTGCGCGACTGCGCCCTGCGCTGGGTAACCCACGACGAGCCAGACCCCAGCGAGATGCGCTCATTCCTCTACCTCAACCTCGCCCGTACCTACGAAGACTACCGCGCCGCCATAGCCCACTACGACGCTCCGGCCCAAAACTTCGTCATGGCTACGCGCAGCGGCGAAATTGCCATCACCGCGCAAGGCAAACTGCCCGCCCGCCGCCGGGAGCAAGGCCGCTTCCTACTCGACGGCAGCCAACTGGCCAGCGCATGGCCGGGATTCATCCCTAACGAACACCTACCCGCTCTGCGCTCTCCACAGCGAGGCTTCGTCTTTTCGGCTAACCAGCACTCTACCCCACCCTCTTACCCCTACTACTACACCAGCCGCGACTTCGATGACTACCGAGGCCGACACCTGTACGACCGCCTCAGCACCCTCCAGCACGCCAACATGGACAGCATGGCCAACATCCAATTGGACAACTTCAGCCAACGAGCCGCCGACGCCCTACCCGTTATGCTGCGCCTGCTCAACCGCTCCGCACTCGACGCCGAAGGCAAACAGTGGGTCAGCGAGCTGGAAAAATGGGACTTCCGCTACGAGGCCAACTCCACAGTAGCCCCGCTGTACGAAGTGTGGTTCGACACCTGCTACCTGCGCACTTGGGACGAAATGCTCGACGCAGAGGGGCAACAAGAGATCCTTTTCCCCGAACGCTGGCGCTTCATCGAACTCATGGAAAAAGACCCAGCGCACGCCTTCTTCGACCGCCAGGATACCCCACAACGCGAAGTGGCGAGCGACATCGTTACCGACGCCTTCCTACGAATGCAAGTCTTCTTTCGCGAAAACCCCGATAAGCGCACCACCTGGGGCAAGTTTCGACCTGTGAGCATTCGCCATTTGGCTCAAATACCAGCCTTCAGCCGAGAGATAGAATTAGGCGGTCATAATACCGCTCTCAACGCCCTGTCGCGCAATCACGGCCCCTCCTGGCGCGTGATAGTAGAATTGGGCGAGCAAGTGCGTGCGCGCGGCGTGTACCCCGGCGGTCAATCGGGCAACCCCGGCAGTCGCTTCTACGACAACCTGCTGGAAACATGGGCGCAAGGGCGTTACTTCGACCTCTTTTTCCTGCAAAAGCCGGACGACCTGCCGCCGGCGCATACGTTCGCACATCAAAAACTGCTGCCGCAATGAAGCACGCCACTCTGACGAGTTTGCTGGTTTTTACCCTCGGGCTGCTGTGTGCCCCAGGCTGGCTGCCCTGGTGGGCGCTGGCTCCGCTGGGCACCGCGGCCGGCTGGTGGATGGCCCGAAACAGTGTACAAGGCTTTCTGGGCGGATTTCTCGGCGGCTTGGCCCTTTGGCTGCTCTTCGCCCTGCTGCAAGATGTAAGCAACGAGGGTATCCTCTCCACGCGCATAGGGATGCTCTTTGCTGGGCTGCCCCGCTGGGGCGTATTGGGCATCACTGGGCTGATGGGCGGCTTGCTGGGCGGCATGGGCAGCCTCACAGGGTACTACGCACGCGAATGGCTCCAACATGAAAGAGCGCGGTAGAAGCACTCTAAATTTTTTAACCAACAGTTGCAGAGCCCATATTTCGCCCTAACTTTGCTGAGGCTATGTTGGTGCGCGGATTTATCTGGGTAATGCTCCTGGGAGTTGTTGGGCAGGCGTTTGTCCGCTCTTCTTTGGTGCTTCATTATTATTGGAAGCGCTCTGCATACATAGCGCATTGCGAGAACCTCTATAAACCAGAGCTCGACTGCTACGGTAAATGCTATTTGAAAAAACAAATAGCACGCATTGAAAAACGACAAGAAAGTGAGCAGCATCCTCTGCCAGCTTTCTTTTTCCAACTGAAGGATATTCAGCTGTTTTGGGAATGCCTTGTTTCCCCCTTCTTTGCCGGGCAAGTCTTGGAACATCGCCTCGCATTCCCGCCTTACTGTGGCCCAGTCACAGCATATTTAAGCCGGAGTATCTTTCATCCGCCTTGCGCGCAGTAACAAACGGCTTGCTCGAGGCTACCTGATTTACGCCCATTCCTCATGGGTGGGAATTTGTCTATTCTATCCTTCACTCAACTTTTTGGATAATGCATTTACTGCGCGCATTATTATTTTTCGGCTATTGCCTGGTGCTAGCACCGTCTTCTGGCCTCACATGTGATATTTGTGGTTGTTCAAGCCAAAGTGCTAGCTTAGGTCTGTTGCCACTGTTGCAGCGTCACTTTGTCGGGGCACATTGGCAGAGGCAAGGCTACCGCACTAAGGCCCATGGCAGTGAGCTAGACTCTTGGGAGTATTTCCAAACCTATGACCTCTTGGCCCGCTGGATGCCGCATCAGCGATGGCAAGTGCTTGGTTCTGTGCCCTTTCAATACAACACACGCCGCTTCGAGGACGGCTACACGCAGCGCATCGGCGCTCTGGGAGACGTTTCCCTGTTGGCTCAGTTCTCCATACTTGACCCAACGCGAAAAAGCACCGGGCGTTGGAGTCATGCCCTGCAAGTGGGTGGAGGCATGAAGTTACCCACTGGAAGCACCAAGTACAGCGACCAGCACAGGCCAGAACTGTCGCCACCGCCAGCCATGCAACCCGGTACCGGCGCTACCGATATACTTCTCTCGGGGCTATATGCCATCAGAACTGGCCCATGGGGCGCCAGCCTCGACGGTCTGTACCGCTTCACCGGAGAGGGCCGACATGGCTATCGCTTTGGGCCACGGCTCAACGGCTCGCTGCGCCTGTTCTATATTGGTAATTGGAGACGCCTCAACTGGGTACCTCATGTCGGCATGCAGATAGACTATCGCCAGTCGGACTACCTCAATGGCACCCAGCAACCAGAGTCGGGCGGTTGGGCTGCCTTAGGCACTATTGGAATAGACTTTTTCAATCCCTACCTCACGTTGGGAATAGACTGGCAAATGCCAGTGGCGCACGAGATGTCTTCTGGCTTTGTAACGCCCACACATCGTTTTTCCGTAACAGCGGTGTTTCTATTCTCCAGCCCGCGCCCCCTAAAGCAATCTCTACCTATTCCATTTCTATTCGAAAACGTCCAGTCGGACACAAAACCATAGAAAAATGATTTTCATACAAAATACTCTGGCACATTACGTCATTATTACAGCGGCTGCTATAGCTGTTTTCTATCTATTGCTCATGGGCAGCCGCCTATTGGGCATATACTTGCGGTGGATAGACAATCTGGAAATCACTACAGCCGACCTTCGGGAGATAGCCAACCATGGCTATAGGGTAATTCTTTGGAGTGCTGTAGCCTTAGTCTTTCACACCCTGCCTATCTGGATGGCACTGGCCACTGCTTCTTGCGGGTTGCTATTCTATCAGCTCGTACGAGTATCTAAAAGAGTAAAGGAACTAAAACATCTATAGTCACATGAGGATTTATCTGTTTTTCGCGCTCGTGGTGGGGTGCATGTTCATGCGCCCCATCTATGGTTTTGGCCAGTCGTTAGAGGCCCTGGATAGCATCATCGAGATGGAGAAGAGCGCCTGGCTGCGCCGACTGGCCGCTTTAGAGCGCGGTACTTCGGCCAGCGCCGACAACCGCGCCGATATCCAGTATTGTCGCGCACACTGGACGGTTGACCCCGCCATACGCTACATCAGAGGAGTCATTACCACTGTGTTCGAGCCTTCTGAAACACTGGATAAACTGGAGTTTGACTTTTCCTCTACCCTAATGATGGATAGCATTCTGTACCGCGGCAAACCTGTGAGCTTTAGCCGAAATGGCGAGGTGTTGAAGGTGCACTTTCCAGCATCACTTCCGGCATTCTTGCCCGACTCCATTGTCTTTTACTATCAAGGAGAGCCTCCTAAGACGGGTTTTGGCTCCTTTGAAATTGGTCAGCATAATGGCGTTCCTGTACTATGGACGCTCTCCGAACCATACGGCGCCCGCGATTGGTGGCCCTGCAAACAATCGCTCAATGACAAAATAGACTCTATAGATATCTACATAACAACACCGGCCATCTATCGGGCTGCCAGCAATGGTCTCTTGCAATCCGAAACCGTGGATGGAAACTGGAGAACGGCGCACTGGAAACACCGTTACCCCATTGCCGCTTATTTGGTGGCCATTGCTGTAACCAACTATGAGGATTTTGAAGAACACATCCCTGTAGGTACAGACACGGTGCTCATGATCAACTACATCTATCCGGAGAGCATCTCGGCTGCCCAGGCAAGCATGAGCTATTTAGCTGACCATCTTCGCCTGTTCAGCGAACTATTTGGGCGTTATCCTTTCCTTTCTGAGAAATATGGCCATGCCCAATTTGGATGGGGTGGTGGCATGGAACACCAAACCATGTCTTTCATGGGTGGCTTCGGGTATGAACTGGTAGCCCATGAGCTAGCGCACCAATGGTTTGGCAATAAAGTTACCTGTGGCTCGTGGGAGGACATCTGGCTCAATGAAGGTTTTGCCACTTACCTGTCAGGGTTGTGTTACGAGCACTTCTTGCCCCAGTATTGGCAAGGCTTTAAGCAGGGGCGCATCAACAGCGCCACCTCTCAAGCGGGTGGTTCTATAAGGGTCAACGACACCACCAATGTCAACCGCATCTTCAGTGGGCGCCTAAGCTACAACAAAAGCGCCATGGTGCTACATATGCTCCGCTGGATCTGCGGCGACTCTCTCTTTTTTACAGCCATCCGAAACTACATTGACGACCCTGAAGTAGCTTACGGATATGCGCGAACGCCTCAGCTGAAAGCGCATTTTGAGGCTGTTTTGGGCAAGTCCTTGGATTATTTCTTCGATGACTGGTACACTGGAGAGGGTTACCCATCATATATCGTCAAGTGGTGGCAAGGCAATGACGGCATTTTCTACGCGCAGATAGAACAGACACAATCCCATCCTTCTGTTTCTTTCTTCGAGCTGCCAGTACCACTCCGCCTGCGTGATGCAAACGGCAAAGAAGAAGACATACGTTTAGAGCACGAATACAACGGCCAGATCTTCGCCGTACCGGTGAATTTTGCCGTTACAGAAGTGCTTTTCGATCCCGACTTGTGGCTTATCAGCCGCAACAATGTTGTGTCAGGCGTTTCCGCTGCCCCCACCTTGGAGGATGACGGCTTCTCTTGTAGCGTGGAGCCAAATCCAACTAAAGGCCAAATACAAATAGTATGGGAATGCGTTGCCGACCTACAAGTTACCTGCCTCTTGCGGGCACTCAATGGGCACCTCGTCAGTACCCGCACCGAAACCCTGGGGCAGGGACGCCACGTGACGACCTGGCCACTGCCCGATTTGGCACCGGGTCAGTACCTATTGGGCATCAGAACAGCCAGAAGCGAATGGCAGCATAGAGTAGTAATGCTGCACTGACAAACATATGCTCGAGTTTGGCCCCTCGTCTCTCGGAGTCAGGAATGACCCTGAGAGATGAGGGCTACACCTGGAGTTTTGCTGGAGTGTCAGCGGGCGCTGAGATGAAGAAATGCCTACTTTTGCCCGATAAAAATCTACGGTATTGGCCTTACCATCGCCGCGGAGGAGGCAAGCGCTCGACATGAACAAGGAACTGGCAAATACTCCACAGAGCGGGGAAGAAAAGCTCATCGAAAAGGCCTTGCGCCCCAAGGTGCTTGACGAGTTCAGCGGGCAGCGCAAGATAGTAGAGAACCTCCGGGTGTTTATCCAGGCGGCCAAGCAGCGCGGCGAGGCCCTGGACCATGTGTTATTGCACGGCCCCCCGGGCTTGGGCAAGACGACCCTTTCCCACATCATCGCCAACGAGCTAGGCGTCTCCCTAAAAATGACCTCTGGCCCAGTGCTCGAAAAGCCGGGCGACCTGGCAGGATTGCTCACCAACCTGGATCCAGGCGATGTGCTTTTCATTGACGAGATCCATCGGCTGAACACGGTCGTGGAGGAGTACCTCTACTCGGCCATGGAGGACTTCCGCATTGACATCATGATAGACTCCGGCCCCAGCGCCCGAAGCATACAGATAACCCTCAACCCGTTCACGCTCATCGGGGCCACCACGCGCATGGGCCTGCTGACAGCGCCGCTGCGCGCCCGCTTTGGCATCAATTGCCTACTCGATTACTACGACGTGCACACGCTGGAGCGCATTCTCTTTCGATCGGCAGAGATACTGGGCATTCCCATCACGCCGCAAGGCGCTCACGAAATTGCTCGCCGCAGCCGCGGCACACCGCGCGTAGCCAATGCGCTGTTGCGCCGCGTCCGAGACTTCGCCCAGATCAAGGGCACGGGTGTGGTAGATGAGGAGATTGCCCGCTATGGCCTGGCTGCTTTGGATGTGGACGAACACGGCCTGGACGAGATGGACAACCGCATCCTAAACGCCATCATCCACAAGTTCAAAGGCGGCCCGGTGGGCCTAAGCACCATTGCCACAGCCGTGGGCGAAGAGCCGGGCACCATCGAAGAAGTCCATGAGCCGTTCCTCATCATGGAAGGCTACATCCAGCGTACGCCGCGCGGCCGAATGGCCACAGAAAAGGCCTACCTGCACGTCGGCGCCACTCCTCCTGGCCGCGCAGGCACCTTGTTTGAAGTGCTAAATGACGAATAGGGCGCTTATCTCGCCACCGGTACCCTCTCGTGCTCAGCGGATGGCCTCGTACAGCGCGCGCAATTGCCGGGCAGTGTGGCGCACGTCGTAGCGCTCTTCTGTGTGTGTGCGCGCGCGCTGGGCAAAGGCTTCGTATTCTCCCGTCTCCATGTCGTAGAAGCGCCGAATGGCGAGCGCCAGCGCCTCAGCATCGCCCTCTGGCACCAGCAAGCCCGTTTGCTCATGCAGCACTAACAGCGGAAGATCAGCATGTCGCGTGGTAAGCACGGGCAGGCCGGTAGCCTGAGCCTCGAGCAAAGCCACAGGAGAAGCCTCATGGTCGCCGTCCGCCGCATGCTGGCTGGGGTGAATAAACACATCGAAGGCCCCTAAAAAATCCGGCATCTCTCGGTGCTCCACCACACCAAGCCAGCGCACACAGTCCTCCAAGTGGTGTTTATGAATAAAATCGGCCACCTGCTGGCACAGGCGTCCGTCGTACCGCTCGCCGACCAATGTCAGCTGCAGCCCCGGGCAATGCGGGCGCGCCAACCGAACCGCCTCCAAGGTCGTCAAGTGCCCTTTCTTAGGTGTGAAGGTGGCTACTTGAACCAACCGCAGTTGCCCTGCGCGTTTTTGCCTTGGACGAAAGACAAACACAGAAAGGTCAGGGCTGGGTCGGACAATAGCCAGCCGCTCTGTTGGGCACCCTAAGGCACTCAACCGCGCTGCGCCAAACGGACTGGCCACAACGATGCGGGCGGCTTGCTCAAACAGGCGCTGGTATTGCTCCCTGAGAGCGGGCCGCCGATGAAGCACCTTCTCATAGTCGAAGCCGTAAAATGTTACCACTAAGGGGCGCCGTAGTCGTCGTGCTAAGGGCGCATACAGGCCCCCCACTGGCCCAAAATGGGCGTGTAGCACATCCGGAGGACGGCGATGTAGCTGCCCTGCCAACCAATGGCGATAGGCGGGTAAAAAGCGCTGTGTGCGCGTCAGGATACGCCGCAGCAGCGGAAAGTCCGCCTCAGAGCGCACCGCCGATGGCACAACCCACTGGAACGGATACATATAGGCCTGAAAAGAGGCATCCCACAGTTCGCCGCGAATGATCCAAGGGGCGCCTATCTCTACCTGACTTTCGGGTAAATAACGCAACAGATAGCTCACCCAGTTGAGCGTCGTAGGCAGGTAGTAGTCAAAGAGATGCAGAACGCGCATAGTAACCCCAGCGTGAAGGAGCGGCGGGAGCCGGCGTTATTGCTTCGGAAAGTTGCGGCGCGGCATCAGGCGCGAGTTGCGGATAAACTCAAAAGCGATGGGCATGAGCGATACCGCGATGATGCCGAAAACAACTATCTCAAAGTTGTTTTTCACCACAGGAATTTGCCCAAAGTAATAGCCCGCCAGTGTCAGGCTCGTTACCCACAAGATACCACCGCCGATGCAGTAGCCAATGAAACGCCGATAGCGCATTTGCCCCACGCCCGCCACAAAAGGCGCAAACGTGCGCACAATGGGCACAAAGCGCGCGATGACCAAGGTGCGCCCTCCGTATTTTTCGTAAAAAGCTTGTGTGCGCTCCACGTGCTTGCGCTTGATAAACCAGTAATCGCGGGTAAAGACCCTATCGCCCAAGAATTTTCCAAAAAAGTAGTTGGTATTGTCGCCCAAAATGGCTGCACAGAAGAGTATCGGAATGAGGAGCCACACATTGAGGATGCCCGTTTTAGCTGTAATAGCTCCGGCGGCAAATAGCAAGGAGTCGCCCGGCAAAAAAGGCGTTACCACTAAGCCCGTCTCACAAAAGATAATGAGGGCCAGCAAGGCGTAGGTCAGCAGTTGGTAATCGGTCATTATTCTCTCCAAATGCACATCCAAATGGCGGATGAAGTCCAGGAACTGTAGGGCGAGGTCGAGCATAGACAAGATAATGCAAAGGTGGAGAAGGGATGGCTTTTCAAGGACCGATAATCACTGGGAGGACAGCTCGCATGTGCTGCCCGTCTCGCGTCAGGATGGCCTCCAGTAGGGCCGGGCCAGGCAATAGGTGAGAGGGGCGTTCGATATCGCGCTCCACTAAGCCAGCATCAGCTGGCATAGCCGTCCATAGGGCCAGTTCTTGGCCCACCAGGGAGAGCAAGCGCAGGCGCACTTCTCCTGCATGGGGCAGCCAGAGCACTACCCTGCCTTGGTCGCTCCACGGGTTGGGTTGCAAGCGAAGCGCCATAGGCTGCACCTCCAGGTTTTGTGTCGAAACGGTCTGGCAATCGTTAGGTAATTCAGGGCAATACAGGCGGCGCGCCAGCGTACAGTCCAGAATAAACGGATTGGGCTTATTCTGCTGGTAAGGCGCTATTCGCCAGGTCTTTATCAACTCTGCCGAGTCAGCCCTATCTTCGTAATGCCACTGACAAAGTGTAGGGCGCTGATTTTCGAAGAAATTAGGGTCTGCATTGAGCGCCTCACTGGTGTACATAGTGTAAAAATAAAATACTGCGCGCGCCATATCGCCTTTAACCGAGCGACGCGGCTCAAAGGCCCCTGCATTGGACTTACTGTACAGATGAGCATCTACAGCCGGTTTGGCCGTGAGTACATAGGTCAGGTAAAACCACTGCTGCACCTCTGGGTCTGGGATGTTTGCAAAAGGCTTGTTGCTGCGGGCTTCATTCACTGGCGTTCGCGCCGGAAAAAGATGGTGCATGTCACTGCGAGCGTTTCCATTGCCAGCGCCTTTGGATTGCGGATAAGCATGCTCTGTACTAATCCCTAAGGAGCTGCCATTCAAGTACAGATACTGCCGCGGGTTTTGGGTGCGGTCGAGGTAGCGCGCATAGCCAGAGTAAATGCACCGCACGCTGTCATCATCCACAGAAAACACGCGGGCAAAGAGTGTATCGCGCGCATTGGCGTAGTCCAGTACCACAGAGGGCTTGTAACTATTTACCACTGCCTGATAGAGCGCCGAGCCATTCAAATGGGGAAACACGGGTGTGTACACTTGGGCATTAAGCCCTGCCTCCGCAACACTCAGAGAAAGGGCCAGAAGGATAAAGCGCATAATTGTTTTTCTCAGAACCATTAATGAGGGAGATTACTTGCCTGCTTTCTTCCGCTGTTGTTCGCGTTTTGCCTGCTCTTCGCGGATGCGCTGCTGTTCACGCATCATGGCGTCAATGCGGTCGCGCCATCCGCCGGGTTTTCGCGGGCGGTTTTTGTTGGCTTCCAATTGCTGCTTGATCTTTTCGTGGTCAATCAGAAAAGCCTTAGTGAAAAACGTCTGGCCTATGTTGAGCAAATTGCTGAAGCACAAGTACAGCGTCAGGCCGGAGGCAAACGAGTTGAAGAAGAACATGAACATGACCGGCATGCCGTACTGCATGTACTTCATAATGCGCATTTGCTCATTATTGCTCATGGCAGCGCTGTCCATTTGGCGCATAGAATACCAAGTGTACCACAGCGTTGTAACCACCCAGATCAAGGTGAAGGCGCTCAGGTGGCCGCCCAGCCCCCATATATGGAAGGGCAGTTTCAGGGCCACGTCGTAGCTCGACAGGTCGCTGGCCCACAGAAATCCCGCTTGCCGAAACTCGATGGCTGCCGGAAAAAAGCGGTAGAGGGCAAACCAAATAGGCATTTGCAGTAGGACGGGCAGACAACCACCCAAAGGATTGACCTTGAACTCGGAGTACAGCTTCATCGTCTCTACCGACAGGGCCTGCTGGTCATCGCCGTATTTCTTGCGCAGTTCCTCAATCTTGGGCTTGAGGGCCGACATCTTGGCCTGATTGTACACGATGCGGTACGTCAGCGGATAGAGCAACAGCTTGACGATGAGCGTCAGCACCAAGATGATGATACCCGCATTGCCAATGAAGCGCGCCAGCCCGTCGAAGAGCGGATGGATGACCCATCGGTTAATAGCTCCGAAAATGCTAGAACCAAAGGGAATAATGTCCTCCAGCGAAACCCTATAAGCCCGCAGCAGTTCGAACTCATTCGGGCCAGCAAAGACGGTCATGTGCGCTTCGCCCTCGTTCAGAGGTATGCGTGCCGATGTGCGCAGGATCTTCAACTCCGGGTCGCTGTTGGTGCGCATGATGGTTTCTCCGGTGAAGTCCTGAAAGACAAAGTTGCGCGCTATGAGGGAGGTGTTGAAGAATTGGTTGGCATGGCTGAACCAGCGCACTGGGCGCTCGCCCAAGGCTTCGACGTCATCACTGCGGCAGTTGCAGTAGTCGGGCGAGCTGTCGTCGGGTTTAAAGTACACCGTAGACATGGTGCGTTCGTACTCCTCGTTAGGCTCCAGTTTGTCTAAGCGGTTGACCCATTTCAAGAAAATGGCAGTTTGTCCCGGAGCAAGCACGCGCTCAGGTTGGGAAATGTGCACCTTGTAGTCGAGTTCGTAATTGTCCTCGCTCAACGTGTAGCGCTGTTCTATGTAACCGCCATTGCTGGCTAATGCGCGAAAGACCACTGTCCGCCCCTCCTGCTCAGACTCGAAAAAGAGCTCAGCCGTGCTTACCTGTTGCGGTGCTCCTGCTGCAGGGATCAGGTACTCGAAGCGGTTTGAGGGGTTGGCCAATAGCCGCACTGGCCACTTTTGCAGGTTGCCTGTGCTGTCGGGTCGGCTTTTAAAGTACTCTTTCAGAAAGACTTCTTCGATGCGCCCGCCTTTGCTGTTAAAAGTTACGCGCACCTTTTTGTTTTCCAGTACAATGCGCTGCGCTTGGCCCGTAGCAGCCGGAGCCAATACGCCGTAGCGGCTGAAAAGCGCACCAGTGTCGGGGGCCACAGAGGGTGTCGCAGCCACCGCGCTGTCGGCAGAGGCTGTCCTCATGGTAGCTGTTGGCTCATTTTGTTCTACGGGCGTGGGCGAAGGCTGCGGAGGTGCCGAGTACTGCATCCACAAGTAAACCAGCAGAAAGATTAGCCCCATCCCGATGACGGTGTTCCACGTGCTCTGTTTGTCTTCCATATCTCTTTGTTGACCAGCAGGCCCGATACTCCTGGGCCGCATGGCTTTGCTCTAAAACGCCGCAAAAGTAGCGGAAACCAAGCGCCTTGAAAGCAAAAGCTCAAAGCTTTACAAAATCAGCGGTTCAGACATCAACCATCCTTCTACGAAAGGCTGTTTTTGCGCCCTACAGCGTCTGGCCTTTTTCGCACGCCGCGTCTTTGAGAAGGCAACGTTGCGCTCATGGAGGGATAGCCGTACTAGCTTGTTAGACTTCACCTGCTGGGTTCTGAGGGCAATGCCTACTTTTGCAACATAGTACTACCACCTAATAAATTCGACTTTGAATGCACATTTTAAACTTCACAATTTAATACAGATTATTCAAAGAAAAAGCATTAGTAAAGATGAAAGCATCAACTGGGCAAGATGAGCGCATAGCAAAGATGACCTTTGTTTCTGTGTATCCACATTATGTTGCAAAGATTAAAAAAAAGGGAAGAACAGTAGAAGAACTGCATAGAGTTATTGAATGGCTTACAGGGTTTGATGAAAGAAAAATAAAAATGCTGATAGAAGAGAAAGCAACCTTCGAAGAGTTCTTCGGGCAAGCCAATCTAAACCCAAACACACATTTGATAACAGGCATGATTTGCGGTTATCGCCTCGAGGAAATCGAAAATCCACTAACAAAACAGGTCAGGTATCTGGACAAGATGGTGGATGGGTTAGCCAAAGGCAAAAAGCTGGAGAAAATACTTAGAGTGCCCTGAGCTACAGGAGAAGCAAAGGACTTGTCTCCTGCGCTTAGGCAACGGAAACACTCTCACCTATTGGGATACTCCGTACTTGCCTGCGCTTTACCCCTATTTGAACGGGATATTTACCCAAGTTCACCATGTCATTTGGCTTCAGGCTCAAGGATTTTTTCCCAGGTAAAAAAATTTAGTGGGTAAATGTTTGTTCAGAGTGCAGAAGTTGCTTTAACATTGCAGCAAGTAGTTTTTGTGTTTATTTATTTGGGTTAGAGTCCCTCGCTGCAATCAGTGAGGGATTTCTATTTTCAGCCATTGAAAATCACGGAGTTTTGCTCCATTTGCGCAATTGCTGGAGCACAGCAGCGAAGTCTTTAGGCAGTTCGGCACGGAACTCTATGCGCTCTCCGGAGGCGGGATGCTCCAAGCGAAGGCGGAAGGCATGCAGGCTGGTACGGCTCATGAGTGGGCGCTCGTCGCCGCCGAATTTGCCCGTGCGGTAGGCCTTTCCCTTCACCTCCGAAAGGAGAAAGCCCGAACGGCGCCCATAGAGGGCATCCACTGCCAGCGGATAACCAATGCTTTGAAAGTGCACCCTGACCTGGTGCGTGCGTCCGGTCTTAAGCAAGGCCTCTACCAGCGTAAAGTGCTCGAAGCGCTCCAGCACGCGAAAGAAGGTCAGCGAGGGCTTCCCATACGCAGCGATGACCATTTTGCCCGCTATAGTAGGGTGCGGGCCGATGGGTTTATCTATTTCACCTTCTTCTTCCTGCATCACGCCATCTACCAAGGCAAGATAGAACTTGTCTGCTGTATGATGCTCAAACTGAAGCGATAGGTGCCGATGGGCTTCCTCCGTGCGGGCAAAGCAGATGACCCCGCTCGTTTCCCTATCAAGGCGGTGCACCACCCACAGGTGCCCGAAGCGCCGCTCTAACCACTGATGCAGGTTTTCCGCATTTCCAAAGCGGTCGGGGATGGTCAACAAACCAGCGGGCTTGTCCACGACTAAGAGAGACTCGTCTTCATAAAGAACAGAAGGTTTAAGCGTGGGCATGGCGATGCGGTATGCTAAGAAGGAGAAATGGTTTTGAGACTCAGCTGGGCAAAATGCTTGATGCGCCGAACGTAGTGAGCAAATACGATGCTGCCTCTGTAGATACCTTGTCGGTTGGCAGGGCCTATGCGGTGCGCATCCACCAAGGCACGTACCTGTCGGCGCTTCCGCCACGTCTTGCTGAAGTTCACGTAAAAAGAGAAGTGGGCGCGTATGATGGCTCCAATAGCCCGCCATTGCCCCTTGAGCAAGAAGCGCACCGCGGCTACGCCGTCCAGCACCAAGCGCGTTGGGATGAGCCAGAGTAGTTTGCCGCCGTGTTCGTTTTTCAGCAAAGTGAATAAGCTATTTCGGAAATTGAGAAACACCTTTCGCGGGTTTTCGTACTCCAGTGTACCGCCACCCAAGTGATAAACCACGGATTGCGGCAAGCAGCACACCTTATAGCCCGCGCGCTTAAGGCGCCAACAGAGGTCTATCTCTTCATTGTGTGCAAAATAGTCGCCGTCGAAGCCACTCATACGCCGATAAAGGTCGGCGCGGATGAAGAAAGCCGCCCCTGCGGCCCAAAAGCACTCCTGGGGCGAGTCGTATTGCCCGTAGTCTTCCTCACAATGGCTGAAGATGCGCCCTCGGCAGAAGGGATATCCCAGGGCATCAATCCAGCCACCGGCAGCACCTGCGTACTCGAAGCGGCTCTTGTCACGCCACGACAGTATCTTGGGCTGCACCACTCCAATACTTACGTCGGTGCGCATAGCAGCCAATACGGGTTCTAACCAGCCGGGCGTTACCTCTACGTCGGAATTGAGGATGACGAATATCTCCGGCCCTTCTATGCGCGCCAGCACCTCGTTATACCCTTGGGCGAAACCGTAGTTGCGCCCCAAGGGCATCGCGCTTACCTGTGGGAAGCGGCTCTGCAGCATGTCCAAAGAGTCATCGGGCGAGCCGTTGTCGGCCACCACTACATGAGCGCCAGGGCTGTTGGCCAACACACTGGGCAGAAAAGTCTCCAGATGAGCGCGCGTGTTGTAGTTGAGCACTACAATGGCCACAGGCTCTTCGATAGTCATCTTCTGCTCCGCTGATGCCGTAGCGGGTGCTGTGGGCGTCTGTGGTGGATTGGTCAACGCCTTCAAACGCTGGCGGATGACGTCCCTGTCGGCTTCGATGTGAGTGCGCAACGCTTCCAGGTTGGCTAATTTTCGGTCCTTGCGAATGAAGTCGAGTATTTCCACGCGCAGCATTTGCCCATAGAGGTCGCCCTCAAAGTCGAGGAGGTGTACTTCGATGGCTCGCGCTTGCTCCCCGGAGAGCGTGGGGCGTTGGCCAATGTAAAGCATAGCGTCCCAACAGGAATTGTTGGAAAGAAGCGTCGCACGCGCGGCATAGATGCCATCGGGTGGGATGAGCTGGCGTGGCTCGTCTGGCCGAAGATTAGCCGTAGGGAACCCGATGGTGCGCCCTACGCGGTTTCCCGCCACTACCTGGCCTCGCAAGGCGAACGGATGCCCGAGCAGCTGGTTAGCGTGGCTGATTTCGCCATCTTCTAATGCGCGTCTTATTTTGGTAGAGCTCACCGTTACGGCATCCACCACCTGGGCCGGAATTTCCACCATCGAAAAGGCACCCTTTGCCTCGTATTGGCGCAAGAAGGCGATGTTTCCCTCCCGATTCGCCCCGAAATGGTGGTCATAGCCGATGACAATGACAGATGGGCGGAAGTAGCGCAGCAGGAAATCTTCGACGTATTGCTTTGCCGAATACCGGGAGAATTCAGGCGTGAAAGGCGCCAGCACGGCGTAGTCTATACCAGCCCTTTCGAGTTGGTAGATTTTTTCCGAAGTACTGGTGAGGAGCTGAAAAGAGACATCTTCTGGGTGCAGCACTATGCGCGGATGTGGCTCGAAAGTGAGCACTACGCTCGGCCCACCGCGCGCTTGAGCTAACTGACGCACCTGCTCCAGAATATGGCGATGGCCGGTGTGTACGCCGTCAAAGGAGCCGATGGTCAGCACCGCATTCGACATCGGCGGCAATTGCTCGAGATGAGAAAAGACCTCCATGGCGGCGGCAAAGATAGACCGGCTATATCTTGAGGATGTGTGGCGTGTGTGGTTCCTGTTGGCAAGGCGACGTCAGGTGTAGGGGTACCAGTTTTTCCATTCCTGGCGCAGTTTTTCTCTTGCCCTTGCCTCAGCGGCGTTATCAGCAGGCTCATAGAAGCAGATGCCTCTGAGCTCGGCGGGCAAATAGTCTTGCTGTACGAAGTGCCCTGAAAAGTCATGGCTGTACTGGTAGCCCGCGCCGTACTGCATCTCGCGCATGAGCGGGGTAGGTGCGTTGCGCAAGTGCAGCGGCACTGGGAATGCCTGGCCATTGCGCACAGCCTCAATGGCTTTGTCAATGGCTAAATAGGCCGAGTTGCTTTTGGGCGAACAGGCCAGATAGATGGCGCACTCAGAGAGTACGATGCGCGCTTCGGGCATTCCGATGGTGCGCACAGCGTCCATGGTGGATGTAGCCAAGAGCAAAGCATTGGGATTAGCCAAACCAATGTCTTCAGCAGCCAAAATAATAAGGCGGCGCGCGATAAATTCGATGTCCTCACCGCCCTCCAACATGCGGGCCAACCAGTACACGGCAGCATTAGGATCGCTGCCGCGGATGCTCTTGATGAAGGCCGAAATGATGTCGTAGTGTTGCTCGCCGCCTTTGTCGTACAAGGCTATGTTTTGCTGGATTTTTTCGCGTACGTAGGCGTTAGTCAGGCGCAGAGTTTGACCTGAAGGAGCGGAAGTAACCAACAATTCCAAAGCGTTGAGCAGGCGCCGAGCATCACCACCCGAATACAGCAAAAGGGCTTCAGTCTCGGCCAATTCGACAGGCACTTTGCTGAGTACCTCGTCTTCTTGCAACGCCCGCTCAAGCAGCAATTCCAGCTGCTGGCGGCTGAGCGGGTGTAGCACATACACCTGACATCGCGACAGCAAAGCCGGAATGACCTCGAAGGAAGGGTTTTCCGTGGTAGCGCCGATGAGCGTAACAATGCCCTTTTCCACAGCGCCCAAAAGGGCATCTTGCTGGCTTTTGGAGAAACGGTGTATTTCGTCAATAAACAAAATGGCGCCGCGCGCTTGGAAAAGGGTCGTCTTTTCGGCGTTCTCGATAGCCTCCCGAATGTCCTTGACGCCCGAATGAATGGCAGAAAGCTGGTAAAAAGGCTTATTGAGCTGCTGGGCGATGAGCTGCGCCAGCGTGGTTTTGCCTACGCCCGGCGGCCCCCAGAGGATAAAAGAAGGAATGGCGCCAGCCTCGATGGCTTGGCGCAAGACGGCACCCTCACATACGA
>FWWL01001206.1_pt1 | contig 27959 bp, 34 predicted proteins | sample 2228331 | NCBI WGS metagenome assembly FWWL01 (sample SAMEA103939775, study PRJEB20133) | metagenome
GCAAAATCCTTCTCGGTGACGGTCTTGCCGTCGCCATTCACCAGCGTGAACGGCCCGCCGATAGAGGCCCCTGCGAGCGGCGCATCGGCCAGCGACTTGGGCTGTGGCGCACCGCCCCCACAGGCGGCGAGGGTCAGAAGGGCGGGCAGGGCGAAGAAAAATATCCTGTTCATGACAAGGCGACCCATGATCTGATAGGGGGGCTTAGGCAAGGCTTGCAGTTGTTCAGGGGTGTATTCCGACCATGTTGACCGTTCCGTCCCGGCTCGTATTCGCCGCGGCGCTGCTGTGCGTAGCGCTTCCGGCCGGCGCCCAGCGCTTTTCCGAAAGCTACAACTTCCTCAAAGCCGTGCGCGAGCAGGACGGCAACAAGGTCACCGAATATCTCAACGCCCCGGGCCAGACCATCGTCAATGCCAAGGACGACAAGGGCGAAGCCGCGATCCACATCGTCACCAAACGGCGCGACATGACCTATCTGCGCTTCGTCCTGGCGCGCGGCGGCAATGTGAATCTGCAGGACGGGGCGGGCAACACCGCACTGCTGCTGGCGGTCGAGGCGGCCTGGACCGACGGGGTGCGCGAGCTGATCACGCGCAAGGGTAACGTCAACCTCGCCAATAATGGCGGCGAAACCCCGCTGATGCGCGCCGTGCAGCGCCGCGACGGCGAGCTCGTCCAGCTGCTGCTGTCCAACGGCGCCGATCCCGACATGGTCGACCGCCTCGCCGGGCTCAGCGCGCGCGACTATGCCGCCCGCGACGGCCGCGCGCCCGCCATCGCCGAAGCGCTCAAGAACGCCCCCAAGGTCCAGAAGCGCGCCGTTTCCGGCCCGAGTTTCTAACCGCCCCAACCCAGCCCGTCGGCATCGGGATCGGTCAACGTGATCACCCGCCGCGCTGCGCGGCGGGCAAAGGCGAGCGTGCATTTGCGCCGCGTCGCGCTCGCCAGCGGCACGGTCCGCGCCTCACGCACGATCGCCGCGTCATAGCGGTCGGCGACGATAATCCCGGCACGTTCGGGCAGGAAATCGGGGCGTTCCAGCGGGGACAGGTCGAACCCCTGCGGCACCGCCCAGAAATAGCGGTCGCAATGCGCGAGATAATCGGTCCACTTGCCATCGCCAATCAGGTCCGCGCGCGAGACCTTGACCTCCACGATCACGATCTCGCCGCGGACATTGAGCGCCATCAGGTCAGCCCGGCGGCCATCGCCCAGCGGTACCTCCCCCATCGCCACCGTTTCGTGGCGCAGCAACATCCGGCACACGCCGCGCGTGACATCGGCGGCGATCAGCGGATCGGAGTCGGCAACGGAAAAGGCCGGGGAGGGGTTCGAAACCATCCCCGGCCCTTAGAACATTTGACGAACGAACGAAAGCCCGTCCGCCACGTCTCAACGATAGAAGATGTGGTTGCCGACGCTACCAACCCGCGCGCGGCGCCAGCCCGGCGAGACATAGCGAGCATGGAAGAACAGCGCGTCGGACACGCGGCTGTCCCACGCATCGTCGCGCGCGACCTGCGCCACGGCGAGCGCGGTCTTCCACGCGCGGGCGCTCGCCGGCGGCTGCGGCAGACGGCCGTTGCGCACGAACGAGAATTGCCCGCGCTGGGTCAGCACGCCGCACACCGATGCGGGGAAGCGGCCGGACTTGGCGCGGTTGAGGATCACTTCGGCGACCGCGAGCTGGCCTTCGAGAGGCTCGCCCTTGGATTCATAATAGACGCCGATCGCCAGACAGTTGTGCTCGGCATCGTCTGCAATCGCGTCCTGCGCCGCGACCGCAGCGGCCAGCGTCGCATAGGTGGCGGAGTCGGATTCGGAGTCTTCGGTGATGGCGGCGTCGTCGGCGTCGAGCGCAGCGAGCGATTCGCCCATCGTGGGAACCTGTTCAGCCGCAGCTTCGTTGATCGCCTGAACCGGGGTCTTTTCGGCCTCTCCGGCAACACCCGGGGCCGTTGCACCAATGCCCGCGGCAAAGGTGAGGGTCGTGGCCGCGATAATCGCAGCCCGGAACGAAAAAGACATTCAACTTCGATACTATGCGGTTGGTGCGCGATCGTGTCTCTCAAGGTGCGAATGCACGGACCGATCGGGCTTGCCCCCCGACTGCGTAACCACCGGCCTCTGACCCCGACGGCACAACGCTATTAAATCGTCGCGCGCCCCTGCCGACATTGTTGCGGTGCGTCAACCACCGATAATCGTTTCAGCGGCGAACCGTTCTGCCGCTGCGATATCCAGTTCGACCACCCACAGGTCTGGATCGCGACTACGCCGCCGCTGCCAGTAATCGGCGACCGCGCCCGAATCTTCGAACGTCGATGGTCCGCTCGGCAGCAGTGCCGACTGCCCATCCGGCCCAATCCCCCGCTCGAAAAAGCGCGGATTCTCTCCCCGTTCCAGCGCCAAGATCAGGATCGCGCCCGCCTCGGCATGGCCCTTGGCCAGCACCATCGCACTGCCGCCCTCTGCATTGACGCGGCGGACCAGCGCGTTGACGACCAGCCCGCTCGCCAACCGCGGCGTCACGGCGCGACGCGATAACCGGGCAGCCCGGCCAGCGCGATCCGCGATTTCATGAACGTGCCGGTCCCGCGCGCCGCCTCTTCGCCCGTGGCATCGATCAGCCGCGCTTCGGCCACGAACACGCGCCGCTGCCCGCTGACCCAGCGTCCCTCGGCGGTAACGGGTCCCGGCCCCAGCGGCTTGGTGAAGAGCAGGTTGAACGCCGTGGTCAGCAGGAACCGGTCGGTCACCAGGCTGTTGGCCGCATAAAACGCCGCATCGTCGAGCATCTTGAAATAGCTCGTCCCATGCGCCGCGCCGCCGGCATGGAAATGGCGCTGGTCGATGGTGAAGTGGATCCGCGCGACCCCAGCTTGGGCAATCTCCAGTCGCGAGTCGAACAGCTGATTGATCGGCGCGGCGGCATAGAGCGATTCGAGCGCACGGTGATGCGCCGCCGCGCCGAACGCCGGAGTGGCGTCAGGCGGCAGCGTCACGCGCTTCGGTCCCGGCGAGCAGGGCGTAGATCGCGTCGGCCGACCCCGCCCCGCGCAACTTGGCGGTAAAGCCACGGTCGCGCAGCCGCCGCGAAACGCGCGCCAGCGCCTTCAGATGATCCGCCCCGGCATTGACCGGGGACAACAGCATGAACACCAGATCGACCGGACTGTCATCGACCGCCCCGAAATCCATCGGCCTGTCGAGCCGCACCATCACCCCGCGCACGGCATCCAGTCCCTCGATCCGCCCGTGCGGGATCGCGATTCCGCCACCAAATCCAGTGGTGCCAAGCTTTTCGCGCGCGGCAAGTGCGGTGGCGACGGTCGCGGCGTCCAGGCCATAGACCCGCGCCGCGACGTCGGCGAGCAGCGCGAAGAGCTTCTTCGTGCTGCCCGCCGTCACGCCCGAGACCACCGCCTCGGGCGTCACCAGATCCGTCAGATCAAGCATCAGGTGGATCAGGCCGCCCGGTTGGGTTCGACCCAGCCGATCGTGCCGTCTGTGCGGCGATAGACCACGTTGTAGGCGCCCGTTCCCGTATTCTTGAACAGCAGCGCATTGGTGTTGCGCAGGTCGAGCATCATCACCGCATCGGACACGCTGGCGTCCGGCACGTCGACGCGGGTTTCCGCGATGATCGCCGGCGCATCGGCGACCTCTTCGGTCTCCTCCACCTGGAACACGGTATAGCCAGCGTCGAAATCGGCCATCATCGCCTGCTGCTGACCGTTATTGCGGTCCTTCAGGCGGCGCATGTAGCGGCGCAGCTGCTTCTCGATCTTGTCGGCGGCGCCGTCGAACGCAAGATGCGCCTCGGACGGGGCCGAATGCGACCCCTTGAGCACCAGCCCCTGCATCACGTGCGCCACGATGTCGCAGGTAAAGCCATGGTCGTGCGGACCCTTGCCGAACGTCACCTGCGCCGAGATGGCACGGGCGAAATACTTTTCGGCGATACCCTGCAGCCGGTCGTCCACGTGCTGGCGCAGTGCTTCGCCCGTGTCTACCTGATGACCAGAAACGCGGATATCCATATCGTCCTCCGTCTAAACAAGAGGAGCACCTAGGAATGGGGGGCGACAGCGTCAACCGGACGCCGGAACTCCCCAGACAGGGTCCTCGAACCCGGCCATAAACGCCGAATGGCGCGCCAGTTCCTCTGCGCTCGGCGTAAAAATGCGCGCCGGGCGTATATTGCTCTTAGTCGAAGCGACGGTGATCCGGTCGGGCCCGGTAGTTTCACCCACCGCCAGCCCCAGCGCGATCTGCCGTCCGCCGGTCAGTTCGATGAACACCTGCGCAAGCAATTGCGCGTCCAGCAGAGCCCCGTGCAGCTCGCGCGCCGACAGGTCGACGCCATAACGCACGCACAGCGCGTCGAGCGTATGCTTGGCGCCCGGATGCTTGGCGCGCGCGATCTGCAGCGTATCGACGATGCGCTCGACCGGCAGCATCGCGCGCCCGCACGCGCCCAGCTCGCCATTCATGAAGCCCAGGTCGAACATCGCATTGTGCGCGATCAGCGGACAATCGCCCAGAAACTCGATCAGTTCGTCGCAAATTTCGTGAAAGCGCGGCTTGTCGGCCAGAAACGCCTCCGACAGGCCATGCACCGCGAACGCCTCGACCGGCATATCGCGATCGGGATTCACGTAACGATGGAAATGCCGGCCGGTCGGTACGCGGTTGATCAGCTCGACACAGCCAATCTCCACCAGCCGGTGCCCGGCACTGTAGCTCAGGCCGGTTGTTTCGGTGTCGAACACGATTTCGCGCATGCCCTGCTTATCCGCCCGTTTGGCCCGTGAGGCAAGCGATGACCGCCGCAACTTCGGCGCGCGTCGCCTCTTTCGTCGTGCCGGTATCGATCACGAAATCCGCCCGCGCGCGCTTCTCCGCATCGGGCATCTGCCGCGCCAGGATCGACTCGAACCGCTCGACCGTCATGCCCGGTCGCGCCAGCACGCGCGCGCGCTGCACCTCCGCCGGCGCCGAGACGACGACGATCTTGTCCACCTGCCGCCAGCCCCCGGCTTCGAACAGCAAGGGCACGTCCAGCAGCACCAGCGGTTTGTCGGCATTTGCCCTGAGAAATTCATTCCGCGCATGCGCCACGGCGGGATGGACGATCCCCTCCAGCCGCTTGAACGCCTCGGGGTTCCCGAACACCGCCTCACCCAGCAGCGTGCGGTCGACCCCCAATTCGGTCGTCGTATCGGGAAACTCGGCCTCGATCTGCGCCACCAGCGCGCCGCCCGGCCCCTGCAGCCGATGGACCTCGGCATCCGCATCGAACACCGGCACGCCCGCCTCGGCGAACATCGCCGCCACCGTGGACTTGCCCATCCCGATCGAACCGGTGAGGCCAAGGACGAGGCTCATTTCAGCAGCAGCGCCCGCAATTCCGCATCATGCTCGCGCGGCGCCGCCTTGCCGAAGAACAGCTCGAACGCCAGCGCCGCCTGGCCGATCAGCATTTCCAGCCCGTCAACCGTCTCCAGCCCGCGCGCCCGTGCCGCCGCCAGCAACCCGGTTTCGAGCGGCGCATAGACCGCGTCATAGACCAGCGCGTCTTCAGGCAGGTTGGACAGGTCGAGGTCGAGCGGCGGATGCCTTACCATGCCCAGCGAACTGGCATTGACCAGCAGCGCCACCGGCGGGATCGGCGCGTCGAGTGCCACCACATCGCCCTTCAGCCCGAACGTCGCGAGCAGCCCCATCGCCTTCAGCGGCGACCGGTTGAGGATCGTGACATGGCCGACCCCGGCCCGTGCCAGCGCGAACAGGATCGCCCGCGCCGCGCCGCCTGCACCGACCACCGCGACCGGCGCGCCCTCCAAATCGAAATCCGAAATCGGCGCATAGAATCCCGCCGCATCGGTATTCGTCCCGATCAGCGCCCCTTCCGCGCCGCGAAACACGGTGTTGATCGCCCCGATGCTGTCGCGCACCCCGCCCGGGTCGGGCACATGGTCGAGCGCCGCCACCTTGTGCGGGGCGGTGATATTGCACCCACGCCAATTCGGATCGTCGCGCCGCGCGGCAAAGAACTCGCCCAGCCCCTCGGGCGTGACCAGCGTTTTCTCATAGCGCGCTTCGATGCCAAGCTTGTCGATCCAGAAGCCATGGATCAGCGGCGATTTGGACTGCGCGATGGGGTCGCCGATCACTTCGGCATGGGGAATGGTCATGACGTCAACTGGCCTCTGGTCCGCAGATAATCGAGAATGTTGAGCAGTGGCATCCCCAGGATGGTATACTGGCTGCCCTCGATCCGGCTGAACAGCTGCACCCCCGGCCCCTCGACCCGGTAGCAACCGACACAGCCTGAAATCGCCGGCCATTCGGCGTCGAGATACTCGGCGATGAAGGCGTCCGACATCGGCCGTACCCATAATCGCGCCCGGTCGACATGCCGCCACACGGCGCGGCCATTCTCGGCAACTACCGCCGCGCTGTAGAGGTCATGGCGCTTGCCCGACAGCATCCGAAGGTGCTTCTCGGCATCCGCGCGGTCGACCGGCTTGTCGAGCAACGTCCCGTCCTCGATCGCTACGACCGAGTCTCCGCCCAGCACCAACGTCCCCGGCACCCGCTGGCTGACCTTGATCGCCTTCATCTCCGCGAGCGCATCGGCCAAGTCGCGCGGCGCAACTTCGCCCATCGCGGCTTTGACCGCATCCTCGTCGACCAATGCCGGCAGCGCCTCATGCGCCACACCCGCCGCCGTCAGCATCGCGCGCCGCGACGCACTGGTTGATGCCAGCACGATCATGCGCGGCCTCCCGCGGTCACCCGCTCATTCGCCATGGTGATGATCGCTGCTGCCGTTTCCTCGATCGACCGCCGCGTCACATCGATGACCGGCCAGCCATTGTCGGCGAACATGCGCCGGGCATAGGCGACCTCCTTCTGCACCGCCTCCTGCTCGACATAGCTCGTCTCGTCCTGCTGGTTGAGTGCGAGCAGGCGGTTGCGCCGTACCTGGATCAGTCGCTCGGGACTGGTGGTCAGACCGACGACCATCGGATTTTTCAGCGAAAACAGCAGTTCGGGTGGCGGCGATTGCGGCACGATCGGGATATTGGCGACCTTGAACCCGCGATTGGCGAGGTAGATCGATGTCGGCGTCTTCGACGTGCGCGACACCCCGGCGAGCACGATGTCCGCTTCCTCCCAATTCTCCCAATTGACGCCATCGTCATGCGCGATGGTGAACTGGATCGCATCGACGCGCGCGAAATAGGCAGCGTCGAGCATATGCTGCCGCCCCGGCCGCGCCTTCATTTCCTGCCCCAGCAGGTTCGACAGCGCATGATTGACCGGGTCGAGCGGCGCGACGGCAGGCAGCCCGATCGCGCGGCACCGCGTCTCCAGCTGGCGGCGGATCTCCGGGTTCACCAGCGTGAAGATCACGAGCCCCGGATTCTGCGCAATCTCCGCCAGAATACGCTCGAGATGCGTTTCGCTGCGCACCATCGGCCAGAAATGGCGCAGCACCTCGACATCGTCGAACTGCGCGAGCGCCGCCTTTGCGATATTCTCCAGCGTCTCGCCGGTGGAATCGGAGAGCAGATGCAGGTGCAGTTTCACCTGAAAATCGCCTGTCTGGACAGTTCTGTGGAAAACATGGGGGAAATCGCTAGCGCAACGCGCCGGACCCGCCAAGCGGGGGACTCTGTCCACGCTCCGGGTCATTCGTCCACAACCGCGCCCACAGCGACGCGATCCGCTCCACAGCCTGTGGATAATGTGGACGGTTGAATCGAATCGCGGCGGAATCGCGGGACTCCGCGCCGTCAATCTGTTGGCAGAATGGGGACGAACGCTTAAGCCCCAGCATCCACGCACCAACACACAACTACATCTTTCTAAGATTCTTCTTCTTATTTTTGTTGAGAGACGGACCGCCCTGTGACTCCGAAAAAACTGCTCCGAGTGCTGTCAGGGGAACGTGTCGATGCCCCGCCGATGTGGCTCATGCGTCAGGCCGGTCGCTACCTCCCCGAATATCGCGCGCTCCGGGCGGAAAAGGGCGGCTTTCTCGAGCTGGTCAACGACAGCGACGCCGCGGCCGAAGTCACGCTCCAGCCGATCCGCCGTTTCGGCTTTGACGGTGCGATCCTGTTTTCCGACATTCTCGTCGTCCCCCATGCGCTCGGCCAGGATCTGTGGTTCGAAGCGGGGGAGGGGCCACGCCTCGCCCCCAGGCTGGTCGATACTGCGCTGGAAAGCCTGACAGCAGCCCCACAGCGGCTCGACCCGGTCTATGGCACCGTGACCCGCGTCGCCGCCGCTTTGCCGCCTGAGGTGACGTTTCTGGGCTTTGCAGGAAGTCCCTGGACCAACGCGACCTACATGGTCGCAGGGCAGGGCAGCCGCGACCAGAGCGAGACGCGCCGCATGGCCTATACCGACCCGGCGGCGTTTCAGGCGATCATCGATGCCATCGTCGCGATGACCATCGACTATCTCGCCAAGCAGATCGAAGCGGGGGTGGAGGCGGTGCAGCTGTTCGACAGCTGGGCCGGATCGCTCAGCCCTGCGCAATTCGAACGCTGGGTGATCGCCCCCAATGCCGCAATCGTCGCCGGGCTGCGCTCACATTGCCCGAATGCGAAAATTATCGGTTTCCCGAAGGGCGCCGGCGGCAAGCTCGCCGCCTATGCCCGGGAGACTGGCGTAGACGCGATCGGCCTCGACGAAACCGTCGATCCCGCTTGGGCGCACCGGGAGCTCCCCGCCGGCATGCCGGTTCAGGGCAATCTCGACCCGCTCGCGCTGATCGCGGGCGGCGCGGAGCTGCACGGCGCGGCGACGCGCGTCATTGATGCCCTGCGCGACCGCCCCCATATCTTCAACCTGGGCCACGGCATTCAACAGGACACGCCGATCGGCCATGTCGAACAGCTGATCGCGATCGTTCGGGGGACAGCAGCAGCATGACCGGATTTCTGAGCTTCGCCTGGCTGTGGGTGAAGGCCGCGCACGTCATCTTCGTGATCTTCTGGATGGCCGGCCTGTTCATCCTGCCACGCTACCTCGTCCACCATCAGGAGGCGCTTGGCGACCCGGTGCAGGCGAAAGCATGGGCCGAACGCGAAGCCAGATTGCGCCGTGTGATCCTGACCCCCTCGCTGGTCATCGTCTGGCTGCTCGGCCTCGCACTCGCAATCAATCTCGGCCTGTTCGAAGGCGGCGCAGGCCTCGGCTGGCTCCACGCCAAGCTGCTGCTGGTCGTGCTGCTATCCGGCTATCATGGCTGGGCGGTCGCCTATTCGAAGAAGCTCGCGGCGGGGCAGGGGTCGCTGACCTCGAAGCAGCTGCGCATGGCCAATGAAATCCCGGCGATCTTCGTCGCACTGATCGTGATCCTCGCGGTGGTGCGTCCGTTCTGATCGCTTGACTTGAACCCGGCCGAATCCTAATCCGCTGGGGTCGCGTCGTCGTTCCGGCGGCGGCCCGGCATCCCTCCTTTTTTCCTCAAGCCATCGCCTCCCGCGCGTCCAAACGCCCGAAAACCTTGTAGCGATCGCCAGACGGACTTCTCCCATGCACTTGAAAGATTTGAAGAAAACCGCGCCCGCCGAACTGGTGACGATGGCCGAGGAACTCGGCGTCGAAAGCGCGTCCACGCTGCGCAAGCAGGACCTGATGTTCGCCATCCTCAAGGCCCAGGCCGAAAATGGCGAGCTGATCATGGGCGAGGGCACGATCGAAGTGCTTCAGGACGGCTTCGGCTTCCTGCGCAGCCCGCAGTCCAACTATCTCGCCGGCCCCGACGACATCTATGTTTCGCCCAACCAGGTCCGCAAATTCGGCCTGCGCACCGGTGACACCGTCGAAGGCGAGATCCGCGCCCCCAAGGACGGCGAGCGCTATTTCGCTCTGACCAAACTGGTCAGCGTCAATTTCGACGACCCCGATGTGGTCCGCCATCGCGTCAATTTCGATAACCTGACGCCGCTCTACCCGGATCAGAAGCTCAAGCTCGATCCTGCCGATCCGACGCAAAAGGACAAGTCGGCGCGCGTCATCGACATCGTCTCACCCCAGGGCAAGGGCCAGCGCACGCTGATCGTCGCCCCGCCGCGCGTCGGCAAGACGGTGATGCTGCAGAACATCGCCAAGGCGATCACCGACAACCATCCCGAGGTGTTCCTGCTCGTCCTGCTGATCGACGAGCGGCCCGAGGAAGTCACCGACATGCAGCGCAGCGTGAAGGGTGAGGTGGTCTCCTCGACCTTCGACGAACCCGCCACGCGCCACGTCCAGGTCGCCGAAATGGTGATCGAAAAGGCCAAGCGCCTGGTCGAGCACAAAAAGGATGTCGTCATCCTGCTCGACTCGATCACCCGCCTCGGCCGCGCCTACAACACCGTTGTGCCCAGCTCGGGCAAGGTGCTGACCGGCGGTGTCGACGCCAACGCGCTCCAGCGCCCGAAGCGCTTCTTCGGTGCCGCCCGCAATATCGAGGAAGGCGGCTCGCTCTCGATCATCGCCACCGCGCTGATCGACACCGGCAGCCGCATGGACGAAGTGATCTTTGAAGAGTTCAAGGGCACCGGCAACTCCGAAATCGTCCTCGACCGAAAGGTGGCGGACAAGCGCATCTTCCCGGCGCTCGACGTCGGCAAGAGCGGCACGCGCAAGGAAGAGCTGCTGCTCGACAAGGCCACGCTGTCGAAAATGTGGGTGCTTCGCCGCATCCTCATGCAGATGGGCACCACCGACGCGATGGAGTTCCTGCTCGACAAGATGAAGGATTCGAAGACCAACGAAGATTTCTTCGACAGCATGAACCAATAAACGGCCAGGGGGTTTAGCCGCACATGCAGGAAATTTGGGGCCATATCGTCGCCGACTTCGCTGGCTTGTTCTCGGGCAGCGGGTCCGCCTGGCTGGCATTCGGCCAGGTCATTCTGATCGACATCGTCCTGGCGGGCGATAACGCGATCGTCATCGGTGCGCTCGCTGCGGGACTGCCCGCGGATCAGCGCAAGAAGGTCATCCTGATCGGCATCGTCGCCGCGCTGGTGCTGCGCATCGGCTTTGCGCTGGTGGTGACTCAGCTATTGCAGGTCATCGGCCTGGTCTTCGCCGGCGGCGTCCTGCTGCTGTGGGTGGCGTGGAAGATGTGGCGCGAAATCGGTCATGGCGGCGAGAGTGCCGGATCGCCGGAGATCGCGGGCGACGAGCATTCGGGCGTGAAACCGGCGAAGAGCTTCGCCAGCGCCGCCTGGGCGGTCGCGGTCGCCGACGTCTCGATGAGCCTCGACAACGTCCTTGCCGTCGCCGGGGCTGCGCGCGACCATCCGGGTATCCTGATGGTCGGGCTGGTGATCGCGGTTGCGTTGATGGGCGTCGCGGCGAACATCATCGCCAAGTACATCGAACGCTATCGCTGGATCGCGTGGATCGGTCTTGCGGTGATTGTCTATGTCGCCGGTTCGATGATCTACACCGGGATCACCGACCAGGAAATCGGTCTGCTTCAGCTTTTCCGCTAAAGCATTGATCTAGAAACGAAAAGGGCGGCGTCCGAGAGGATCGCCGCCCTTTTTGGTTTCAGCCGATATGTTCGGCGAAAAAGGCTTCGGTCCGGCTGTCCGCCAGCTGCGCTGCCGCCTCGGACCGGCGCTTGCCCATCTCGGTGGCAAAGCCATGATCCTCGCCGGGATAGTCGTACAGCGTAACTTTGGGGTGATCGTCCAACCCCTCATGCATCGCCTTCTGGGTCGCGGCGGGAACGAAGCCATCTTCGCCGGCAATGTGCAGCATCAGCGGGTTGGCGATGGCATGCTTCTCACCGAGCAGCCCATCGACGCCGACCGCATAATAGCCAACGCTGGCGTCGCTATCGGTCCGCGCTGCGGTCATGAAGGCCAGGCGACCGCCCAGACAATAGCCGGTGACCCCGACCTTGCCGCCGCTGACGTCGCGCGCCACGCGGATTGTCGCCTCGATATCGGCGACGCCTTTGTCCTGATCGAACTTCCCCATCCAGTCGAGCGCCTGCTTGAACTCCGGCTCGACATCGGGGTCCAGATCGATGCCAGGCTCAAGCCGCCAGAACAGGTCGGGGGCGAGCGCGACATAGCCGAGCGACGCGAAATGATCGCATTTGCGCCGGATGCCCTCATTCACGCCAAAGATTTCCTGGATGACGACGATCGCGCCGCGCGGGGTGCCCTCGGGGTCGGCACGATAGGCGGCGAAGCTGCCGCTGCCGTCGATTGCCTGGATTTCGATACTCGCCATGATACGCTCCTTGGTTCAGCGGTGACGCTGCTCGTGGTCGAGCAGCCATTGCTTGGTCGCGGGGCCGTCACCCGCAGAATAGCTGCCCAGCGCGCCGCCGGCAGCGGTCACCCTGTGGCATGGAATGATGACGGGAAGCGGATTGCGCGCGCACAACTGCCCGATGGCGCGCGGTCCCGATTGGAGTCGTCGCGCGAGTTCGCCGTAACTGGCCGTCTCGCCATAGCCCAGCGCGACCAGGCCGTCGCGCAACACGCGACCGCGTGGCGACGACACCGGGGCCAGCGGGAGATCGAACGTTCTGAGATCGCCGGAGAAATACGCCAGCAGCTGTTCCGCCGCAGCGCGAACCGGTGCGGTCGCGCCCATTGCTGGCGGTCCCTCCGCACCGATGGTCACGCGCAGCACGCTGCATGCGTCGCCCTCGATCTTCATCAGGCCGATGGGCGTTGCGATCAGGGCATGGTCGCGCGCATACATGGGCTGAGCGTAGGGCAGGGGATGCTTCGGGCTCAAGTGGAGAAGACGGTATGAAGATCAATGTCGAGGTCGACTGCACCCCTGAAGAGGCGCGCCGTGCGATGGGCTTGCCCGATTTCACTCCGGTCCATGACCGCTACATCCAGATGATGCTCGATTCGATCGACAAGGGCGGGGTCAATCCCGAGATGATGGAGAGCATGATGAAGAGCTGGACCCCGATGGGTGAGGCAGGAATGAATTTCTGGCGCGGCATGTTCGATATGGGCAAGCGTAGCGGGGGCGAGTGACCGACACGATTTTCGCGCTGTCGAGCGGGGCATTGCCGGCCGGCATCGCGGTTATCCGCATTTCGGGGCCGCATGCATTCGCGGCGGTCACGACGCTGGCGGGCGAACTCCCGGCACAGCGTCGCGCGTCTCTGCGAACCCTGCGGTGTGACGGCGAAGTGCTCGACCGCGCGCTGGTCCTCATCTTCCCCGGTCCAGCAACGGCGACCGGCGAAGATCTGGCGGAGTTGCATCTTCACGGCGGCCGCGCCGTGGTGCGCGCGGTCGAGGCAGCGCTCGCCGCGATCCCGGGTCTGCGCGGCGCCGAGCCAGGGGAGTTTACCCGGCGGGCGCTCGAACATGGCCGCATCGACCTGACCGAGGCCGAAGGGCTGGGCGACCTGCTTGCGGCGGAGACTGAGATGCAACGCCGCACCGCGTTGCGCGCTACCGAGGGTGGCGTGCGCGCGCGGATCGAGGACTGGGCGGCGCGCGCGCTGCGCCTGTCGGCGCTCGTCGAGGCCATGCTTGATCATGGCGACGAGGATGACGTGGCGGGGGAGGGTGATGTGCTCGCCGTCGTTCAGAACGACGCCAGCGCACTCGCCGCGGAGATCGAGGCCGTAATCGCCCAGCCACCGGTGGAACGCATTCGTGACGGCATCCGCATTGTGCTGGCAGGGTCGCCCAACGCTGGCAAATCGACCTTGCTCAACGCGCTGGCCGGGCGCGAGGCGGCGATCGTCTCGCCGCTGGCGGGAACGACGCGCGACCGGATTGAGGTGCCGGTGATGCGCGGCGGCGTTGCTTATCTGCTGACCGACACCGCCGGTCTCCACGCCGCCCCTGCGGATATCGTGGAGGAGATCGGGATCGCCCGGGCGCGGACCGCGATCGAAGCTGCCGATCTCGTCCTCTGGCTTGATGATGCGCCGCTGCCCCCGGAGTTGGTGGGCGTTCCGCACCTCCTGATCCACCCCCGTGCAGACGCTGCAGGCCGCTACGTCGGTCCGGATGAGCGGATCAGTGTATCGGCGCAGACGGGGCAGGGCATCGAAAGCTTATGGGATGCGATAGTGCGGGTCACTGCGGCGCTGCTGCCACCGTCGGACAGCGTCGCACTCAACATCCGACAGCGCGGGCTTGCCGATCAGGCGGCAACAGCCCTGCGCGCGGCTTCAGGCGTGCACGATCTTCTGCTCGCTGCCGAAGAGCTCCGTGCCGCGCTGCGCGCGTTCCATCGCATCACTGGCGCAGCGGATGTCGAGGCGATGCTCGACACGCTGTTCGGGCGGTTCTGTATCGGCAAGTAAATGTTCCACGTGGAACGCTTTTGACCTGACCCCCGCGCGCGGCTATGCGGCCGGTATGCAATCCCTCGACGTGATCGTGATCGGCGGCGGCCATGCCGGGACCGAAGCAGCGGCTGCGGCCGCCCGCTGCGGCGCGCGGACGGCGCTCATCACGTTTGACCCAGCGATGATCGGCGCGATGTCGTGCAATCCGGCGATCGGTGGGCTCGGCAAGGGCCATCTTGTCCGCGAAGTCGATGCCCTGGACGGTCTGATTGCCCGCGCTGCTGACGCTGCGGCGATCCACTACCGACTGCTCAACCGCTCTAAAGGGCCAGCAGTGCAGGGACCCCGCGTGCAGGCCGACCGCGTCCGCTACGCCGCCGCCGTTCAGACGATGCTAGCCGCCCAACATGGCCTCGATATCGTCGCCGGTGAGGCGGTCGCGCTGTTGATCGAGCAGGGCAGGGTGGCGGGTATCCGGCTGGCCGACGATCGCGTGCTCCGCGCACCGGCAGTTGTCCTTGCCAGTGGCACCTTCCTTGGCGGCCGCATTTTCCGGGGCGAGGAGCGCGAGACCGGCGGCAGGGTAGGGGAGCGTGCCGCGACCGCATTGGGTGTCCAGCTGCGCGACTGCGGCCTCCCGATCACCCGGCTCAAAACCGGCACGCCCCCGCGATTAGATGGCCGCACGATCGACTGGGGCGCGCTTGATGAGCAACCCAGCGACGCCGACGACTGGCGCATGTCGCCCATGACATCGGGACCCCGGCTGCCGCAGCTCGCCTGCGCAATCACCCGCACCACGCTCGAAACCCATGAGATTATCCGTGGCGGACTCGACCGCTCACCGCGGTTCAGCGGCGCAATCGAAGCCGGCGGCCCCCGCTACTGCCCCTCGATCGAGGACAAGATCTTCCGCTTCGGCGACCGCGATGGGCATCAGGTTTTTCTCGAACCGGAGGGGCTGGCGACTCACCTCGTCTATCCCAACGGCCTTTCGACCTCGCTTCCGACCGATGTTCAGGCCGCGATGATCGCATCGATTCCCGGCCTCGACCGTGCCCAGATCGTCACGCCGGGCTATGCCGTCGAATATGACCATGTCGATCCGCGCGCCCTGTCGCACCAGCTGGAGTGCCGCGATCTTCTTGGCCTTTATTGTGCGGGCCAGATCAACGGCACTACCGGCTATGAGGAGGCGGCCGCTCAGGGCCTTGTTGCCGGGATCAACGCCGCAGCCGCAGTGCTCGGCCACCCCCCGACCGTCTTCCCGCGCGAGGTCAGCTATATCGGAGTGATGATCGACGACCTGACGCTGCAAGGCGTGACCGAACCCTATCGCATGCTCACCGCCCGCGCCGAACACCGCCTGCACCTCCGCGCCGACAATGCCCATAGCCGGCTCGCTGAATTGGGCGAGGCGGCGGGTTGCCTTGGGCCAGACCGGCGGGCGTTCGTCGCCCAGCGGCGTGACGCGCGCGCACGGCTGGACATGTTGTTCGCCGACACCCGCACCGCTCATGCGCTCGGTCAGGCCGGCGCGCCCGTGGCGCAGGACGGCGCCCGCCGCACTGCATTCGAATGGCTACGCTTTCCAACTGTGACGCTCGATCATCTCCAGATCGATGTCGACGGTGCGGACCCGGCAGTGCTGGCCGAGCTGATTGAGGATGCCCGCTACGCACCCTATCTCGAACGCCAGGCGCAGGAGAGCGCGACCATGCAGCGCGCGGACGGGACGCGCATTCCCGCCGAGCTCGACTATGCATCCGTTCCAGGGCTGTCGAACGAGATGGTCGAGCGGCTGGCCACCGCGCGCCCGGACACGATTGGCGACGCTGCGCGCGTCCGCGGCATCACGCCCGCAGCATTGACCGCGATCCTCCTCCATGTGAAGCGCGCGGCATGACCGAAGACGAAGCTCGCGACTGGATACGCAGCCGTTACGATGTTTCACGTGAAACACGGCTCGCAACCTTTGTGGACCTGCTGCGCGATGAGTCCACGCGCCAGAACCTCGTTTCCCCAACGTCGCTGGAGCAAATTTGGGCGCGGCACATCGTTGATTCAGCTCAGCTGCTTGAGCATGCCGATGTCGGCGGCTTGTGGCTCGACATCGGCAGCGGCGCCGGCTTGCCTGGAATCGTCCTGGCGATCCTCCGTGGCGAGCCCGTCGAACTGGTCGAACCGCGCAAACTCCGCACCGCCTTTCTCCAGCATTGCGTTGATACGCTCGGTCTCACCAACGTTACCATCCACACGGCCAAGGTCGAGCGAACAACGGGACGCGCCGCCGTCATCACCGCCCGCGCTGTCGGATCGCTCGACACACTGTTCCGCATCGCTCGCCACCGGAGCGATCGGTCCACAATCTGGGTGCTCCCCAAAGGCCGCAATGCGCAATCGGAGGTGGAAGATGCGCAGCTATGGTGGCAAGGTTCGTTCCACGTGGAACCGAGCGTGACCGCACCGGACTCGCTCATCATTGTTGCAAAAGAGGTGCGCCCCAGATGATCTGCATCGCGATTGCAAATCAGAAGGGCGGCGTGGGCAAGACCACGACCGCGATCAATGTCGGCACCGCGCTCGCCGCCACCGGCATGCGGGTTCTGCTGCTCGACCTCGATCCGCAGGGAAATTGCTCGACCGGCCTCGGCATCGGGCGGGCCGATCGTGAACGCTCGACCTATGACCTGCTGATTGGCGAGACCAATCTCGAGGACGTCGCGGTGGCAACTCGCGTGCCGGGCCTCGACATCGTCCCTGCGACGGTCGACCTGTCTGGCGCAGAGATCGAGTTGATCGAATTCGAAGCCCGCACCCACCGCCTCGCGACCGCAATTGAACGCAGTGCAGAGCGCTGGGACGTGGTGCTGATGGATTGCCCGCCATCGCTCGGGCTGCTCACCATCAACGCCATGGTTGCCTCCGATGCGCTGCTCGTGCCGCTGCAATGCGAGTTCTTCGCGCTAGAGGGCCTCAGTCAGCTGCTCAACACGGTCGAGCGCATTCGCGGCCGCTTCAACCCCGGCCTGTCGATCCTTGGCGTCGTCCTCACGATGTACGACCGCCGCAACCGCCTGACCGATCAGGTGGCAGACGACGTTCGCGCGGTGCTGGGCAAGGTGGTGTTCGACACCGTCATCCCGCGCAACGTCCGCCTGTCCGAAGCACCGAGCCACGGCCTGCCCGCGCTGATCTACGATTATCGCTGCGCCGGGTCCGAAGCCTATATCGCCCTTGCCCGCGAAGTGATCGATCGCCTGCCCAAGCTGAAGAAGGCCGCATGACCGAAGAGACGCCAGCGACCCCGACGCCCGCTACCGCACCGCGTAAGCCGCGCCCCGGCCTTGGTCGCGGGCTCAGCGCATTGCTGGGCGACGCCGAACGCGAAGAGCCCGTACGCCCCGGCACCGAACCGTCGATGGGCGTGCGGCTGCTCCCGGTCAGCTCGCTGTCGCCGCACCCCGATCAGCCGCGCCGCCATTTCGATGAGGATGCGCTGGAAGAGCTCGCCAAGTCGATCGCGATGCGCGGCCTCATTCAGCCGATTGTCGTGCGGCCGCATGGCAAGGATTATCAGATCGTCGCCGGCGAACGCCGCTGGCGCGCCGCCCAGCGCGCCCGGCTTCACGAAGTCCCGGTCATCGTCCGCGACCTGGACGAGGCGCAGACCGTCGAAATCGCGATCGTCGAGAATATCCAGCGCGAGGATCTCAACGCGATCGAAGAGGCCGAGGCCTATGCCAAGCTGATCAACGAGTTCGGCCATAGCCAGGAGGCACTGGCCAAGATCGTCCACAAATCGCGCAGCCATATCGCCAATTTGATCCGCCTGCTCGACCTGCCGCAAAGCGTCCGCCAGCGCGTCGTCGAAGGCGCACTGACGATGGGCCATGCCCGCGCATTGATCGGCGCGCCGGACCCGGAGAAGCTCGCCAAGATCGTCGTCGAACGCGACCTGTCGGTCCGCGACACCGAAAAGCTCGCCCGCGAAGCCAAGCCGCGCGCGGCGGGGAAGGGCGGCGACAAGACCGGCGGCGGAGCCAATGCCGATATCGTCGCGCTGGAGCGCCAGCTCGGCGACGTGCTGGGGCTGAACGTCAAGATCAGCTTCGGCGAGAAGGGCGGGGCGTTGACGCTCGCCTATTCGACACTGGATCAGCTGGATATGATCTGTCAGCGCCTCACAGGCGAGAAAATCTAGGTAAATCAATCGCTTGCTGATCTCCTTAAGCCCCTCCCGCAAGCGGGAGAGGGCTAAGAGCCAGTCGTTCGCATTCCGGCAAGTGCCTGACACGCGCTCAACCTGTGCGAAATATCCACCCGCGTTTGCCCAACCCCCATCGTCACCCCGGCCTCGTGCCGGGTTCCACGGGGAGGCAAGCGCGAAGCTCCAGCTTCAATTCGCTGTGCGTGAGGATACGTGGACCCCGGACCAAGTCCGCGTGACGAAAGCAGAATATCGAACCCACGCTTAGCTTAGAGGAGCATCCGGCCGACCCATTGTGCAGCAACAGCAATGAGCACGAACGACAGCAACAGCATGGTTATTCCCAGCCATAGCGATGACAGGTTACCCGCAACGGCGGCGCGTCCACCAGCATAGGCACCTACCGCTAAGGTCGGCACTGCCACAATCAGCGCAATCGGGGCGGCCAGATACGGCCACTCAAGCGTTATCCAACCGATTGCGGCGTATGCCAGCGCGGCCACCGGGATCAGTGCGAGCAGGGACAGCGCGCATACCACTCCAGCAACGCCGCGTCGCACGGGTGAGGCTGACAGCATTCTCACCCCCGCGCCGCACCGCGCGCCAGCACCGCCAGTTCATGGTCTGCCAGCACCTGTCCGGCATTCCCGCCACCGCGCGTCATCGCCCGCTCCGCCTCGCGCGCGCGTTGCACCGCACGCGCCAGCATCGGGCTGTTCCAGCGTTGCAGCGCGCGGATCGTCGCGGCTTCTTCCTTGAAGAACACGCGGTGCTTCTTGACCACCTCGCCGGGGCTCATGCCATGGTCGATATCGGCGCGCATCTCGGCCAGCGCCATCAGGCGGCGGACCAGTCCGCGCAGCAGCGGAATCGTCGACACGCCCGCCGCGTCGAGCCGGGCGAGTTCCACGCCGATCTCCGCCGGGCGACCGCCCACCACCGCCTCGATCGCGCCCGACATCTCGGCCTCGCCCAGATCGGCGCCAATTGCATCTAGCGCCTCGATCCCCGCCTCGCGCGGCCGATCGGGCGCGGCGTCGAGGAACAGCGACAATTTCTCGATCTCACGCGCCAATACCGCGCGATCGCCCCCCGACATCCCCGCCAGGCGATCTGCCGCCCCACCGACGAGCCGCAACCCATGTTCGCGCGCGATTCCGGTCGCCAGCTGCCCGGCGGTGCGCGCGTCGGGCACGTAACAGGCATGCGCCATCACATTGGGCGCCGCAAGCGCGAGCTTGAGCAGCCGCCCGGTTCCTTTCAGCGCGCCGCCGACCGCAACCACCGGATTCCCCGCCGTCTCGGCCTCGATCAGCAACCGCACCGCATCAGTACCGCCATCGTCGATCCCCGACACGCGGATGTAGCGCGCGCCGCCGAACAGCGACAGCGATGCCGCTTCGCCAGCCAACAAGCCGGCATCGTCCTTCAGCGCGCTGCCCTCGATATCGATGCGCTCGGCCTCAGGGCCCATCGCCCGGCCCAGCCGCGCGGCCAGGTCGTTCGCGCCCGCCTCATCGGGGCCGTAGAGCAGGAACAGACGAATATCGGCGCCCGGCTTGTCCAGCCGCGCGCGGATCTGCGCCTCGCTCGCCTTCACTTCGCTTTGGAGCTGCGCGCGTAGCGGGCGAGCCGCGCGACGATCTGATCCGCGACGATGCCCGACAGCCGCTCCAGCGCGCTCCGCTCAGCCGCGATCGTCGCATATTCGGATCCCGCGACGTCGATGCCGGCGTCCGACCCGGCGGTCGCGTCGAGCACCGTCTGCCCGGTCGCCAGGTCGATCAGCTGGTATCGCGCACGCAGCGTCCGCCGCTCGCGCGTCACCACGTCATCGCTGCGCACGCCCAGACCCTCGATCCGGTCGTCCAGCTTGATTTCCAGCCGATAGGCGGGCGTGCCGCTGCGCGTCGCTTCGATCCGGTCGCGCACGGCATTGGCGACCAGCCAGCCATTCTCACCGGGAATCGGCGCCACCTCGACCCCCGACAGCATCGTCTGCACCGGGCCACCCACGCCGCCGCCATAGAGCGGCCGCAGCCCGCAGCCCGACAGCGTGGCGCTCGCCGCGACCAGCGCGATCAGGAGTGCGGTGCGCTTCATGCGACGATGTTCACCAGACGGTCGGGCACGACGATCACCTTTCGCGGGGTAGCGCCGTCCAGAATGCGCTGCACATTGGGGTTTGCCAAGGCCATGGCTTCCAGATCGGCCTTGTCCGCGCCCTTGGCCGCGGTGACGGTGTCGCGCAGCTTGCCGTTGACTTGGAGTGCGATCGTCACCTCGTCATCGACCAGCAGCGCGGGATCGACTTCGGGCCATGCGGCATCGGCGATCAGGCCGTCCTGGCCCATCGCTGCCCAGGCTTCCTCGGCCAGATGCGGCACCATCGGCGCGGCGACCAGGATCGCGGTGCGGATCGCGGTTGCGCGTGATGCGCTGGGTGCAGCCTTCTCGATCGCGTTGACCAGCCCATAGAGCTTGGCCACCGCCTTGTTGAACTGCAGCCCCTCGATATCCGCGGCGACCCCGGCGATGGTCTGGTGCAGGACCCGGTCGAGGCTCTTGTCCTCGCCCTCCCATGCCTGCAGCCCGCCGAACAAGCGCCACAGCCGCTGGACGAAGCGCCAGGCACCCTCGATGCCGTTCTCGGTCCACTCCAGATCGCGCTCGGGCGGCGAATCCGACAGCACGAACCACCGCACCGCGTCCGCGCCATATTGGTCCACGATCGGTTCGGGATCGACCGTGTTCTTCTTGGACTTGGACATCTTCTCGATGCGGCCGACGGTGACCGGACCGCCGCCCTCCGACTCGACCAGAATATCGTTCTTGCGCACCACCTCGCCCGGCGACAGCCAGCGGCCATCGACGGTCTTGTAGGTCTCGTGCGTCACCATGCCCTGGGTGAACAGCCCCTCGAACGGTTCGGCGATGTCGATCATCCCGATCCGCTTGAGCGCGCGCGTCCAGAAGCGGGCATAGAGCAGGTGCAGGATCGCATGCTCGACCCCGCCGATATATTGATTCACCGGCAGCCATTGTTCGGCCACCGCGCGGTCGAACGGCTTGTCCTTCGGCTGGCTGGCAAAGCGGATGAAATACCAGCTCGAATCGACGAACGTATCGAGCGTATCGGTCTCGCGCCGCGCGGCATGGCCGCATTGCGGGCAATCGACATGCTTCCACGTCGGGTGGCGGTCGAGCGGGTTGCCGGGAATGTCGAAGCTGACATCCTCGGGCAGCACCACCGGCAGCTGCTTCTTGGGCACCGGCACCGCGCCGCAAATCTCGCAATGCACGATCGGGATCGGCGTGCCCCAGTAACGCTGGCGCGACACGCCCCAGTCGCGCAGCCGCCACACGGTCGTGCCCTTGCCCCATCCTTCGGATTCGGCGCGGCGGATCACCTCACGCTTCGCGTCGGCGACATCCATGCCATTCAGGAAGTGAGAATTTACCAGCGTACCGGGGCCGGTGTAGCTTTCTTCCTCGACATATTCGCTTTGGGTTTTTTCGCCATCCGAGACGACGCGCCGGATCGGCAGGCCATATTTGGTCGCAAATTCGAAGTCGCGCTGGTCGTGCGCCGGGACCCCGAAGACCGCGCCGGTGCCGTAATCCATCAGCACGAAATTGGCGATATAGACCGGCAATTCCCACGCAGAATCAAAGGGATGGGTCGCACGAATGCCGGTGTCGAAGCCCAGCTTCTCCTGCGTTTCGATCTCCGCCGCGGTGGTCCCGCCCAGCTTGCACTGCGCGATGAAGTCGGCCGCCGCCGGATCCTTGGCGGCAAGCGCCTGCGCGATCGGATGATCCGCCGCGATCGCGACAAAGCTCGACCCGAAAATCGTGTCGGGGCGGGTGGTGAACACCTCTACTTCATTGAAATCGCTGGACGAAAGCTTGAAGCGGAACTGCATCCCCTGCGACTTGCCGATCCAGTTTTCCTGCATCAGCCGGACCTTGTCAGGCCATTTGTCGAGCGTTTCCAGGCCGTCGAGCAGCTCGTCGGCAAAGTCGGTGATCTTGAGGAACCACTGGTTGAGCTTCTTCTTCTCGACCAGCGCCCCCGACCGCCAGCCGCGCCCGTCGATCACCTGCTCATTGGCGAGCACGGTCATATCGACCGGGTCCCAGTTGACCGTCGATTCCTTGCGATAAACCAATCCGTTAGCGAACAGGTCCAGGAACAGCGCCTGTTCGTGCCCGTAGTAATCGGGCTCGCACGTCGCCAGTTCGCGACCCCAGTCGATGGCAAGGCCAAGGCGTTTCAGCTGCGCGCGCATCGTCGCGATGTTGTCGCGGGTCCAGCCGCCGGGATGGACCTTCTTCTCCATTGCTGCATTTTCGGCCGGCATGCCGAACGCGTCCCACCCCATCGGGTGGAGCACTTCCATGCCCTTCATCCGCCGATAGCGCGTCAGCACGTCGCCCATCGTATAGTTGCGGACATGCCCCATATGGATGCGCCCCGACGGATAGGGAAACATCTCAAGCACATAGGATTTGGGCTTGGGCGAATGATCGTCCGCGGCGAAGGTGCGGCGTTCTTCCCAGACCTTCTGCCACGCGGAATCGGCGTTCAGCGCGTTGAACCGCGACACATGTCTTTCCTTGTCTTCATCCGGACGGGCGCGTGGCCCGCCGGATCACTTCTCGACGATGGCGGCGCGGCGCAGGTCGCGGGCCTTGGTCAGGATGATGTCTTCCAGCTTCTGGACTGTCGCCGCCTCGACCGGGGCATCGACCCACTGGCCGCCGCGATTCTGCTGACGCTGGACGCTGACGCGCAGCGCATCTGCACGCAGATCCTGATCGAGGATCGCCACCGTGATCTTCACCCGCTCGGTCGCGAGGTTGGGATTCACATGCCAGTCGGTAACGATGACGCCGCCATTCGAATCGGTCTGTGCGATCGGCGCGAACGACACGGTGTCGAGCGCGGCGCGCCACAGATAGGCGTTGACGCCGATCGTCGTGACTTTCGACGCGGCAAGATCGGCACGCGGGCGATCGCCACCGCCACCGCAAGCGGCGAGGGTGAGGGCAACGCTGCCCAGGATCGCGGTGCGCAACTGGCGGTTCATCGGCATCATCCTATGGGAAATCTCTTCGGCTCGGTGTGCATCTATAGATGTTGGCGCGCGCGCCGCAAGCGCAAGCCGCTGCAGGTCCATGCTGTGCGTCTTGAGCAACACCTGCACCAAAATCGGATTCGCCCTGTGGAACATCGCGGTCGAATCATGGTAGTGGCTAGCGCGAATAAGGGGTTTCGATGCGTATTCGTCGGATCATTGCGGGATTGGGGCTGGGGGCGCTGAGCGTCGCCGGGCTCGTTGCCGCGCCGGCGTTGCTCGCGCAGACCGGGGCGCCACAGCGGGCTGCGCCACAGCGCGCTGCGCCACAGCGCGCGAGCCAGATTGCGGGCATCGGCACCTTTACCCCGGCATCGGCCGACCCGCGACTCGCGGCCGCCCTGGCGCGCAGCGGCCTTTCCGGCAGCGGGTTCCGCTTCACGCCAGCCGACACGCGCGGGACCAATAATCGCAGCGTGACCGTCGCGGTCCGCGCCCGCACGACGCGCCCAGCCGCCGCCATCGCCGATCGCGGCGCGGCTGCCCCAGCTTCGGTGACGCTGCAGCCGATCGCCTATAATCTGGGCGTGTCGGTGGGCTGGAAGCGTTTTGCGATCTCGGGCGACCTCGCCAAGATGGATCTGGCCGGTCAGCCGGGTAGCAGCCAGAAGATGGACCTCGGCGTTTCCTATACTGGAAAGCGCGCATCGGGACGGATCAAGGCGACCAGCGAGAAGCCGACCGAGCGCGGTCCGCGCCTGTTGACGGTCGATCCCAATTATTCGCTTGATGTCGGCGGGGCCTATTCGATCACCCGCAATCTCGATGTGACGGCTGGCGTTCGCTATACCAGCGAGAAGGATCGTCTGCCGCAGCTGAAGGATGACCGCCGCGACAGCCAGGCGGTCTATGTCGGGACCGCGATCCGCTTCTGATCGCTGAGCCGGCTTAGGCCCAGGCGTCGATCCCGGCCCATCCATAGGCACCGATGAGGCGGAGCGCGCGCCAACGGTTCTCGTCCATCCCGCCCAGAGCGATCACCGGTAGCTTGAGTCCACGAATCATCAGCCCGAATCGCACCGGGCCGAGCGACGGCGCGCCGGGGTGCGAGCGGGTGGGATAGACCGGCGACACGAACAGCAGCGCTGCGCCGGCCCGTTTTGCCGCGATCGCTTCAGTCCGCGAATGGACGGGCGCGGTCAGGACGTCGCGGTGACGACCATGCCGCTGGATGGCACCGCGACCCAGCGGTGGGCCGGCCACGACCAGCACCAGCCTCCTTCGGCACGCATATCGACGCACGCGCTCGAACAGCGCGCGTCGCGCCTGGGGCGCAGTGACGTAGTGGCGGAAGACGATGCCCGACCCGCGCGGCAATGCGTCGATCGCCGCCCATAGCGCCTCGCCAAGTCGCTCGTCGGTCATCAGCCAGCGGCGCGGCAAGCGGGCAGGGTGGGGGTGGCGGCGCGGCATCGTGCCACCTATAGCGCCGATCATGTCCGCCGAAACCGCCTTCGCCCGCCTTGCCGATATCCAGTCGCGGATTGCCCATGCGGCAAAGATCGCTGGCCGCCGCGTTGATCATGTGACGCTCATCGCCGTGTCCAAGACGCATGACGCTGACGCGATCCAGCCACTGATCGACGCCGGCCAGCGCGTGTTCGGCGAAAATCGGGTGCAGGAGGCGGCAGCGAAATGGCCCGCGCTCAAGGTCGCGCATCCCGATATCCGCCTGCACCTGGTTGGTCAGCTTCAGTCGAACAAGGCAGCGGATGCGGTGGCGCTGTTCGACGCGATCCACTCGGTCGACCGCCCGTCGCTGATCGCTGCATTGGCCAAGGCGATGGCGGAGAGCGGCAAGCGCCCCGATTGCTTCATTCAGGTCAATATCGGTGACGAGCCGCAAAAGGGTGGGGTCGCCGTTGCCGAGCTGCCCGCGCTGCTGGCTGAGGCGCAGGCGGCGGGCTTGCCGATCGCCGGGCTGATGGCGGTGCCGCCGGTCGGGGTCGATTCGGCACCCTATTTCGCATTGCTCGCCAAGCTGGCGCGTGAGGCCGCGCTGGAGGGCCTCAGCATCGGCATGTCGGACGATTTCGAGGTCGCGGTGACGATCGGCGCAACCCATGTCCGCGTCGGGACGGCCTTGTTCGGAGCACGCGCATGAGCCTGCCGGTCCGATTTGATGCACTGATCTTCGATTTCGACGGCGTGCTGCTCGAAAGCGAGTTTGAGGGCAATCGGCACATCGCCGAGTATCTGACCGCAATCGGCCATCCGACCAGTCCGGAAGACTCGATGGCGAACTTCATGGGCCTCGCCGGGCGCGAGTTCATCGAGGCAATCGAGTCGTGGATCGGGCGCACATTGCCCGCAGACTTCCACGACGCGCGCGAGGCCGAGAATCGCCGCGCGCTGGCAGAAGGCGTGGCCGAGGTGGCCGGGGCGATTGCGTTCGTCCGCGCGTTGTCCGACGATCTGCCGCGCGCCATTGCCTCGTCGAGCAACAGCCACTGGATCGGGACACATCTCGACCATCTCGGCATCCGCGACGCATTCGATGGCCGTATCTTCAGCGGGCGCGAGCATGTCGCGCGGGGCAAACCGGCGCCGGATATCTACCTTCATGCCGCCGCGCAGCTTGGCGTGTCCATCGAACGCTGCGCGATCCTCGAGGATTCCCCGGTCGGCGCGACCGGGGCGGTTGCGTCGGGTGCATATGTCATTGGCCTGTGCGCGGGCAATCATTGCGGACCCGACCATGCTGGTCGGCTCCGTGCCATTGGCGTCCACGACATCGCGCACGACTTTACCGAAGTCGCGCGGCTGCTGGCTTAGGCGGTCCCGCCGACGGTCAGTCCGTCGAGCAGCAGCGTTGGCTGGCCCACGCCGGCTGGCACCGACTGGCCGCCCTTGCCGCACATACCGATGCCCTCATCGAGCGCGAAATCATTGCCGATCCCGATCACCCGGGTCAGGCTGGTTGGCCCGTCGCCGATCAGGGTTGCGCCCTTGATCGGGGCACCGAGCTTACCGTTCTCAATCTTGTAGGCCTCGGTGCAACTGAACACGAACTTGCCCGAGACAATGTCGACCTGACCGCCGCCGAAGCTCTTGGCGAAAATGCCCTTCTTCACCCGGCTCAGTAATTCGGCGGGATCGTCCTGGCCACCCTTCATGAAGGTGTTGGTCATGCGTGGCATCGGGGCGTGCTGGAAACTCTCGCGGCGGCCATTGCCGGTCGGTTCGACGCCCATCAGCCGCGCGTTCATGCGATCCTGCATATAGCCGCGCAGGATGCCGTCCTCGATCAGCACGGTTTCGCGCGTCGGCGTGCCTTCGTCGTCGATCGACAGCGATCCGCGGCGGTCCATGATCGACCCGTCATCGACCACGGTGACGCCGGGCGCGGCAACGCGCTCGCCAATGCGGCCGGAAAAGGCGCTGGTGCCCTTGCGGTTGAAGTCGCCCTCAAGCCCATGGCCGATCGCTTCGTGCAGCAGGATACCGGGCCAGCCCGGGCCGAGCAGCACGGTCATCTCCCCCGCCGGAGCATCGACCGCGTCGAGATTGACCAAAGCCTGCGCCAGCGCCTCGTCGATCGCGCGGTTCCAGGTTTCGGGTTGCATCAGCCGATCGTAGAGCGCGCGGCCGCCGGTGCCGAAGCTGCCGGTCTCACGGCGCCCGTTGGATTCGACCACGATGCTGACGTTGAGGCGAACCAGCGGACGGATATCGGTGGCGATGAAGCCGTCCGGACGGACGATCTCGACCACGCTCCACGATCCGAGCAGGCTGACCGACACCTGCACCACGCGCGAGTCGCGGGCGCGGGCGGCGGCGTCGATCGTCTGGCAGAGGTTCACCTTGTCGGCGAAGGGGACCAGGTCGAGCGGGTCGGCATCGGTGTAGAGGTGGCGGTTGGTGCGCGCCGGGGCCGCCGCCTTGGGTCCGGTCGCCGGATCGATCAGCGCCATCGTCTCACCCGCGCGGCGGATCGCGGCGTCGCTGATCTCGTTCGCATGGGCAAAGGCGGTGGTCTCGCCGCTCACCGCGCGCAGGCCGAAGCCCGAGTCGGTGTTGTACGACGCGGTCTTGAGCCGCCCGTCGTCGAAGCCGAACGCCTCCGACTTGCGGTATTGGAGGTAAAGCTCGCCATCCTCGGCGGTGGCGAGGATCGATGCGGTCAGGCGCTGCGCGGCGTCGGCGTCGAAGCCGTCGCGGTAGAGGAAGCCTCGGGGATCGCTGTACATCCCCTCAATATAGGCGGATCAGGTTCTTTGAAAATGCGCGTTGCGCATTTTGCCGCACCGGCCCGCTCCCCCACCCGGCCACCCATATCATGCTACCG